>Ga0315282_10007123_pt1 | contig 18471 bp, 20 predicted proteins | sample YL17G07_20_MG_FD_203693 | JGI IMG/M metagenome (GOLD analysis project Ga0315282, IMG submission 203693) | Sediment microbial communities from Yellowstone Lake, YNP, Wyoming, USA - YL17G07_20 | ecosystem: Environmental > Aquatic > Freshwater > Lake > Sediment | place: USA: Wyoming | collected...
ATGGGGTTGTCGAGCAACCCGAGATCCACGAACTCCTCTATCTCGTGCCCGAGCATGACGAGCTTCTCCATCATCTCACGCGGAGGGATGGTGAAGCCGAGCAGTTCCGTGATCCATTGGTAGCTGATTATCATGGGGAAAACCTATCCTCTCAGTACTGAGTGCTGAGTGCTGAGTGCTGAGTGCTGAGGACTAAGAAGAGAGGACTGAGTGCTGAGTGCTGAAGGCCTCACTTCGAACAAGAACAATCCCACCCTTCCTCCTTCCGCCTCCTCCTCCTCCTTCTTCATTCATCATTCATCCTTCCGCCTTCATCCTTCCTCAATTCATCATTCATCATTCGTCATTCATCCTTCCGCCTTCCGCCTTCATCTTTTCTCAATTCCTCATTCGTCCTTTATCCTTCATCCTTCCGCTTTCCTCATTCATCCTTCCGCTCTCTTGTCCAAAATAAAATCTGCGATCATGAGATTATCCTTGATGGAAAGGGGCGAAATCACTGCGGACGGCTTCGCCGTCCTTATAGTTTAAAACACAAACCACGGACTCCGATAGGAGTCCAATGTGAATAGCCGTGGGCGAAACCCACGGGACGGGTTGAAAAAAGCGCCCCAACCCCGCAAGGGGTTGAACAGCGCGGATTTGGACGTTCGACCCTTTCCGGGTCGGGCGGAAAAGAGGCGGTCTCCTTCCGTGGGTTTCACCCACGGCTATTCGTATTTTTCCCCTTCGGGGAAACTTTTGGGACAATAGTGTTTCATTCATCCTTCATCCTTCATCCTTCCTCAATTTATCATTCTTCATTCATCATTCGTCATTCATCCTTCCGCCTTCCGCCTTCATCCTTCTAGTCAAACTGCCTCAGGAACCGGACGTCGTTGTCGAAGAACAGTCCGAGATTGTTGATGCCGTGCCGGATCATCGTGATCCGTTCCACTCCCATGCCGAACGCGAAGCCGGTGTAGCGTTCAGGGTCAATCCCACAGTTCCCGAGAACCTTGGGATGGATCATCCCCGCGCCGAGGATCTCGAGGGGCTCGCGCACCAGAGCGCCGGTTGGGCTTTTCCGCGCGAAAAAAACGTCCACCTCGGTGCTAGGCTCCGTGAAGGGGAAGAAATGGGGCCGCATACGGTAGGTGACGTCGGGGCCGAAGATCCGATGGATAAAAGCCTCCAATACCCCGCGCAGATCGCTGAACCGGATATCGGTGTCCACCATGAAGCCTTCGACCTGGTGGAAAGTGGGGCTGTGGGTGGCGTCGGGTGTGTCGCAGCGGTAAACCTTGCCGGGAGCGATGATGGCGAGCGGGGGCTTGCGCGCTTGCATGGCGCGGATCTGAACGGGCGAGGTGTGGGTGCGCAGAAGCAAGTCCGAATCGAGGTAGATTGTGTCCTGCATGTCCCGCGAGGGATGATCTTCCGGGAAGTTGAGCGCCCCGAAGTTATGGAAGTCGTCCTCGATGTCCGGGCCTAGTTCGATGGTGAACCCCATCGCCGTGAAGATCCCCTCGATCTCCCGCAACGTTTGGGTGAGCGGGTGGAGAGAGCCGACGCGGGGAGGGATGCCGGGCAAGGTGATGTCGAGCCTTTCGGCCTCAAGGGCGGCATGGAGCTCTTCCTTGCGGATCTGAGCGGCGCGCTCCTCGATGGCGGCCGCAAGCGCCTCCTTGACGTCGTTCGCCGCCTTCCCGGCCAGTGGGCGCTCCTCGGCGCTCAGGTCTCCCATGCCGCGCATGAGGGTGGACAGGCGTCCCTTCTTGCCGAAAACCCCACGGCGGACTTCCTCAAGCTGGGCCGAGTCGGCGGCGCCGCGGATGGCGCCGGCTTCCTCCGCGGCAAGGCGCTGGAATTGTTGGGTGAGTTCGGAGAGAGTGGCCATTGCTGTTTTCCGTTCGCTGGTATGGCAAGCGCCGGAATCATACAATTCCGGCGCAAGAAGGAAAAGCGGCTCAGGGCGTTTCTTAGGGCGTGCCCGAAAACAGAGGCGGACTCAGGCTGTCGCTGCCCTGGCCGCATCAATAAATCGGCGGAAGCCTCCGCCGTCGCGAACGGCGATATCGGCCAGGACCTTCCGATCCACGTCAATGTTGGCCTTCTTCAGACCATTCATGAAGGCTCCGTAGGTGATCCCGTTCTCCCGGCACGCGGCATTGATGCGGGTGATCCACAGGGCGCGGAACTCGCGCTTGCGGACGCGGCGGTCCCGGTAGGCGTAAGTCCAACCCCGCATCAGGGTTTCCTTGGCGTTCTTGAAAAGGCGGCGCCGGGCTCCCTTGTAACCCTTCGCCTGTTTCATCACTTTGTTGCGGCGGGCGCGCGTGGCGACGCCGTTCTTTGTCCGTGGCATTGCTCTATGACTCCTTTAAGATCCAAGACCCAATGGGCATTCAGTAAACGTTTCTCAGGCAACCAGCAGACGGCGGATTTTCCTGTGCATGTTCGTATGCACGAGCTCCGAAGCCCGCAGGTGACGCTTCCGCTTGGCGTTCTTCTTCGTCAGAAGGTGGCTCGCGTTGCAGTGGTGCCGTTTCAGCTTTCCCGACGCGGTCAGCCTGAAACGCTTCTTCACCGCGCTCTTCGACTTCATCTTCGGCATGTCAGTTCCTTTCTCGGTATCAACCACGGGCGCCTTGTCCCATGCAAAATGCGGAAACGGATTCCCGTTCGCCGCTGGGGGGCAGGGCCCCGTGCTGTATGTTCCATTTCCTATGGCTGGGTCACGGTCTCCTGTGCCGGGTCCACCGTTCCCTGTGCCTGGTCCTCGGTTTTCTGCACCGGGTTCGCCGCCTCATTCTCCGCGGGCGGCGGCTGATTCTCCGCGAGCCCCGCCTCATTCTCCGCGAGCCCCGCCTCATTCTCCGCGGGCGGTTCGGCGCCGGAAGCCTCCCCGAGCCGGATTTCGCTGGGATCTTTGCCCGGTTTCTTGGCCAGGAGGCGGCGTTCGTGCTCCTCTTTCTTGTGCTGCAGCTCCAGCTTGAACTCGCGTTCCGCCTCGGCAACCACCTCTTTGGTAGGGGCGATGATCACCGAGATAATCCGGCCCTGACTGGAAGGCCTGCTTTCGATAACGCAGATGTCCTTTACGTCGTCCAACATCTTCTGGACGACCTTATTGCCGACCTCAAACCGCCGCAGCTGGCCCGCCTTGAAAGTGAGTGAGACCTTGCACTTGTTGCCTTCCAGGATAAACTCCCGCAGGTGCGCAAGCTTCGTCTGATAGTCATGCCCGTCTATATTCGGACGCAGTTTGACTTCCTTGAGTTCAACGTGCCGCTGGTGTTTACGGGCCTCCTTCATCTTCCGCTGCTTTTCATACTGCAGCTTCCTGTAATCCATGATCCGGCACACAGGAGGAATGGCATTGGGGGCCACCTCCACAAGATCCACGCCTTCTTTGCGCGCCAGCTCCAGCGCGGCTTCCAGCGAAAGAACACCCAGCTTCTCGCTGTCCGCGCCAATCACCTGAACCTGCGGGGCCCGGATCAACTCATTCAGCATATACTCCGGACCTGTCTGCTTGAAACGCTTTGGAGTCCTGATGTCTGATAACCTCCCTTTGCGCGATAAAGCTGAACTGGCGCTCCGGCCAGGCAAAACCTTTACCCCTTGGCGCACCGCGGTCCGCCGGCATCCTGCAACGCAACCCCTGCACACGGAGAGGGAAACCCATAAACCTGCTGGAATCAAGGATTTCCGATCCCCGTGCGACCGTCGCCGATCTTCTATATATGCTGCGCACATGCGAATGTCAAGTCAAAAAACACGTCAGTCAGGGAAAAGACCGGGAGAATTTCAGAGTCTCTCCGCCGAGGAAAATGGGAGAGCGGAAACAGCCTGAAGGGCCTGCTCACCGCCATGTCGCTACTTTGAAATTCTCCTGGGAGGAGGCTCTTGCGAAATGGCATACTCCCTCGCCATTCCGTCCGTGTTCGTCCGTGCTTGTCCGTGTCCGTCCATCCCACGCTCTGATAGAACCGGCCAAAAAACCCATATCGCAAGACCCTCTCCTGGGAGTCCACACCGGATTTTAGGTCTTGCGTTCCCGGACAACCTCAATTAGAACGGCATGGAGACAGTCGGCCACCGGGCACTGTCTGCCACGGAGGATACGAGGAAAGAATTCCGATGGCTGATTCCCGAAGCGTTCCCACAATCCACATCCGGCCCTCGCGAGGCTGGATGGCGCTGAATCTGCGTGAGATGTGGGAATACCGCGAGCTGCTCTACTTCTTCGTCTGGCGGAACATGAAGGTTCGCTACCGCCAGACCCTGCTCGGATTCACCTGGGCCATCCTGAACCCGGTTGTCAATACCGTCGCCTTTACAGTCATCTTCGATCGTCTGGCCAAGCTCTCTTCCGACGGCCTACCCTCTCCCGTCTTCTACATGATCGGCCTTTCGCTCTGGCGCTACTTCGCCGCAACCCTCACCAGCGTCAGCAGCAGCCTGGTCGGCAGCGCCAATCTGCTCACCAAGATCTACTTCCCCCGTTTGCTCATCCCGCTCAACACGTGTATCAGCGGACTGGCGGAGTATTTCATTGCCCTTGTCATCCTCGTGGCTCTCATGCTTTGGTTCCATGTGGTTCCCGCCGCTTCCGTCGTCCTGCTTCCCGTCCTGCTCCTCCTCACCATGGCCACGGCGCTGGGCGTTGGCTTGTTCTTCGCCGCGCTCAACGTCCGCTACCGCGACGTGGGCCAGCTCGTGCCCTTTCTTACTTCGATCTGGATGTACGCCTCCGTCATCATCCCCTTCAGCCAGATACCGGAACGCTGGGGAATCTGGCGCTACCTGTATGGGCTCAATCCCATGGCGGGAATCATTGAGGGTTGCCGCTGGTGCCTCGCGCACCATGTGATGACGGTGGAAAAGCTTACAAAAACAGTGCTGAGCGGCCTCCCGGCAAGGCTGGCCGAGAGCCAGAGAATCATCGTGGAAAGGCTCATGGACGGTACGCCTCAGATAATCCTGCATGAAACAACGAAGACACCGCCCGACGCGCCCTGGCTCCTGATCGCCGCGGGGCTGCCTTTCACGATCGGCATGCTGGTTTTCGGCCTGTATTACTTCAAACGGGTGGAGAAAATGTTCGCGGACATCGTATAGCCGCGCGGAAGCAAAAGGATCACGAACGCAAGCACATGAGCAATAATGTAGCCATACGCATAGAAGGGCTTGGCAAGCGCTACCGGCTCGGCCAGACGGTGGACCTCAAGCGCACCTTCCGCGAAACGCTGATGGACCTCCCGCGGTTCTTTGGCCACAAGGCGGCGCGGGCCCTCAAAGACGCCGCCCGGCGCACCCTGAGCGCCGCACGAGTCCAGGAACTCCAGTCCGCCGTCCGGGACCACCGGACTGCCGATCCCGAAACTCCGCCCGGAACGTTTTGGGCTTTGCGGGATATCAACCTCGAGGTGGAGCACGGCGAAGTCGTCGGGATCATCGGTCGCAACGGCGCGGGTAAATCCACCCTCCTGAAGATTCTCTCCCGGGTGACCGACCCCACCACCGGCCACGCCGAAATCCGCGGACGCGTCGCGTCGCTGCTCGAAGTCGGCACCGGTTTCAACCCCGAACTCACCGGGCGAGAGAACATCTACCTCAACGGTTCGATCATGGGAATGAAGAAGGCCGAGATTGACAGCAGGTTCGACGAAATCGTCGCTTTCGCCGAGGTGGAGAAGTTCCTGGACACCCCCGTGAAGCGCTATTCCAGCGGGATGTCCGTGCGCCTGGCGTTTGCCGTGGCCGCGCATCTTGAACCCGAGATACTGATTGTGGACGAGGTTCTGGCGGTGGGAGACGCGGCGTTTCAGAGAAAATGCTTAAGGAAGATGGACAGTGTTGCGGACAGCGGAAGAACGATTCTCTTTGTCAGCCACAACATGGGAGTAATGCGCCAGCTTTGTCCATCTTGTGTGTGGCTTGATCAAGGCCGGATCCGGGACATCGGGAGTTCCGCTCATGTCGTGGATAAGTATATCCGGGAGTCCGGCAGCTCGGCCAGTAAGGCTCACTGCTCTTTTGATCCCGACCCGGATAAGGATTTTCAACTTCTGTCCATCCGGTTACTGGACAGGAATGGTCAGGTCGCGGCTAATTTTGATTGTGATTTCGGGATCCAGATCGAAATGAGAATCGTGGCGCGAAGACGCGTGCCGCAACTCTATGCCTATCTGTCCATATCGAAAACCGATGGCACAACCGTCATGGTCTCCGATAGTTATGATACCTGCCCCAACCCACTAGAAAACGTGGACGGCGGGCCTCACACCATGCGTGTATCCATCCCCGCCCGAACGCTCGGACCGGGAGATTATTCTGTCTACCTGAATTTCTCGAGCCCGGCCGGAAGAAAGGGCACACACGTGGACACTCCCGGAACAGTTTGCGCTTTCCACATAGACGATGTCTCCTCTCACCGCGGGAATGAGAGATATGGCTTTTTTTCAACCTTGTTGCATTGGTCTATTGATTAGTGCTCTGAGCGAGCAATGCCATTTTTCTGTTCTCGGCAAGGATTGTGATGAACACTTGTGACAACATAATCGCCATAATCACAGCGCGAATGGGATCTTCAAGGCTGGCTGGCAAAGTAATGCTCCCCTTGTGCGGAAGATCCGTATTGGATCACCTCATTGACCGGATTGAGAATGCCGGGCTCTTTCGACAGATTGTCCTCGCCACCAGCCAGAATCCGGCAAACGAACCCCTTGTTCAACTGGCCCTTCGGCGGAGTATTGGTATTTTTCAGGGCGAAGAAAACGATGTGCTCGACCGCTACGTGAAAATCCTGCGCCAATGGGACGCGGAGAACTGCGCAAGGTTTTGCGCGGACAATCCCTTGACGGATATGGAAACCACGGGCCGCCTTGTCCGGATGCATCTGGACAACCACCTGGATTATTGCTGCGTAAAGGGACTGCGGCTCCAGCTTGGGCTGGTGGAGATTTTCTCGCGGCATGCGTTGGAATCTGAATACGCCGAAACAACTCGCAGCGACGAAATGCGCAGAGAATCCGTCGGAATCTTCATCCGCGAGAATGCAAGCCGCTTCAAAGTCGGCACTCTCAAAGCGGACCCGTTTCTTCACCAGTCGCCTTACCGGCTAACCCTGGACTATCAGGAAGACTATGAAATGCTGCGGAGGGTTTTTGACGGCTTATATAGAGGGCATCCCATTTCGTACGAGGAAGCCCTGCGATTTCTTGAGCGGAATCCGGAGATTGCCTCGGTCAACGAGGCAAAAGCCCAAAAAGGCGCGAACCGGTATTGGGAGGAACTGGATGCCCGGTTACAATAACAAAGCCTTTGCGGTTAACTCATTGCGGAGGTCTTGACCGTTCTACGCCGTCTGCCAGATCATTCATTATTGCATCCTGGATTCCGGGGTATCAAGCCATGAACACGTACATTATCGCCGAAATCGGCCAAAATCACAATGGGGACATCGAGATAGCAAAGAAACTGATTGATCTTGCCTCCATACCCGTTTTCGATTTCTTTTCAGGGGTCATGCTGCCCGGTGTCAACGCCGTCAAATTAACGCGCCGTGATTTGTCGGAAGAATTCACCGACGAGAGCGCCAATCTCCCCTACGTATCCCCACACTCCTTCGGCAGAACTTACCTTGAGCATCGAAAAGCCCTGGAACTTACCCTGGAACAACATCAGGAACTGGAGAAGTACGCACATGCGAAGGGACTAGAGTTCATCGAGACTCTCTGCTCGCCCAAAACTCTCGACATTCTTGACGTCTCCCGGATCGACCGGGTCAAGATTGCATCCAGGGATATCACAAACGTTCCATTGCTCAATGCTCTTGCGGACATTCCGCATCCCCTTATCCTTTCCACGGGAATGTGTTCCGAAAAAGAGCTGCGGGAAGCTCTCCGGGTCCTTCGCACCCGCAAACCCGGCCGCGAAATATCCCTCCTGCACTGCATATCCCAGTATCCGGCTGAATACCATAATATCAATCTCCTTTCCGTGCCTTATCTTAAGAAAACCTTCCCGGAATGTCCAATCGGGTATTCCGATCATTCCATCGGCATCATGGTGCCGGTGGTAGCGGTGGCCCTGGGCGCTTCGATCATCGAAAAGCACATCACGCTGAACAGAAACATGAAAGGGGCTGATCACGCCGGCTCCTTGGAGGCCGAGGGTCTCTGGCGAATGGTCCGCGACATTCGGAATGTTGAACTAGCGCTTGGTGAAGAAAAAAAGGAATACAACGCCGCGGTAGACGACACTCGCAGAAGGCTGGCCCGCTCCCTTGCCTTGGCGGTGCCTCTGAAACAGGGAGAAACGCTGAAAGAGACCTATCTGTGTATGAGAAGTCCGGGAAACGGCTTGGCATGGGTAGAACGGGAGAAACTGATTGGGAAAAAAGCGGTTCGAGATCTCCCCGCAAACAGTCTTATTCATCTGTCTGATTTCCAGGTGGAATAGCGGACACAATCTTGCCGGCGAGGTTACACGTAGCCCATGTACAATCCGCTTCACACGTTTCATAGATTGAGGAGGTCTGTCACCCGGATCCTGTTTTCTCCGGACGCTTCATCTGATTCCTCGAGAGACCAAGCGGCTGCTACGCCGGATTCAATCCGGGCGTTCCCGCCGGTTACAATCGAATTCCTAATGTCCCCGGCATACAAGGAATTGATGAATCGCCACTTGCCTTACGATCTGTCCTACGATCTGCATGAGGCGCAGAACGACACCAGTAGTTATCGTTTCCGCCATCACCAGCAAGGGCGGCGGCTTGGTGTTTTCCGCTGGCGCGGAATCCAGGAAAACCTGGATCTGATTCTGGACCGCATATCAGGCACGGGCAAAGTGATCGTAGATTTCGGAGGCGCCGCCATGCCGCTGGCTCTTGGAAGCCAGGTTGTGGACCGCATGGAAACGGATGTTTTCGGGAATTCGGTGCCCTATCACTCCCTTCTTCAGTTGCCGGAGAAAGCGGACGTCATTTTTTCCTCGCATACTCTCGAACACATCCCCAATCTGGATGAGGTTCTAGCGGAGATTTCCACTGCTCTAAAACCTCACGGTATTCTCATTTTGCTCGTTCCCGCCTTTTCTTGCGTGGACTGGCGGGCGGGCGTTCACAAGAACCCGTCGCATAACGATCATTGTTGGACGTTCGGGCTGGCTGAGACGGTTGTTCCGCCGGACATGATGAGCTATCTTCCCATAGATACAAAGTTGAGCCAGTTCTTCCGATTCATTTCTGCGAAATACTGCGGAGATGACAGTATTTTTCTTCTCGCCTCGCAGGAACCGCTCAACCTGAAAGAGGAAACAACCCCATGAATGATCTCCTTGACAGGTGCGCTCCCATAAAGCTGTTTGTCACGGACGTGGACGGCGTTCTAACCGACGGCGGCATGTACTACTCCGAAAAGGGCGACGAGATGAAAAAGTTCAACGTCCGGGACGGAGTGGGAGTTGCGCTTCTAAAGACCGCGGGGATTCTGGTTGGCGCAATCACGGGAGAAACGCGTGATTTGGTTGGCCGGCGGATGCGGAAAATGGGGATGGATTTTGTGTGCACGGGGGTGCGAGACAAAGCGGAGGCCCTGAAGGTCTGTTTACACCGCCTGAATCTTTCCCCCCAACAGGTTGCCTATTTGGGTGATGAGATCAACGATCTTCCGTTGATCGGCCAGGTGGGTGTCTTTTTTTCAGTTGTGGACGGAGCGGATGAAATCACTCGTGTGGCCGATTATATCCTGAGAAGCCACGGCGGGCAAGGCGCGCTTCGGGAGGCTGCGTTCGTAATCCTAAGGGGCATGGGGGCGGTGGAAAAAACGCTGGATAGCTATCTTTGCGCACTGCGGAGCACGGATGGCCGGTCTGAATCGCGATTTGAGAATCTGCGGGAGGCTGTTAACACCGGCTGCGAATCACACAACGAGCAGACGAGGAAGCCGCAATGATGCAATGGAACCAAACCTTGCGTTTCCTAAGCCGGTGGATAGTTCCCCCCGGCTTTAGGGATCTGGCATACCTACTAGCGCCTTCCTTTCGGGACAAACCTCCCGCTTCACCTCCCTTGCCACCGGAACTGGCGTTGAATTCAGTGTGTAACCAGTCACAGGCCGGCAAAAGATGCTTTATTCTTGCGACAGGACCGTCAATCAAACAACAGGACTTAAGGGCGTTACGCGGGGAATGTTGCATCGCCGTCAGCAACTTCTTCGTACATCCGGATTTCAAGTATATCCGGCCCCGTTACTACTGCCTCGCTTGCCACCATCCTCCTATCTCGGAAGAAGCCTGGGCCGACTGGATGAGCAGGATTGATTCCGCTCTTACCCGGGAGACAATCCTGTTTCTGCCTCTGGACGATAAGGAGCGTGACGAGAGAGCGGGGCTTTTCCGCGACAAAGACGTCCATTACCTGCTTTACAGAGGTAAATGGGAAGAGGCCGAGAAATCTGGCGTCCAGCTAGATCGTCCAGTTCCCGGCGGCCAGTCCGTTTCCATTATGGCCATTTCGATCGCAGTCGGTTTGGGATGCAGCGAAATATACCTGCTGGGCTGCGATCACGACTGGATTCTCCATCTGAAAGAAAGCCTTCACTTCTACCCAGAGAAGGACCACGCACTTACTTCACATGGTTACAGCGAATGGTCCGAGACCGATCTCGAGAAGGAATTCAGCGCAAACGCGGAACTATGGCGCCAATACAAAATGGTGGCCCGCCTAGCCGCCTCCAGAGGCGTCAGTATATACAATGCCACGGAAGGCGGTCTCCTGGATGTCTTTCCTAGAGTGAGGCTCGAGGACGTGCTTCCTCAATCCTGATAACAAGCCGGCGCATCGTTCAAACCTTTCCCGGCACGTGCGTAACATGCTCAGTTTTTTCACCATACCCAAGGCTTTTACGGGGCGCGCCGCCATACAGCAGCGCAACGCCATCCAGAGTTGGCTCCGCCTTTCTCCGGATTGCGAGGTCTTGCTGCTTGGAGACGACCCCGGCGTGGCCGAGGCCGCCCGCGAACTCGGCGCCCGCCACTTGCCCAACGTGACCCGAAACGAATTCGGCACCCCGCTGCTCAATTCAGCTTTTTCCCTTGTCGCCACCCATGCCTCCCGGCCTTTTCTATGCTACGTCAACGCGGATATTCTCATCACCCCGGATTTTCTCGAGGCCATCGGGCGCATTCCCTTCCGCCGTTTTCTCGCGATCGGGCGGCGCCAAGACCTGGACCTGGATCTCCCCTGGGATTTTGCGCCGGCCGATTGGGCCGAGCGCCTGAAAAAACACATCGAGGAAAAAGGGACTCTTCATCCCCCGGCCGGCAGCGATTTTTTTGTTTTCCCACGCGGAGACAAACTGGGAATTCTTCCCCCGTTCGCCGTGGGCCGCCCGTGGTGGGATAACTGGATGATCCAAAACGCCTTCCGGCTACGCGCGCCGATAGTGGACATCACCGATTTTGCGCTTGTCATCCACCAGAACCACGACTACAGCCACATCCGCAACCGTGCGGGCAGTTCCTACGACGGCCCGGAAGGCGACCGTCACTCTCGCATAACTGGTCCCACCCGCTACATCTTCACGCTGCTCGATGCTACTCATTACATCACCAACGAAGGCAAAGTTCACAGCACTTTCACGCCCAGGAAACCGCACTTCCGGCGACGCCTTCTGCGCTGGCGCATTTATCATCCCATTCCTTTTGTCTTGATCGGCCTTATAGAAATCCTGGCTAGCCGCGTAAAGCACTGTTTCATTCCTTACCCCAAAGGATACACGCCCCCGCCCTTCCTCCGGCAGGTCCGAAATCTGCTGCACCTGGCAAAATCCTCTCCCTTCGCCATATACTCCGAGAAGGACTCGAAATGACCCGGTACTTTTGCACCTATTTCGACCATCTCTACCTGCCGCGCGGCCTTGCGCTCCACGACTCCCTGCGACGGCACTGCCCCGATTCCGAACTCTGGGTTCTTTGCCTCAGCGACGTCTGCTATGAGGTTCTCAAGCGTCTCCATCTCCCGGGGCTCCACCCTTTCAGCCTGGCCGAAATCGAAAAGGAAGACGCCGCACTTCCCGCCGCGAAACAAAATCGTTCCTGGATCGAGTACATTTTCACGCTGACGCCATCCCTGTGCCTGGATATCCTCGAGAAACGTCGCCCCGAGGCCAGCCATGTCACCTACCTCGATTCCGACATGTTCTTTTTCGCCGACCCAGCTCCGGTTTTCCTGGAAACGGGTGACCGCTCCATTGCCATCGTCCCTCACCGGTTTCCTCCGGCGCTCCGCCACCTGGAGAACCGCGGCATTCACAATGTGGGATGGGTGTATTTCAGGCGCGACGAACATGGCTTGGCTTGTCTGTCCTGGTGGCGCGAACGCTGCCTGGAATGGTGCCGCGACATAGTGGAACCCGACCGCTTCGCCGATCAGAAATACCTGGACCGGTTCCCCAAACTGTTCCAGAACGTTGCCGAACTCCAGCACAAAGGCGTGAACGCCGCTCCCTACAACCTAGGGAACTACACAGTCCACAAGCGGCACGGCAACATTCTGCTGGACGAGACTCCGCTTGTTCTTTATCATTTTCACGGGTTTCGCCGCATCAGCCGGTTTTTATACGACCCTAACCTGTCGCGGTACCAGGCTAAAGCGGATGCGATCGTGCGCCGAGGCATTTACGCGCCCTATATCGCCGCTCTGCGGTATGCCGAGCGCCGTCTCCACGGGCTTGTGGATGTCCCCACCGCCTTTTCCCGTTTTCACGCCATTCCGCGCGCACCCGAGCCCAAACTGGATCCTCTGCGCCATGCGGTCAACCAGTGGCGTTTGTTCAAGCGCGAGGTTCTCATGACAATAAAAGGCGAGTTCATCTTTCAATGCGGTCCCTGGACTTGGTAGGCATCCCCGCCTATGGATCTCAGCGCCGCGCCGTGAGACGCCGCACTTTCCATCAAGATGCCGGGGATAGACAGAAAGGAAGGGTCTTTACCACCATACGTGCTGCCAGCCCTGCCAAAGTGAATGTCCGCGTATCGGGCATCTGGACAGGAAAGAATCCTTGCGGGATTCCGCTGTTCGTGAGTATGTTTAGTCCGCTGCCCGCGCTGGAACAAGCGAGGGTCCTTGTGGATGAGAAGATCACCGCAACCGTGCACAAGGAGAAGGACCGGCTGACGGGGACCGACGATTTTCCAGCCCGGCCTTAGCCCGCGCCACTGAATCTGGCGAGCAACCCGCCAATCTCTTTGATCGGGGCTAGCGGGCCGCCCCTCGGAAACGCCAGGTTCTTTCTCCGCAAAGCGCGGTGTTTAGTGGGGTGAGGCCTTTTTGAGCCATCTATTCCCATGTTGACGGGCCACCGGGTGGCGCCGCAAGTCGTTTGGGAATAGGGTTCTGCGCCCCGCCCTCAAAAAAGTGCAAAAAACGCACCAACCTTTTGCTCTCTGGTTGCGTCCTTCTGATAGAGGGGCTTGGAGCGAACGAATCCCTCCCATCTCCGCATACGTTGACTCAAGGGTGGTGATGGAAAACCAGGGAAGGGAGAAAAGGACATGGCCGTACTGCGAAAGAGGAGTAGGTCCGGGATTCTGGCAGTGGTTTCCCTTGCGGTACTGGTGTTAGCGGGAATGACGATAAGGCTTTCGGCGCACCCCGCGAAGGCGGCTCCGCAGCCCGGTAGTTCCCCCGCCACGTACTTATTGTCTTGTTCCCAGATCACTGTCGGAGCAGGATATGGCACAGGGGGGGCGTATCGCATGAAAGACGTTCTCAAGATCGCAAGCCCTTCGGAACACAGGCAAGGCAGTGCCAGTTACACCATCTTGGACACGCTGGTTGAAGAAAACGCCGGTTCCCCCATGTCCCCCGCGGGCGTTGTGATATGGCGCGAGTACTAGGATCGAAACACGAGCAGAAAAGAAAAGGAGGCAACAACTCATGAACCGGAACACTCGGATTCTCGGATGCATCTTCGCGATTGCAGTTCTTCTGGGGGCGGTACGCGCCCCGGCCCAGGAGGTCGAGTTCAACTACAACGGCCGCGTCAAGGTCAATGGACTCATGTTCAGCGGCCAGGGCCAGTTCAAGTTCGCCCTCGTCAGCAAGGACGGCGAGGCCACCTTCTGGACCAATGACGGCCTCACGACGGACACCGAGATGCCCACGGCCACCATCACGGTGGACGTCACCGACGGTTTCTTCAGCGTCAACATCGGGGACGCGGAGCTGCCGGGCATGGCGCTGCTGACCAAGGACGTGTTTGCCCGCGACGAGGACATGTACCTGCGGGTTTGGTTCAATGACGGGACTCGCGGGTTCGAGGTACTGACCCCCGACCGCAAGATCACCAATACGGACCTTCTGGGGCTCAAGATATCCAAGATCAAGGACTACACGATCTACGTCAACGGCGCCACCGGCAACGACAAACATCTCGGCCTCGCGCCGGCGAAGCCCAAGAAGACCATCCAGAGCGCCATTGACACATTACCCCCACTGCTCAAGTGCAACGTCACCATTGACGTCGCCGACGGCGTGTATCGCGAGCAGGTGAACATCATCGGCATCAACGCAACGCCGGGCAAGAAACTGACGCTGCTCGGGGATGACTCCTGGACCACGGCTTCGGTAGGCGATCCCGCCGTGCGCATCACAGGCGTTGACAATGATGCGGACCCCATTCTTGTCCGCAAATACGCGGTTTGCGCGCAGCAATGTACGGGTCCCAGGCTCGTGGGACTCTTTCTGGACAGATCCACGGGTGTAAGAGTATTCTTCTCGTCCTGCGCGTCCTGGGAAATATCCGGATGCAAGATCGTGGATACTGACCGCCGCACCACGGGGGTCTATGCCGAATCTTGTGGCTACGGGACCATAAGCAACTGCCTCGTTACCGGGAACCAGACAGGGATTGGAACTCGGAACTCGGTTCTCGACGTCGAATCTGTCCGGTCGGAACAGAACGGGTACGGCCTGGGCGTGAACTCAGGTCTGGTCGGTATCTCCAACGTTCGAGCCAACAATAACACGAACTACGGCGTGCTCGTATCCGGGGGTGGCCGCACGGATGTTATGGGAAATTGTGAATTCTCCAATAATGGCGGCGATGGTTTCGCAGTGGAATTATCCGCAGCGGTCGTTTTCTACCAGGGGGCCGCATGGGGCGCTCGGGAGTGCCACGCGCAGATCATGAACAACCTGGGATATGGTCTTGTTGTCGCAGCGCACGGGGTTGTTCTCGGCTATCCGGCATGCACCTTTTCCGGAAATGGCTCGGGGAGCACATACGTGGTAACTGGTGGAGGTCTCTATCGCACTACAACCACCCCATGAAGCAAAGGAGAATGGAAGCCATGAGAAAGGCGGCGCCATGTGCAATCCGGGTGTCTGGGGCGGTGTTCCTGCTGTGCGCCGGGGTTGTCCCAACCCAGAGGGTCGAGTTTAACTACAACGGACCGATCAAGTGTCGGGGAGCCTGATATTCAGCAGCCAAGGGCAGTTCAAGTTCGCCCTTGTTGGCTGGGCGAGGCTGCCTTTTGGACGAGCGCCAACATAGGGGACACAGAGCTGCCAGGTATGGCCGTGCTGACGAGGGACGTATTCCCCCACGACGAGGACGTGAACCCGCACGTCTGGTTCAACAACGGGAGCCGAGGCCCCGGGGGATCTGTGCGGCTTGAGCGAATCTTCATGGGACGAAGAAGCCCGGACTATGAGCAATATCGCCGCGCCCATTCCGCGGAGCAGCTGAAAGCCTGGCCTCCGGCCGTCATACAACTGTCCGAATGCCCCGGAGGCCAAGGAAAATCATGAGAATCCTCATCCTGGACGCATACTACTCCGCGTTTCTGGATTCCTTTTACGCCGCTCATCCCGAACTGGTCAACGCTCCCTACCCGGAGCAATGGCGCGCCCTGATGGACCAGTGTTTCGGTACCGCCGACTACTACTCCAGGAACCTGCGGCACTTGGGGCACGAGGCGGACGAGATCATAACCAACTGTGCGGCCATGCAGTCGCGCTGGGCCAGGGAGCACGGGGTGATGCCCCGGTGGAAGCCGGCCCTGCGCAAACTTGGCCCACTCCGGGTCCCGTGGTTGAGGCGTTGTCTGCACGCTTCTATTCTGATGGAGCAGATCAGATCTTTCCGGCCCGACGTTCTCTACACACAGTGTCCCAAGGCAATGGATCCCGTTTTCCTGCGTGAGGCCCGGGGCCATGTGCGGTGCATGGCGGCGCAGATCGCGAGCCTCTATCCACCATCCACCGATTTTTCGCAGTACGACTTCATTCTTTCCTCTTTCCCTCATTACGTGAAGCGGTTCAAAGAACAGGGGCTTTCAGCCTATTACTTCCAGCTTGCCTTCGAGCCCACGATACTGAACCGCTTGCGCCCCGGTCCCGCGCGTGATATTGTCTTCGTGGGCGGCATGTCGCTGGTTCACGGCGAGCGTGTGCGGTTCTTTGAGGAGCTCGTGAGGCAAGTGCCGCTGGATTGGTGGGGTTACGGACTGGAAAACCTGGCGCCCGATTCCCCGTTGCGATCTTTCTACCTGGGATCCGCATGGGGACTCGCAATGTATGGGAAGTTGCTCAACGCACGGGTCACGATCAACCAGCACCCCGACGTGGTAGTTGAGAACTACGCCAACAACATGCGGCTCTACGAAGCCACGGGGGTCGGCACGCTCCTGATCACGGACCAGAAGATCAACCTGGCCGATATCTTCGCTCCGGGCAAGGAGGTCTTGGCTTACCGCTCCGCGCAGGAATGCGCTGAAATGGCGCGCTACTACCTGGATCACGAGGAGGAGCGCAAGACCATTGCCCGCGCCGGACAGGAACGCACTCTCCGCGAGCATACCTATCTTCACCGCATGCAGGAGTTCCTGGAAATCGTGAAGCGCCACCTCTGATTCCTGCCCCTTACGACAGGGCTGCAATCCACTTCGAGAATACTATCAAGAAAAATGAACATGAACCATGACACTGTATGACGTGATCCGGAACATAGTGCCGTCTTCTGTCAGAAAGAGGCTGCGGAACAGCCCTTTCCTCCGTTTCCTGGCCAAAATGGCGGGCCGCGGGGCAGGGCCGCGGACCAAGGCGCCCCAATATGAGCCACAGGTTTGTGCCGCCATAAGGCGTCTCGTCCGGCCGGGGTGGACCTGTGTGGATGCAGGGGCAAATGTGGGTATCATCACGGCTTTGCTTGCGGAGATCGTCGGAGACGCTGGAAAAGTGGTGGCGTTCGAGGCCTTTCCGGATAACGCGCGAGTCCTGAAGGAGAAAATGCGGGCGCTGCGCATGGGTGATCGTGTCATCGTGGAGAACATCGCTGTGTCTGACGGCGCGTCGGACCGGCTGTGGTTGTATGCGGGGCGCAAACGGTGGTCCGCCGAATGGAACATCATGGGGCACGACGTTGAGGGATCGCCGACCGAAGCCGAACTGCAGATCGCCGCCGTTTCGCTGGACCAATACTTCCCCGCTGGTTCTCAGGTTGATTTTGTCAAGATGGACATAGAAGGCGCGGCCGCCCTCGCCCTCCCCGGCATGAGGCGCATTCTGAGGGAGCAATCTCCCGTCATGCTGATGGAGTTCCATGATGAACCCGAATGGGCGGCACGAAGAGAATTGCTGGAGGCGGGATACCAGCTTTACTCCATCGAGGGCCGGCTGCTGGACGCCGAACGGGATACCGCCCGGCAATATCACTGTGTTGCGCTGCCAAGGGACGGATCATGGGGCGTAGAAAACTAAGAATCTACTCCGATCGCGATGGCCTGGCCCCCGGGCAATCCCACGTGGTAATGCTCTATCCTTTCTGGGGTAAGAATCCTGAGACTCCCGGGGCGCCTGATACCGGACGTTTCGATCACTATTCCTCGGCGGGCAGGGATCTGCTCGATCTCGTTCCGCTGGCGGAGGCGGACGCCGCGGTCCTCCCTGGGGACTGGCAATCAGGCGGGGGATGTCCCGAAGCTCTCAGGTTCTGTGAGAAGGCCAACCGCGCCGGCAAGCCTGTGATTGTGTTCTTCAACAACGATTCCGCCGAGAAGATACCCCTGGACAACATGCTCCTGTTCCGAACGTCGGGCTATGGCTGTGCGCGCCGCCAGGATGAATTCGGGCTTCCGGCCTGGTGTGAAGATTCTGTGAAAGTCCACCGCGGCGGCCAGGTTCCTCTCCGGCCCTGGCAACCGCGCCCAACTGTGGGGTATTGCGGATACGGAACAACCCAGAGCTCGGGGATTCTTGCGGGTATAGCCAATGCCGCCAGCCGCATTCCCCTCGTTGCCCCTCTGCTGGGGAACTTCATAAGGACCCACCACGGACCGGCGGGCCAAAGGATCCGCTCGAAAGCCCTCCGCGCTCTCCACCGATCCAAGAGGGTGCGGACCAATTTCCTGCTTCGCAAGGCATTTTGGAACGGCGCGATAAGAAACGGCCGGCTTGACGTGGATCTTGCGCGGCGT
>Ga0315282_10007124_pt1 | contig 18471 bp, 13 predicted proteins | sample YL17G07_20_MG_FD_203693 | JGI IMG/M metagenome (GOLD analysis project Ga0315282, IMG submission 203693) | Sediment microbial communities from Yellowstone Lake, YNP, Wyoming, USA - YL17G07_20 | ecosystem: Environmental > Aquatic > Freshwater > Lake > Sediment | place: USA: Wyoming | collected...
ACCAGGCTCCAAATTGATTAAGATAATTGTTTAATGCCTTGGTCCATAATTCACCAGCGGTTTTCGCGTTTTGAATTCCATAGGCTTTGAATGCACTTAGTTCCATGCCTCCAGTGAGACCCTGAGTGCATCCATAACCAGTCATACCCCAGCCTAATGCCGAGTTTCCGTAGGAGGCAATTCCTCCGCCATCAGGATTTTTTACAAATGACCATCCAAAACAATTATCCTCTAAAAATTCGCAATTTGAACATCCACCAATAATCACAATCGGAAGTTTCTCTTCATTGTTAAGTGCCTCAACCCTAAAATAAAAATAGGTGCCAATAGGCCACCATGTTTCAAAATCGTTATGTGGATGCGTCCCCCAATTTTCAAACGTTCCATGGCCAGTCATATATAAAAAACCTGTTCCATTGGTAATGGCATTATCGATATTTATTGCAAATTGTAATTTTCCATTAGTTGCCCAGATTTTCTCAGGAATAAAACCATTCATCATATCAATTGCATTCTGATTAAGATACTCACCCTCATCTACAGAGTTATAGTCCTGGAATGTGTCGCCACCACAGACTACGAAATTTTGAAACCATTCCTCCATATAAGCCCCTGTTGACTCATACGTAATAATCTTACTTACAACACCACTCACTTCACTTGAGTCTCTAAAGTTAAGTCTGCCAAGGCGAACATCGGGGTAAAGATCCACAAAATCAGTCCTTCCCTGATAATTATATTCTCCAAATATGTCATTGTCATTTGAATCCCAACTACAAAAATTTCCAGATGCATCGTAGATGTCAGCGTAATATAAATCACTAATAAGACTCTCTTCCATTCCGTCTTGAACATATGACATTCTGACAGGAATTTTATTCGCTCCACCAGCCAATAGAACGTATGTGATATTCCATTCTTCAACTGCATCTTTAATGAAATACTTTATTTTCTCTTGGTCGTCTCGCCCGTTTACAGGAAAATAAGAGCCATTATATATTTCATCAAGCGTAACAAGTTTAGTAGCTACACTACTATCGTTTTTATAATCTACCAATGGTTGTAATTGTTCAGAAAACTCTGAAGGAGTTATCACAACCATGTCATACTTATCTGGGAAAACAACTGGTTGTGTGGGCTCATAATATTCTACTTTAATATCTACCTTATTGGCATATTGAATCATATGTTGACCCGGAGAATATCTGACAGGATAAAATTGAACAGTTAAAAAAACCATATGATGAGAATCATCAAGACCACAGCCAACTCCATAATCGTACCATCTATATGGGAAGAAATCCATACTATTATAAACTGCATTATCTTTGATTATAAAATCCTCAACACCCTTCTTTTCCTCTCTATTATTCACATTCGTTAATGGGACAGGTTCTGGTGAAGGCTGAATCTCTCCAGATATAACTTCTTGATTAATCTGCGAAGGATTACATTCTATCCCTTTAATCTTTGTTCCAAACGGGAACTCAAATATTTTAGTATAAAGAGGTAAAACAGGTTTCCCTGGTTGCATCAAATATGAGGTTGCTTCTCCCATGTTAAGGGTTATATAATGACCTCCTTCTTGTATATTCGGCGCTGAAAAAACCATTGATTCAATTTTTTCTTTAATGAATGGTTCCTCTTTAGCATCAATTATTACTAAAATATTAGTAATCAACAGCATACATACAAACAGTCCAATGATTTTCTTTTTCATGGTTTCTTCCTCCCCTTTTAGAACAGGTCAAGAATTATTAACTGGTGGACACATTTAAATGTTTGGAAAAGATAAAATTCATAATAGAGAGATGAGAACCTGTTTTCCTTCTTTAAAAACATATCCTTAGAACATAGGAGATTAGACTCTTCTCATTACAGGAGCTTTGGTTTTTGTGGTTGACACGCTCTGCACATTTCATTAAAGCTCCCATCTTTATTGACAAACGCATTAACACCGAGGTTTCGTCCACAACCAGGACAGTGTTTCGTCAACATAAACACTGATACTCAATTCATGCTTATAAAATCAATTTGGGGATCGCTGAAAGTAATCTCACGCGATGAATAACTCAAAAATCGGGCTTACCCGGTAGATAAACTATTTCACCTTGTCTTTAATTGTTTCACATGCTCTTCATAGTCGGGGTCAGAAAGGTAAGCATTCATTAACTCTAAATGGTTTTTTGCTTTATTTAGTTCTTTTATTAATTGCATTTTGTAATCATGGCTTACATCAAAATCAGATGATGTTATCCTGTATAATCTGGCTATTTTATTTATGGTTTTTTTGTATTTTGAAAATATGAATAGTTCCTGAATAATGATTTGAACGTGTGTACCTATTCCTTCGACCCCTTTTTTAAATTTAATTCCTACCATCATTTCACCTTGTCCTTATATCCATCGTATAATTCTAATAATGAGTACTGGGTCACCCCACCCTTGAATATTAGGCTGGTATGGTAACAGAAGGGCTATAAACCAGATATGTAACCCATCATGTCGAAATCTGAATGGCATAAAAATAGGTTCAAAATAATTTGTTCCATTGTGACTCTTAGCCGATATTATTCCCCAGAATCCTCCAGCCAAACTAATATAATTTACCGTTCCCCTTCCAGAAATAATAGGGTGAGCTTGACATCCATTTATTCCTACAAGTAGAAATAATATCATCCCAACGATAATCAATAGTTTCCGCGTATCACTTTGCCTCCGCTTTACCGTTTTATAAAAGCCTTACCCTTTAAAAACATATCCTTAGAATAAAGAACATTAGTATGATTTTATTGTAATAGTCCCTGTCTTACTATCGGTATCGCCGACTCGATCAGTGACGGTAAAATTATAGGTATAGTAACCTGCTTCTGTATAGACGTGGGTTGGGCTGCTTTGTGTCGATGTCACTCCGTCACCGAAATCCCAATGACAGGTGTACGGTGGTTGCCCAGATAGTGGTTCTATCCGAGCATTGAATTGGATACTCACCCCGACAGAACCGAAATCATACGCAAATACTTCAGAGACTGCAAGTGCGGGGTTTGGAGCAACATCAGAAATGTAGACTACACCAAACTTAAGGAAGGAGGTATTTCTTTTGAAGTATGTGCTAGTAACCTTAAGAGAACTGAAGGTCTCTTTTGCACGGGTCAGGTCGAAAAACGTCGAAAGGGTGTTACCCACAGCAGAGAAATTAGATGACGTGAGATTTGTGTTATTATAACCAATTAACAATCGTCCGGTTCCGTTGCAATAACTCACTAAATAATTATCCTTAGAGGTAGAGAGAGCGAAGGTGTATTCCACATTATCGATGATAACAGGAACTTCACTGCCATAAATATCAATGAGTTTCCCTCTATTTTCAATAACCCCGTTTACCGTTAGCGTAAGGATAACATGCATTCCCTGCTGGGTGTAGGTCGCCTGGATGATATCAAGATTGTTCACCTCGATATAAGGTGAAGAGGTGATGAATGTGGTTTCTCCGGTGACGTAGTCGATTTTGCCGACATCATGAGTACTGTCGGTAATTACTACATCTGGAGTTTGGTGAACAGGATTTACAATAATTGTAACGGTTGCACTCTTTGTGGTCGTTGCATTTAATGCCGTCAATATATAGGTCGTGTTCTCTGTCGGTTGTATGATCCTATGTCCAGTGAGAGCAACAATTCCAATTCCATTGCTGATGTTGACCGAAGAGGCACTAATAACAGCCCAGCTAAGGTTGGCGTATTCACCCTCATTGATTACGCCTGGTTCTACATCAAATGATACTATTGAAAACTGAGTTAATTCTTTTGGTAAATTAATGCATCCACTGAAAAATGATAATATCGTTAATAGACAAACACTCATTGCAATTACTGTTTTTTTCATTATGCCTTTGCCTCCACCTTGTAGTTTTGAAACAATTATTTCCTTAAAAACGTATGTTCAATGTAAACTTACCATTGAAATCAATTCTCCTTACACAATATTGGAATGGAAACGATTATATAGTTCAGAAACAAGAAGCACCATAAGTGATTAAAAAATGAAAAATTGGTTAAGAAAAAGAAACGATAGAAAATGGAAGCACTTGATGACGAACATTGATGTGATGAGTGACCAACAGTTGATGAAAATAGGAAAAGATATGTTGAAAGAGAGAGGTATTGAGAACTTTGACCTTCAAGGGATACAGTACGGTGAAAAAGTTAGGATATTCGAGAATGGAGAATTAGAAAAAGGTGAATACGAAACACTGAGTGATGATGGTGATATCCATCTTCTTGGTTCATCGAACCCCAATCTATCTAAAAACGATATAATAATAAAGAAAAAGAAAATGAACTGATTTCTTAACTCATTAGAAGGGCACATGAGGAAAAGGTATAAAACGCTCTTGCCCCTTATTTTTTAGTAAGGTGAATTGAAATGAAAACCAGGAAAGAAAACAATGTAATCCTTTCTAGACGGAGTATTATTTTATATAATGGTTCTTATCTTCCAAGAGAATCAAAATAACGAATTGATGAATGAAAATCTATATATAGCATGATGTGCATCAGAATGAATAGTAAGGGGATAATCATATGAAGAATGTTCTAGCAGTTCTCCTTGTAGGAGTGTTAATTGTTGGTAGTTTTGGGGCAGCCGTCGCGACAAACGAAACCCATAATGATAGAACAATACAAGAAAAAGTGACTTTTTCTGAACCCATCATCACAAATCAAAATGGGTACACGTCGATACAACTAAAAGAAACGACATCGTCATCGACGGAACCAGGGTATCCCGTTCTTCCCTATTTTACAAAAATGTTTACCTTTCCTCTTGGGACAACCATTAAGGACGTCACCTGTGACTCTTCGTCCATTGAAATAAAACAAGTGATGCAAGACGTCACTCCAGCGCCAGAACCGACCCCGGTCTCAGATGCTTCTGCGAAGATCGAAAGTAAGAATGTCATACAAAATAAAGCGGTGTATTCGAATGAACAACTCTATCCCACTACTCGCGTCAGTTACCAAGTAGGTGGTGGGCTGAGCGGCAATAATCACGTGACCATCCTTACCGTGTTGTATTATCCCATTCAATATTCACCGCGACAACACATTCTCATCTTTACGCCTGAAATGCAGATGACGGTGACCTACGAGCCACCAGCAAACCCAAAACCCTTTTCCGCTGGCACTAATTTGTTGGTCATCGCTCCCTCAGAATTTTCAAGCGCACTCCAACCTCTTATTGATCACAAGAATCAGCATGGTATCGCAACAATCTTTCAGACAACCGAGGAAATCATCGCTGGATATCAGGGCCGAGATACGCCAGAGAAAATAAAATACGCAATCAAAGATGCAGTCGAAACCAAAGGGGTGTCCTCGGTACTCCTTGTCGGTGGGGTGGATAAGCTTCCAATCCGACAGAGTGAGGTGAGCATCCACGGGATTGACAATGAGAAGGTAATCACGGATCTGTACTATTCCGATCTCTATGATGCCCAGGGGAGTTTCTCCAGCTGGGATACGAATAATAACAATCTGTTCGGTGAGCCATCTGATAGGGTCGATCTGTACCCGGATGTCAATCTCGGGCGTCTTGCCTGTGCCTCTGTTGATGAGGTGAACACAGTCGTTGACAAGATTATACACTATGAGACAGAGACCTACGGGAGTGATTGGTATCACACGATGATTTTCATCGGTGGGAATACCTTCCAGTGGTCACCGGGGAACGACGGGGAAGAAATCAATCAAGTCGTCATGGGAATTATGTCGCAGTTCACCCCAAAGATCATCTGGACGTCGAAAATGAATTTCAACAGACGGACCATTTCAAGCACGATTACTGGAGGAGCTGGTTTTCTGGATTATTCTGGCCACGGATTTGAGCACGGGATGATGACCTACACCCCCAGTGGACTTCAGAAGAAATACTACTTCACCCCCTACATCAAGGATTTGAAGAATGGCTATAAACTCCCTGTGATGTTCTTTGACGCATGCCTCACCGCAAAAATTGATTTCGTGCTTCAGGACTTTCTGAATTACCGACCGTATTTTGCATTTAATATTCTCGCCAAGGCACTGAGGGTAAACACCTCGAAGCGGCTCACCTGTTACGCCTGGGCGTTTCTGACACATCAGGGTGGCGGCGCGATCGCAACAATCGGGGCGACCAGGACCGCTTTTGGAGGAATGGATGACGGTGCAGGGAAAATGTCCATTGAGTTTTTCTCCTCGTACAACACGAGTCAGTATCTTGGGGAGATGATTACCCAGATGCAAAACGGTTATATCAATGATGTTCATGGGGACGCGTTCACGGTAGAAGAGTTCATACTCCTCGGAGATCCAACCCTGAAACTCGGGGGATACCAAACAGGTAATTAATCACAATCACATCGACTCTCCCCCCTATTCTTTTTCTCTTTTTTCTTAACATTTAAATCCCGTTGAGGTATTCCAAGGGAACCATGAACTACGAAACACTTGAACTAACCACCAGAGATAAGGTTGCTTTTATCACGCTGAAAAGACCGGATCGGCTCAATTCCTTTGACATGAAACTTGGTCAGGAGCTGTATGATGTACTCCAACTCGTCGCAAAAGACTTGGAGATCCGAGTGGTGGTGATCCAGGGGACCGGAAAAGGGTTCTGCGGCGGTGGCGACGTCAAGGAGATGCATGCCGCCGCTGATAAATCACGGTTCCTTCGGGATTTGACACAGGCAATTCATCGCTGTGTGATAGAAATACGGATCATGGAAAAACCGGTGATCGCAGCAGTCAATGGTGCCGCGTTTGGCGCAGGTCTTTCCCTTGCACTCGCCTGCGATATGATTATTGCAGTGAAAGACGCAAAAATGAGCACCGCGTTTATCGGCATCGGCCTTGCGCCCGGGTGCGGGACACAATTTTTCACAAGCCTCGTCGGGTACCAGCGAGCCTGTGAATACATCTTGACCTCCAAGACATTTACCGCTGAGGAAGGATACCATCTCGGGATCGTAAATAAAATTGTGGAACCAGAAAACCTAGATGCTGCCGTCGAAGAAATGGTCTCACCGTTTCGGGCGCTTCCGCCGATCGCAGTAGGCAAAGCAAAAATGCTTATCAATAAAAGTCTTGAGAACGACATGATCTCCCATCTCGACCTTGAAAGTAAAACAGCGGCATGGTCCGCGGGAACCGAGGATTTTCAAGAAGGTGTCGCTGCGTTCGTTGAAAAGCGTAAACCAATTTTCAAGGGGAAATAGTAAGTATTCGTCAAATGCCGTTAAAACGATAGAAACCTTTATGTATCAACTCCCTATGAGTGCGCTACGATATCATGGGGGCGAAAAATAGGATGAATTACGAAACCCTTGTGTACTCAAAAAAAGACGATACGGTCACGGTTATGCTGAACCGACCGGATGTTCATAATGCAATGAATGACGTCCTCATGACAGAATTAATCAGCTGTTTCAAAGAAATAAGTACAGATGCTACTGTGAACGCCATTATTCTTACCGGAAGCGGGAAATCATTCTGCGCAGGCGCTGATCTCTCCTGGATGAAGCGGATGGTGAACTTCTCGAAGGAAGAAAATAAAAAAGACAGCAGACTTCTCTTGGACATGTATGAGACGATTCATTCCTGCCCCAAGCCAGTGATCGGACGCGTTAACGGTGCCGCGTTTGGCGGCGGCATCGGGCTACTTGCTGTCTGTGATATAACAATAACTGTACCCAACACGAGATTTGCGTTCAGCGAAGTGAAACTCGGGATTATTCCCGCGGTGATATCGACATTTGTTGCACCGCGGATGACTCCCGCGGATATGCGGCGGCTGTTTATTACCGGTGAACGATTTGATGCGACGGTCGCCCATGAGATTGGATTGATTGACCTGGTAGTCCCTATTGAGAGCCTTGACACGACGGTCAACACGTGTGTCGAACAGGTTCGTTCGTCAGGGCCCTACGCGATTCAAGAAATAAAACACCTCATAAAGAATCTCGCGGAAATGGACATAAAAAAATTTAAAGAATTCACGGTGGAAAAGATTGCTGAGCTTCGGGTGTCAAAAGAAGGTCAGGAAGGCATCACCGCGTTTCTCGAGAAACGCAAACCAAATTGGAAGAGGTAGCAAGTCATGTTCAAAAAAGTACTAATCGCAAACCGCGGGGAAATCGCTGTTCGAATCATAAAAGCATGCCAGGAGATGGGGATTAAAACTGTCGCGGTGTACTCAGAGGTTGACCGTCACTCCCTTCATGTTCAGCTTGCTGATGAATCAGTCAACCTTGGGGATCCAACCCCCTCTGAAAGTTACCTGAATATCCCAAAGATCATCGAAAGCGCCCAGAACGTCGGTGCGGAAGCAATTCATCCTGGGTACGGGTTTCTTGCGGAGAACCCTGATTTTGCAAAAGCGTGTGGTGACTCAGGGATAAAATTTATCGGACCAACCCCTGAAGTGATTCGACTGATGGGGGATAAAATCGAGGCGAAAAAAACCATCGCGCATGCAAATGTTCGCGTCATCCCCGGGTATCACGGGGTGAAACAAGATCTTACAACCCTTACCAAGGAAGGGAAAAAAATCGGATTCCCCCTTCTCGTGAAGGCCACCGCAGGTGGTGGCGGAAAAGGGATGAGGATTGTCCTTTCTGAGCGTGAATTAGAACAATCCATTGAAAGCGCGAAACGGGAATCAAAATCCGCGTTCGGGAATGACTCGGTGTTCCTTGAACAATATATCGATAAACCACGACATATCGAATTCCAGATCCTTGCGGATGAACATGGCAAGGTGATTCATTTGTTTGAGCGTGAATGCTCGATTCAACGCAGACATCAAAAGATCATTGAAGAGACACCTTCACCAGTGATAACGAAACAACTCCGGGAGAAAATGGGGAAAGCCGCGGTCGCTGCAGCGGAAGCGGTCGGGTACACGAACGCTGGCACAATCGAATTCATGGTTGACGGGAAATTGAATTTCTATTTCATGGAGATGAACACCCGTCTACAGGTCGAGCACCCGGTCACCGAGGCGACGACCGGTGTCGATCTTGCGAAATGGCAGCTGCGTATCGCAAGCGGTATGGAGCTTACCTTGAAACAAGAGGAGATCACCCAGCGTGGTCACGCGTTGGAGTGTCGTATTTATGCGGAGGATCCGTCGAATAGGTTTCTTCCCAGCATCGGCACGTTAGAAAAAGTGGAGCTGCCCCAGGGGCCGAACATCAGGAACGACACCGGGGTTGAGGCGAATTATCAGGTGAGCCCGTACTATGATCCGATGCTTGCAAAACTCATCGTGAGCAGCGAGAATCGGGAGGAAAGCATCAATAAGATGATCTGGGCGCTGTCCCATTATGTCATCCTAGGCGTGACAACGAATATTTCGTTTCTCAAGAAAGTCCTTGACCATGAGCAGTTCCGAAAAGGGCATATCACCACTCATTTCATCGATGAATACTTCCGGGATTGGACGGTCGCAAAGGAAGGACTTCCGCTTGATGCGATTATTTCCCTTGCAGTTTATGATGCATTGCATACGCAACGGCAGGAAGATGTACGGTTCAAAGAGGCTGATCCGCATTCCCCCTGGCAGCATGTAGGTCGCTGGAGGATGGGGGTGTAACCGTGTTCATAAACTACGAGCATGAAACCCATGTTTATTCGGTGACTGTCGAGCGGCGAGACAATCGATTCTTTATTATGTATGACAACAACGAATACACCGTAGAGGCGACGGAGCTTAAATTGGGGCAACTATCGATTCAATTGGGCGATCGGGTGATCAAAGCAGTTGTCTCTGGGGCTGATGATAATAAATTCGTGTTCATTGAAGGGAATATTTTCAGAGTCAAACGCATCGAGTTAACCGGTCGGAAGAAAACCGAGAAAAAGGTAGGAGATCTGCACTCACCGATCTCAGGGACTGTTGTCAGCATCAAAGCAAAAGAAGGAAAGACCGTTAAGAAGGATGATGTGATTCTGATCATTGAAGCCATGAAAATGGAATATTTAATTCGAGCACCATACGATGGAAAGGTTAAAAAGATCCATTTCAAAGTGAAAGATCAAATCGAAATCGGTCAACTCACCGCTGAAATTGAAAAGGAGGAATAAGGAATGGAAGTGATTGAAAGTTCGATTGATTCAACCAGTAAAGACTACAAAGAAAATTTTTCTTATTATGAGAAACTCGTGAAAGACCTAAGAGGGAAAATAGCGGTCACCTCCCAAGGCGGCGGCGTTGAGGCGGTGAAACTTCACAAGTCCCGCAATAAGATGCTTGCCCGGGAGCGTATCGATGCGGTGCTTGACCCTGATACCCCGTTCATCGAGTTCAACACCCTCGCTGGATTCGGGATGTATGATAACAAAGCACCTGCTGCGGGTATCGTCACCGGCATCGGGATTATCCATGGACGGGAGGTGGTTATTGTCGCAAACGATGCGACCGTGACCGGTGGGACGTACTATCCGATCACCGTGAAGAAACATCTCCGTGCCCAGGAGATCGCCATGGAGAACAACCTCCCGTGCGTCTACTTGGTCGACTCCGGAGGTGCGTTTTTACCGATGCAGGATGAGGTGTTTCCTGATAGGGAACATTTCGGGAGGATTTTCTACAATCAGGCGATGATGTCATCCATGAAGATCCCGCAGATCGCGGTGGTCATGGGCTCGTGCACCGCGGGTGGCGCGTACGTGCCTGCGATGTCCGATGAAACCATCATCGTGAAGGGAACAGGGACAATTTTCTTAGGCGGCCCGCCACTGGTGAAGGCAGCGACTGGTGAAGAGGTGACCGCAGAGGAACTCGGCGGGGCTGATGTGCACTGCCGGGAAAGCGGTGTCACCGATCATTACGCGCTGGATGACCATGATGCGATACGGATTTCGCGCAACATCGTCGAAAACCTCAATCGACCTGAGAAAACACATCTGGACATTAAGAAACCTGAGGAGCCGGCGTACGATATTAAAGAAATCTATGGGGTGTTACCGAAGGATTCACGCAAACCGTTTGAGGTGCGCGAGATCGTCGCCCGGGTTGTCGACGGCTCACGGTTCCATGAGTTCAAGGCGCTGTACGGGACAACGCTTGTGTGTGGATTTGCACACATCATGGGATACCCAGTGGGGATCCTTGCGAATAACGGGGTGTTGTTTTCCGAGTCAGCGCTGAAGGGGACCCATTTCATTGAACTGTGTTGTCAGCGAAAAATCCCCTTGGTCTTTTTGCAAAATATCACCGGGTTTATGGTGGGGCGCAAGTACGAGGCGGGCGGCATCGCAAAGGACGGCGCCAAGATGGTGACCGCGGTCACCTGCGCCCAAGTACCCAAGTTCACGGTGATCATCGGCGGGTCGTTTGGCGCGGGGAACTACGGGATGTGCGGCCGCGCGTACGGGCCACGACAGCTCTGGATGTGGCCGAACGCCCGTATCTCGGTCATGGGCGGGCAGCAGGCAGCAACCGTGCTGCTCACCGTGAAACGCGATCAGCTTTGGCGGAAAGGCATTGAAATGACAAAGAAGGAGGAGAAGCAGCTGACCGATCCTATTTTGAAAAAATATGAAATCGAGGGAAACCCCTACTACAGCACGGCCCGCATCTGGGATGACGGCGTGATCGACCCCGTGGATACGCGACTCGTGCTTGGGTTGGGTATTTCCGCATCGCTTAACGCATCGATTCCTGATTGGAAACCAGGCGTCTTTCGGATGTAAAAATATAGCTGGTTACATGATGAAGTACGATGTTGTCGTAGTCGGCGCAGGACCTGCTGGCGCTACCGCCGCGAAATACCTGGCTGAAAAAGGAGTCAAGGTGCTGTTGCTTGATTCCGAGGAGTTTCCGCGGGAGAAACCCTGCGGCGGCGGTCTTCCGACGCGCGTGCAAAAACGATTTCCTTATATCGAGCCGTTCATCGATTCGGTCTCCTACGGGAGCATCACGTATTCTTCCACGCTTCGTTACCGGCTTGACCTTATCAGGGAACGACCCTTGCTGCTCACGGTCCTACGGAAGAAATTCGATCATGACCTGGTCGGTCTTGCCTGTAAATCAGGAGTGGTGTTTCAGGATAGACGAACCGTGATCGATGTGTCGGTCCGGGTGGACGACGTCCTTATCATGCTGCAGGACGGCGATACCATACAAGCGCAAGCGGTCATCGGCTGTGACGGGATGCGTAGCGTGGTCGCCGAGAAGACAAACCTGTGCAAAAAACTGGAGTCTCTGTGCATCTCCCTTGTCCAAGAACAACCCCTGACCCAAAAACAGCTTGATGCGTTCTTTACGAAAAAACGCCTCGTTCATCTTTTTATAAAAGCGCAAGGGATCGCTGGCTACGGGTGGGTGTTCCCGAAAAAACACTGCGTGAACATCGGGATCGGTGAATTCCAATCGGCGCTCCCCCGATCAAAGCAAAAGGCGTCACTGAAGGAAACCTATGAAACATTCATTGAGATGCTTAAAAAACAAAAGATCCTCCCGAGGGATTTTCCCGTGGAAGACCTCAGAGGGGCGACTCTTCCGATTTTCCCCTTAGAGAACACCTACGGTGACCGGGTTCTCTTGTGCGGTGATGCCGCGGGGTTCATCAACCCGATCACCGGAGAAGGCGTCTATTACGCGATGTCCTCAGGGCACATCGCAGCAGGGGTGATCGCAGACGCATTAAAAGCGAAGGACTTAAGCAAACATTTCCTCTCGCGATATCAGAAAGCATGGAACAAGGATTTCGGCAAGGACCTGAAGATCCTCGGGCGGTTCAACTATCAATGGGGAAAGGATTCGGAACGAATCGTCCGCATGATGACCGAGGATAAAAAATTCGCGAAACTCATCGTCGGCGTCACAGGCGGACAGATCAGTTTTTCGAAATACAAAGGGGCCTTATTCATCAGATATCTCTATGTATCATTCAAGGATATCTGGATGAAAAGAAAGAGACAGAAGACCGTATAATTTCATTTTTTGTCCCGTAACTCCCGTCGTAATATTTTCCCAGACATGGTCTTTGGGAGCTCATCCATATATTCGATGATCCTGGGGTACTTGTACGGGGCGGTGACCTTCTTGACATGTTCCTGGAGTTCCTTGGTGAGTGCCTCCGACGGCTTGTACCCTTTTGCCAGCACCACGTATGCTTTGACCACAATGCCTCGTACGCCCTCGGGGTCAGGCACGCCGACAACCGCGCATTCCGCGACTGCATCATGCTCAATGAGTGCGGACTCTACCTCAAACGGCCCGATGCGGTACCCGGAGGACTTGATGATATCGTCATCACGGCCGACAAACCAGAAATACCCGTCCGCATCCTTATACCCTTGGTCCCCCGTATAGTAATACTTACCGCGGAATGATTTCTTCATATACTCAGGGTCTTTCCAGTATTCTTTGAACAGCCCTGGGGGACGCACGTCGCCGATAAAGAGAGCGATGTCCCCGACCTCATTTGTTTTGAGTTCACTACCGTTCTCGTCGACGATACGGACGTCATGACCCGGTGTGGGTTTTCCAACCGACCCGTATTTAATCGGCATGAACGGGAAATTGGACAGGACACAGACCGTCTCTGTTTGCCCGAAGAAATCATAGATTTCAAGCCCGAACGCGTCTTTCCAGACCCTGATCACCTCAGGGTTCAATGGCTCCCCCGCGCTCATACAATGCCGAAGCTTGAGTTTGTACTTGGATAGATCCATCTGGATCAACATCCGATAGACGGTCGGTGGCGCACAAAACGTGGTGACGCCGTATTTCTCCATCGCACGCAAAAGACCGTCTGCGTCAAATCGACCAGGTGTTTCCCATTGGATGATCGCAGCCCCCACGATCATCTGACCGAACAGTTTCCCCCAGGCTGCCTTCGCCCAACCGGTTTCAGAGACCGTCCAATGCAGATCACATTTCGTGAGCGCCTGAGCGAACCGTGCAGTGACCTCATGGCCAAGCGGGTAACTATGGGTGTGAAGCACCATCTTCGGATGACCAGTGGTTCCTGAGGTGAAATAAATCAGGAGCGGTTCATCCGAGCGTGTTTTCCCGATCTCTTTTTGTGTCAGTTCCCGGGAGGCTTTGTTCATTTCGTCCATGAAGTTTAACCACCCTTCCCGTTTTCCGTCGACAAGTATGATGTGTTTCAGGGTTTTACAGTTCTTCTTCACTGCCTCGACGCGGTCCGCATGATCAAGATCGGTGAAGATCATGCATGCCTCGGACCGGTTCACCCGGTACTCAATGTCCTTTGGGGTGAGAAGCACGGTTCCCGGCATCGCGACCACCCCAAGTTTAAACATCCCGATTAGTGCGACGTACCATTCCGGGATACTTTGGAGAATCACGAGTACCCTGTCACCTTTATTCACCTGAAGTCTTCGGAGCATGTTCGCAAACTGATTGGATTGCACTTTTAGATCATAGAAAGTATGATACCGGGGTTTTTCGCCGGTTCTATCAATGGAAATCAACGCAAGTTTCGTCCGGTCTTCCGCCCATTGGTCTACCACATCAAACCCGAAGTTATAGAACGTAGGTACTTTCCAGGTGAAGCTTTTGTACAGTTCCTCATAGCGGTCTTTCTTAAAAACAGTGTCGCACTGCAGTTCTTTCTCATCCATATAAAATCTTCCTCTTGGGCTATAGGCCGAGTCGTTTTGCGATAACCATCCGCTGGACCTCGGAGGTTCCCTCTCCGATTTGTGTGAGTTTCACGTCCCGGTAGAATCGTTCGAGCGGCAGGTCGCGCATGTACCCGTGCCCGCCATGGATCTGGATCGCATCCCGTGTCGCCTTCATAGCGATCTCTGATGCGAACAGTTTCGCCATGGAAGCCTCCATATTGAATGGTATTCCTTTATCCTCGAGAAACGCTGCCCGCATAACCAGCAGTCGTGCAGCATCGATCGATGTCGCCATGTCCGCGATCATCCATTGGATCGCCTGGTTTTTCCCGATTGGTTTCCCGAATTGCACCCGTTGTTTTGCGTACGCGAGGCTTTCATCAAGCGCGCCTTGGGCGATGCCGACCGCCATGGCCCCTATCGCGGTCCTGCCGCGGTCAAGAATCGTCATCGCGCCGACAAACCCAAGGTTTTTCTCACCAAGCAGGTTCTCTTTGGGGACCCGGCAGTTCTCAAAAATCAATTCCACGGTCTTACTGCCGCGAAGCCCTAACTTATTCTCAAACACACCGACGGAAAACCCAGGGGTATCTTTCTCAACAATCAATGCACTGATTCCTTTCGCCCCGAGTGTTTTATCGGTTTTAGCCATGACCGTGACGACTTTCGCGATATCACCGCTAGTGATGAACTGCTTTGTGCCATTGATGACCCATTCATCCCCTTGAAGCACTGCCGTGGTCTGTAGGGAGGCTGCGTCTGAACCTGCGTTCGGCTCGGTGAGCGCCCAGGCCGCGATCCCCTCCCCGTCCAGGAGTCGAGGGAGATATTTCTTTCGTTGTTCCTCTGTCCCTTTCTCGTAGATATGGCCAACGCCAAGCGAGTTATGGGCTTCAACAGTAATGCCAGTGGAGCCGCATACTCGGGAGATCTCCTCGAGTGCGATCATATAACTGATGCGGTCAATCCCTGCGCCCCCGAATTTCTTCGGGACGGTCATGCCCATAAGCCCGAGCTTCCCCATTTTTTTATACAGCTCCCATGGGAAGAACTCTTCTTTGTCGATTTTTGAAGCGAGCGGTTTAATCTCCTCGTCAGCGAAATCTTTTACTGTTTTTTTGAACAATTTTTGTTGTTCGGTAAGTTGAAAATCCATAGGAATCCTCATACCTGGATAAGTCACGGGTCTTTAAATTTACGCCTCTGTTCTATCGAAGATTTTTAGTAGGGTCAACTGATGGGGAAGTGAGGAGTTTTTTATGCTTCCGATGGGTACGGATGTGAGGGTAAATGGTTATTATCGAACATAAGGTCGGGGTAGAGAAGGGTACTGGGGTACTAGTCGGCTGGCATGATCCCGATGAAAACCGCGAGTGGATCATGCGCAATAAATCCCGGGGGCTTGAGGATAAGAGGATGACCGTGGAGGATGCAGTCTCTCGGTTTGTCACCGATGAGTCGCTTTTGGCTATGGGCGGGTTTGGGCATGTGCGCGTCTCCATGGCGGTTGTCTATGAGATCATTCGGCAACATAAGCAGCATCTTTCGATGGCCGGGAAGACCGCGGTCCATGACCTTGACCTTCTGGTCGGCTCAGGGTGTGTGGACAAGGTGGAGGTCGCGTACTCGTTTGGGCATGAGCTCCGCGGGCTTTCCCCTGCGTCGAGGCGCGCGGTGGAGACCGGGAAATGCACGGTGACCGGAGAGATCAGTAACGCGGGGTATCAATGGCGGTTTCTTGCGGCGATGATGGGGCTTCCCTTCATCCCCACGCGGGTGATGCTGGGGACTGATACGTTTTCGCATAGCTCCGCTCGGACCATGATCGATCCGTTTAGCGGAAAACAGGTGTGTTTGCTTCCGGCGTGTTACCCTGATATTGCGGTGATCCATGTGCCGCGGTGTGATAAGTTCGGTAACGCCCAGATCGACGGTATCATGGTCGAGGATTTTGAGCTGTCTCGGGCGGCACGACATTTAATTCTCACCACGGAAAAAATCGTGGATACTAAAAAGATACGTCAGGAGCCCTGGAAGACCGTTATCCCGTTTTACTTAGCAAGCGCGGTCGTGGAGACACCGTTCGGGTCGCATCCCTGTCAGATGCCCTATCAGTATTTCTTTGATGAGGATCATATCGGTGAATGGTTATCGGCGTCTGCAACTGATGAAGGAGTCAAAGAGTACCTTGAGAAATACGTGTACGGGATGAAGGATTTCGATGAGTACCTGCGATGTGTCGGAGGGACGAAGAAGCTGCAACAGCTTCGACGGATCGAGCGGTTCGAGGAGCCGATGACCGCACCGTGGTTGAAGGGGAAGAACGAGAAACCCTCTGGGAAAGAATCGTATTCGTCGACGGAGCTGCTTGCGTGTGTCGCCGGGCGGATGCTTGAGGATAACAAGTCCGTGTTTGTAGGGACCGGTCTTCCGATGATCGCGGCGATGCTTGCGCAGCGGACGCAGGCCCCGAACCTGCTTCTGTTTTTTGAGGCTGGTGGGATCGGCCCGGAGATGCCAGTGCTGCCGATCTCGGTTGGTGATTCGCGGACGTTTTATTCTGCGGTCGCTGCCTCAAGCATGCATGATTCCATGGCGATGGCGCAGGCCGGGTACATTGATTACGGGTTCCTTGGCGGTGCGCAGATCGATCGGTACGGGAACCTGAATACGACCGTGATAGGGTCGTATGAGCATCCGAAGGTGCGTCTCCCCGGGAGCGGTGGTGCGAATGATGTAGGGACGTTATGCGGTAAAACGATCATTATCATGCGTCAGGATAAACACCGGTTCCTTGAGACAATTGATTTTCTGACAACACCAGGGTATCTGAAAGGGTTTGATTCTCGGGAGAAGACAGGGCTGCCTGTCGGGAGTGGTCCGTATCGGGTGATTTCCCAGCTGGGGGTGTATGGATTTGAGAGCGAATCAAAACACATGACATTGCTTTCGCTACATCCTGGGGTGACCGTTGAGCAGGTGAAGGAGAACTCTGGGTTTGAAATTCGTATTCCTGAACAAGTTTCGGTAACGAGATCGCCGTCTCAAAAAGAATTAAACATTCTTAAGAAAATTGATCCTGCGGGGATGGTGATTGGAAAATAATGTGCTGTGTAACGTGTGTTCTTTATTTATAGTGGATGAATAACGTTATTATAGGAGAATAGTGTTATAAAATTGTATAGGGGCGGAAAGTAATGGATAAATATCCATTGATAAGGAAAGGGTTAGTTGTTGGAATCATTCTCTTCTTCGTTGCGACAGGCATCATTCCATCATTACAAGGGAATATCTCAACTAATGTTGCGATTATCACATCGATACAACTTATCATCAACGATGACGGTAGTGGAGATCCGACCGATAAGAAAGTGAACGTACCCGTGTATACCCCTGATTCTGGAATCACTCCCACATTGAAGATCAACTTCACCATACTAGGATCAAATAGTTCGGAAGCCACAGCGTACTACGGTGATGATCCCTGGGAAGACTGGAAAAACATCACCGTGACAGGCGATATCCTATATCCCGTCGGTCATACAACCATGTATCATGTAGGTACCAAGGGGGATTGGAACTGTTGTGTCACACCGACGAAGCCTGGTGGAGTTATCGTCCTCAGAATCGACTGGCCCGGTAATGGTTCAGCAAACGATAACATACAAATTGTTAATGGGACTTACGTAACGCCTCGGGTGGATTCTTTTCCGTGGGGTCAGGACTTTAAACTGACGGTAGTAATTACAGATATGGATGGGGCTCCGATAAAAATCGCAAATGTGTATTTAATTTGGGAAGAAGATGATAACGAATTCAATCATACCTCAGGAAA
>Ga0315282_10007125_pt1 | contig 18469 bp, 9 predicted proteins | sample YL17G07_20_MG_FD_203693 | JGI IMG/M metagenome (GOLD analysis project Ga0315282, IMG submission 203693) | Sediment microbial communities from Yellowstone Lake, YNP, Wyoming, USA - YL17G07_20 | ecosystem: Environmental > Aquatic > Freshwater > Lake > Sediment | place: USA: Wyoming | collected...
CTGATTTCGCGCTTTTCGTAGCGCAACTTTCCCTCGGTGGCCAGCTTCGCCACTACCGGATCCATCGTGGCATAAAGGGCCTTCTCCACTTTTTCCTTCATCTCTTCTACCACGCGGCTGCGCTTAAGCTCTTCCAGCAGTTGGCGCGTCTCTTCAAAACCCTTCACCAGCCGCTCTTGAAGAGAGCCCACCGCGGCGCTGGATAGGATGAGAAATCCACCCCAGATGGCCACCAGCAGGAGGGCGGACACCTGGTTCCCTGCCACGGTGAATGAGCCCGGATAAAAATAAGCGAGCAGAACCATCAGCAAGAGGCAGAGCGTGGCGCCCATGACCGCCTGGCGTTTGCCCATGAAGTAGGCAGCCGCCAGCACGGGCAAATAGAAGAAATTCAGGAAAGCAGTGCGGTTGTCCGGAAAAAGATAAAAGACCGCCACCACACTCGCGGCGATGAGCAGCACAAAGAACAACTCCAAATGCCGGACGAGAAAATTCCGGATCTGAAGGGGCCAACTTCCCATGAGCACGGCGGAGACGCCGCGCTCAACTACGCGGGTGCCGTTCGGTTCGTTAGCGCTCATAATCGGAGTGACCTACTTAAGTGAGATACGCCTCCGATCCTGGGGGGGTACTATAGCTTCGGAAGGGGCAAAGAGCAAGGGGTCCGCCGGACCAAGCCACCTTCCCGCGGCCCTGGTGCGCACGGCGTCCACCGGGCCGGGGCCGCAAGCCGGAGAGTTGGCTGATCGAAATTGCGCTTCGGAATCTCGCCAGTGAGGAGTGGGTGAGCCGCGGGACCGCGGGAAAAACTCCTCACCCCAGCCTGCTCCCTCGCCGGGGAGCCGGCGCTAAGCGAACTGCGCCGAGCGCGCCTCCGGTTCGCTACTGGTTCGGCAAAGTAGCGTGCCGGAACGCCAGCGCGTTCACATCGGTGAAGCGCGGAGTGCCCGGCGGCAATTTGGCGATGTCCTGGAAGTCGGTATCAAAATTGTAGCCACGGGTGGGGGGCGAATACACTTTCACACAGCACTTGTAAGCGCCGACCGCCTGGCGCGCGATGTAAAAGCTCACGATGGAGCCGCGATAATTCAACGTTTGGCCACCCCAATCCTCGAGGTAGCGGAGGAAATTGTGGGCGCCGCCGTCCGTCCCAAAGTCCCGAATAGCAGAAGTGGCCCAGGACGGTAGCGGGAAGGATTTGTTCTTCCCACTGATGATGGCGGTTCGATAGTTGGTGGTTCGCGCGCAGCGGTCCACCAAGGCGGTGGTGGAGCAAGTGCATGACGTGCTCCCGCAGTGAGTATCCGGGTACTTGAAGCTCATCTCATCGGTCCAATTGGAGGAAAGCAAAGTCACGGCATCCCCGATCACCGCCGCCGGCACGTGGCACAACCCGCTGGCCGTATTGTCGTTGTACCCGTTCGTCTGGTCGGCGTTGTAGTTTCCCCAAATATAGATGGGATTCTCCGCCGCCACGGTGAACCCTCCCGCGGTCAGGCTGGAGCAATTGGCGTGGGCCCGCGGGGGCAGGTTCCCCAGCGTTCCGTTCACCAAGCGCAGCGCGCGTCGGAAAAAGACGACGCTGTTCTTCTGCGCCTGTCCCCAGGCTGTTCCGGTCTGGCCCGTGATGCGGGACACAGGGGTAGCGGTAGTCATAAAGGCAGGCCAAGGGCTTCCCGTGGTGCTATCGACGGCGAGCGGGTGAGGAGTTTTGCCGTAAACATCCAGAATCCCATTGTCGTTCACGTCCTCTGCCGTATCAAGAGCCGAATTGGGCGTGCCCGCTGAGGCACTGGAATTGATAACATCCTCAAATCCGTATTCGCCAGTCTCATCCCCGCTGGCATTCTGATTGCCCCGGCGGTCCGAGAAATACACAATGTAACCGGACTGATTGAGGGCCAGAGCTCCGCTCGGCGCATTGACGGTGTCCAAGGTATTGGCAAACCACTTTTGCAGGTTCTGCACATTGATCTCGACGATATTCATAATCCCGCCCAGGGCGATAGTGGGGGAAGCCACGGGTGCGGAGGGCGACAAGTCCCGCACTTCGCCCTCCCGAGCGTCATACATGTTGATGGGGGCAAAATTCGTGGCCGTCTGGGTAGCGGCCAACGAGCTCAGGATAGTGGTTGGAGGTGAACCCGATGTGAGTGCCGTCGCTCCGGTGTCACTATAAGACGTCGTCGAGCCCGAAGTTATACTAATGTACCCGGTCTGTCCCCCCGAACTCGTTCCCCGATAGATCCTGTAGCCGGTCGCGCTTGGGTAGGCTGTCCAACTGACCGTTATCGTCTTTTTGCTGCTCGTGGTTGCCTTAGGCGCCTCCGTACCCAAGGTTTCACCCCAAGCGCCCAGGGCGGTGACCTTGTAGTAGTAGGTTGTTACACTTAATGACCCGCCGCTGGCTGTGGCCAGCCCCGGCGCTGCCATCTGGACCGGTTTTGCTTTTTCCAGGCGCAGGATGGATTTGTTATTGGTGCACGGACTCGTCCCCGAGGATTGCACATCGCTCGAGATTCCCAGCGAAAGGATTTCCTTGGTAACGTCCTGCCAGGTTCCGGGCGAAGAATTCAGTTGGATTTCAATCTTGATGTAGCCGCCCAGCAGGGTCGTGTTGATAGGCGACATGGAATCGCTGTCGGCTGACCACCCCGGGGATCTTGCCATAGGGGGATTGCAGCCATCCGTGGGGGGAAGATAGAAGGCCCCCGTGGAAAGGGTGCGCTGAACGAGGGCCTCGTCCAAGGGGTAGGGGGCCGTGCTGGTTACCCCCGGCAAGCCGGTGAGCGTGGCCGCGTTGTCGGAGAGCAGAATGCGCAGGCTGGCTTGGTTGAAAAAGCGCGCACTGCCCACGGTGGAGAGGGGATCTTCGCCCACCGGAGGCCGGCGGATGATCTCAACGGGCGTGGCGCCGGCAAACGCGAGGGCCAGGTTCAGTTTCTTCGCCCCCGTCGAGCCGGTTCGGATGTTGCCATTGTAGGTGGTCAAAGAAATCGTCCGCCAATTGGGATTAGCGCTACTACCCGGGCCCCCCAACAGGCTCCCCTCATTCATGGCCAGCGCTCGATAGCTGCCCGGCGTGGTGATCGGGCAGACCGTCCCGGCATAGTTGGTGGCTGTCGCCAGACCGTTGGAAAGCTGTGTTCGGATGACGTTCCCATAGGCGGAAACCTTGTCGTTCAGGATCAGGCCCCCCGAGCCAGAAGAAGGACAGGCGCCCGTGTCAACCTCGGCCACGTAGACGTCCTGGTTGGTGTGCACCCGACCTCCGAAGTTGAAGGGAGGCCCCGCGAAGAAGGAGAGGTCGTTCTCCGAGAAGATGCCGTACTGAAACACCGGGACGGCGACCTCCTGGACTTGCCGGGTGAGTTTGACCTCGGTGTTGTTCGGGCCGGTGGCAATCACGGTGAGCGTAAAGGGCGTGATGATGCCTTGCAGGCCCGCCAGCGGCCCCGAGCCGCCAATGACACCCGCCGTGGATTTCAGAGTCCCATCCGCATTGGTCGAATACGCGATGGTGTATCCCCCCGTGGGGAAAGTCACGCCGGAAATGGTCGGCAGGTAACTTGGACCGGTCAGGACGTCAATCTGCGCGGGAGTGGGCGAAGTGTGGGAAACAAAGAAGCCCGCCAAGTCGGAGCTCATTTTCTCCAACCCGCCTTCCGCCCCATAGAACGCCACCGGGAAAAGTGACCGGGTGCCAGGGCCTCAGCTTGGAGTCCCCACTCTAGGCTAGTTGAGTCACCAGGCCGCAAGCTTTCCGCGTTCCATTACATCTTCTTGCGATTATAGGCGGCGGTCACCGGCACGCCCATGCTTCCGCCCACGCGGCCGAGTTGAACGTCGTAGTGGATCGGATAACCGCCTTTAACGTTTACGTCCTTGGCCTGAATGGCCCCGATCATGTAGCCGTTGCTCCCGCCGCCACCCAAGTCCACCTCTGCGGCGGGCGCGTTAATCACCGCAGAGACGGCTCCGTTGCCGTTTATGGTGACGGTATTTGTGCCAGCATAATTGATCTTGACACATTCGGGCGGAATGCTGCTGGCAATTCCGTTGGAGATTCCGTTGCCAGCAATGCTGAGATTGCTCTTGATGTTCAGGACTACGTAACCCGAAACGGAGATATCCCCTTGGGTCTGGCTGAGGCTGTCAATGTCATAATACACAGGGTTGAAGGGATCCGGCCCGCCGATCAGTTGCAGTGTAGGAGAGCTGCCCGTCATCGAGATGCTGCCAATCTCAAAGGGATGGGCAAAAGTGCCGTTACAACTCGAATCCATGCAGGGCTGGCCCGCCGTCAAGGGCGGAGGGTGGCTGGTGTTCGGGAAGGGAGGCATGGTCGGCCAAGTTGTTACACTCGAGGGCAGGATTTGGGAACTAGTAGTACATATGCCTCCGCCTCCGCCTTTCCCACCACCACCGCCACCGCCGCCGCCTCCTAAGTCACAAACGGGCGCTGCGCCAGGGAAACCTGTGCGAAACGTGGGCTGATCCGGTGGCTTCTTATAGGGGCCGTTGACCACCTGGCCTAACACTGAGTTTACGTCGCCATTGAAACCAGTTGGGCAGCCACCGGGGGCGCCGGAACCAATGGTCACGTCTCCGGCGACGGTGACGTTACTGCCCAGTGTGACCCCGCCGTTCGAGCCCACGCCGGCGCCCACCGCGATCACGTTGCCTGTTGTGGTTCCGGCATCGCAGCCCTTGGCTGCCGTACCGTTGGTGCCGTCGGCATACGGCCCCAGGGCAGAGTTGTAGGCATCCGTGCAAACCCCATTGCTACCCTTCATAAGCACGGAGCAGAAGCCATAGAGGGCATTACCCCAACTGGCGATATAGATGGGTTGGATAATCGCCTGCTCTTCCGCCCTGGCCACGGTCGCGGTCATGCTCGAACCCCCGGTCCAGGTGGCCATGGACGTGATGAGCCAGGTCTCTACAGGGACGATCGCAGGGGTAGGGTAATCCACCAGGACAGTCTGGTAGTTGAGCAGAGTAGCGTTAATGGAGAACGTGCCGGAATTGTTGGCGTCGCCGGTCACGCGAACACCGGCCAAGTCGCTCGCAAAGGCAGTGGCCACCAGCGTGCCCCCGTCATTGTTGATACTGGGGTAGTTGGATGACCCACTCCCATAACTAATAAATTGCACGGCGCTGTTCGTGGTGGAACAACCGGAAATGCAAGTCACCGGCGAGGCGTTCGAGGTCCAGAGGTTATAGGGGTTGCCGGTTGAACTTACGGCGTAGTAAGTATTCGCCTGGCTCTGCGATACAGCCTTATAGTGGGTGCTGCGAAACCAGTTGACAGCGCGTTGGATGCCGGCTTTCGCCAGGTAGTCCGCCTGCGTGTCCAGTTTGAAGTTGTAGCTGGCCAGCGTTTCCGACCGCGCGGTGAAGACTATGGTGGCCGCCAGGACGGATAGCACCAGCATGGACAGCAGGACGAGAATCAACGCCACGCCCCCATCCTTGGTACTTCCCTTGGACCGCGAGGACCTACCCTCTCGCCTGTTCATTGTTGGCTCCTTCCCTAGTAGCCCGTAGGATAAGTCATCGGCAAACCGGGCGGCAATTTCACCATGTAATGTGCCCCGCCAGCCTGGTTAACCGCCACAGCGGCGGAGAGGTTCAGCGGGCGGATCTGCGTCGCCATGGTGTACCACTCGATCCGACCCGATTCCAGACTTCTTGGGTTTATGGCCACGCTGAGGGTGACAAGAATGGTCCCCACCACGGTGACCTGATTGGGCACAACCCCCACCACCACCGTATTCGGATAGCTGAAAATCGGCTGGCCCGTGGGGCCCAGTGGCGTGGCCGGCGCCGCATAGGTGGCATTTATATCTTGATATAAAACGTTCTGCACCAGCGGCGAAGATGGATTATTCACAGCGCCCGCCGTGAAGGTGACCGGCGTGATCGAGCGGCGCAAATTGTAGAGCGTGTATGTGTTCCCATTGACGGAGACCGTTGTGGCTGGGCTGGTGGTGGGAGCCAGGCTGTAAACCACATACCTGATAACCCCGTCATTGTTGATGTCGCCAAAGAATTCCAGCACGTGATCAAAGGGAACCTGCGCAGCAGGCAGCGCTGGGGGAGCGATGATTCCCGAGGGATAGGGCATCTTGTAGCTGATGACGGGAAACGGCGTTGCGCTTCCATTGTGATTCATCTCGAACACAGCCTCAATCCACGGAGCCGTGGTGGCAGGGCTGGGAGGGTTGTAAGCAGGCGGACCGGCACTAGCCGCCGGGTTGGCGGGCGTGCCACCGCCGGCACTCGTCGCCCATACCTGAACGATTTCGTTGTTCGTCCCGGTATCAACCTGCAACCAGTCACCCGGGTTGATCCCCGTAATGTCGCTTAACTTGATCCACTGGGGATCAGCCCACGCCTGGACCACCTGGTTGCAGGTCTTATGAGGGCTGAACTGGGGGTTAAACCCTGCCTGCCCGATTTCCTGGGTTATAAGCTCCAGGGCGGCGCGGGCGCTTTGGTTCGACTCCGTAATCACCACATTGCCTTGGAATCGCTTCTGCGCTTGATACATGAAGGCAAAGACCGCAGACATCAAAAGAGTGATGATCGTCACGCTCGCCAGCAGTTCCAGCATCGAGAAGCCTTGCGCCACGCGTACCCGGCCCCCCAGGCGATTCTCCGCCTCGCCAGCCATAGCAACCTCCGCCTAGTTCGGATTCGACAACAAGTTCGTCAAGATCACAATCGGCTTGCCGCCGACGGCGCCTATCGCGTTTTGGGAATAGACCGCCACCGTAACCCTCTTGATCACCGGCCCGCCCGTGGAGGCAAGGTCTGTAATCTGCCACTCCCGGATATAAGCCGGGGCGCCGGAGACCGCCGCGCACGAGGTTCCGGCCAGTTGGATACCATTGGGATCGAGATAGTCTACGTAGCCGACGCTCGCCCCTGAAGTCGGGCAAGTGGTCTGCACAGGCGATAACGCTCCGCCCGCCAGCAGCCCCTGGGTCCAGCCGCTGGCGGTAATGCCCGTGGTGTTGCAGGTGGCGGGCTGCGACGAGGCACTCTGAGTGCAGCTCGTGAAATCCAGCGAAAGCAACTTCTCCGTTTTGTCCTGGGCATAGATGGTAGCCCGCGTGACCTCCGTGCCCTGGTTCTTGCTGGTCGCCGTCGCCTGAAAAATCACGCTGCCCAGGCTGAACACCCCAATCAACGCAATCAAGACCGCGATCATCGTCTCGGCAAGCGTCACGCCGCGGTCGCAATTGAAAGCTCTCATCGCTGGTTCCCTCCTATACTTTCGCTTCTAGCTCCGAGGTTTTCAAACTGCCCGGAATCACCTCATGAACCATTGGCCTGCGCTGGGACCCCAGTTCCACACCGCCACGCGTCCGCCCAACGAAACGGTGATGGCATCCAACAGATTGTTTTGGTTGGTGAGGTACAGGACCGCTCCGCCATTGGTGAGCGGATTGCCCGTGCTGTCAACCGGCAGGCCGCGCGTGTTGAAATAGAGTTGCAAGGGGTCTGGGCAGCCGGAGGGATCGGCAGTAATGGTTCCAGGGTACGCGCTAACGCCTGACGGACGACAGCTTGCGAACATATTCCCCTGCATAGCATACTGTGTCCCCAGCTCGAATTGCCGCGTGGTAAACGCCGCGTAGGCTGAAGTACAAGCCGAATCAACGGTGCTGGGGGTCATCCCGCAAAGTTTTTCCATCGTGTAGGTCCCCGCAGTAATATCGACATTCACCCTGTACGGTGCGTACTGCGCGGCGGATCGCATGCGGGCGACGTTTAGGTAGCTGGCAATCGCCGTGGCGTCAGAGTGCAGGCGGTAATTCTTGACTGATGTAAAGGCAGACGGCAAAGCAAAGGCCACGATGATCCCGATGATGATAATGACGGCCAACAGCTCCAGCAGCGAAAATCCGGGGTCGCTTTTAGACATCAGGTTACGCCTCCAATGCAGGAACCGACTGGACTTCGAAAGCGCCGGGCTTGGACGCAAGCATGGTAGCTCAAATCAGCCACCCCATCCGGGCACCTCGGCCCAGCTTCACTCTCGGAACTCTCCCCTCTGGGCCACACTCTAGACCAGATTAGCCTTCGGATCAAGCGGTCATCGCATCTCACATTGTCGGTCCCACACTCCCCCCTCCACTCATCCGAGCAATTGGGCAGCCAGCCCGGGCCTTTTGCACAACCGAGTTAACCCGTTGAAATGTCGAGAGGTAGGTAACAGGATGCTTCATGCCAACGGCAGAATGCCAGCCGAATTGACATTTTTTGTCAACCTGGGAGCCCTCATTTGCAGCACAACTTCGGCTCCGTCAATCATGGGGGGGGAGTACCTTACCCCTTTTGCTGTCAGCAATTCCTCGGTGGGCTCAGGTGAATCCTAGGCGCGAGACGCAGGAGCCGGGTTTACTTTCAGCACCACCAACGTCAGGTCATCCTCAATGGGGGCACCTGCCGTGAAATCGTGAACGTCTCCTAGGATCCTCGTCACCACGCGCTCCGCGTCGGCCTCGCGAACGCGGGAAACGGCACTCACGAACCGGTGGATCCCGTAGAATTCTCCTCGACTGTTGCGAGCCTCGATGATGCCATCCGAGTAGAGCGCCACCAGAGTTCCGGGCTCCAGCGATTCGGCACGCGGATTGTGAGTGATCTCAGGAAACAGTCCTAGCGGCAGCCCTGTGGAATCCAGGAATCGCACGCCCTGCGCGGTCAACACCAGCGGCGGATTGTGCCCCGCACTCAGATACTCCAACCGACGCTTCACATCGTCATAGACCCCGTAGAACAGGGTGCAGAATTTCGCCCCGCCCGTCGATGCGTACAGATGGCGGTTGATCCTCCGCGCCAGTTCTCCCAGGTTTTTCGCCGTGGGAGCCTGGGTCCGCAGCAGGCCTTGCACGGTAGCCATCAGCAGAGAGGCAGACATGCCTCGCCCACAAACATCACCGATGGCCAGGCCAACTTTCCGCTCGGGAAGCTCCAGGAAATCATAGTAGTCCCCGCAAGCGGAGCGGGCAAGAACGCAGCGACCCGCAAACTGACCGCTGGCCAATCGTGGCACCACGGTGGGAAAGAGCTGCACCTGCACCTCCGAGGCGTCCTCCAGCTCTCTCCGCAGCTCGCGATCCCGCGCCACTTCCTCAAACAGGTCGATGTTTTCCAGGGCGACCGCCGCCTCGCGGGCGATGATCCTAAGCAGCTCCAGCTCTTCAGCATTGTAGAATTCGCCCGCGGTTTTGGCCCCCATAACCAGCAGACCGAGCAGCTCGTGTCGCCGCTTCAAGCCGAAAACCACCCCTGCCGCGAGCTCGCCGAGGCGGTCCGCAGCGGGGCGAAAAATCGAGATCAGTTCGGAGCTGTAAGGCGAGACGTCCACTTCAAAGGGGCAGTCCTTTTCGAGCAAGTACCGGCACAAGGGCTCGGCCGGATCAAACTCCACTCCCCTCGCGGCTGAGGAAAGGTCACCCTTGCCCGGCTGAAGCCGAAACTTCTTGGCGCGCCGGTCCAACACAAAAAGGTAGAGGTGCCGCGCCCCCACGGCTGCCGGCAGGGTGTCTCCCAGTCGCGCGACCAGGGTCTGGCGGTCGAGGAGGTGGGGCAGACCCCGCGCAAAATCCAAAAGCCTTTCCCGAAAGTCGTACCCGAGGCGATCGAACGTGCGATCCGCGAAGCGCCGCAAACGACCCCGGAAAGGCATGGTGAGGAGAACGGTCACCAGCACCGCCATCGCCACCACGGGCAGCGAAAGCCTGACCAGCGCCCCGCTCGTCACCCAGCTCAACCCGCCCCACAGCAACAGAAAGAGAACCAAGGCCGGCAGGGCCGTGAAAGCATGCCGAATACTGCGGCGAACCAGGAGGCGAAGGTTATAAGGTTTCCGAGCCGCCACCGCATAGGCGAGGGCCGATGGCGCGATCCAGCAGGGCAGCGCCAGGGCGGCTGTGCGAACCAGGTTGAGGAGCTGCTGCGATTCCTCTCCGGCGAGAAGGCGGGCCAAGCTGCGCTCCAGGAGCAGCAGGAGACCGCCCCCCACCGCCAAGCCCAGCACCATGGTCGTCCAGCGGACCTGGTCGCGGGTACGCGGATCTGCCGGGTGGCGATAGCTGTGCAGCAGCGTCACGCCCCAGACGCCCAGCACCACACATCCCCCCAGGATCAGGAAGCCCCACACCGGCACTTTCAGAAGGTTCGGAGCGGAGCGGGTCATCAGCACTGCCACGAGCGGGAGAAGCCCCACGCCATAAAGCGCTAGCCGCAACCCACCCCGTCCCGCCAAGAGGCGACTCCGTTCCGGGAAAACGAACGCAAGATGCAGGAGCGCCACGGGCAGCAGCGCCCATAGCAGCAGCACGACGAACGCCGCCTTCCGGAGCAGGAGCGGGGACAGAGTAGTCATCCTCCACCAGTCAAGGCCCTGGGTTTCTCCGATCGTTGCGGGAAACGGAGAAGCCATCTGGAAAGAGGGGAGCGAACTCAGCAGAGACTGGCCGGCGAACAGCGCGACCAACAAGAACGCGAAGACACAGAAGGCCCGCGCGGGAGCGCTGCCCGGGCGCTTCCAGAAAACGGCGAGGGCCAGCAAAACGTACAAGCCGACCGTAAGCAGAATGAATCTATGCGCTTCGATTTGGCGGGAAAGGTCTTCCTGCGCCGTCGGAAAAACATACTCCTCAAGTCCGCCGCCATCGGGATCGTAGAGACCGAACCGAACTCGCGTGTAGTCATCCTGGCGGGCCAGGATCGAGCCGTCCAAGGTCTGCTGCCAAGGCCAAAGCTCCATCCGGCCCAGGGGCTGAGAGGATTGCGTTGCCAGGTCCACACGTTGCCAGCCCCAGGACTTCTCCCGCCACTCACGCCAGCTCAACCCCGGCCCCGAGGGAAACAGCTTGCGATAGAAGTAGCTCCGGCCGTCCGCCGTAAAGAAACCACCGGGCTGCACGCCTGTAACGACGACCTGGTCGGAAGCGCTCGCAAGGTCGTGGGCACGAATGGCAGAGAGATCCTGCTGGCGAAAGTAGAACAACCACCGCCCCTCCGCTGACCACGGTGATCTCAGGGCGTCAGCGTCGGCGGGAAGTGCCCAGAGTGTCTCGCCAGTCTGAGCGTCAATGACACAATGGCGCGGCGGGGGAAGATAGATCTTGGTGCCATGGGGGGAAACCTGCGGGAGCGCTAATCGGGCTGCCTTCGCGCTCGCCACTCCCGTCGCCAGGGATTGGACCTTGCCGTTCAAAACACCCACTTTCTCCAGGACAACGTCCTGACTCTCCTCATTCAGAAGAAAGAGATCCTCACTCCCGGGCGACCAAAAAAGGAGTTTGGACTGGCGCAGGTGGAACCCGGTGGGGAGCGGGACCACCAACGCTTGCGGCTGCTGAATATCGAAGATGGCAACTTGATCGCCCGCGGGGCCGGGCCGCACACAGGCCAGCTTGTTGCCGTCGCGTGACCAGCAAGGTTCCGCACCCGGCCTGAGCGCTATGCGCGTCAGGATGGTGAGCCGCCCGCCGGAGTTCGCGATCAGCGTGGCTTCGGTGCGCCCTTCGTTGACGATAGTCAAGTGATCAGCATTCGACCAGTGAATCGAGCCCGCATCGACGCGAAGACGAGCCATCAACTGACCGCGCGGAGTGGACACAATCAGGTCGTGGCCGGGCTTCTGGCCCGGCTCGTCACTCTCCACAGGGTTGAAGTAGGCAAAATACTTCCCGTCGAGTGAAGGGACAGGCAGGCGGAGAACAAGCGGCACGGTGCAGCCAGCCCACAAGAGGACGGCCACCAACAAGAGGACGATGAGCCCCCCGGTCAGGAAGGCAAGTCGCGAAATAAGTGAAGATTTCATTCTCTCGACCATGTAGCGATAGGCGAACGACTGAGATTATACAGGCCAACAAGAATCAGACAAGTCCTTGCCTGACCTATTTCGCAACCTAGGTGCGTTGCAGCAGGCCCGACGTTTCTAGTACTATCCCTCCGCCCTGTGGCCCGCGAGGCATCAGGTCGAGGAATCGGAACCTCGTCCACACCCTGGAAGAACCCCATGGAGCAGAAGACGCCACGCCGCCCCGCTCATATCCTCCGCCGGGCCCTGGTTTATCTTTTCGTCTGCCTCGTTGCGCTGGTTGCGGTTGGGGCAGCTTGGCTCTACTGGCAGACGCACGTCTGTCTGCCTCAATTGGACGGCACCGCGCGGGTGCCGGGGCTTAAGGCCCGCGTGGAAGTGTGGCGCGACGGTCGTGGTGTGCCTCACCTCCGCGCCCCATCGGGGGAGGATCTGCTCTTTGCGCAAGGCTACGTGACGGCCCAAGACCGCCTCTGGCAAATGGATCTGACCCGTCGCCTGGCGCACGGCGAGCTCTCCGAGATTTTCGGCGAACGCACCCTGAAACTTGATATCGAAAATCGGACGCTGGGCTTTCGCCAAGCCAGCGAGCGGGCGCTGGGAGAGCTGGATCCAGGGTCCCGCCAGATGCTCGAGGCCTATGCGCGCGGCGTGAATGCGTTTATCTCCACGCATCAGGGCCGTCTGCCCATTGAGTTCTTGCTGCTGCGCTACCGACCACGCCCCTGGCAGGAGAAGGACTCCTTCGCCGTGGCCTGGAATATGGCAAAGACCCTCAATACTTCCTGGCCGGATGAGTTGAGGCGCGAGCGGGTCTGCGCCAAAGTCGGGCGCGAACTCTGCCTGGATCTTTTCCCCGACCGCTCGCCGCTCGACCGTCCGGTAGCTGAGCCCCTCCCGGCACGAGACGCCTCCCCGAAGCGCGGCCAAGCCGCGGCGGCCCAGGTCCTAGCGGAGCCTGAGCCGGTGCTCGCCGCCCTAACCACCGTCCCGGAAAGCTCGCTCGCCGGGCTCGGCAGCAACAACTGGGTCGTGAACGGGACCCACACGCAATCCGGCAGACCTCTCCTCGCCAACGACCCTCATCTGGACCACAGCGTGCCCAGCGTCTGGTACCTGATTCACCTGAAGGCGCCCGGGTTGAATGTCTCGGGCGCCAGCCTCCCCGGTCTGCCCGCCGTCATCATCGGCCACAACGAGCGGATCGCCTGGGGCGTGACCAACACCGGCCCCGACGTTCAGGACCTGTACGTGGAAAGCTTCAACTTCCGCGACCCGAAGAAATATCTTTACCATGGCCAATGGGTGGATGCCACGACACGAGAAGAGGTCATCAAAGTTCGCGGTGGCCGGGACTACAGCTTCACGGTCATGACTACGCGCCACGGGCCCGTGGTCTCCCACGACGGCAACCGCGAACTGGCCCTGCGCTGGACGGCGCTCGATCCCGGCGGTTTCCGCTTCCCCTTCTTGAAAATCAATCAGGCACAGGATTGGCAGGAGTTCACTAACGCCTTGCGGGATTACGCCGGCCCCATGCAGAGCTTCGTCTATGCCGACGTGGACGGCAACATCGGCTTTTACGCGGCAGGGTGGGTTCCCATCCGCAGGCAAGGCGACGGGACCGTCCCCTCGTCCGGCTCGACCGAGGACCACGACTGGACTGGCTATATTCCATTCGAGAGCTTGCCTCACGCCTACAATCCCTCGCGCGGGATCATCGCCACCGCGAACGGCCGCATCGTGCCTGACGGATATCCCTACTTTATCACCAGCAAGTGGGCGTCGCCTTACCGCACGGCCCGCATCTATGAACTCCTGGAAGCGGGCAGTCGCCTGACCGTCGCTGAGATGCTGCGTATTCAGACCGACATCCGCCCGCTCGACGACCTTTGGCTCGCCCAACAACTGCTTGCCGCCACAGCCAAACGCCCACCCCAGGGAACTGATGCCCAGTATGCCTTGAGCCTGCTTAGGTCATGGGACGGCGAAGCCCGCGCTGACTCGGCAGCCACCCTGGTCTGCCAGGTCACGCGTCGCGCGCTGCGCGAGCGGATTCTGAAGCCGAGACTGGGCGACGACCTTTCCGGTTACCGCTGGCCCATGAGTACGGTCTTCCTGGAAAACGTGTTGACTAACAACTGGACCCGCTGGTTGCCGCCCGGCGACGCCGATTTTGACGTCACCTTGATGCGGAGCCTGGAAGAGGGCGTCCGACGAATCCCCCAGCTTTTGGGAAGCCGGGATCACGCTGCCTGGCGGTGGGGCAACACGATTCCGCTGACCTTTCAGCACCCTCTGGGCGGCCTGCGATTTCTGGGACGCGGGCTGAACGTCGGCCCCTTCCCCCAGGCGGGGACCGGCACTACGGTGAAGCAGACCACGCCTTCCCATGGCGTATCGATGCGTATGGTGGTTGACTTTGCCAACTTCGATAGCTCCGTGCAGAACATTACACTCGGCCAGTCCGGCCAGGTATTCAGCCCCCACTACCGCGATCAGTTTGAGGCCTGGTACAACGGCCGTAGCTTCCCCCTGTTGTTCAGCGACGCGGCGGTGGAAAAAGGAGCGATTCACCGGCTTACTCTGGAGCCCTTGAGGCAGCCATGAGCTGTGTCGGGACGCGAGGTGCTGCGCACCCGGCACTGCGCGCTGCGGCAGGACCAACATGAACATGAATATCTCGAAGCCTAACTTGCCCGCAATTTTGTCGCTCACCGTCCTGGCCACATTACTGCTTTGGACGGGGGCGGTTTCCGGCCCCGCAGTCGAAGACGCACCACCAGCGCAGCTATCTGCCGACCAGGTGTTCACGGGATTCGTGGACCGGTATCTCGACGGACTTTTCCACTTCGCTCCCGCCCGCGCGACAGAAGCGGGCCTGCACGCGTACGATGCCGAGCTGCCCGCCTATTCACGGCGCGAGGTCGCGGCGGAAATCGCTCGCGCGAAGCGCGCGCTCGCTGAACTGGCAGGCATTCCGAAGGAATCTCTCGCGCACGAGAACCGGCTCGATGCCCTCCTGCTCGAAAACTCTATCCGCGCTCATCTGCTCGACCTGGAGAACATCCGGATGTGGGAGAGGGACCCGGACTTCTATAATGGTGTTATCAGCCGGGCGCTGTTTCTCTTGGTGCAGCGCGATTTTGCTCCCCTCGATGAACGTTTGCGGTCACTGATTGCGCGCGAGCGGCGGGTGCCGGAAATCTTCAGGAGCGCCCGCGCCAATCTTGCCAACCCTCCCGCAATCTACACAAAGATCGCCACCCTCCAGGTGGCCTCCGAGATTCGCTTTCTCCGCGACGACCTGCCCCGGGCAATCACCGGCGCCAGGGACGCCGCCCTCAAGGCCGAGTTTGCGCAGGTCAACCAGCGCGCCATCGAAGAGTACGGGAAGTTCCTGGAATACTTGAAGACCGACCTCGCCTCACGCTCCAAGGGCAGCTTTGCCCTCGGCGCCGAGAACTACCGGAAGAAGCTGCTGTACGAGGAGATGGTTGACCTTCCGCTGGATCGCCTGCTCGAAATCGGAGAGAAGGCTCTTCGCCAAACCCAGGATTGTTTCAAGGCGACCGCCGCCCTTATCGACTCCGAAAAGCCGCCCGCCGCCGTCATCGCGCAACTTTCCCAGGACCATCCCGATGCCGAAAGGCTCCTGGCGGAGACTCAAGCCGGGCTGGAGGATCTCCGCAACTTTGTGACCTCGCACCGGATCGTGACCATACCGTCTGCCGAGAATCCCCGTGTCGTCGAGACCCCGGCCTTCATGCGGGCTCTCACCTTCGCCTCCATGGATTCTCCCGGCGCGTTCGAGGAGACGTCCACTGAGGCGTTCTATAACGTGACGCTGCCCGAGCGTGACTGGAGCGATACACAGAAAGAACAACACCTCCGAGCCTTCGGCCGCAACGGCATCCGTGTGACCTCGATCCATGAGGTCTTTCCCGGACACTACACTCAATTCCTGTGGGTGAAACGCGCTCCGACGAAAGTCCGCAAGTTGCTGGGTGCGGACACCAACGCCGAGGGGTGGGCGCACTACGCCGAACAGATGATGCTGGAGGAAGGCTACGGCGAGGGCGACCCGAAGCTGTTACTCAGCCAGCTTCACGAAGCGCTCTTACGGCTCTGCCGGTATATCGTGGGCCTTCGAATGCACACGCGCGGCATGACGCTCGAGGAAGGAATCGCGTTCTTCGAGCGAGAGGGTTGGCAGGAGCGGGCCAATGCCGAGCGCGAGGCGATGCGGGGAACCTCCGACCCCACCTACCTGGTCTATACGCTGGGTAAGCTTCAGCTCCTGAAGCTGCGCGAGGACTATCAGAAGAAAGTCGGCGACCGGTTCAACCTCAGGGAATTCCATGACCGCTTCCTGAGTTTTGGCTACCCGCCGATTAAACTCATCCGCGAAGAGATGCTGGGCGATGATTCTCCAACCCTTTGAGCCGTGCCGTGGTACGCCGCAGGGTGCCGCCACACCCTTCCCCCGTGGAGCGCGGGGGAGTCCGTGGCTCGCCGCCACTCTGCTCTTCTTCGCGAGCCTCTGGCTCGCGGTAGAGAGCTGCTTTCCCGCGTCCCTCGAACTCCGGTATCGCGTCCGCCTGTTGCGGCCCTCCACTCACCTGGTGGAGGTTGAGATCGCCGCCGCCAAGGTAGCCGAGCCGGCGCTTGACTTCGCGATGCCTGCCTGGGCGCCGGGCCGCTACGCCATCTACGATTTCGCCAAGAACGTCCAGGAGTTCGAGGCCGCGGGCGCCGAGGGGCAGGCACTCCCCTGGACGAAGCTGGATAAGCATACCTGGCATGTGGAAGCGCGCGAAGCCGGGGGCACGGTTCGCGTGCGCTACCGGGTCTTCGCTAACGATCTCACGGGGTCCTTTTCGCAATTCGACACTTCCCACGCCAACCTCAACGGCCCGTCGTTGTTCATGTACGTTGCCGAGCATAAGCCGGACCCGCTCACTCTGACCGTTGACGCACCCGCCAACTGGAAACTGGTCAGCGGCTTCAATGAGTCCACCGAGCAACGGACTTTCCTGGCGCCCAACTATGACGTGTTGGTTGACACGCCCCTGGAAGTCTCGCCGGATTGCTCCCTGGAGCAGTTCAGCGAGCGCGGCAAGACCATCCGCGTCGCGGTGCATAGCTATGGGGACCAGGGCAGCAATCTTCCCGCGCTCGTGGAGGGGCTACGGAAGATCGTCCGGTCCGAGATGGCGATGATGCCCGAGCCGGATTTCCGGCATTACACGTTTATCTTCCATTTCGCTCCGGGACTGTCGCTCGCAGACGGAATGGAGCACCTCAACTCGGCACAGGTCATCGTCAGCGGAGAGCTTTCCGGCTCCGGTCTCGCCACCGCGCTCGAAACCGCGGCGCATGAGTTCTTCCACGTCTGGAATGTCAAGCGGTTGCGCCCGGCGGGGCTGGGCCCCTTCGATTACACCCGAGAGCAATACACGCGCGCGCTCTGGTTCACCGAGGGTGTGACCACTTATTACGCCTATCTTCACCTGCTGCGCTCCGGTGTCTGGACCCGCCAGCAATTTCTCGAGCGCCTGGCAGAGGAAATCCGCACCCTGGAATTCGAGCCGGGACGCCTGCTCATGTCCGCCGAGAGTTCCAGCTTCCATGCCTGGTTCTATGACCGCTCGCCGCAAATGCAGGAGACTAATTTCGCCAATACCACCATCTCCTACTACAACAAGGGGGCGGTGCTGGGAATTCTCCTGGATCTGGAGATTCGTGCTCGCACCCACGGGCAGAAATCACTGGATGACGTTCTGGTCGAAATGTACAGGAAGTTCTACGAGACGCCAGCTACCAGCTACTACGGGCCGGGGCAAGGATACGAGGAGAAGGACATCCTGGAGACAATCAACACGGTAGCGGGCAGCGATTTCACACCCTTTTTCGACCGCTACGTGCGCGGGACCGAGCCGCTTCCCTACACCCAAACGCTGGCCTTGGCCGGACTCGAGCTGCGCATCTCCACGACCGCAGATTCCGCGCCGAGCCTCGGCGTCTTAACGCAGCGCGCAGACCGCGGCCTGCGAATTGCCGCCGTGCGCCCGGACGGGGCGGCCGACCGCGCCGGGTTGAGCCGCGACGACATCCTGCTGGCGGTGGACGACCTCTCTCTGGCCACTGCAGAACTGAAAGACCGCCTGAGAATCTATCCGCCCGCCGCCGAAGTTCCCTTCACGGTGGAGCGGCACGGGCGGACAGAGCGTATCTCCGTCAGCCTTGACCCACCCCTGGCCGACCAGTACTCCCTCGAACTGCGGCCAGATGCCAATATCGAGCAGATCAGCATTCGCGATGGCTGGCTGCGAGCCGAAAAGTGAGATGAGCACCCCGGACGGAAACGATCATCAGGTCTGGACTGCTGAAACACTCCCTGCACCAGGGTGAAATCCCCCTGGACAGCACCCACGCAAGGCCGAGAAATCGGGAGGAACATTTCCCCTAATGGCGGCCACGTGATAGACTAGGCAAATCCAAGGCAGGCGGGAACCCTTTCTACAAAGGCTGGAGAAGCGCGTCCTCTGAAAGCGAAATATGACCCAACCATCAAAGTCCGGTAAGCCCGAGTCCTTCGAAAAGAATCTCGAACGC
>Ga0315282_10007127_pt1 | contig 18468 bp, 17 predicted proteins | sample YL17G07_20_MG_FD_203693 | JGI IMG/M metagenome (GOLD analysis project Ga0315282, IMG submission 203693) | Sediment microbial communities from Yellowstone Lake, YNP, Wyoming, USA - YL17G07_20 | ecosystem: Environmental > Aquatic > Freshwater > Lake > Sediment | place: USA: Wyoming | collected...
CCCACGTATTTTTCCGCCGTCGCGCGCTTCGCACCCGAAGCCACCAGGTAACTGACAGTCTCATTTCGGTCTTGCGGATCGTCGTGAGGCCGGACCTCGCCGCCGCAGAGTCCACCCCGGACGGTGTCGCCATTCACGAGCGGGACAATCCACGAGACAATCCCTGGCGCCAGGAGAAAGGAATAGGGTTCGCCCCAGCGCACGCTTTCCTGGAGGGCGTGTTCGCGTGTTCTTTTCAGCAGCCGCAAGTTACGGATGGCCCCGGGAGGCAAGCCGATTACGGTCCCGTCGAATGTGACCAAATCAGCGCCCAGCCCGTATCGCTGACGATATTCGTGACGAATCCGCCCGACCTTTTCCCGCGGCAACACTGATCTGGCGACCATAACCCCATCTCCGTTTCCGGGAGGCTGCTTACCACAAAATGCTCGCGGTAGCAATATCGTTCAATATCCCGACCATAGGTATCTATACGGCGCCATGCGCTTGTGCTGTACTCCCGCCAGAAGCGCCCGGCGGCTTCTCAGGCATATCCGGAACAGCACGCGAAACCGGGGGATCTCCCGGACCGCAAAAACAGGTTGACCGTCTCTGCCGGGGTGGGGATCTATGGGCCGACAGTTCTATCTGGATCTGGCCCGCGCGGGCCATCGCATGCCCATCGGCCTCGATCTCGTGCTGCACGAACAGCCCAACCCGGAGGCCATCGTGCGGGATGGACAGGCCCTCGGACAGGTGGTCGCCGAGACCGCCCGGCGCTACCGGACACCCCTGGCCATCGCCCGCATGGACCTCCAGATCGAAAAGACGGTCCTTCTGGTGATCCTCGGGGTCCCGGCGGCCGAGGCCGCGCTCTACCACTTCCCGACCGATCCGGGGGCCGCGGCCGTGGCCCGGCTGGCGGCCGGCCTCCCGCCGGTCAATCTTGCCCTCCAGGCCCAGATTGATGCCGTGGGGTATATCGCCGCGCATACGGATCTGGTACCCATCGGGATGACCATCGGCCCGTTCTCGCTCATGACCAAGCTACTCAAGGACCCGATCACGCCGCTCTACATGGCGGGTTCGGGGATCACGGCCGAAGACGACGCGGACGTAGCGCTGGTGGAGCGCGCCCTGGAGCTCGGCCTCAGGGTGATCCTCTACTCGGTTGCCGCGCAGATCCGGGCGGGAGCCGGGGCGGTCTTCATGGCCGAGCCGGCGGCCAGTGTGGTTTACATCTCGCCCAATCAGATCCAGGCGGGATCGGACATCTTCGAGCGGTATGTGATCGCTGCGGACCGGCAGGTGAAAGCCCTCCTGGACCGGCACGGCGTGGACCTGATCTTCCACTGCTGCGGGGAGCTGAACGAGTACATGCTGCGCCAGTTCACGACGCTGGATCCGGTCGTCCTGAGCCTGGGCAGCTCGCGGAGGCTGTGGGAGGACGCGGCCGTCGTGCCCAAGCACATCGTCCTCTATGGAAATTTGCCTTCCAAGCACTTCTATTCGGACGCCGTGATCACGACCGAGCAGGTGGAGGCGCAGGCCTGCGACCTGCTGTACCGCATGGGCCGGGCCGGCCACCCTTTCATCTTGGGCAGCGAATGTGATATCCTCCACGTGTCGGGGAGCGGAGAGACGATCCGCAAGAAGGTGGCCGCCTTCCTCGGCTGCCGCTGCGACGGGCCCCGGCCCATCCGGAGGCATGGCGAGGGACGCGGGACGGAGCAGGATACTCCCGCGCAGTGACATGGGTCGGCGCCACGCAAGGACACCCACCACGAGGAGGAGGCATGGCCGACTACGAAGGGCTGAAGCAAGCCGTGATCACCGGGAAGGTGGCGCAGGCGAAGGAGCTCATCCAGGCCGCCCTGGGTCGTGGCGACAGGGCGCAAGCCATTCTGGACGAGGGCCTCATCCCGGCCATGGACGTGGTGGGCCAGAAATTCTCCCGCTGCGAGTACTACGTCCCGGAGATGCTGATCGCCGCCCGTGCCATGCAGGCCGGCATCGCATTGATTCGTCCCCTCCTGGCCGAGGCGGGCGGGAAGCCCCGCGGCAAGGTGGTGCTGGGCACGGTGAAGGGCGACCTCCACGACATCGGCAAGAACCTCGTGGGCCTCATGTTGCAGGGGGGCGGCTTTGAGGTGGTCGACCTGGGGAACGACGTGAAGCCCGAGCGGTTCGTGGAGGCGGTCCAGAAGAACCAACCGGACTTCGTCATGATGAGCGCGCTCCTCACGACCACGATGCTCTCGATGAAGGAGACCGTGGACGCCTTGCAGAAGGCCGGGCTCCGGCAGTCGGTCCGAGTGGCGGTGGGTGGCGCGCCGGTGACCCAGCGCTTCTGTGAGGAGATCGGCGCCGACTTCTACGCGGCGAACGCCACCGGGGCCGTGACCAAAGCCAGGGAGCTCCTGCCCTCCGCCTGAGGCGCGATAGCGGAGCCTCGCCCGATCTCTGGCTGGACTGTCACGGAACGGCCACCGGACCAGCCATGCCTCGTTTGACGATCCCCGCGACAGCTCGCAGGAGAAAATCCCCATGACCGACAAGCAGTGGGCGACATTGCTGGCGATCATTGGCGGCGAGACGATCGCCCCCCTTCCCGTGGCTTTCATCATCGATAGTCCGTGGCTACCGAACTGGGCCGGGATGACCATCCTCGAATATTACGCGAGCGAGGAGCGCTGGCTGGAGGCGAACTTCAAGGCGATCCGGGAGTTTCCCGAATGCATCTTCCTCCCAGGGTTCTGGTCGGAGTTCGGCATGTGCACCGAGCCCTCCGCCTTCGGGGCCAAGAGCCTGTTCTACGAGAACGAGTTTCCCTCGGCCGCGCATCGAAGCCGCGGGACACGCGCTTCGCTTTGCCGTGTCCCGCGGCCCGTTGAATGTGGCCTCGTTCCTGATGGGAACCACCGATTTCCTGACGGAGATGAAGGCCGGCCCGGAAAAAGTTCACCAGGGATTTCTCGGCGAGAAGGATTTCAAGGAGTTCGCCCAGCCGTACCTGAATGCCCACCCCATAACGGGGTTGCTGACCGATGAAATTGCCACCTCTCGTCCGCCAGACGTGGAATCCACTGCCGCCTAACCCCTGCTCGCCGCGCGCGGGGCGCGTTCCGCGCGAGTCATTCCTGAGTCCGTAAACGTTTCGGCTTGACATCGCCATCCGGCCCGCCGGATACTCCGCAGCCGGACTCGGGAGTCCCCGGCAGCGGTCAGGCTGGAGGATCGGGCCGAGCGCCGTCTTGAAATCGCGCGCCGGGTCGGCACGAGCCCCCGCGCGGCCGGCCAGCAATTATCCTCTCAACTTCTCAGGGAGAGCAACTATGAACTATCGCAGGCTCGGCGGGACGGACCTGGACGTGTCGGTGATCTGCCTTGGACCGATGAGGGCGGCAGCGACGGAGCCGGGCAACGACGAGAAGTCCAGCGCCGGCGATCGAGCCCTGCATGGAGATGGCGGACCTCTTCGGGGAACTGGAACGGCGAAACATGGGATTCATCGCGATTCGTCCGCTGTACGAGGGAATCCTGACTGACGAACGCGCCGCGCCGCGGAAAGGCGACCGCTTTGCCGACCCGCAATATGCGCCTGCCATTGCCAAGCGACGCAAGATCGCGGAGGCCTTCCGTAACGAAATCGGCGAATCCATGACGGCGTTTGCCATCCGCTTCGCCCTGGCGGACCCGCTGGTAGCCAGTCTTGTCGTTGGCCTCAACCGGCCCGAGCAGGTGGACGGGATCGCCAAGGCGGCGGGGGGACCGTGTCCGCCGCGAGACGTGGTGCGCCGAGCACAGGAGCTCTGGCGGGCAGGGTGGTAAGTTCGCTCGTGCCGCGGATCATGGGAGTGATGGGGGAGACGTTGCGCCGCATCATGCTCTGAGGAGGTAGGTCATGCAGGCCCCGCAGGCGCGCAGATGTTCCTCTAACGATCGCGCGCTCTCCAAGTCGAGCGTTCCGTCCACGTAGTCCGCAAGGAACCAAGGATCACATTCCGGCAGGTCCGTCTGGCTCTCAAGCGATCCTCTTTCCAAGCACGAAAGCCCCGCAGCTTTCCAATTCGCCAGGTGTCCTCCATCTCACATCCCGCCACGCCCGGCTACAGCCACGCCGGCTCATCATCCCCTTCGCCTATGACGAGGAGTAAGCAGGCGCTGGCAAGAATCTCCCCCATCAAGAGGGTCGCCGTGTTTCGTGAGTAGATGTTTGGTGGGCAAGAGGTATCGTCAGTATTCAAGTCCGCTTTTTTTCTTTTTGCAGAAACGAAATGGCTTGCTATTCGGTATATCGTGATGAAAGCGGCCTAGCAGCCAAGGGAAGGGGGCTCGTCTTTACCTGATGGGAGTCGTGGGGGAGCAAGATTTCAGCCAGGCGTGGTGCGTCGTAACCACTCGTTTTCCACGGACAAAGCCCGGTCACGAGAGGCCCAAATTCGGGAGGTTCAGGAGGGTGCTGAGATGAGGAAAGTCATCGGCTGTGGCGTCCTGGTTGTCCTCGTCCTCCTGCTGGCCAGTCCCGTCCCCAGCGAGGCGCGCGGGCATGTCTTTTTCCGGTTCGATGTCCCCCTCTGGGTGGGACCCGGCTACTGGGGGCCGAGCCCGTGGTGGGGGCCGCCCTATTACTATCCGGCCCCACCCGTGATCGTCCGCCAGCCGCCCGTCTATGAGCAGCCGGCGCCCCCGGCGCCGGCCTACTGGTACTACTGTCCGAACCCGCAGGGGTACTACCCGTACATCCAACAGTGTCCGGCCGGCTGGATGCAGGTGGTCCCGCCGACCACCCCGCCGAGATAGGAAAGGAGATGGCGCGATGCGGAGACGATGGATCCTCCTCCTCGGGAGCGCGGCGGTGGCGCTGGGCGGCTGTGCCACGCTGCCGACCGGCCCGAGCGTGATGGTGCTCCCCGCCCCGGGGAAGTCCTTTGAGCAATTCCAGGCTGAGGACGCCATCTGCCGCCAGTGGGCGGCCCAGCAGGTGGGGCCGCCGGGAACGCCGGCGACCCAGAATACGGCGGTTGGCGCGGCCGTGGGCACCGCGATTGGCGCGGGGCTTGGGGCAGGGCTCGGTGCCTTGGCCGGCCACGCGGGCACGGGGGCGGCCATCGGCGCCGGGACCGGCCTCCTCACTGGGGCGGCGGCCGGCGCCAACGCCGATCAGGCGGCCGGCTGGCACGCGCAGCGCCGGTACGATATGGCGTTCCAGCAGTGCATGTATGCGAAGGGAAACCAGATCCCCGGCGCGGTGCGAGGGACCCGGCGACCTGCCCTGCCACCACCCCCACCGCCGCCTCCGCCGGGCTACTCACCGGCACCCCCTGGGCCGCCGCCATACACCTCGGCACCGCCGCCCCCGCCTCCGGCTCCATAACCCTCGGAAGGGAGGGAAGCCGGAGTTCGCCTGGCTAGTGCACCGTGTAGCGACGGGGAATCCCGCGGATTCACCAAGAAAGGAGCAACACATGTCTCGAACACATCTGACCAGACACCAAGGGTGGTTCATGGCGGGGGCGCTTTTGCTCGCGCTGGCGGCAGGCGGCGCCGGAACAGCTCTGGGCCAGCAAGCGCCGGGCACACCCGCGCGACCCCCCCAACGGCAGCACCTCCTCACCCCCGAGGATCGTGCGGCCATAGCGCAGATTTACTGGCACCGGATGCAGGAGCGGCTGCGCCTCACAGATCAGCAGGTGTCGGACATCCGGGGTATCCTCCAAGCTCGGCGGGATGCGGCACGAGCGGACATCCAGACGCTCTTCGCGGCCCGCAGGGAGCTTCGCAACCTCCTGCAGCAGCCGAACTCTGACCCAGCTGCCATTCAGTCGGCGGCGGGCCAAGTGAAGCAGCTTCAGGACAAGATGCTCGACCAGCGCCTCCAGACCCAGCTCGCCATCCGATCCAAGCTCACGCCGGATCAGCTCGCACAATGGGGGGAACTGCACAAGGGCACGGGGCGCGGTGCGTGGCGGCGGGGTGGGGGTTTCGGTTGGCGGCGCTCGTGACACCTTGCCGGTACTGGTTCTGGCTTCGGCCGGCGCCACGCTGCGCTATGGGGCCCTCGGTCTAACAGGCAGAGGAGGATCCGGGGATGCGTGCCAGAAGGATCATCAGGCTCATACTGGCGCTCGCCGCGCTGACAGGCGTGCCGGCGGCCGCGCGGGGGGCTGACGCGCCAGACCCGCAGCAGGCCGCGATCGGCCGGACGCCGCCGCGGCTGAGCATGGTGGAAGGCCAGGTATCGTTCTGGCGCCCGGGCGCCCCGGACTGGGCGCAGGCGCAGGTCAATACTCCTCTCGCCCCGGGTGACGAACTCTCTACCGGGTCCCCGGGCAATCTGGAACTTCAGATCGGCGCGCGCGCCTTCGTGCGCGGGTGGGCCAACACCCAGATCGGCCTGGAGAACCAGGAACCGGATTTTCTTCAATTCAAGGTGACCGCGGGGCACGCCTCCTTTGACCTGCGCGCGCTCGAGCCCGGGCTTACGGTGGAGGTGGACACGCCGAATGCGGCTTTCACTATCGAGCGTCCGGGCTACTACCGCGTAGACGTCACCGGCGAGCGCACCTCGTTCATCACCCGTCGAGCCGGCCAGGCCACCCTCACCCCTGCCAGCGGGCAAGCCGTCGCTGTTACGCCGAGCGAGGAGGTGATCATCAATGGCACGGCGAGCCCGCAAGTCACCTCGTACGTGGCGCCACAGCTCGACGACTGGGACAAATGGAACTACGCCCGCACCGATGCGCTGCTGGACTCGGTGAGCGCCCGCTATGTCGCCCCCGGAACCTACGGTGTGGATGATCTCGACGTCTATGGGACTTGGCGGGTCGTGCCTGCGTACGGCTCTGTGTGGGTACCGAATGCGATGCCGTCCGGATGGGCACCGTACAGCACGGGCGCCTGGATGCTCGATCCATTTTACGGCTGGACCTGGGTGGACACCGCGCCGTGGGGCTGGGCGCCCTATCATCACGGCCGCTGGGTTTATGTGGACGGCTTCTGGGCCTGGGCGCCAGGGCCCGTGGTGGCGAGGCCGGTTTATGCGCCGGCCCTCGTCGCATTCTTCGGCGGACCCGGTGTGCGCGTCGGCGTCGGCGGCCCTATGGTAGGCTGGGTGGCCCTCGGGTGGGGTGAGCCGCTCGTTCCCTGGTGGGGGAGGGAGGGTTTCATCCATAGGCCGTGGTGGGGTGGCTGGGGCGGCCCGCGCGTCGTGAACAACGTGGTCGTCACAAACACGACCCTGGTAGACGTGCAGAATATCACCGTCTACCACAACACCAATGTCCGGAACGCCGTGGTGGTGGTCAACGAAAATCGCTTCGGCCACGGCCGCATCGGCAGGGCGCGCGTTACGACGCTGGATGTGAGGAGCCTTCAGCCGATCCACACCGCCCCCCAGGTCGCCGCGACGCCCGGGAGCTTCGTGCCCACGGCGAGGCGCGGCGTCCGGCCTTCCGAGGAGATTCTGAGGCGATCGGTGGTCGCCACTCGCGCGCCGCACCTCGGGTCGCCGCCCTCCGGGGGGGAGCGGAACGTGGGGCCGGCGGGGGCCCCCACGCCGGCGCCGCGCATCGTCTCGGTGCCTCAGCAGCGCGAGACCGCTCCGGTCCTGCCTCGCCCGCCCTTCGGGCAGAGCACGGTTGAGCGCCCCAGGCCAGATCGCGCTCACCCGCCCTCGCCGCCAATGCGTCAACTCACGCCACCCCCTCAGCAGGGCGCCAACGCCACGCCGCCCGCGCCCCGCCCGGCGGCCCCGCCGCCACGGCGCGAGCCGCAGGTGACTGGCCCGTCGTCGGTCGTGCCCCCGCCTCCTGCTCGTCGTGCCGAGGTGCGGACATATCCGCTACCGGGCGAGCCCGCCAATCGCCTCTCGCCAAGTCGGGCTGAGACCAAGCCGCCACAGCCCGCGACCCGCCCGGCGGCCCCGCCCCTATCCCGTCCGCACAGCGCCCCCGAGAAGACATCGCGGGAGCGCCAGGGCGGCTAGCCCTGGCCCCCCATCGCGGGGTCCGGATCTGGACGAGCAAACTCCGCATCCACGCTGTTGACAGCGGCCGCGCCAAGGCGACGGGCGTGCCCAGCGGGGGGACGAACGAGATGAACACCTCGGCCCGAAAAGTGCTCCCGCCCCGCGCGCACCAGGTTTTCGCCTGAGGCAACTCAAGGTTGGTCGCGTTTGTCCCCTCGGCGTCGCTGGTGGGGGAGAGGAGGGCATGGTGTATCAGTTGGTGAAGAGGACAACTGTCAACTACCGCTTGGCGTGAGGGGCACGGATTCGTTAGGATAATCGTTGAAGGACCATTGAGTGCGATCCATGGCAGAGAGGGGCCCGCTCACTGGGCACGGTGGGAATTGAAACGGAGGTATGGATGTCGAAACCCAAGGTGTACGTCTCCCGGGCGGTGAAACCTGGTGTATTGGCCCGGCTGGGCGAGATGTGCGAGACCCGGGTCTGGGCGGGGCCTGGCCGGTGCCCCGTTGACGTGTTCGAAAAGGAAATCGCGGATGTCGATGCGGTCCTGGGCACCGATGGCTGGACGGGCGAGTTGATGGACAAGGCCCCCCGCATACGCCTCATTGGGTTGACCGCAGTGGGCTTTGACAACGTGGACATCGCCGCGGCGACACGGCGCGGGATCATCGTGACCAACACGGCGGGCTCTCTCACCGATACGGTCGCCGACTTGACCTTCGCCCTCATCTTGGCGGTCGCGCGGCGCATCTGCGAGCAGCATCGGTGGGTCCGAGCGGGGCACTGGAAGACCGCGGGCATGACCCCCATGGCATGGGACGTTCATCATGGGACGCTGGGCGTCATCGGCCTGGGGCGCATAGGCGCCGAGGTGGCCTACCGTGGACTCGGCTTCCACATGAAGGTGCTCTACTACGACACGGTTCGCCAACCGACCCTGGAGAAGCAGCACGGGTACCGGTTCGTCGACATGGATACCCTGCTCAAGGAGTCCGACTTCGTCGCTATCAACACGGCGCTGACCCCCGACACCCGGGGGATGATCGGCGAAGCGCAGTTGGCGAAGATGAAGCGGACGGCGTTTCTCATCAACACCTCGCGCGGGCCCGTGGTGGACGAGAAAGCGCTGATCAAGGCGCTCCAGGAGGGACGCATCGCCGGCGCCGGCCTGGACGTCTTCGAGAAAGAGCCGGTCGATCGCCGCAACCCGCTGCTGAAGATGGAGAACGTGGTCGTCCTGCCCCATGTGGGAAGCGCCACCGAGGCGACCCGCCAGGCCATGGTCGACTTGGCGGCCGACAACATCCTGGCGGTGCTGCAGGGGAAGCCGCCGCTCACGCCGGTCAACCCCGAGGTGCTCTCCAGGCTGAAGAAGCAGCGACGCGATTCGTGACCGGGTGAAGGGGCCCCTCCCATGTTACTACGCAGCGCGGAATAGTGGCTACACCGTTCCCCGCGCTGCTTCGTTCGCGGGGAAGGCCCTCGCCCTTGCACAGGACCCGCGGCAAGGGCTCAGCCCTCCCCACGGACCCCACCGAGAGGGGCGGACCGCCGCCCCTCGTCGGACTCTCCCCCGGACTGTGCGGTCCGGGAGCGACTGTCGCCTATTTTACGCACCGCACAGTAAATAGCTGTGGGGATCAACTTCTGTTGTCGACTCGGCCATGCGTCGCCGCCAGCGCGATAGAAGGCCTGCAGGTTCGCGGCACCAAAGGCCCCCGGGCCTGAGCCATTGCGGGCTAGGGGATCGCAACCAATGGGGAACGGAGGAACGGCTATGGCGGAACTCAGATATCGGGTCGTAGCGGGCTGGGAGAAGCTCCCCCAGGGTTACCGGCACCTGGACTGCGTCGGCGCCGGAGTGGACGCCAACGATCGCGTGTACCTCATCACCCGTAGCGACGCGCGCGTGATCGTGTACGAGCGTGATGGGACCTTCTCCACCTCCTGGGGGGAAGGGGTCTTCACCCCGCGCACCCACTGCATCCGGTTCGGTCCGGATGGCGCGGTGTACACCGTGGACGACGGGGACCACACCGTCCGCAAGTTCACCCCCGACGGGAAGCAGCTGATGATGCTAGGCACGCCGGGGGTGGCGTCCGACACCGGGTACGATCCCAACATCAAGGATCCCTACGACAGGCTGGCCGGCATCACGCACGGCGGCCCCCCGTTCAACCGGCCCACCGGCGTCGCCATCGCCCCCAACGGGGACCTGTACGTGTGCGACGGCTACGGGAACGCCAGGGTCCATCGCTTCTCGGCCGACGGCAAGCTCATCCAATCCTGGGGCGCGCCCGGCGGCAAACCCGGCCAGTTCAATCTGCCTCACGACGTCTGGGTGGCGCCCGACGGGCGGGTGTTCGTGGCCGACCGGGAGAACGACCGGATCCAGATCTTCAGCCCTACGGGCCAGTTTCTTGACCAGTGGACCCACGTCCAGCGGCCGACCGGTCTCTGCATGCGAGATGGGCTGCTCTACGTGTCGGAGCTGTGGTGGGTCCCAGGCCAGCGCTCCTTCCGCCTGGGCAAGATCGAGAAGGACCTGCCCGGCCGGGTCAGCGTGCTGGACATGAGCGGAAAGGTGCTGGCGCAGTTCGGCCACCAGGGTGACCGGACGGCCCCGGGCAACTTCATCGCCCCTCACGGGATTTGCGCCGACTCCCGCGGCGACCTCTACGTGGCCGAGGTGACCAACACCTTCGCTGCGAACCGGGGCCTGGTTCCTGTTGGCTCCCACACGTTCCAGAAGTTCGCGAGAGTCTAATGCCCTGAGTTGGAAGTTCGCTTAATAATTCGGCGGCCTGCGGCGGCACCCCTGCGGGTGCCGGGCTCCGTCGAGAACCGGCCAGCAGGGCTACAGCGCAATGGGTTCCCCGCCGGCTGGCCCGCGGCCCGGCCTCTCGGGCCGGCCCCGGGAGCTCTGAATTAGTCGGCGAATTCCTGACTCAGGACACTAGCAGTTCGCAAAACCTTAGCCCTCTGATGGGGCGGCCAACTGGCCGCCGCATCCCCATCAGGCGGCTCCGTATTCTCCCATCACCATGGCCGCTTCCATCCTAATGCGCGGGCGTAGCCCGAAGTGAATCCCCGCAGTGTGGGGACATACCGGCGAGGCGCGACGTCGAGGATCTCCCTGACAGCAAGCCCCAGGCCGGCCACGCCGTGCTGGAGCCTCACGGGGAGCGTGGGAGCTGCGGAAAGGGGATGGAGCGGAGACGAGGCGCCGGGAAACGAGGCTCCCGGGATTCAGCTGATGCCCAGATACGCCGCCCTAACCTGGGGATTCTCTCGAACTTCTTTGGCGCTGCCCTCAAGGACGATGCGGCCCGTCTCCAGGACGTAGGCGCGGTGGGCGATGGAAAGGGCCATGTGGGCGTTCTGCTCGACCAGCAGGATGCTCGTGCCCTTGGCGTTGATCTCCCGAATGATCCGGAAGATCTCCTCGACCATGATCGGGCTGAGGCCCATCGAGGGCTCATCGAGGAGGAGCAGGGTGGGGCGGCTCATCAGGCCGCGCCCCGTGGCCAGCATCTGCTGCTCGCCCCCGGACAGCGTGCCGCCAAGCTGATTGATCCGTTCCTTGAGGCGGGGAAAGCTGGCGAACACACGCTCCAGGGATTGCTGGATCTCCGCCCTGCCCTCGCGCGTGTAGGCGCCCATCTCCAGATTCTCCCGGACCGTGAGGGGCGCGAAGATCTTGCGGCCCTCGGGGACCTGGATGATCCCCAACCGGACAATCTGCTCGGCGCGTATCATCGTGATGTCGCGGTCCCTGAACCGGATCGAGCCGCGCCGCGGCCGCAGGAGGCCGGAGATGGTGCACAGGATGGTGGACTTGCCGGCGCCGTTGGCTCCGATCAGGGTGACGATCTCGCCCTCGTTCACCGTGAAGGAAATGCCCTGGAGGGCATGGATGGCCCCGTAGTAGACATTGAGCTCGCGGACATCAAGCAACACCGGCCGCCCCCTTGCCCAGATATGCCTCGATGCACCGGACGTCCCCCTGAATCTCCTTCGGCGTGCCGCGCGCGATCACCTCGCCGAAGTCCATCACCGTGATGTGTTCGCAAATGCCCATCACCACGCGCATCTGATGCTCGATGAGGAGGATGGTCAGGTCGAACTGGTCCCGGATGAAGTGGATCAACTCCATCAACGTGACGATCTCGGCGGGATTCATCCCGGCCGCCGGTTCGTCCAGCAAGAGCAGGCGGGGCGTGGAGGCCAGGGCGCGCGCGATCTCCACGCGGCGCTGCTGTCCGTAGGGCAGGTTCTTGGCCAGTTCGTGCTGGATCCTCTCCAGCTTGAAGATGGCCAGAAAATCCTGCGCGCGCTCGGTCAGTTCGCGTTCCTTGGCGTCGAACTTCTTGTTCCGCAGAACGGCGTCCATCATGTCGTAGCCGGCGTGCGGGTGGTAGGCAATGCGGACGTTGTCCAGCACCGTGAGGTTGGGGAACAGCCGGATGTTCTGGAAGGTCCGACCGATGCCCAGTCGCGTGATCTCGAAGGGCTCCATCCCGACGGTGTTGTCCCCCTGGAAAAGGATGTCGCCACCGGTGGGATGGTAGAGCCCGTTGATCATGTTGAAGACGGTGGTCTTGCCGGCGCCGTTGGGGCCGATGAGACCGGCCAGCTCGCCGCGCCTCACCGTCAGGTCGAAGTCACTCACGGCGCGCAGGCCGCCGAAGAACTTGGTGAGGCCCTGGATCCGGAGCGTGGGGTTCTCGGGATCGTTCATCGGGGTCGGCGACATTATCGGTTCTCGCACCTACTTGTCCGCTGGCACTGGAGTGGCGCGCGGCTCGTCGTGCGTCCGCGTCTGCACCTCCGGGGCGCGCAGGAAGCCCCATTCCGCCCTCCCCAGCAGTCCCTGGGGTCGCACCAGAATCAGCAGGAGGAGCGCGATGGGGTAGAGGACGAAACGCCAGGTGGGGGCCTCGGTCCCCATCTGGCCCAGGATGACCCGCAGCAGCCCCTCCAGAAAGAAGATCCAGCCGAAGGACGCCGCGATCGTGCCGCTCATGCTGCCCAGGCCGCCGAAGACAACGATGATGAGCGGGTTGAATCCCACCAGAAAGTCGAAGGTCCCCGGGCTGAGGAAGCCGATGAAGTGCGCGTACACCCCGCCGCCGATCCCCGCGAAGAAACTGCCGATCACGAACGCCAGCAGCTTGTTGGCGGCCACGTCGATGCCCATAGCCTTGGCGGCGGTTTCGTCTTCACGCACGGACGTGATGGCCCGGCCGGTGCTGGAATGGATCAGGTTGCGCATCACGATGATGACCAGCACCAGGAACAGGAAGGCCCAAAACCAAGTCGTCAGCTTGGGGATGCCGATCATCCCCCGCCCGCCCTTCATCTCTGGGAAGGGCAGGATGGTATCCGAGTTGACCATCAGCGTGTTGATGACGATAGTGAAGCCCAGCGTGGCGATGCCGAAGTAGTCGCTGCCCAGGGTCAGCACGGGGAGTCCGAAGAGAAAGCTGACCTCGGCCGCGAAGCCGCCCGCGATAAGCACGGCCAGGACGAACACCACCTGCAGCGCTGCCGCGCTGCTGAGCGGACCGGGGGCGCCCTTGGTCCCGAACAGCGGGGCCAGCACACCGTTGAGGGCGCCGCCCAGCCACACCGCGATCGCCCCGGCGGCGACGCAGCCGATGAGGTAGAGTGTGAAGGCCGACAGCACCGGCATCCCCGCATACCGCCGCAACAGCTGGCCAACGCCCCAGATGGTCAGCCCGCCCAGGATGACGCCGATCCCCAGGACCAGCAGGCCGCGGGCGTCTCCGTTAGTCCAGCGGTAGGTAACGTCCGCGGCCGCGTACGCGCCGATGCCGTAGAAGCCCCACTGGCCCAGGCTGAACTGGCCGTTGAAGCCGTAGATCAGGTTGAGGCCCAGCGACACCATGGCCATGGTGCACGCCTGGAACAGGAGGCCCTGGTCGAAATCGTTGAAGATGGCGGAATCGCCGATCCGGACGGAGAGGGCCAGCTGGATGACGGCAAAGGCACACACGACCCCCACGGCCTTGACCGCGCGTGACGCGTGTCCCAGGCCCCAGAGCAATCCGTAGATCCAGGCCAGCACGGCCGTGATCTTGACGACGGAGATGATCAGGAAGCCGGCGTTGAAATCCATCGACAGCCTCTACGCCTTTTCCTTCTCCGGCTCACCGAAGATCCCCGTCGGCCGGACCAGCAGGACGATGATGAGGATGGTGAACGCCACCGCATCCCGCATGGGGGTCGAGATGTAGCCCATGGTCAGGGCCTCGGCCTGCCCCATGATCAGCGCGCCCACGAAGGCCCCGGGGATGCTGCCGATGCCGCCCAGCACCGCCGCCACGAACGCCTTGAGACCGGGCAGGATGCCCAGCTGCGACCAGATGGAGGGGTAGGCGATGGCGTACAGGACCCCGCCCAGCCCCGCAAACGCTGCCCCCACCGCGAAGGTGAACGAGATGACCTGATCCACGTTGATCCCCATCAACCGGGCGGTGGGCTTGTCGAACGAGCTGGCGCGCATCGCCTTGCCGATCTTGGTCCGGTGCACCAGGAACTGGAGCACTACTTGCGTCAGCACCGACGCCGCGACGATGATGACGAAGATGTTGGAGAACGTGATGCTTCCCTCCGGGGGGGCCGTGCCCTCGATGAGCGCGTGAAACCCGTCCTTGAAATACCAGGTGACGACCTCGAAGGGCCGCTGGTACGGGATGAAGCGGGGGGAGAAGACGAAGTTCAGCGCCCCGAAGAACTCCAGGAAGAACGACACGCCGATGGCGGTGATCAGCGCGGCGATGCGCGGCGCGTCGCGCAGCGGCTTGTAGGCGACGCGCTCGATGGTGACGGCCAGCGCCACGCACGTGATCATCGAGAGCAGCATCACCGTCAGGGAGCCGATGACGACCACCACGCCGCGCGGCAGGGTGGGGAAGACGAACGCCGGCCAGACGTGGAGCTGGAAACGCGTCACCGCGTAGAAGCTGACGAACGAGCCGACCATGAAGACATCGCCGTGCGCAAAGTTGATCAGCTTGACGATGCCGTACACCATGGTATAGCCCAACGCGATGAGTGCGTAGACGAAGCCTAACTGGAGGCCGCTGATGACGATCTGGACGAAGAGGCGCGGATCGTGGATCAGGTCGCGCGCCAGGATGATGAAGGTCACGAGCGCCAGGAGCAGGAGAAAGCCCTGGCCGATCCAAGCCATACGAGCCCCGGGTCTGCGCGCAAGGGGGGGCGTCGGTGAGGCGTTCGTCTGTGGCATCAACGCATGACCCCGAGATGGAGAGCGGGGGGATCGAACACATGGAGGGCGACCGAGGTCGCCCTCCATGTCGAGCCGTTGCCGCTGCTGCAGCCGCTACGGATTCACCACGGAATTGAATGCCACCTTGCCATCCTTGATGGCCAGGATCGTAGCGGACTTGACCGGGTTGTGGTTGGCATCGAAGGTGATCTTGCCGGAGACGGCATTGAAGCTGATCTTGGCCAGGGTGTCCTTTACCTTGGTCGGGTCGTCCGCGCCGGCCTCCTTGATCCCCTGCAGGAGCAGGTTGGTGGCGTCATAGGCCAGGGCCGCCAGGGCGTCGGGCACCTTGGGCTGGCCCTTGTCGTCCTTGTACTTGGCGCCAAAGGCCTTGACCAGGTTCTGAACCTCCGGGCGCGTATCCTGGGGCGAGTAGTGGTTGGTGAAATAGCCGCCCTCGGCCGCCTTGAGGTCCATGTCGGAGGAATCCCAACCATCACCGCCCATGAACGGGGCCTTGATACCCTTTTCCTTCGCCTGCTTGGTCACCAGATTGACAATGTTGTAGTAGTCGGGCAGGTAGACGATATCCGGCTTTGCGGCAGCCACCTTGGCCAGGATGGCCGAGAAGTCGGTGTCCTTGCTGGTATACGTCTCCTTGCCGACGACCTTGCCGCCCTCGGCCGTGAACGACTTCTCGAAGAACTCGGCCAGCCCCTTGACGTAATCGTTGGCCTGGTCGAGCATGATGAAGGCCGTCTTGGCCTTGAGCGTGCCGAGGGCGAACTTGGCGCCGACCGTCCCCTGGAACGGGTCGATGAAGCAGGCGCGGAAGATGTAGTCCTTCACCTTCCCGTCCTTGGCGACCGTGACGTCCGGGTTGGTCGAGGTCGGGCTGATCTGGACGACCTTCTTGCTGTTGGCGATTTCGGACACCGGAATGGACGCCTTCGAGCACACCTCGCCGACGATGTAGTGGACCTTGTCCTGGTCAATCACCTTGTTGGCGGCATTCACCGCTGGATCCGGGGTGCACTGGCTATCCTCCACGACGGGCACGATCTTCTTCCCCAGGATGCCACCCTTGGCGTTCCACTCCTCGATCGCCAGCAGTGCTCCATCCCGCGTCATGACCCCGAAGGTCGGCACTGGGCCGGAGAGGGGAGCTAGGATCGCTACCTTGATCGTGTCCTCTTTGGGGCCGCAGGCCGTGAGGGCGGCCGCCACCATCGCCAAAACCGCTGCTACCTTGAGCGTGCGCATGAAAGCTCTCCTCCGCAATAGGTTCTCAACGGAAACCGACTGAGCCTCCCGGGCCGCACCAGCCAGTTGAGCCTAGGAGGCCCGATCCCTTCTTGGGCCCATTCTGCCGATGGTCGTGGGGGCAATCCCTCCTTTCTTTAGCCGGTGGATGATGCGCCACGCGCGGCGTGGAGATTGTGTCTACGGACCGCGCAGGTATGCGTGCCGGGGCTGGCGTGGGTCGTCAGCGGAGCACCCGGTATGGCACCGGACGCCATCTCGGCCAAGCCGAATTGAAACATCTGCTTCTAATAACCAAGGCTGGCTCAAAAGTCAAGAGGCTTGACGCTGGCCTGCGGACAACTTATAACAATGCGGGCGGGGGGTGGAATATGATCCCGGCCGGTCACTGCGCCGCTCGGAGCGCACGAGCGCGGGGGGCGACGGGTGCCGCCCGATTGGGAGGCCATATCATGCCACGCGACGCCATCACACGCCGGAAGGTCATCGTGGCGGTTCTGATCCTGCAGTTGATCCCGCTCGTCCTCTTCCCGCCCGAGTCCTTCTCGCCAAATACGCAGGAATGGTGGCTGCCCGTCCTCCTGGCCGTGCTGGTGCTCCTGGCGGATGTTGAGCTAATCCTCCGACGCAGCACGCACGCCTGGCCCTGGTATCTGATGTCCTTCTCGCAGGGTTTCAACATCATCAGCCGGCTCATGATGCTCTGGCCGCACGCCACGAAGACGGTTGGCGGTGCCACAGTGGCCGACGTGCCATACATCCTCCTGACGCTCGTCGCGATGGGGATTTCCGCTGTGCTGCTTTGGTACATGGAATTGCCGGAGGTGCGCCTGGGCCTGGTCCGGGAATAGCCGGGGGCCCCGACTCCGCGACGCGGATTCGCCAACCCCAGGACGTCCGCCGCGCGGGAAACGGCTCAGCACGACAGGCATTCTACAGGCAGGCGTCGGCCGAGAATCAGGCGGGCGAGCGAGGAAGCGGATGTAGAGGGATGGTGTTCCAGGGGAAGCGAACCGAATTTCGCGGGAGCCAGGAACGCCCCCGATGATAGGTACACAAAAAGAAAAGATACTGGCATGCCCTGTCTGCCGGGGGACTGGTGTTCGTGCCTCCCATCGTCGGGGAATCCTGGAGCGCGGGCCGCTCACGTGGCTCGGGATCTTTCCATTTCGCTGTGGAGAGTGCCGGACGCGGTTCTACAGAATCGCCCTGAAGGATCCCAGGCGCTGGCGATATGCGGCCGACTCCATCCCCCCCTCTGAGCTGCCGCGAGCGCCCCGGTGGAGCACGAACATACCGGTCGTCGTCACGGTGAACCAGCCCGGCCGCGAGAGTACCGCCCTGCGAGGCGTCGCCGTCAATGCAAGCCTCGAGGGTGCCCGACTGCGCCTCCCGACGGCGCTGCCCGAGGGGAGTGTGGTGAGTGTTACGCTGGAGGACGGCCTCTCACGGCCCGGCATCGTGCGTTGGACCCTGCCCCATGGCGATTCAGAGGTTCTCCACGGGGTTCGATTCCAGGCCCCCCAGGGACGACGCGAGAGACACGTACGGGCTTTTCGATGGCTCCGGCGCCGGAAACTGTTACGGCGGGGGCTCATGGCCCTGATCGGGTTGGCTGTAATCGTCGTCGTCGCATATGGCGTCAATTGGTGGATCGAGCAGTTCAGGACGTACTATCCCAAGTATTACGAACCCAAGGACATCGAGCGACAGAAGTTCGAGGAACAGCGACGGTTGGAAGGGCTGAAGGGCTCATCGCAGCCGTGAGTGGATGAGGCCCATGAGACGGATCGTATCTCGGCATCGGTGCTTCCCTGGGTCCTTCCGATGTGGCCTTGACACCGCTTCAGCGCTTATCTATCATCCGGCCTGATCCGAAGGGTCATTTGGCGAACAGAGCTTCATGCTTCTCGCCCCTATGGCGGCGTAGCTCAGTTGGCAGAGCGGGGGTCTCATAAGCCCTATGTCGGTGGTTCGAGTCCACCCGCCGCCACCA
>Ga0315282_10007128_pt1 | contig 18468 bp, 2 predicted proteins | sample YL17G07_20_MG_FD_203693 | JGI IMG/M metagenome (GOLD analysis project Ga0315282, IMG submission 203693) | Sediment microbial communities from Yellowstone Lake, YNP, Wyoming, USA - YL17G07_20 | ecosystem: Environmental > Aquatic > Freshwater > Lake > Sediment | place: USA: Wyoming | collected...
GCTATTTTGGGGACGGCGGACCGGCGGTGAACAGCCCGCTGAACAGTCCTGCCGGCGTGGTGCTGGATGGGGCGGGCAATCTGTACATTGCCGACACTGGCAACTATCGCATTCGCAGGGTGGACGTTGCCGGGATCATCAACACGGTGGCCGGAACCGGCAGCTCCGGCTTTTCCGGGGACGGTGGGGCGGCGATCTCCGCCAGTCTCCAGTACCCCCAGGCGGTGGCGGTGGACGCGACCGGCAACCTGTACATTGCCGACTACTACAACCACCGCGTTCGGAAGGTGGACGTTGCCGGGATCATCAACACGGTAGCGGGAACCGGCAGTTACGGCTATTCCGGGGACGGGGGGCTGGCGGCCAACGCCCAGCTCTACAATCCCGGCGGGGTGGCGGTGGATGGGGCGGGCAACCTATACATCGCCGACAGCGGGAACAACCGTATCCGGCGAGTGCAGGCGCCGACGACGAACAATCCGGTACCGGTGTTGACTTCGCTGGCACCGGCGAGCGCGGTGGCGGGCGCAGCGTCGTTCACCATGCTGGTGTACGGGGCAAACTTTGTTCCCGGGGCGGTGGTGCGGTGGAACAGCGTCAACCGGGCAACCACGTTTGTTAGCGCCGGCCAGTTGACAGCCGCCCTCTCGGCGGCAGACGTCGCGACCCCGGGAACGGCGCAGGTGACGGTGGCGAACCCGACGCTGGGGGGCGGGGGCGGCGTTTCCAACAGCCTGGCGTTCACCATCCTGGCGGCTCCTCCTGTTTCGACCGGCCTGATCAACACGGCGGCTGGAACGGGAAGCGGTGGCTATTCGGGCGATGGCGGGCCGGCGGTGTCCGCAGCGCTGAACGACCCGGAGGGGATGGTCTTTGATGCGGCGGGGAACCTGTACGTTGCCGATTCGGCCAATCAGCGGGTGCGGAAGATCAGTGCCGGCGGGATCGTGACCACGGTGGCCGGGAACGGCACGGCCGGGTCCGCGGGGGACGGGGGCGTGGCCAGCAGTGCGCAACTCTACAGTCCCACCGGCGTGGCGGTGGACGGCGCGGGCAACCTGTACATTGCCGACAACGGCAACCACCGCGTTCGCAAGGTGACGCCGGGCGGAATTATCACTACCGTGGCCGGGACCGGCGAACCCGGGTACTCCGGCGACAGCGGTGCGGCCACCAACGCGAAGCTGAATAATCCCAGAGGGATTGCACTCGACGGGGCGGGCAACCTGTACATTGCGGACTTCAGCAACCACTGTATCCGGAAGGTGACACCGGGCGGGACGATCAGCACGGTAGCGGGCAACGGAATCGCGGGCTATTTTGGGGACGGCGGTGCGGCTGTCAACAGCCCGCTGAACCGTCCTATGGGTGTGGCGGTGGAGCCGGCGAGCAATCTGTACATTGCCGACTACGACAACCAACGCATCCGGAAGGTGACTCCGGGCGGAACCGTCACCACGGTGGCCGGAACCGGCAGCCAAAACTATGGCGGGGATGGCGGTTCGGCGATCTTTGCCAGTCTCTACGGACCTGGGGCCGTGGCGGTGGACGGCGCGGGCAACCTGTACATTGCCGACACGAACAACCACCGCATCCGCAGGGTCGATGCGGCCACCGGGATCATCATCACGGTGGCGGGAGGAGGCGCGGGCGGGCTGGGCGATGGCGGGCTGGCGACCAGCGCGCAGCTCACCTACCCGTACGGGGTGGCAGTAGACGCCGCCGGCAACCTGTACATTGCCGACACTGGGAACAAGCGCGTTCGCAGTGTGCCAGGCGCCGCCGCCGGCATCTGCACCTACGCGCTGCCGGCGCTGGTGGCCTCGTTCGGTACTGCCGGTGGGATGCAAAGCCTCGCTGTTACCACAACCAGCGCTTGCGCCTGGACGGCTACCAGCAACGCGAGCTGGATCACGATCACGGCGGGCGCAAGCGGCACCGGCAACGGGATCGTCGGCTACTCGGTCGAAGCCAACACCGGCGGTTCGCGCACCGGCACGCTCACCATTGCGGGCCTGACCTACTCGATCACGCAGGGCGGCGCTGGCTGCAACTATGCGCTTTCGGCCAGCACGGCAGCATACGGGCCGAATTCGGAAACCGGCAGCGTCGATCTAACGGCGGCCAGCGGCTGCGCCTGGGCGGCGGTCGCCAACGACAGTTGGATCGCCATCACCTCCCCCGTGGACCACGGCAGCGGCAACGGCACGATCAACTACTCGGTGGCGCCGAACCCGACCACGGACTTGCGCACCGGAACGCTGACCATCGCGGGACTGACCTTCACCATCACCCAGGCCGGTGCCGGCTGCAGCTACGTCCTCTCTGCCAACAGCGCCTCGCATGGCACGGGGGCGGAAACCGGGAACGTGGGCGTCACGGTGAACGCCGGATGCCCGTGGACGGCGGTCAGCAATGCCGGTTGGATCACGGTTACGGCCGGGGCCAGCGGCAGCGGCAACGGTACGGTGAGCTATTCAGTCGCGGCCAATCCAACCACGATTCCGCGTAGCGGCACGCTGACGGTCGCGGGATTGACGTTCACCGTGAACCAGGTGGCCGCCAACCTGATGACGGTGAGCAGGGCGGAGGGCATGGTGGGCGGCACGGCGCGCGTGCCGGTGACCCTGTCGCTGGCCAGCGGCGTGAGCGTGAACAACGTGAGCTTCTCGCTGTTGATAGCGCCGAACAGCGGAGCGCCGGCGCTGACCGGGACGCTGTCGTTCCAGGCGGAAACGGCGGTAGGGGCGCCGACCACGGTCAGCCCATCCGCCGCCGCGATCACGGTGAGCTGGCAGGGGCTGACCGGCGCGCTGAACGGCACGGTGAAGCTCGGCGAGGTGGTGGTCGCCGTTCCCTCCAGCGCGGCGCCCGGGCAAAGCTACACGGTCCAGGTCACCGCCGCCAGCGCCAGCTTGGGTGCCACGGCCATCCCCATTACGCCCGTGTCAAACACACTAGCGGTGGTGAATCCCTACCCCGTGCCGAATGTGACTTCCATCTCGCCTTCGAGCCGCACTGTGGGCGACGCGGCCTTCACGCTCACGGTAGCCGGGAGCAGTTTTGTTGCGGGCTCCGTGGTGCGCTGGAACGGGGCCGACCGCGCAACGACGTTTGTCAACACGACGCAGTTGACCGCTTCGATTCCGGCCAGCGACCTGCTGGCGGCGGGGACGGCGCAAATCACGGTGTTCAACCCGGCGCCCGGCGGCGGCTCGTCGAACGCAATCTCCTTCCCCATCAATCTGGCAGCGCCGCCGGCCGAAGTCAAAACGGTTTCCGGGGACTCGCAAAGCGGGCAGGTGGGCGCGGCCCTGCCAAGCCCGCTGGTGGTGCAGGTGAACAGCGCGGCGCATGCCGCGATACCCGGCGCGACAGTCACCTTTGCGGTGACCGGCGGCAGCGCAACGCTCAGCGCAGCGACCGCAGTTACCAATGCCAGCGGCCAGGCGCAGGTGAATGTCACGCTGGGAACGACGGCAGGCACGGTGACGGTCTCGGCCTCGGTCGCCGGCGTTTCCACCCCGGCCGTGTTCATCCTCACGGCAACGCCGGGGCCACCGGTTTCATTGACCATTGTTTCCGGCAACGGCCAGACTGGCGTAGCTGGCGGCCCGCTGGGTGATCCGCTGGTGGTGAAAGTGACGGACCAATACGGCAATCCGGTTTCCGGCGTGACGGTCAGCTTTGCGGTGGTTTCGGGGACCGGCAGCCTGGATCCCACTTCGGTGGCGACCGGCAGCGACGGCCGCGCGCAAACCACCTGGACGCTGCGCAACCTCGGCGCCGACCACGTCGTCCATGCCGCGGTCCATATGCCGTCGGGCACGCTGGGGCCTGTCCTCTTCACCGCGACCGGCACCGTTGGCGCACCGCACACCCTGGCGCTTGTCTCCGGGGACAGCCAGACGGCGGTGGCCGGCAGGACGCTGCCGTTGCCGCTGATCGTCAAGCTGACCGATGCCTATGGGAACTTGATTGGCGGAGCGACGGTGGCGTTCACGGTGACGGGCGGCGGAGGAAGCGTCAGTTCGGCTTCCGCGGTTACCGGCAGCAACGGGCAGGCGCAGGTGAGCTGGACGCTGGGCAGCGTGGAGGGCGCGAACACCGCGCAAGCGTCGGTGGCCACGCTCGCGCCGGCGATTTTCCACGCCACGGGCGTGCCGGCTGCCACGGCGGTCGGCACGGTAGCAGCGGCGTCGGCGCAGGGCGCGCCCGGCGGAACGGCGCGCATTGCCGTCGCACTCACCTTGGATAGCGGAACGAGCGTGGACAACCTGGCCTTTGGGCTTCGCCTGGATGCGAACGTAGGGGCGCCGGCGCTGACCGACGCGTTGTCGTTTGAGAAGGACGCGGCGATGGCGGCGCCGTTCATGGTGGACGTTGGTGCCGGCCCAGGCATCGTCAGCGTCAGTTGGCTGAACCTGTCGGCGGCGTTGAGCGGGAGCGTGCGCCTGGGCGCGGTTGTGGTGCCGGTCCCGGCGCTGGCCACCGAGGGACAGACATACACCGTGCGGGTGACGGGTGCCACCGGCAGCCTCGGGACAGCGAACGTCACGTTGCGCGAGGGGGCCAACGCGACCCTCAGCGTGGTCGCGCGCACCTATCTGGTTGGGGACGCCTTCCCGCTGGCGTCGGCGGCGGGCGACCTGAACGGCGACGGCGACAAGGACGATGTGGGCGAGTTCGGCAACGAAGAACTGAACATTCTGGACCTGATCTATGCCTTGCGGGCGGTAACGAGGTTGCCGGGGTTCCGGCCGCCGGAATGCTCGGACCGCTTCGACGCGATCGACTCGCACCCGGCCGATACGCCAACCGTCCGCGGCGGAAACGGAACGCTAAACACCGTGGACCTTATTTATACGCTGCGGCGGGTAACGAGCGTGGACCCGTCGCGGCCACGGCGCTTCACGCGCGGCCTGGCCTGCCCGGCCGGCGCGGGGCCGGAAGTGGTGGCACAGGCATCCTTGCCTGTGGAAGTAGCACAGGCCTTCCAGCCTGTGGAAGTGGCACAGGCATCCCTGCCTGCGGGGGCCACTGACCCGGCGGGATCGCTTCGGCTGGGTGAGCCGCGTGAGGTAGCGGTGGGCGTCTGGCAGGTTCCGGTGTATCTGGAAGCCCGCGGCGATCTGGACCTGGCCGGGCTGGCGTTTTCGATACTGCTGCCCGATGGCGGCCTGAAGGCCGCCGCTACATTGCGGTTTGTGGCGGGCGATGCGAAGCCGCCGACGCTGGTGGATGCGGGGTTGCCGGGCGTGCTTTCGATCGCCTGGCTGGAGGGCTTGCAGTTGGCGGCGGGCCAGCGGTTGCTGCTTGGCTATGTTGTAGCGCCGGGCCTCGCGCCCGGCACCGATGGCCTGCAGCTCATCGGCGTCAGCGCCAACGCGCCCGATGGCAGCGAGGCGCGCGTGGCACAGGCATCGTTGCCTGTGCGGGAGTAGGGAGACGAGGGGGGAGCACAGGCAGGGCTGCCTGTGCCACCAGGGCCGATCCACGGGTTCCCAGGGCTGCCAACTAAAGGCAGTCGGCGGCGGTGTTCTGAGCGGGTTGGGTCGGGGTGAAACATTGCCCCAGTAGGGAGGCATTATGTCAGTTCAAACATGGAAGCGAGTTGGTACTTTGATTTGCCTTGTGGCGCTTGGCGTGGTTACGGGGCAGGCCCAAAATCCCGTGCCCTCCATTACTTCGATTGCCCCGGTTACGGCTGTCGCCGGAGGAGGAAGCTTCGAGTTGGCCGTCTGGGGCACAGGGCTTGGGTCCAGCTCAGTGGTGCGCTGGAATGGGAACGACCGGGTGACGACCTGGGTAACAGGTAGCAATTATTGCGGTAGCACCTGGGTAGGTTACGGACCGTTTTTGTGTGCGTCGATTGCCGCCAGTGACATTGCCACGGCGGGCACGGTCCAGATCACGGTGTTCAACCCCGCACCCGGCGGCGGCATCTCCAACACCTGGGCGTTTACCATCAGCAATAACCCAGTGCCCTCAATCAGTTCGATTTCCCCCGACACTGCTGTTGCAGGGGGCGCGGCGTTCACGCTGACGGTGAATGGCGGAGGTTTCAACTCCAATTCGGTGGTGCGCTGGAACGGCACGGACCGCGTGACAACTTTTACGAACAATACGCAGGTGAAAGCTTCCATTCCCGCCAGTGACATTGCGACGGCGGGGACGGCCCAGGTCACGGTGTTCAATCCAGAGCCCGGGGGCGGAACCTCGAACACCTGGACGTTTACCATCAACAACAACCCGACACCCTCGATCACCTCGATCTCTCCAACCGGAGCCTTGGCTGGGGGAGCCGGCTTCAATTTGGCCGTTTGGGGGACGGGGCTAAGCGCCAGCTCGGTAGTGCGCTGGATCGGGAATGACCGGGTAACGACCTGGGTAACAGGTAGCAATTATTGCGGTAGCACCTGGGTAGGTTACGGACCGTTTTTGTGTGCGTCGATTGCCGCCAGTGACATTGCCGCAGCAGGCCCCGCCCAGATCACGGTATTCAACCCCGCGCCCGGGGGCGGCATCTCCAACACCTGGGCGTTTACGATCAGCAACAACCCGGCGCCCTCGATCAGCTCGATTTCTCCCGACACTGGTGTAGCAGCGGGAGCCGCGATCACGCTGACGGTGGATGGCGGAGGGTTCAACTCCAATTCGGTGGTGCGCTGGAACGGCACGGACCGCGTGACAACTTTTACGAACAATACGCAGGTGAAAGCTTCCATTCCCGCCAGTGACATTGCGACGGCGGGGACGGCCCAGGTGACGGTGTTCAATCCACTGCCCGGGGGCGGAACCTCGAACACCTGGACGTTTACCATCAACAACAACCCGGTACCCTCGATCACCTCGATCTCTCCAACCGGAGCCTTGGCTGGGGGAGCCGGCTTCAATTTGGCCGTTTGGGGGACGGGGCTAAGCGCCAGCTCGGTAGTGCGCTGGATCGGGAATGACCGAGCGACGACCTGGGTAACAGGTAGCAATTATTGCGGTAGCACCTGGGTAGGTTACGGACCGTTTTTGTGCGCGACCATTCCCGCCAGTGACATTGCCACGGCGGGCACGGTCCAGATCACGGTGTTTAACCCCGTACCCGGCGGTGGGAGCTCGAATCCTTGGCCGTTTGTTGTCGTTAGCAACCCAGTACCCGTCATCACTTCGATTTCCGCGAACAGCGCCGCGACCGGGGCAGCAGGCTTCGACCTGGACGTCTATGGCAGTGGCTTCCTCTCGACGTCGGTGGTGAACTGGAACGGTGGGGCCCGGGCAACATCATTTCTTGGGTCGGTCTCCTATGGCAGCGTGACTGTCACGCAATTGCGGGCTTCGATTGCGGCTGGCGACGTGGCCGCGGCCGGTACGGGCCAGATCACGGTGTCCAATCCCGCGCCCGGAGGCGGCACCTCCAATGCCTGGCCGCTGACCATCAGCGATAGCCCGGCGGTCTCCATCAGTGGCTTCTCTCCGGCAAGCGCTACCGCCGGTGGAGCAGGTTTCACCTTGACGGTTCACGGAAGCGGCTTTGCCTCGGGAACCACGGTGCGCTGGAATGGTGTTGACCGAACGACCACATACAGCAGCGCCACCCAGTTGACGGCCGCGATCGCCGCCAGTGACATCCTGACCGCCGGCACGGCCCAGATCACGGTGTTTAAACCCGGGGCGGGCACATCCAACGCCGTGGCGTACACGATCAGCACGAACCCTGCCCCCATGATCGCTGGGATTTCCCCCGAGGTCGTTCCCCCAGGGGTAGCTTTCACGCTGGGCGTTTTCGGGAATGGCTTCGTCTCCGGCTCGGTGGTGCGCTGGAACGGTAGCAACCGCGCCACCACCTTCGACAGCACCTATGCCTTGCACGCTTCGATTTCCGCCGCCGACCTGGCGACAGCGGGCACGGCCCAGATCACCGTGTTCAACCCTTCACCGGGTGGCGGGCTTTCGAATACCGTGACGCTTACCGCCAGTGGCAATCCTTTGCCGCTAATCAGTTCCATCTCGCCGAGCAGCGCCACCTCAGGGGGAGGCGGCTTCACCTTGACCGTGACCGGCGGCAGCTTTCTTGCCGGCTCGATCGTTCGTTGGAATGGGAGCGCCCGGGCCACCACCGTGGACAGCGCCACCCAGCTCCGGGCTTCGATTACGGCTGCGGACATCGCCGCAGACGGCCCGGCCCAGGTGACGGTGTTGAACCCCGCACCGGGCGGCGGGACCTCGAACATCGCCACGTTTACGGTCGGCGCCAAACCCCCGCCTTCCATTACTTCAACCTCGCCGGCCAACGCCACGGCGGGGGGGGGTGGCCTTCACCTTGACCGTCAACGGCAGCGGCTTCACTTCCACCGCGGTGGTGCGCTGGAATGGCAGCGACCGGGTAACGACCTTTGTGAGTAATACCCAAGTACAGATCGGGGTTACCGCTGCCGACATCAGTACCGTTGGCACGGCCCAGCTTACGGTATTCAATCCGCTGCCCGGAGGCGGCATATCGAATGCCTGGACGTTTCCCATCACGGAAAACCCCGTGCCGGCCATCAGCTCTCTCTCACCGATCAGCGCCACTGCCGGGAGGCCAGCCTTCACAGTGACGGTCACCGGCGGTGGCTTCGTCGCAGGTTCGGTGGTCCGCTGGAACGGGGCGAGCCGGGCGACCACGTTTGACAGCGCTACCCAATTGCGGGCTTCGATCCCTGCCGCCGACATTGCCACGGCCGGCGCGGCCTCAATCACGGTCCTGAACCCGGCGCCTGGCGGCGGCCTCTCGAACACGGCCGTTTTCACCATCGTCAATAACCCCACGCCCTGGATCAGCTCGACGAACCCGGCCTACGCCACCGGAGGCGGCGCGGGTTTCACCGTGACCGTCACCGGCACTGGGTTTGCCTCCGGCTCGACGGTGCGTTGGAATGGGAACAACCGGGGAACCACTTTCGACAGCGCCACGCAACTGCGCGCCGCAATTTCGGCCGCGGACATCGCCGCGGGCGGCGCACCGGAGCTGACCGTATTCAATCCCGCGCCGGGAGGCGGGACCTCCAACGCGTGGGCGTTCACAGTCAACGGTCCATCGCTCAGCTCCATGTCCCCGAACATAGCCCTGGTCGGGGGAGCGGGCTTCACCTTGACGGTCGCCGGCACGGGGTTCAATTCCGGCTCCGTGGTGCGCTGGAATGGAGCGGATCGCACCACCACCTTCAACAGCAGCAGCCAGGTGCGGGCCACGATCGCCGCCGATGACATCGCCGTAGCGGGAACCGCCCAGGTTACGGTGTCTAACCCCGGCTCCGGCGGAGGTCTTTCCAACGCCCTGACGTTCCTAATCCCTGGTACAGCCAACCCCGTACCCGCGCTGAGTTCCATTTCCCCCGCCACCGCCGGCGCCGGGGGAAGCGGCTTCACCTTAATTGCGAATGGCACCGATTTCGTCCCCTTCGCCGTGGTGCGCTGGAACGGAGCTGACCGCGCCACCACTTTTCTGGGTGCCACCCAGTTGGCGGCGGCGATCACCGCCGCAGACATCGCGGCGGCGGGGACAGCGCAGGTGACGGTCTTCAACCCCGCGCCGGGAGGAGGGACGTCGGCGGCCCAGGCTTTTTCGGTGACCGCGGCGTGCAATTACTCGCTTTCGGCGTCCAGTGCCACGCACGGCGCCGGCGCGGAAACGGGATCGGTCGCGGTGACCACGCTGGCCGGGTGCGCCTGGGCAGCGGCAAGCAACGCGTCCTGGAGCGCCATTACTGCGGGCAGCGCCGGCAGCGGCAGTGGTGCGGTGAGCTACTTGGTAGCGGCCAACACCACCACCAGTTCGCGCGTTGGGACGCTGACTATTGCCGGGCAGACGTTCACCATCACGCAGGCGGCGGCCAACCTGGTGACGGCCGGCGCGGCCCAGGGAATGGTGGGAGGCACGGCGCGCGTTCTGATCATGCTGGCGCTGTCCAGCGGCGTAAACGTGAACAGCGTCAACTTCGGGCTGTCGATCGCTCCGAACGGCTCGGCTCCGGCCCTGGCCGGCACGCTTTCGTTCCAGCCGGATGCGGCGCTGGGAGCGCCCACAAGCGTGAATACCTCCGGTGGGCCGGGACTCATCACCGTAATCTGGCAAGGACCGACGCCGCTATTGAGCGGCACGGCGAGGCTGGGCGAGGTCGTGGTTGTGGTTCCGGCAACAGCGGCGCCTGGGCAGAGCTACACGCTTTACATCACCGCGGCCGGCGGCAGCATGGGGGCCTCTCCGGTCACGTTGACGCCGGGGCCGAACAGCACGCTTCTGGTGGTCAGTCCTTATCCGGTACCGATTCTGAGTTCGCTGGCGCCTACGAGCGCGACGGTGGGCGGCTCCGGGTTCACCCTGACGGTGAACGGAACAAACTTCGTCAACGGGTCGGTGGTGCGCTGGAATGGGGCGGACCGCGGCACTACATTCGTCAACGCCACGCAGTTGACGGCGGCGATTCCGGCCGGCGACCTCACGGCGGCCGGGACGGCGCAAGTGACCGTGTTCAATCCAGCGCCGGGCGGCGGCACGTCGAATGCCGTGTCTTTCCCCATCAACCTGGCGGCGACGCCGGCGTCCGTCGTGAAAATCTCCGGAGAACCCCAGGCCGGAGTGGTGGGCACGGCTCTCCCCGCTCCCTTGGTGGTTCAGGTGAACAGTGCCGCCGGCGCGGGAATCCCGGGTGCGGCCGTGAATTTTGCGGTGACGGGCGGCAGCGCCTCTCTCCTCCCGACCACCGCGATTGCGAACGCCGCCGGCCAGGCCCAAACCGCCGTGACGCTGGGCACAGTCGCGGGACCGGTAACCGTTTCGGCCTCGGTGGCGGGAGTTTTTACGCCGGCGGTGTTCACCCTGACGGCGACGCCGGGGCCGCCCGCCTCGCTGACCATAGCCTCGGGCGACAACCAGACCGGCCCGGCGGGTACCACGCTGCCACTGCCGCTGGTCGTGAAGGTGACGGACGCGAATAGCAACCCGGTCCCGGATGTCACGGTGTTGTTCTCCGTGGCTTCCGGCGGCGGTAGCTTGAGTGACACTTCGGTGCAAACGGACGGCGGCGGTCGGGCGCAAGTCACATGGCGGCTCGGTGGCATCGGGGTCGCTCACGCCGTGCATGCTTCGGCCGGCACGCTGCCGGTGGTGACCTTCCACGCTAGTGCTGCAGTCGGTCCGCCAGCCAACTTGGCCATCGAATCGGGCAACAACCAGACGGCTGTGGCCGGCAGCACGCTGCCCAGCCCGCTGGTGGTGAAAGTCACCGACCAATACGGCAATCTACTCTCCGGCATTACCGTCAATTTCGCGGTCACCGGCGGGGGCGGCAGTCTGAGCGCGGCCTCGGTGGTGACCGCCGCAAACGGCCAAGTGCAGGTCACCTGGACGCTGGGAAGCATCGAAGGCAACAACACGGCCCAGGCGTCGGTTGGCACGCTGACGCCGGTCCTGTTTGCTGCCACCGGAACCGCTGCCACCACCGCGGTCGGAACGGTCGCACCGGCGGCGGCGAGCGGATCACCGGGAACGGCCGCCCGGGTTCCCATCACCTTGACGCTCAGCGGCACAAACAAGCTCGATAGTCTGGCCTTTGGCCTCAAAGTCGATCCGAACGGAACGGCACTGGGGCTGACCGACCCGCTATCGTTCGCCACCGACGTGGGCATGCCGGCGGCCACGCTTGTCGATCCGGTAGCGAACACCATTAGCGTCACCTGGTTGAACCTGGCCACGCCGCTGAGCGGGACGATCCGGCTGGGCGAGGTGGTCGTGCCGATTCCGTCGCTGGCGATCGAGGGGCAGACCTATACGGTGCGGATTACCGGTGCGAGCGGCAGCAAAGGCACGGTGCAGATGACCCTGCTTCCCGGAGCGAATGCGACCATCTCGGTGACGGGGCGCGGTTACCTGGTGGGCGACGTCTTCCCGGTGCCATCCGCGGCCGGGGATTGGAACGGAGACGGGACGTATAACGAAGTGGGCGAATTCGGCGATGACCAGTTGCAGATCCTGGACCTGATCTACGCGCTGCGCGCGGTGACCAGCGTGCCCGGCTACCGGCCGCCGGCCTGCTCGGACCGCTTTGACGCCGTTGACTCGCATCCCGCCGATACGCCAAGCGTCCGCGGCGGAAACGGAATGCTAAACACCGTGGACCTGATTTATACGCTGCGGCGGGTAACGAGCGTGGACACGTCGAGGCCACGGCGCTACACGCGCGGCCTGGTCTGCCCGGCGGGCGCGGGGCCGGAAGCGGTAGCACAGGCCTTCCAGCCTGCGGGGCCCGCTGACCCGGCGGGATCGCTTCGGCTGGGTGAGCCGCGGGAGGTGGCGGTGGGTGTCTGGCAGGTTCCGGTGTATCTGGAAGCCCGCGGCGATTTGGACCTGGCGGGCCTCAGCTTCGCCTTGGCAATAGATAACCAGCCTGGAACGCGCTGGCTGCGGTTTGTTGCTGGGGAACGTAGCGGCGACCTTCGGGTGGCCATGAAAGCGCCGACGTTGGTGGATGCGGGGTTGCCGGGTGTGCTGGCGGTGGCTTGGTTGGACGGGTTGCAGGTGGCGGCGGGCCAGCGGCTGCTGCTGGGCTATGTGGAGATTGCCGGAGCCGAAGCGGGCAGGCTGCCCGCTGCCACGCTGCAGTTCCACGGCATCAGCGCCAACGCACCCGACGGCAGCGAGGTGCGGGTGAGCCCGCTGGCGCCGCGCGAACAGATGTAGTTGTACCGCCGGCGTCTCGCCGGCAAGGGCCCTGGGTCATGCAGACAGTGGAGAAACCGTATGTCAGGCAATCGAAGCGATCCTCGGTTTGGCTTGAACCACCAAGGCGCAAGGCAGCCAAGCCACGATGCAACATGGGATGGGACGGCCCGGCAAGCGCCGTCTGAGGGCCCGCAGGCGAGACGCCTGCGCTCCCAGGGGCCGCGTGTCCCAGTGTCTTGGTGGTTCACAGCACTGCTGTGCCTGCTGGCGCTGCTGGCCATGTCTGCCGGCCGTCCGCCGCGCTTGGCTGGGCGCACGAAATCCGAAATCCGCAATCCGCAATCCGCAATTGCAGTGAGCTACGCCCGCCTGCCGCTGAGCTTCGAGGCCAACCAGGGCCAGGCGGACGAGTGGGTGAAATTCGTCTCCCGCGGCCCAGGCTACACGCTGTTTCTCACAGGGAGTGAGGCAGTTCTTGCATTGAATCAACCACAGCCTGCCCCGGCGAAGTCGGGGAGGACGCAGAGGGACGCGCCTATGGAGCGCTGGCGTCCCGCCGGCCCCGGTGGTTTCTCGGAACTGGCGACCTCGCCCGGGGCCGGCAAGATGCCGGCGCTCCATACGCAGGCGACTCTGCGGATGAAGCTCGTGGGCGCAAACCCGAAGCCCGACATGCGCGGCGTGGACGAACTTTCCGGCAAGAGCAACTATTTCATCGGCAACGACCCATCCAAATGGCGCACCAATGTCCCGAACTACGCCAAGGTCGAGTACCGCGAAGTGTATCCCGGCATCAACCTGGTGCACTACGGCGATGGCGGGCAGTTGGAGCACGACTTCGTTGTAGCGGCAGGTGCCGACCCCAGCGCCATCCGGTTTGCAGTCGAAGGCGCGGACAAATTGGAACTGGACGCCCAGGGTGACCTGGTTCTGCACGGGGCTGGCACCGAAGCGCGCCTCCGCAAGCCCGTCATCTACCAGGAAGCCAACGGCGTCCGCCACAAAGTCGCAGCCGGCTATTCCATCACCCCGCACTCCGTACTCCGCACTCCGCACTCCGCCGAAATTGGCTTTGAACTCGCCGCCTACGACGCGGCGCTGCCGCTGGTGATTGACCCCGTGCTTGTGTACTCGACGTACTTCTCAGCCGGCAGCGCCATCGCTGTAGATTCTTCCGGGAATGCCTACGTGTGCGGCGGCAGTACCGTAGCGAAGATCAAAGCAGACGGGTCCGCGCTTGTCTATTCCACTGTAATCGGTGGCGCTGACTGCAGAGGCATTGCCGTAGACGCGTCCGGCAGCGCCTACGTCACGGGCTTTACCAATTCGACCAACTTCCCGACGGCCAGCCCGCTGCAGGACACCTACGGCGGCGCCAATGATGCCTTTGTGGCGAAGTTGAACGCGGCGGGCTCGGCCCTGGTGTATTCGACCTACCTGGGCGGCAGTGGCGACGATCAAGGCAACGGCATTGCGGTGGACGCTTCCGGCAGCGCCTACGTCACCGGCTCCACCTATTCGACGAACTTCCCGACAGCAAGCCCCCTGCAACCCACCAACCGCGGCAGCTGGAGCAACGCCTTTGTCGCGAAGCTGAATGCGGCGGGCTCGGCGCTGGTCTATTCGACCTACCTCGGCGGCAGTGGCGGCGACGAAGGGCACGGCATTGCCGTGGACTCCTCCGGCAACGCCTACGTCACCGGCTCTACCGGTTCGACCAACTTCCCGACGGCCAGTCCTCTGCAGGCCACCAACGGCGGCAGCCGTGACGCCTTTGTCGCGAAGCTGAACGCGGCGGGCTCGGCCCTGATCTATTCGACCCACCTGGGCGGCAACAGCGACGACTCCGGCGAGGGCATTGCTGTGGACTCCTCCGGCAACGCCTACGTCGCCGGCTGGACCACTTCGACCAACTTCCCGACGGCCAGCCCCCTGCAGCCCACCTGGGGCGGCGGCGCCTATGACGGCTTTGTCACGAAGCTGAACGCGGCGGGCTCTGCGCTGGTCTATTCGACCTACCTGGGCGGCAGCAGTTACGAATACGGCTACGGCATTGCCGTGGACTCCTCCGGCAATGCCTACGTCACCGGCTTTACCGGTTCGCCCAACTTTCCGACGGCCAGTCCTCTGCAGGCCACCTACGGCGGCAATTCTGACGCCTTTGTCACGAAGCTCAACGCGGCGGGCTCGGCCCTGGTGTATTCGACCTACCTGGGCGGTGTCGGACTCTACGACTACGGCTACGGTATTGCCGTGGACTCCTCCGGCAACGCCTACATTACGGGCCAGGCCAGTACCGGCTTCCCAACGGTCAACCCCCTGCCAGGTGGCGGCGGTTCGTTTGTTGCCAAAATCGCGGAGCCCGGCGCCAATTGCGTCTACTCCACCTCGCCCACGAGCCAGTCCTTCTCCTCGAGTGGTGGCAGTGGCAGTGTGACGGTCACGACGCAGAGCAGTTGCGTCTGGGGATCAACGAGCAACGTGGCTTGGCTGACCATTACCTCGGGCGCCGGCACCGGCAATGGGACGGCGAGCTACTCGGTGGCGGCCAATATGAGCACAACCTCGCGCTCAGGGACACTGACTATCGCCGGGCAGACGTTCACCGTCACGCAGCCAGGACGCGGCATCCTGAAGGCTGGTGCGGCGGAGGCCATGCCGGCGGCCACGGCAAGGATTCCAATAACAGTGACGATAGAAAATGGCCTGAGCGCAGATCGCGTCAGCTTCGGCTTATCAGCGTTCGGGAATGTCTCGGCCCCCGCGCTGGGCAATCTTTCGTTTCAACAGGACGGTGCCGTGCCCGTCCCCACGGTGGATACTTCGGGCGGGCCGGGCAGCATCACCGTAACTTGGCAAGGGCTGGCGCCGGCACTTAGCGGCGCCATCAAGCTGGGCGAGGTGCTGGCAGCGATTCCAGCCACGGCCACGGGCGGGCAGAGCTACACGGTGCAACTCACGGCGGCGAGCGCCAGTCTGGCGGGAACCACCGTGCCGCTGGTAAAGGGGCCGAACGCGTTGCTAACCGTCACAACCGTAAACCCGGCGCCCACGCTGGCATCGCTTTCCCCTTCCAATGGCGCGCAGGGCGGCGCGGCGTTCATGCTCGCTGTGAACGGCAGCAATTTCATCAGTGGCTCGGTGGTGCGCTGGAACGGCGCGGATCGGGTGACCACGTTTATCAGCAGCACGCAGTTGACGGCGGCCATTCCGGCGTCGGATCTGACGGCTACGGGAGTCGCAACCGTGACGGTGTTCAATCCCGCGCCGGGCGGCGGGGCTTCGAGCGGGCTGCCATTCACCATCAGCGTGCCGAATCCGGCGCCGACGATCAGCTCACTGTCGCCGGCCAGCGCCACGGCGGGAAGCGCCGCTTTCAACCTCACGGTAAACGGCACCGGCTTCATTCCCAACTCGGTGGTGCGGTGGAACGGAAGCGACCGGCCGACGGCCTATTCCAGCGCCACGCAGTTGGTAGCGCCGATTTCGGCCGCCGACATCATGGCGGCGGGCACTGCGCAGGTGACGGTGTTCAATCCCGCGCCGGGCGGGGGCACCTCGAACGCGGTTAACTTCCCTGTGAACCTTTCGGCCACGCCGGCCGCCATTGCCAAGATTTCCGGAGATGGACAGAGCGGAGCGGCGGGCACGGCGCTGGCCAGCCCCCTCGTCGTGCAGGTGAACAGCGCGACGGGCAGCGGGATCGCCGGCGTGGTGGTGAACTTCGCGGTGACCGCGGGCAGCGCCACGCTGAGCACGCAGACCGCCGTCACCAATAGCAGCGGTCAGGCGCAGGTCAGCGTGACGCTGGGAACCACTCCGGGGGCGGTTGGCATCACCGCTTCGGTAACGGGTGTCTCGCCGGCGGCGGTATTCGGCGCGACTTCCACGGCGCGCGAGCCGGCGGCGCTCACCATTGTCTCCGGCGCCAACCAGACGGCGGCGGCTGGCAGCGCTCTGACCGAGGCGCTGGTGGTCAAGGTGACCGACCAGTACGGCAATCCCGTGCCCGGCATAACCGTGAGCTTCGCGGTAACCGGCGGAGCTGCCAGCCTGAGCAGCGCCACGGCGACGACCGCCAGCGATGGCAAGGCGCAGGTGAACGTGACGCTGGGCACAACACCGGGGACGGTGACCATCAGCGCCTCGGTGACCGGCGTGTCACCCGCGCAGACGTTCACGGCCACGGCCACCGTAGGGCCAGCGGTGCCGCCGAGCATTGTCAACGGCAACAACCAGAGCGCCGCGGTCGCCAACGCGCTGGCTGGTCCGCTGGTGGTGAAAGTGGCCGACCAGTACGGCAACCCACTGGTGGGAGTCGCCGTGAGCTTCGCCATTACGGCGGGCAGCGGCACGTTGAGCGCTTCCTCCGCGCTCACCAACAGCGGCGGCCAGGCACAGGTGACGCTGACGCTGGGGACAACGGCGGGCGCGGTCACGGTAAACGCCACGATCTCCGGCGTTGCGACTCCGGCGGTGTTCACCGAGACGGCTACGCCAGGCCCACCCGCAGCGCTGACGTATGTCTCCGGCAACAACCAGAGCGGGGTGGCGGGCAGCACGCTGGCCAACCCGCTGGTGGTGAAGGTCACCGACCAGTACACCAACGCGGTTCCGGGTATTACAGTTTTGTTCGCTATTGTTTCGGGCGCCGGTACGCTGGGCGCCCCGACGGTAATTACCGATGCCAACGGATTGGCGCAGACCAACTGGCGATTGGTAAGCATCGGGACCGAGCACGCCGTACACGCCTCGTGCGGCACGCTTCCGGTGGTGACGTTTACGGCGACCACGATCACGGGCCCGCCCGCCACGCTGACGATTGTCTCGGGTAACAACCAGACAGCGGTGGCGGGCACGACGCTGCCGTTGCCGCTTGTGGTGCGGGTGACGGACCAGAACGGCAACGTGGTTCCCGGCGCGACGGTGAACTTTACGGTGACGGGCGGTGGTGGGAACTTGAGCGCAAGTGCGGCGACCACGGGCAGCGACGGCCAGGCGCAGGCGACTTGGACGCTGGGCACGGTTGAGGGCGCCAACACCGCTCAGGCACAGGTGGGCACGGTGCCGGCCGCGATATTCCACGCAACGGGCGCGGCGGCGATCACCGCGGTGGGAACAGTGGGCATCGCTGCGGCGAGCGGGAGTCCGGGGGGCAGCGCGCGCATCCCGGTGACGCTGAGCATGAACGGCCCGGCCACGGTTGACTCCGTGGCGTTTGGGCTGCGGGTTGAGGCCGTGGGGACGGCGCCCGCCCTGACCGACGCGCTCTCCTTGGCCAAAGACGCGGCGATGGCCGAGCCGACGTTCAGCGACACGAGTGCCGGGCCGGGCACCATCAGTGTGGGCTGGCTGAGCCTGGCCACGGCGCTAAGCGGCACGGTGCGGATGGGTGAGGTGGTGGTGCCGATTCCCGCGCTGGCCACCGACGGCCAAACCTACGCAGTGCGGATCACCGGGGCCAGCGGCAGCTTGGGGGCCGTCAACATGACGCTGCTGGCCGGCGCTAATGCGACCATTTCGGTGGCTGGGCGCAGCTACCTGGCCGGGGATGCGTTTCCCCTGGGCAGCGATCAGAACGCGGACGGCGACAAGGACGATGCCGGCGAGTTCGGGGATGATCAGTTGCAGATCCTGGACCTGATTTATGCGCTACGGGCGGTGACCAGCGTGCCGGGCTACCGGCCGCCGGCCTGCTCGGACCGCTTCGACGCCATCGACTCGCATCCGGCCGATACGCCAACCGTGCGCGGCGGAAATGGAACGCTGAACAC
>Ga0315282_10007129_pt1 | contig 18468 bp, 13 predicted proteins | sample YL17G07_20_MG_FD_203693 | JGI IMG/M metagenome (GOLD analysis project Ga0315282, IMG submission 203693) | Sediment microbial communities from Yellowstone Lake, YNP, Wyoming, USA - YL17G07_20 | ecosystem: Environmental > Aquatic > Freshwater > Lake > Sediment | place: USA: Wyoming | collected...
CTCTCCAGGTCGAGGGTGCTGGTGAGGGTCTGGCTGAGGTCGCTCAGGGTGTCCAGTTTTCGCCGGTGCTTCTCCAGGACGGAGTTGAGGGTGGAGAACTTCCGTTCGGCCGAAAGCATCTCCTGCTCTAACTGGTTCTTGACCAGGAGCAGTTCGGTGTTGGTCTGGCGGAGGTGGGTGAGGACCCGGGTCGTCTGGTCCCGCAGCCGACGCTCCCGGAGGGCGCGGGCCACGCTCCTGCGGAGGTCCTGGATGTCAAAGGGCTTGGTGAGGTAGTCGTTCACCCCACGGCGGAGCGCCGCCACCGCGTTGTCGATGGTGGCATAGCCCGTGACCATGATGACGGAGAGTTCCGGGTGCCAGGCCCGCGCCTGACGGAGGAGTTCCATCCCGTCCAGCCCGGGCATCCGTAGGTCGGTGATGAGGAGTTGGTAGTCCCGGGCCCGCAGCAGCTCCAGGGCCACCTCACCGCTCTCGGCCACTTCGACCTGGTAGCCTTCCACCTCCAGCACCGTCTGGAGGAGCAGGCGCATCCCCGCCTCATCCTCCACCACCAGGATGCGGCCGGCCTCGGCCGCCAGTGTCGTCCCATCCATGGGCGCTATCCCTCAGTGGCCCCGCCCGGCCGTCGTGGAGGTTCCCGACCTTTGCCGACCGCGCCGGTCGCGGCGAATTCTGCTATCGACAGAACCCGCTGTCGCGCTTGAGCCCGACATCGCCGGGGCCGAGGCCGCCGACGCCGCCCCTGAGGCTGCTCTGGCAGAGTCGGCCTCAGGCCAAGGCCACCGGAAGCTTCACCGACAAGTGGGGCGTCCCGTCCAACTCCCGCTGGGCGCTCACCTCGCCCCCGTGCACGCGGATGACGCCCACGGCCCGGGCGAAGGCCAGGGCCTTCTCTCCCCCCTGCTCGTCGAACAGGCGGAGCGGGTCGAGCAGTTCCTCCAGCCCCCGCTCCTTCAGCCCCTCGCCGGCCAGGAGGACGTCCACCTCCACCATGCGCCCGTTGGCCGCGGTAGTGACCGCCAGGGGCCGGGCCGAAGTCAGCGCCTCGCCGTCGAGGAGTTCCCGCAAGGCCCCCTCCAGGAGTTCCTCATCGGCGGAGACGGGCGGAAGCCCCGGGGTCAGGGTGAGCGCCAGGGGCTCGCCGGCCCTCCCGGCGAGGGCGCGACGCACGACCTCCGTCAGGTCGGCGACTTTGCGGCGGGGGCTCATTTGTTCCGAGAGGATGAGGAGCGTCTCGACCACCCCGGCCAGGCGTTTCAGTTCCACCTCGGCGCTCTCCGCAGCCCGCCGAACGCTGGCCTGGTTCACCGGGCCGCTCCGGAGCATCTGGAGCCAGCCCGAGAGGGTGCCCAGAGGGTTATTCACCTGGTGCGCCACGGCACGGGCCAACTGGGTCACCGCCTGTCGGCCCACGGACCGCCGGGCGTCCCGCTCAGCCAAGTCCTCCCGGGCCCAGTTCCGTCGAAGAAGGGCAAGGAGTTCCTCCGCGACCACCGGCTCCAGGAGCCAGCCATCGGCCCCCGCTTCGAGCACCCGGGTGACCTGGGCCCGCTGGTCCGGCCGAAGCCCGGCCACGACCAGGCAGTGGGACACATGCTGACGGGCGAGGGCCACGATTTCGGCCCCCTGCGCCTCCAGCCCGGCGAGGCCGACGTAGAAGGCGCCGGGAGGCTGCTTCACCAGCAGGGCGCTCGCTTCCAGGGGTGAGGTGGAGAGGACGACCCGCAGGCCCTCATTCTGGAGGTGGTTCATCACCGAGGGAGGAAGCCCCTCCTTCGCCAGCGCCAGCAACATCCGCCTGTCGCCCACAGTACACCCCTCGCCTTCACCCCCGCCCCCCCTCTCCCACTGGGAGAGGGACGGGGTGAGGGTCCCCGCGCGCACGACCAGCATCGGGCCGCAACGAGAGCGACCACCTACGGGGTCTATCGACCCAATCAGGGGGAGAAATTGACTGGGACCTGAGAATCCTTAGAATGGGCGCGAGAACCGCGCAGCTTGGGGGGGAGGGAGATGAGCTACACCCCACCGATCAGCGATGACAAGTGGGACAGTTGGGAGCCGCTCGTCGCCGGGGTTCCGTTCTTCCTTCGGCTCATCATGCTCCAATATGCCATTGTCTTGCCCATCGTTCTGGCTGTGGGGTTCGGTGCCTACGCCGCGGTGTGGTCGCGAAGTTTCCCCGTAGAGCCGGTCTCCTTCAAGGCTATCCATGCGGTTCTCATCGCTTCCGGCTTGGCGCTCTTCGGGGTACTGCTCTGCTGTCTGGAGCAAGCCGGTAAGGCGAAGAGGTGGGCCGTCGGCTTGCTGGGCATATGCAGCTACGGGACCACCATCGCCTGCCTGGTTCTCCTCCTGACCATTCCCGCCTATGTACGGACCAGCTTCGGCGTCTTCCAGGTGGACCTGCCACTGGAGGTTTGTAGTGCACTTACCGCGATTGGAGGGATATACCTCTTCCGGCTGCGGGCCAGGCTGAAGCGCCTCGGGCTGCCCTAAGCCCGGGCCGGGAAGCTCCGCTTCCCTTTGGCCTGCTGGCGCCTTCCGCCGCGGGCGAAGACCTCCAAGAGGGTCAGAACGTCGCTCGCGGGCCAAGAGACCCCGAGGGTCACCGCTCCAGCCAGACCATCAGCACGGTGAGGTCGGCGGGGCTGACGCCCATGATGCGGGACGCTTGTCCGAGCGAAGCCGGGCGGATGCGGGCCAACTTCGTCCGCGCTTCGGTGGAGAGGTGGGGTACCAGGCTGTAGTCCAGGCCCTCGGGGAGTCGGCGGCCCTCCAGTCGGCGAAACTTCTCCACCTGGGCCAGTTGGCGACGGATGTAGCCTTCGTACTTGGCCTCGATGCCCACCTGCTCAACGACCTCGGCCGGGTACCCGCGCGGAGCCAGCGTGCTGTCCAGTTTCAGAAGGTCGGCGAAGGCGACCGCGGGCTGACGCAGGATGTCCAGGAGCGACCGGCCCCCATGGTGCTTGCGCGCCAGGTGGTCGGTGAGTTCGCCGATGAGTCGGCGCTTCTCCTGGAAGCGCTGCCAGGTGGCCTCGTCGATGAGCCCGAGGTCGTGGCCGATGGGGAGAAGGCGAAGGTCGGCGTTGTCCTGGCGCAGGAGGAGCCGGTGCTCGGCCCGGGAGGTGAACATCCGGTAAGGCTCCTCCGTCCCCTTGGTCACCAGGTCGTCGATGAGGACGCCGACGTAGGCCTGGGAGCGGTCCAGGATGACGGGCTCCTCACCCCGCAGTTTCTTCACCGCGTTGATGCCGGCGATGATGCCCTGGCCCGCGGCCTCCTCGTAGCCGCTGGTGCCGTTGATCTGCCCGGCGAGGAAGAGGCCGCCCAGGAGTTTGCTCTCCAGCGAGGGCTTGGTCTGGGTGGGGGGGACGAAGTCGTACTCGATGGCGTAGCCGAAGCGAAGCACCTCCGCCTGCTCCAGCCCGGCGATGGTGTGGAGCATCGCCTCCTGGACGTCCATGGGGATGGAGGTGGCTAAGCCGTTGCAGTAGACCTCCAGGGTGTCCAGCCCCTCGGGCTCCAGGAAGACCTGGTGCCGGGGCTTGTCGGCGAAACGGACGACCTTGTCCTCGATGGAGGGGCAGTAGCGGGGCCCCACACTCTTTATCTGGCCGGTGTAGAGGGGCGCCCGGTCCAGGTTGGCGCGGATGATGTCGTGGGTGCGCTCATTGGTGTAGGTGATGTGACAGGAGACCTGGGGGAGCGCGGGGAAGCTCCGCACCCCCGCCCCCCTCTCCCACTGGGAGAGGGACCGGGTGCCCGCGAAGCGGGCGAGGGGGCTTTCGCGAGCGGACGTGCGAAAGGAGAAGGGGCCGGGCTCCGGGTCTCCGGGCTGCTCCTGGAGGTGAGAGAAATCCACCGTCCGGCCGTTCACCCTCGGGGGCGTCCCCGTCTTCAGCCGACCCAGGACGAAGCCCAGTTCCGTGAGGCCCAAAGAGAGTTTCTCCGCCGCCGGTTCTCCCAGCCGACCCCCTGGCTGCTGGGTCGGGCCGACGTGGATGAGTCCGCGCAGGAAGGTGCCCGTGGTCAGGATGGCGGCGTCGGCCCGGTAGACGGCTCCGTCGCGCGTGACGACGCCACGGACGTGGTCGTCGGCGACGATGAGGCGCTCAACGACCCCCTGGCGGAGCGTGAGCCCGGGCTGGGCCTCCAACGCCCGCTTCATGTACGTGCTGTACCGCCTCTTGTCGCACTGGGCCCGGGGGGAGTGGACGGCGGGTCCCCGGCCCAGGTTCAGCATCCGGAACTGGATGCCCGTCGCGTCCGTGGCCAGGGCCATCTCGCCACCGAGGGCGTCAACCTCCCGCACCATCTGCCCCTTGGCCAGCCCGCCGATGGCCGGGTTGCAGGACATCTGGGCGACGCTATCGAGGTTGATGGTGAGGAGCGCGGTCCGCGCCCCCATGCGGGCTGCAGCCAAAGCCGCTTCTACCCCCGCATGCCCCGCACCCACCACGACGACGTCAAACTGTGCTTCCATAAGGGCTTATTGTAGCCCAGCGGGCTTGCCTGGACAACGCCGCTCAGGGCCAAGCGAAGGAGCCTTGCGCCTGGCTTCATCCCGCCTATACTGCTCGGGAGCGGACTGGGTGCTTCCTGGAGGACGGGCGATGATAGCAGGGGTTGAGCACATCGGCATTGCGGCGAAGGATACGACGGCCCTGGCGAAGTGGTACTGTGAGGTGTTGGGCTTCCGCATCATAAGTCAGAGCAAGGATACGCCTCCCAACTACTTCCTGGCTGCGCCCGACGACTCCATGTTGGAGGTCATCGCCGCCAACCAGAACCCGCCCGCAAAGCACGAGGCCAGGGACGCAGGCATCAGGCACATTGCCCTCACCGTGAAGGACTTCGACCGGGCCGTCGCCGAGTTGAAGAGGAAGGGCGTGACCTTCGCCGGGAAGGTCGTCGCCCTCCCGGCCGGCGGCAACGTGGTCTTCTTCACCGACCCGGAGGGGAACCTCCTCCACCTCGTCCACCGCCCCGAACCACTGGTCTGAACTCTCTGCCCGCGCCATGCCTTAGCGAGCGGGAGCCTGCGGCGGCGGAACCCCGATGTCGCGCCCGCGGTAGGAGAGGGTGTCGGACTTCCCCACGAGGACGATGGCGTAGGACTCCGTCCCGCCCACGGCTGCCCCGCCGCAATCGCCGTCTGAGGCCAGGGTGAGGCGCTCGGGGGCCTCCCAGGTGAGCCCGCCGTCGGGCGAAGTCATGTAGTACGCGGCCTGGGGCTTGTCGGTGCCGTCGGGCGAGTCGGTCCAGGCCAGGTGTATCCTGCTCCCGCAGGCATAGGTCTTGGAGTGAGTCGCCCAACCCTTCGGGGCGTTGGCGAAGGTGAGCCTACGGGGCTCCTGCCAGGTCTCGCCGTTGTCACGGGAGACCGAGGCGTAGAGCGCCGCGTCGCCCTCCCACTTCGTGCCGGTGAAGAAAGAGCCGTCCTCCCAGATGCAGCAGACCTGCCCCCCGGGGGTGGCGACGATCTGGGGGTGGCGCGAGTGGGTGGGGGTGCTGGTCATGCGCACGTCCGGGCCAAAAGTAGCGCCCCCGTCGGTGGAGCGCTTGTAGTAGATGTCCCAGTCCCAGTCCTTCTTGGAGTCCCTGCGGTCGAACCAGGTCAGGTGGACGTAGTCGCCGGAGGCGGCGATGCTCGGGCGCATGGCGGAGACATCGGGCGCGGTCAGCCGAACGGTCGGCTGCCAGGTGGCGCCGCCGTCGGTCGAGCGGATGTAGTAGAGCTCACCCCAGGTGTGGGTGCCGGCTGGCGTGGGGATGACGAGCGCCGTGCTCCCCCAGACGATGTGGACGCTCGAGCCTGAGACCGCCGTGCCCAGGCGGAAGAGGCTCGCGCCGGGAGTGAGCCTACTGTCCGGGCCCCAGGTTTTCCCAGCGTCCGTCGAGCGCTTGTGGTAGATCTCCCAGGTGCCATTTCGGCTGTCGGGCCAGATGAGATGCAAGGTTGAACCGGCGCGCTCCAGGGAGCAGGGGTACTGCGCCGGGCCGCTCGAGGTCAGCTGGATGGGACTCCCCCACGTCACGCCGCCGTCCGGGGAACGCCGGTACTGGATGTTCCCGGCTTGCATCCAGACCACGTGCACCGTGTTACCGTCCGGGGCAACAGGATGAGTCCCCCCGGGAGAACCCACGGCGCCGGCCCCGCTCAACGGCTCCAGGCGGCTCCACTGAGCCTCCAGCAGCTGCACGGAAGCCAACAGGAGAAGCACACAGGCGATGGCAACCATTTCCAGATCCACGCTGACCTCCTTCATCGACGGTCTCACGGGGTAGCCGCGCAGGGCCACGCGGCGGTCGCACACTCGCAGGCGAAACGCTGCCCCGTAACCTGCATTCGGAAGGGCCGCACGGGCACCAGCGCGCCCGTCAGCTGACGGGCACCCGGACCAGAGCCCTTCCACGGGTGCTCTGCCTGCGGCAGGGCACCCGTGCCACCCAGCACATTCGAGGCTCGGTCTACCTGGAGACACCTTTGGCGGAGGAGCGGGCGAGGGCTTCGGCTTCCTCCAGGGTGGCGAAGGGGAAGTCGCCCGGGGCGCTCTGCTTCAGGGCGCCCAGGGCCACCCCCACGTCCAGCCCGCGCTGCACCTCCCCCCGGAGCCAGCCCCAGAGGAACCCGGCGGTGCAACTGTCCCCCGTCCCCAGCCGGTCCACAATCTCCAGGTCGTAGGTCCGGGTCTCGTAGTACGTGCCCTCGGCCAGCATGACCGCCGTCAACTGGCTTCGCCATTGCGAAATGAAGGCCCCGGTGGTGACGGCCACCGCCTTCAGCCCGAACGCCTCCACCAGCCTGTGGGCGAGTTCCCGGCAGTCCGCGGCGGCGATGCCGAAGACCTCGCGGGAGTCGCTTTCGGAGGTGACCAGGAAATCGGTCAGGCGGAGGAGTTCGCTCATGGTGGCGCGCGCTTGCCTGGGCGACCAGAGTTTGGCCCGGTAGTTGAGGTCCATGCTCACGGTGAGGCCGGCCGCCTTGGCCACCCGCAGGGCCTCGCCCGTCGCCTCGCGGCAAGAACGGCTCAGGGCCGGGGTGATGCCTGAGGTGTGGAAGTGACGGGCGTCGGCGAAGGCCTTCGGCCAATCGACGTCGCCCGGCTTCAGCCGGCTCATGGCCGAGCCCGCGCGGTCGTAGTAGACGGCGGAGGCCCGCGGGTTCGCCCCGAACTCCACGAAGTAGAGTCCGGCCCGCGCCGCGGGCGCCCGGTCGGCGTCGGTCCAGAGGATGAGGCTGGTGTCGACGCCATGGAGGCGAACCTGGTCCTCAAGGAAGCGGCCGAGGGGGTTGCGGGGGAGCCTGGTGACGTAGCGGACACGGGGGCCCAGCCGGCCCGCTGTGCGGGCGCCCCGCTGGTCGGCGAGGCGGGCGAGGGCCACGGCGACGTTGGCCTCGGCCCCCCCGGCCCGCATCTCCAACTGGCTCGCCTGCTCCAGGCGCTGGAAGTGGGGCGGCGAAAGGCGCACCATCACCTCCCCGAACGTGACAACCCATGCCCCTGGCGGCCCGCCGTCTTTCGCCAAGCCCACGGGGGCCTGAGCCGGTCGGAGGCCGCGGCGGGCTGACGCGGACGCCTGAGCCATCGGAGCCCTTTCTCGAGACGGAAAGACCCTGAGGGACGCACATGCCCCGGCCGGCAAGTCCCTCGACGCTGCTCGGGACCCCGAGCCTGCCGAGGGGCCTGTCGAACGGCCCGGCCGGGGCACAAGCATAGCGAGACCCAGCCCCTCCGTCCACCCTCGATTCAGGACAAAGGCTTGGCACGGCCCGCCAGAGCACCTATAATGAAGCAACACGTTCGGGGCCGTTCCTTCTGGCTGGGATGCAGGCCGGAGGTCGTCCCCTGAGTGATGCGGCTGGCCTTTCGCTGACTGGGGTTTGGGCATGCACCGACAAGGTGAGTCGCCTGCGTGGGAGAGAGCCCGAGGACGCGCCGCGTCGGGTGCCCACCCTGTGGGCGCCCGCCAGCGGGCCCGCACGCGATGGGGAGGTGACCGTTTCGTGTGGGGTCGGCCATCGCGGCAGGCGCCAGCAGGCCAAAAGAGACCGAGCCTCTCCGCCCTGGGGGCGGCGCTCGTGCTGGGCCTGCTCCTGGCCGGCCGGGCGGCTGCCGCGGAGCCGGGCGCGAGCGCCCCGGCTGCGGGAACGTCGCCCATCACCCTCTCCGCTGACTTCGACAACGGCTCGCTGGGGGAGTGGGCGGTTGTGGGGCCGGACACGGTGAGGTTCAGCTTGACCAAGGCCTCAGGCGGGGTCTGGTTCCACTTCCGCATCCGTGGGGTCAAGGGGCGGACCATCACCTTCCTGGTGCCGATGACCCGCGACCTGTCGGCCATCACCGCCCACTACTACGACGGTCGGAACCGTCCCGCCTACTCCTACGACCGCACCCAGTGGCTCCTCGCCGAGCCGGGGCGGGTGGACACCCAGGCGAAGACCTTCACCTTCCAGGTGCGCTTTGAAGCGGACGAAGCCTGGGTGGCCTACTGCATCCCCTACACCAACGACACGCTGCAGGGTCTGCTCAGCGAGTTTGCCCAGAGCCCGTACCTGCGCGTCCGCACCCTGGCCACGACCGCGGGTGGCCGACCCGTCCACTGGCTCACCATCGGCAGGGACCTGGAGAAGCCGGAAGAAGGCTTCCGTCACTCGGTCTGGGTCGTGGCCCGGGAGAGTGGCTGGGAGGCCCCGGCCAGTTGGGCCGCTGACGGGATTGCCCGCCTCGCATTAGGGCAAGGGAGCGCTTCGGAACTCTTTCGGCAAAGCCTCATCCTCCACGTCGTTCCCATCCTGGCCCCGGACGCAGTGGCTGGCGGCTGGTTCCTCTACCCCACCGGGCCGGAGACCCAGATCTTCCTTCCCAATACGTACGAAAAGGACTACCCGGAAGTGGCCGGGCTCAAGGGGGCGCTACGTGACTGGGTCGCAGCCGGGCACCCGGTGGACCTCGCCTTTCGCTTCTACTCCCTGGGCTGGATGTCCACTCGTCACGAGTTTCGGCAGGAACTCTACCTGCCCGCGGAGCAGGTGGAGTTCGACGGCGTCGCCGACCACCTCCAGCTGACGCGCCCCGAGGTGACCTGGATGCGAGGTCACCTCTTCCCCGGTACGGGGTTCCTGGAGTACTGCTATCGGAACTTCAACATCAAGGGCGCGACGTTCTCCCTGGCGTTGGGCGCCAGAGAGAATGCCATGACGGCGAGCGAACTCCAGGACATCGGTCGGGCCCTGGGTGACGTGCTCGCCAACGTCTACACCTCGCCCGCCTTGCTCCCCGTGCGCCCCACCGGGGAAAAGCGGTAGCGAGGCCTGGTGCTGTGCTCGCGCCTTCTCTTGAGGAAAGGACTTGACCATGGCGCTGCTCTGGCTTCCGGTACTGCTGCTCCTCCTGCTGGTTTCCCCGGGCCTGAGCCAGGCGGAGGAGGCCGCTTCACCCGCTTCGCCGGCACCCGCTTCCCACCCCATCACCATCGCCACCCTTCAGCCGCGCTCGGCCAAGAAGGTCGACCCCTTCGACAAGGACTTCGACGCCACCAAGGTCGAGCCCCTGGTAGTGGAGAACCTGGAGAACATCTACGCCCTCCTGGAGGAAGCGGGCCGGCGCGGGGCCGACATCGCCCTCGCCCCCGAGGACATCCAGGGCCTCGCCTCCTACGGCCTCTACGTCAAGACGCCCAACCCCAAGACGGGCGAGAACCTCTACCTCTCCCTCATCCAGACCATCCCCGGACCCGTCACCCAGCGCCTCAGCGACATCGCCAGGAAGCACCACATGAACGTCATCGCCGGCATGTACCAGAAGCTGGCCGAGGGCGGCACCACCCGCTACTACAACGTCGCCGTCGTCATCGACCGCCAGGGGGAGATCGTGGGCACCTACCGGAAGACCCACCTCCCCTCCTTCGAGAAGTGGACCCTGACCCGGGGCACCACCTACCCCGTCTTCCAGTTGGACTGCGCCCGGGTGGGCGTGGCCATCTGCTACGACCTGATGTTCGAAGAGTGCCCCCGCATTCTCGCCCTCTCCGGCGCCGACGTCATTGTCCACCCCACCCTGGGGAAGTTCCCGCTGGAGCGCGGCCTGACGGACGCCGTGCTCTACCGGGCCCGGGCCATGGACAACTCCGTCCACCTGGTCACCAGTGAGTACGGCCACGACGGTAGCGGCATCATCGACCACGAAGGGAAGGTCGTCGCCGAGCGCTTCGGCGAGGAGAACGTGGTGGTCCTCGCCACCATCGACCCGGCCAAGGAGCGCACCGACGCGAGCGACTGGTGGCGGAACATCAACGGCACCGACAACGTGCGCGCCCTGCGGCTCCTGGAGCGCCACCCGGAAACCTACGGGCTCCTCGCCGACCCCCACCCCCCGCTCCTGGAGCGCTACAAAGGTGTCAAGCTGGTCACCGAGCCGGAGGAGATCGACCGGGCCTACGAGGCCATCAAGTACTGAGCCGGGGACGGCGCGGGCTGCTTGCGGCGCGGCCGGAACTGGCAGACACCTATGTTCGTCGGTTCCCGTGGGGATGTTCGCGAGAGCAGTAAGGACAGGAAAGCCCTGAACGAGACCGAAGACGTGCCCGGCCGGGCTGTGGCGCCGCGAGAGGACGATGGCGAGGCACTGACGCGGTACCGCCAGCGTTTCACCAGTCCCCAGAGCGCCCAGGACTACGACCAACGCTTCCGCACCCGCAAGAGCGTGACCCATGCCCTGGAGATGCGGGCCCTCGGCCGGGTCCTCCGTTCTTTGGGTGACCTCGGCCGGGTGCTCGACGTCCCCGTCGGCGCCGGCCGCTTTCTGGGCCTCCTCGGGGAGAGGGCCGCCGAGGTCGTCGGCGCCGACGTCTCCACGGAGATGCTCCAACTGGCCCGCGCCCGCTCCGCAGGCCCCCGGGCGCCCGCTCCGCGGGCCCCCGAGGGCCGCGGGGCCGCGGCCCCGTTCGACAGTCGCACCCACTTCGTGGGCACCCGCGTGAGCAACGTCGAAGGGCGACGGCCCACGACCTTTGTCGCAGCTGACGCCCTTCACCTCCCCTTCGCCGAGGGGAGTTTCGACGCCGTCGTCTGCATCCGCCTGCTCCACCACCTCCCCTCCGGCCGGCTCCGGGTCGACGCGCTCCGGGAGTTGGCCCGTGTGAGCGGCCGCTATGTGGTTGTCACCTTCTTCGACTATATGAACGTGTGGGTCCTTCGGCAGGCCTGGCGGCGCCTCCGGGGGAAGGTGAAGCTCTCGGCCATCCCCCTGGCCCGCTGCCAGGCGGAAGCGGCCCGGGCGGGTCTCCGCTTCGTCCGCTCCGAACACGTCCTCCGCGGCGTGAGCGAAGAGCAGGTGCTGGTGTTTGCGAAGGACCCGGCCGTAGCCGCCGCCATCGAGGAAAGGCCCCAGTCCGTGAGCCGAAGGCTCCGGGTCGGCCACTGGCTCTCGGCCACGGCCTGGCTCTGGGCCGTCCTGCTGGGCGGGCTCATCTTCTTCTGCCGCTGGCAGGAGATTGAGCATGCCGAACTCATTCTCTGGCCGCCGGGGACGGTGCTCATGCTTGCGGGGGCTCTGCTCCTGGTGTGGACACACCGCTCCCGCCCGTCGACGGGCTCCGGGTGCCCGCCGGGTGGCGGGCGCGACGAGCTCAGTCGAGTCGGGCGGGCTGAGCATGCCGAAGCCCGCCGGGCCGGCGAGGACGACGCCGGGTGCTCGTACTCTGACGGGCGCGGGCCCTACGCGCTGAGCCGCCATCCGGCGCTCCTCGGGGTGACCCTCTGGCTGTCCGGCTTCGCCCTTGCCTGTGAGTTGTGGTGGATGGCGCTTTCGGTCTGGCTCGCGGTGCCGGGTGGGCTCTGGCTGGCCATCGAGTACGCGGAGGCGGACCGCTGGCTCCGCCACGGACACGCGTACGAGCGCTACGCCCAGGGGACGCCCCTCTTCCTCCCCACCGCCGGGGCGCTCGCTGCCTTCGCCGCGGCGAACGCCCGCTGGTCCCGGGCCCTGCCGGCTCCCGAAGCCGCCCCCGGGCTGCCGCCAGACCAGCGGGCCGGTTTCTGGTGGGGGGTGGGCATACGCGCCCTGTTCGTGGCCGCTGCGGGCGCAGCCCTGGCGCTGCTCAAGGAACTGTCGTTATCATAGTCGCGCACCATCCCGAAGCCGGTTGGCCCGCCCCTGGAGGCGTGGACGCAGGGGTGAGCGAACCCGAATCCCGTACCTGGTGAAGACGTAAGCAGATGAGGACAGCGATGCGGATGCTGGTCACGATTGCGTGTGCGGCCTTGGCCCTGGCCGGCTGCGGAAGGCCCGGGGCGGAGGTGACCGCGTCGGGTGAACGGCGGGCGAGTCCCGCCGGGGAGGAACTGGTCATCATCTCGCCCCACAACGAGTACATCCGCTACGAGTTCGGCCATGGCTTCGAGCGCTGGTACCGGGACCAGACCGGCAAGAGCATTGCCGTCGACTGGCGGGACATGGGCGGCACCTCCGACGACGTCAAGTACATCCGCTCCGGTTTTGGCAAGTCCCCTGAAGGCATCGGCATCGACCTCTTCTTCGGCGGGGGTGTGCCCCCCTACGAACAGCTGGCCAGCGAGGGTCTCTTCCAGCCCTACCAACTTCCGCAGGACATCCTCGGCCGCGTCCCGGCCCGCTACCCCGGTGGGAACCTCTACGACCCGGCGTTCCGCTACTACGGGACCGTGCTCAGCAGCTTTGGCATCCTCTACAACAAGGAGGTGCTTCGGCGGCTTGGGATTCCTGAACCGCGGAGTTGGGAAGACCTCGCTGCCCCCGAGGTTCTTTCCTGGGTGGGGATGGGAGACCCCCGTTCGAGCGGTTCGGCACTCATGGTCTTCGAGATCATCCTCCAGGCCTACGGCTGGGAGAAGGGATGGGACATCATCACTCGCCTTGGGGCCAACTCGCGCTACTTCACTGCCTCGGCTGCCGCCGTCCCCAAGGACGTGGCTCTGGGGGAGGTCGCCATGGGCGGGGCCATCGACTTCTATGCCCGCACCGCCCTCGCCCGCTCTGGCCCCGAGCGGCTGGGCTTCGTCCTGCCCGCGGCGAAGACCGTCGTCAATCCCGACCCCATCGCCATCCTCAAAGGGGCGCCGCACCTGGAACTGGCCCAGGGCTTCGTCCGCTTCGTCATGAGCGAGGAGGGGCAGCGGCTCTGGTTCCTCCGCCCGGGCGTGGAGGGTGGCCCCCAACGGTACCAACTCCTGCGGATGCCCGTCATCGTGGACTTTTACACGCGGTACCCTGAACTCACGCTGGGCTCGGCCAATCCTTTCGAGTTGAAGACTGACTTTCCCTACGATGATGCCGTGGCCATCCGTCGGCGGGGCATCCTCGCCGACCTCCTGGGCACCTTCGTCATCGAAGCGCAGTACGAACTCGTCCCCGCGTGGAAGGCGTGCATTGCCGCCGGTCTTCCACCCCAAGCCCTGGCCGAACTCACCCACATGCCCATCTCCGAGGAGGAGGCCCTGGCCCTGGGTGAGAAATGGGGCCAACCGGCCCAGGTGGAAAGCCGGGTCATGACCTTGACCGAGTGGTCGAAGACGGCCGCCGCGAAGTACCGCCAGGCCCGGCTCAGTTGCTCAACTTCCCGCCCCAGGCGACCCTCTCCCTTCCCCTCCCCCGCTGGGGGAGGGCTAAGGTGAGGGCTTGGACGGGCACCCGCTCCGGCCCTCCACTCAGCGCGTGGCCGAGGCAAGGGTGAGGTGAGCCTGCTTCAGGTCCTCGATGATGGGGACGTCGTAGGGGCAGCGCTCCTCACACACCCCGCAGCCGGTGCAGCGGTCAGCCTGGACAGGGAGTTCCCGGTAGGTGCGCCGGGCAATCTCCTGCGTCTGCCCGAAGCGCGCAAACCACCCGGCGAGGCGCAGGAGAAAAGGCACGTCCAGCCCCTCGGGGCAAGGCAGGCAGAACCCACACTGGCGGCATCGACCCTTCAACTCGGGCGCGCGAAGCAGCAGGTCGCGCTCCTCGTCGGGGGACAGTGGCTGAAAGCGCTCGGCCGCGCGGAGGGCCAGCAGGAACTCCGGCTGCTGGCGGGGCGGAAGCACGCAGTCCACGTCCTGGCTCAGGACGTACCGGTAGGCGACCTCCCGGTCGGCGAGCTGGCCGTGGGCGGTCGGCTTGAGGACGAGGACACCCGCATCCCGCTCCCGGGCCAGCGGGTGGAGGGCGACCTCCGTACCGTAGACGAAGCGGTCGATGTAGTTGGTCATGGTCATCACCGTGTCGAGCCGGCCGCTCTTGAGGGCGAGCACCAGGACCGTGGGCATGTGTCCGGTGATGCCGAGGAAACCGACCTTCCCCGCCCGTCGGGCACTCTCCAGGGCAGTGAGGGCGCCATCCTCGGCGCTCACCTGCTTCCACTCTTCGGGCGTGTCGACCGCGTGCAGGTGGTAGACGTCGATGTAGTCGGTGCGGAGGCGCCGGAGCGAAGCGTCCACCTCCCGGGCCGCTTCCCCGGCCCCACGGTAGATGACCTTGGCCCCCAGGACGACCTGCCCGTGCTTCCCCTGGAGGGCCAGGCCCAGTTTTTCCTGGCTGTCGCCGTAGGAGTGGGCCGTGTCGAAGTAGGTGACGCCGGCGTCGAGAGCCCGCCCCACCAGTTCATCCACTTCCTGTTGCGGTCGGTCAGCGGCCACCAGCCCGCCAAAACCAACCATGCCGACGGAAAGGCCCGTCCTCCCCAGCCGACGCTGCTCCATGAACGACCTCCTCCTGTGCCTTCGCTTGCTCGCACCCCAGCCACCCGGGCGCCCCTTTGCCTCCCACGCAGGGCTCCCTTCTGATACATATTATCATGACCTCTCGCCCGCTGCAACCGCGCGTACCCACTCCCCCTTGAGCGGCTCGGGGCGGTCTCCAGTTCGCCGCAGCGAATCGAAGACCGCACATGCATGATTGCGTTCCGCACTCTGATGCCCACAAGAAACGCTGAAGGGTTCAGGGCGCCCAACGCGCTCTTGTGTTTTGCCAGGTTCGCGCTTAAATCGGTCCCTGGAAAGAATCACCTGGAATGAGGAGGCTGGCCATTCCCCATGTAGTACGCTGTCTCGCCGCGGAGCCCGTCACGCACGGGCCTCGGTTCCACTTCTTCGGCTACTACGACAAGTCGCCGTGGGACGCTAGCGGCCGCCACCTGCTCGGCCTGGAAACCGACTTCATGGACCGCCCGCCCACACCCGGGGACGCTGCCACCATCGGCCTCATCGACACCGCCCGGGGGAACGCCTGGCGGCCCCTCGCCCGTACCTTCGCCTGGAACTGGCAGCAGGGCACCATGCTCCACTGGCTCCCATCCGCAGCCGACCGGCTGGTCACCTACAACTGCCGCCAGGGCGACCGGTTCCAGGCCGTCATCCTCGACGTCGTCACCGGGGAGGAGCGCCGCCTCCCCAGGCCCATCTATGCCCTCAGCCCTGACGGCAAGACCGCGCTGAGCACCAACTTCTCCCGCCTCGCCGACATGCGGCCGGGTTACGGCTACGTCGGCCTGGCGGACCCGGGCCGCGACGACCCCGCCCCCACCGACGATGGCATCTACCGGATGGACCTCGAGACGGGGGAGCACGGGCTCATCATCAGTTATGCCCAGGTGGCCCGCCCGCATCGGGCTGGCGGGCGCCCGCAGCGGGACGCCTCCATGGAAAGGGCCAAGCACTGGTTCAACCACCTCCAGGTGGCCCCCGGCGGGAGCCGGTTCGCCTTCCTCCATCGCTGGGTCGCCTGGGGGACAGCCCGTCCCTGGAAGACGCGGCTCTTCACCGCCAACTTCGACGGCGCGGAGCTCTTCTGCCTTGCCGACCAGGACATGGTCTCCCACTACGACTGGCGCGACCCGACCCACATCCTGGCCTGGGCCAGACAGCACGACGTCGGCGACCGGTACTTCCTCTTCACTGACCGCACCCGGGCGCCCGCGACAGGGGCGCGGGAGGTGATGGGTGAGGGGCTCTTCCCCACCGACGGCCACTGCTCCTTCTCCCCGGACCGCCGGTGGGTCCTCACCGACACCTACCCCGACCGGGAGGGCCAGCGCACCCTCATCCTCTACCGGCCCCAAGACAACCTGCGGGTGGACATCGGGCGGTTCTTTGCTCCCCCGGAACTGGGGGGCGAGATCCGCTGCGACCTTCACCCCCGCTGGAGCCGCGACGGACGACGGGTCTCCTTCGACTCGGCCCACGAAGGCAGCCGACAGATGTACGTCCTCGATGTCTCCGCCGTCGTCGGGGCTCCCTGAAAGGCAGTCTTGCCGCAAGAAGTCGGGAACCCGCGAGCGCTGTCGAGGGCCCGCTGGACCAAGGGGAAGCCAGCCACTCAGGAGGCTGCGCACACACTGATGACCTTCTCCAGAAGGCGGCTGGGAGCAGCCAGGGGCTGGGCCTGAGGCCCGGATGGTGTTGACCGTAGCGGGGCCTTCGGACAGCAGAGTTGAGCACGCCGCAGAAGGGGAGTCTGAAAACAGGGCGCACGGGGGAAATGGCTGGAGACGAGCTTCCTGATGAGAGGAGAATGTTGGTCATACTGGCACGGAAGCCTCGCCAGCCACCGGACCTTGACACTGGACATGGACACAGCAGACGAGGAATGAAGGGCAGGTGACGATATGAATGCCCAGGGACCCTCCGGGTCTCTTGGGACGCGAAGCGAGGGTGGTACCTCGTTCAACGTCCCATTTCCGCGGCCGGCGCCAGCAGGTCAAAAGAAGCGGAGCTTCCGCGCTGTCGTGTTGATCTCTGCTGATGCGGAGTGGGAGGTGATCCGGAGCCTGTATCCGAAGAACCGGATGGCTGCTTCCCCATTTGGCGCCTGGTTTGTGCTGGATGTGACCGTTGGCGACCGAGTTGAGCGTGTTCCGTTCTTTCATGGCGGCTGGGGCAAGATCGCCGCAGCTGCCTCTACTCAATACTGTATAGATACATGGTCCCCGGAACTCATCGTCAACCTGGGTACCTGTGGGGGATTCGCGGGCAAGATCGAAAAAGGCACAATCATCCTGGTTGACAGAACGATAGTCTATGACATCCATGAGCAGATGGGGGACTACGACGCTCACATCGCTCACTACACGACCAGAATCGACCTCTCCTGGCTCGGCGAGCACTACCCGCAGAGCGTCGTCCGCGGGCTTCTGGTCTCTGGCGACCGGGACATCATTGCCGAAGACATTCCCGGTTTGGCAGAGCAGTTTGGGGCTGTTGCTGCCGACTGGGAGTCGGGTGCGATTGCATACGTGGCGCGTCGCAACGGGGTCAGGTGCTTGATTCTGCGCGGTGTGAGCGACCTGGTGGGCGGAGGTGGCGGCGAGGCGTACGAGGACATGAACATCTTTATCCAAGGCGCTACAGAGGTGCTCACAAAGCTTGTCGCACACTTGCCCGCCTGGCTATCACTCTCGCTGGCGAATTGAGAAGACCCTTGTAGGCCAGGGAGGTGCTGCATCCGACAGCGGTGGCCTGCGTCGGCTCGGGGGTCTCACTTGGGCGCGCCAGCGTCCAGGCCGAGGCTTTTCAGCTGGGCCTCGGCCATGGCCCGTCCCTCAGCGGGTATGTCCGGGCAGGCGATGGCCTTCTTGTACCAGGAGGCAGCCTCCGCGGGCTCCCCCAACCTGCGGTGGAGTTCGCCCACCAGGTAGAGGTAGGCAGCGAGCTTCCCACCCTCAAGAAGGTTCTTGTCAAGAACGGGCTTCGCGGTCTCGATGAACTTCCGCTGATACCGGCGTTCGACGTCGATAGATTCGAGCATGTTCCCAGCGACGGTCCGGAAAGGCGCCGGGAGTGCCTCCGAGGTTCTGAGCTTTTTGAGGATGGGGATGGCGAGGAGGTTTTCCCCGTGAACCCGGTAGACGGCCCCGGCCGCGAACTCCTCGAGTGCGGCCTCCTCGGCCGGGAGTTTCCCTTCGCCCACCCGGGCGAGCAACGCCTCGGCGAGCTTCATGTCCAGGTCTTTGCGGTTCTCCTCGCCGGCCGAGCCTTCAAAGATCTGGCTCCACAGCGCGTCGATGGCCTGCCGAAAAGCCTCCAGGCTGGGCTTGAGGGCTGCGTCTTCCTCCAGCACCTGAACGATGAGGGCGAGGACGTGGCTACGGTCTTCGAACAGTGCCCGCTTCTCCGGGTCGCTGTAGAGCGACTGAAAGCACCGCTCCACCTCCACCCGCGCAGCCCAGGAGGCCTCCAGGTAGAGCCCCGCCACGTCCGCGGGGCCGACACCCTCCCAGCCGGCCACACTGGCTGCCAGGTCGAACTTCACCCAGCCCGGGATGTCCTTCTGCGACATGTCTTCCTTGATAGGCCAGGGACTCTTCAGTTCGGCCAGAACTTTCTTCTTGGTCTCTTCGGAAACGGCCTTGGCAAACGTTTCAGCAGAGCCTGAATACAAGCACTTCGGGCACGTCCACACCGCGTAGGGGTCGGGAGGCGTGCCCGCAGCGTGGACGCAGAAATCCGAG
>Ga0315282_10007130_pt1 | contig 18463 bp, 21 predicted proteins | sample YL17G07_20_MG_FD_203693 | JGI IMG/M metagenome (GOLD analysis project Ga0315282, IMG submission 203693) | Sediment microbial communities from Yellowstone Lake, YNP, Wyoming, USA - YL17G07_20 | ecosystem: Environmental > Aquatic > Freshwater > Lake > Sediment | place: USA: Wyoming | collected...
AGTTCCGAACCCGAGAACTTTGAAAAGAAGACGTTTCCTAACGCGTGATCCGCCCGTGATGTTTATCCGGAAACTCGAAACATAAGCTAGGGTATGTGTATCTCAACAGCTAGCTTGACCCGGTGACCATGTCGATGATCTTATCAATCTCCTGACGGACACCCGAAGACAGCCCCATTATACTGATGTCCATAAAGCCCCTAATCAACACACTCACCGCCTCATCCTTGCTTAATCCTCTACTCATTAGGTAGGTAAGGCCCTCCTCACTCAGCTTGCCGATAGCCGCCTCATGGCTTAGCTCAGCGCCTGACTTCGAGGCCCTCAGAATGGGTATGGCTTCAAGTATCGACTCCTCGTCAAGCAGAAGCCCCCTGCACTCAAGGTGCCCCCTACAATCATCGTTATTCCCGTCGATGGTGCCCCTGCTTATGAGGTGACTACCGGACCGGGTGATAGCCCGGGTGTTTAACTCAGTGACGCTTCCCCGACCATTTAACACAGTCCACGAACCGAGGTCCATGTGACTCCCTGGCTGCACATAGAGAACGCTATTGAAAACTGCTTTCGATCCCACCCCCTCACATAGAGCCTTCGGCTCCATCTGCAAATCCTTCGCCGGTGTTAAGCAGATGTAGTTGGAGACAAACTCGGCGCCGTCACCAACGCGGACGCCGGTACGAGGCCGCACAACCGTCTCCGGGGACCAATAGTGGACCATTGTATAGCTGAGTTTCGCCCGATCCTCGACCCAGATCTCGCTGACCCCAAGATGAGCACCCTCCCTAGCCTCATGGTGCTGAGCACAAGTTGTCAGCACCTGACTCTCGCTACCCTCACCAGCAATAATGATGTTATGAACACGCTGGCGACTGTTCTCCATTGTGATCATGAGACAGCTCTGAAGGGGAAACGTGACTCTGGCACCTGGCTTAATGTAGATGAAGTAGCCCCCGCTCCAGTTCTCCGCGACCTCCCGCGTGTACTCATCCTTATCCATGTTGACGAGGGTCCACATCCTCTCCTTGAGCCAGGGGTACTTCTCCAGGGCGTCCCTCGTATCCATCATCTCGATCTGGTCATCGAAAGCCTCGCCCACCTTAGAGTAGATCGTCTTCTGATCAACGTGGAAGAAGACGCCGGAGGTGTCTGACTCATCGACGTTTACTCCGACCCTCATCGCCTCATTAAGGACCCTGTGAGGGAGACCTACGAGGCTCTCCCTAGTCAACTCGCTTCCTCCTGTACTCGGGTTGAGCAGCTGAGGCAGTGCTCGTAACCCCCGGCGCGTATCTCAGCGTAGACGGTCCGAGGGTCGGGGTAGCAATGGTTCACCCCATCCATCACGACGCAGGCTCTCTCGGCTCTGATGTAGTCGAGTATGTCTCCCTTGTGTGTGATGATGAGTGATGATGCTTTGCTGGTTCTCAGGTAGTTGTCCAGTTCTTCGGAGAGGAGCCTGAGGCTGTCTACATCGACTCCGGAGTCTGGCTCGTCGAGTAGGATTAGGCTGGGTTTCAGGAAGAGCATCTGTAGGGTCTCAGCTCTCTTTCGTTCTCCGCCTGAGAACCCGACGTTTACGTCTCTTTCGAGGAACTCGGTTAGCTTGAACCTCTCGACCGCGTCCTTTTCATCAGGGCTGAATTCATCAGTTCTCTTTTTTCTGAGGCATAGCTTCAGAATCTGGGATAATTTGACCCCTTTTATCTCCGGTGGCTGCTGGAACGCCATTGTAATGCCGAGCTTCGACCTCTCGTAGACATTCAAATCGTTAATCTCGGATCCATTGTATTTGATGGAGCCGGACTCGATCACGTAGGAGGGGATTCCCATGATGGTCTTTAGGAGAGTTGACTTGCCCGATCCGTTTGGGCCGAAGATGAAGGATCGTTCTCCCTGTTCTAGTCTCAGGCTTATGCCATTTAGGATCGTTTTATCCTCGACTTTAACTTTCAAGTTCTCAATCTCCAGCGCACTTTGATTAGCCAATACCTTTCACCCTAGTACTCTTTAGTTTTCGCATCTTTTACAGTAAACTTTTCATGCTTCGCTGAAATATCCATCTGACCCTTTTTTATGGACACGTCTCTGTAATCGTCAGTCTAAACCTCATACTCCCAAATATACTTTTTAGAAATTATTAAGAGAAAACATATTTAAATATTTAATGATTTAATATTAATTGATGTCGGATAAGAAGACTGAATCGACCCTAGAAAGACTCAATATCCTAAGCTCGCAGAACAAATGCGAAGTTGGAAGTTTCGTTGAAGAACTGAGAAAAATGGTGAGTAACCTCGATAAGGGAGATATCCGGAAGAGCAGCAACTTTTTCAAGGCACTTGGCGACGAGAACCGGCTTTCCATGCTTCACCTCCTCGAAAAAAGGGACATGTGCGTATGTGAATTGGTCGCGGCTCTCGAGTTATCCCAGCCTACAACGTCTCACCACCTAAAGATACTTGAAACCGCCGGCATCGTCGAGAGAAAGAAGAAGGGCAAATGGGCGTTTTACGGCCTAAGAAGGCTCGAGACCTCGAGTTACATCAAGAACATTCCCCTTTAAGGCATCAAAACCCCCAACAGGAACATAACTACAACTTTAAATATATCGATATATCCCTCTTTTGGGAAGGGAAAAGGAGTTTGCATAGAAATGCCTGAGACAAAAGCAAAACTAATTATAATAGAAATATACTCGCCGATCTGGCGTGCACTCGGTGAGCCAAAATGAATGTTGAGAGAGTTATCCTGAACGCTTCAAAAATAGACTGCACTGGATGCAGCACATGTGCTGTTTTTAAAGCCGAAAACCTCCAACACGCAATAGCTAGGTTAAACGGAGTCTTAAAAGTTAAAGTTGACGAGATAGCCGGTAAGGTCACAATAGAATACGATAAAGAAAAAATCATTCTCTCCAAGATCACTGAACGCATTGGAAGGTTAGGTTACCAAGTTAAAATAATATCAGAGGAAGAAATACAATGAAAGGTCATGTCAAAGGCGTTATTTTAGTAATTTTACTTGGGATATTCACTTTAGCAGGGGCACTAATGCCTGGGATTCAAATTGCTTACGCACATGAACTGAGTATTGCTCTGACGCTTGTCGCCGTTGCCCTAGGCTATCGCATATATGTTCACGGTATTCGATCGCTTATGCATAGAAACGTTACCGCCCAGTTGTTCGCAACTATCGCCATATTTATTTCCGTAATAGCTGGTTTCGTCCTACCTGCAGCATCAGCCACTGGCACAGCGGGAGCTGTTGGTTATCTCACGGCATCAGCCATAGTAGCCTTCATAATACTCTCGGGCATGACGCTTGAAGACTACATCATCCATAGAACCAGGGGTGCGCTTGAAAAGCTCATAAACATGAGTCCAACCACCGCTCGCATACGTCGAGAAGGTGTAGAAGTTGAGGTACTCATAGACGAGGTAAAGTTAGGCGAAGTCGTCTTGGTCAAACCGGGCGATAAAATACCCGTTGACGGGACAGTAATTTCCGGTCAAAGCACCGTTAACCAGGCAACCATAACTGGTGAATCAATTCCTGTAGAAAAGACGGTGGGGGACCGCACATTTGCTGGCACACTCAATGAACATGGAGCATTGGAAATTAAAGTTGAAAAAATCGCTGAGGATACTACACTTGCTCACCTCATTCAACTAGTCGAAGAAGCTCAGGAGAAAAAGGCGCCAATACAGAACGTGGCAGACCGTTTCACAACCTACTTCCTGCCAATCATGGCTGTCGTGGCCTCCTCTGTCTTTGTGGCCAGTTATTTTGCACTAGGTTTTGATGTGGCGCTGTCTAGAACCGTTACTGTTCTCTTAGTCGCATGCCCATGTGCTCTAGCAATTGCTGTTCCCGTCGCTGTAGCTGCAACCATTGGTAATGCTAGCATGAACGGCGTAATAATCAAGGGCGGTACACACATCGAAAAGCTAAAAGACGTTAAGTTGGTCGCATTCGATAAAACTGGCACGTTAACCATAGGCGAGCCCAAGGTTGTTGAGATCAAAACCTTCGGTAATTACTCTGAAGCGGACACGATCAAGTATGCTGCAATTGCTGAGAAGTTCTCCGAACACCCCCTCTCTAAAGCCATCATCGCAAAGGCAGCTGAGATGAACATGAAAATTCCCGACCCCACAGACTTCAAAACTATTCCGGGACAGGGAGTGAACGCCCATTATGGAAACAAGCACATCCTAATTGGAAGAAAGTTGATTGAAATCGGGCTTTCAGAAGAAGCGAATCAGTTGATAAGTCGGGTTGAAAGCGAGGGGAAAACAGCTATTCCCGTAGCGCTAGATAAACACGTTATCGGTATAGTGGTTGTGGCGGACACAGTCAGGGAAAATTCGTTGGAATCCATTCAGAGGCTTAAGCGGTTAGGAGTCAAAACTGTTATGCTGACTGGAGACAGCACGTTAACTGCCAAGTCTATCGCTGAGCAGATTGGGGTTGATGAGTATCACGCTGAGCTCTTACCGGAAGAGAAAGTTGCGATCATTGTAGAATTGAAAAAGGACAATGTTGTTGCCATGGTCGGCGACGGTGTGAATGATGCACCCGCGTTGGCTAATTCGGATGTTTCGTTTGCGATGGGTGCTGCTGGCAGCGACGTGGCAATGGAGACTGCTGACGTGGTTCTGCTTGGAGACGACTTAACAAAGGTTGAATATGCGATTAGCCTGAGTCGGAAGGCGTTTAACCGAATGAAGGGGAACATAGCTTATGCTTTTGTCTGGAACATAGTCGCATTGAGTTTAGCCGCCTTTGGCATCCTAAATCCTGTCCTAGCCGTTGTTCTTTCAGAAGCCGGATGCATTTCCGTGGTAATTAATTCCTCCTTACTGTTGCGGAGTAAGCCAAAGCTTCTAGCCGAGGTACAGGGATAACTATCGCTTGCATAATCCATAGATACACTTGTGCGCACGCGGGTTAGAAAAAGTGAAATATTTAAATACGTCTATCTTATGTTTCTTAAGAAAGGTGGAAAGAAGAATTGACTGAATCGGAAAAAGTAGGCTTCATCTTTTGCGTATGCACCGGTAAGTGCTCTGGGTTCTCAAAACTGGACATATGGGATTTCATCAACATCGTGCGGTCCGAGCTTCCAGTAGAATACGCCTTCGTCCACCCGATGTTATGTGATGAAGACGGCGAACGCTTTTTAAACGATTTCCTGAAAACCGGAAGAAAATACGTCGTAGCGGGGTGTGCGCCGGTAATGCAGGGTAAACTCTTCAGAGACGCATTCCAGAAAGCGGGGCTTGACATAAACAAGGATCTTATCTCAATAGACGCTAGAGACAAGACGGTTGACGAAGCGTTAGAGGTAGTAAAGGACACTCTGAGGAAGATGGGAAAAGATGTCTAAACCCGAGGAAATCTATATGGGTATCCCTAGAAAGGATATCCCATGGTACCCCATCATAGACTATAGTAAATGTGATCTGTGTGAGGGTGAGCCTCAATGCCTGAAATTCTGCCCTCACGGCGTATTTGAAGTAGATAAAGATGCGAAAAAGCTTGTGGTTAAAAACCCTGAAAACTGCGTCGTCTTCTGTAGAAGCTGTAGAAAAGTCTGCGATAAAGATGCCCTAAGCTTCCTAAGTAAGGCAGAGGTCTTAGAAATAATCAAGAAGAAGAGAGGTCACTAATTTTGAGTTTTAACAATAAATTAACTAAAAATAATTCATATATTTTCAGGGAACAGCTCCCACAGAATATTGATGAGAATTTTGGGAGGAAAACCATGCAATGGAGGTAAAGCGGAAAATAGGAGTTGTTGCCTGTGCGGGAATGGATAAGGCAGTAGGGTCTGTAGCAGGTTTAAGCGCTTTCAAAGTATGTGAAAACATGAGACCAGATAAAACTGAACTCATCTGTTTACCACCCTTTCTAACCGGAGTTTCACCTTACCCTGAACTGGTTAAAAATCTCCCCATCATAGCGATTGACGGCTGTGCTCAACGATGCTCAACTAAGCTGATTGTTAAAAACGGGGGTAAGATAAAGGGGAGGATCCTAGTATCAGATATATCCAAAAAACAAAATCTCACCCTCGGCCCCGCATCTAACATCGGAGCCGACGGCGAAAAGCTCGCCGAAATCGTTGCTCAAGAGATCGTTAACCTAATCGACAAGATTGGAGAGAGTTAAAGATGGCTGAGAATTCTTTCGAATTTAAGATAGATAAATGGGTTTTTCATGTCCCAAGAGAGCGTTATTATAACGAGAACGACTCCTGGGTAACGATAGATGGGAACATTGCGACCGTAGGCATAACAGACTTCCGGCAAACCATGGTTGGTGACATCATCTTCGTAGAGCTGCCAGAACCTGGAAAAGCTGTAGAGCAGTTCGATGAAGCCGGAAGCTACGAATCGAATAAAACTTTACTCGACCTAATATCCCCCATTAGTGGGGTTATAAAAGAAGTAAACGAAAAGTTGATTGACAAACCTGAACTTGTGAATCATGACCCGTATGGCGATGGATGGTTTATTAAAGTCGAGATTAAAGACTTCGTATCGAATAAAGAAAATCTTCTGAATGCGGAAGGTTACTTTGACTACATGAAGAGAAAAGCAGAGGAAGAGAACAAGAAACTAAAGGGGATACTGTAGATGGGTAAGAAGACGCTGATAATACCGTGTAGCGGAATCGGTAAGGCCTTCGGCTCCATAGGCCGAGACGCCACATTCCGCGTTGTTGACGAACTACGTCCAGAGAAGGCGGAGACGAACTGCCTGAGCCTCTTAGTGATGGGGGACGAGGACGCGAAGCGGCAGGTCCAGATGAGCAGGTGCATCGCCGTCGATGGCTGCAGCTTCGAGTGCTCAAAGAAGAATATAGAGATGGCTGGAGGAACGGTCTCAGCTCACTTCCGGGTCATGGATCTGCTCCGAAATCATCGGGACCTAAAGCCAACCACTGTTACGTTTCTCGACGAAAACGGGGTGAAGCTCTCCAAGTTCCTCGCGGATGAGATCGCTGAGAAGGTAGACGAATTAGAGGTAGAAGCGGAATGAACATCAAACCGAAGGTCGGAGTAGTCTCCTGCAGCGGCGAGTGTTGCGGCCTCGGAACATTGAGTAGGGTTGCTACTCGGCTAGTGTTAGAGGATGTAAGGGCGGAGGACACGGTCACGATATGTCTGCCCCTTTTTCTCGCTGGAAGTGAGCAGGAGAGGGAGTTCGCTCGGGAATTTCCCACCATAGCAGTCGATGGGTGTCATAAGCTCTGCGCAAAAAAAGCGATAGAGAAATACAGCGCGTCAACGGCTGCTTCAGTCGATGTGGAGGCCATTTTGGAGGAGTGGCGTGAGAAGGCTCCTTCTGATAGGAGAGAGATGGACTCTGTTGGAATTAGGCTTGCAGAGAGGATCGCTGAAGTCATTGCAGAAAAGGTGGATAAAGTTCGTGGAGACGCGTAGACCAGCCAGCTACCGTAAACCTGACTTTTTATAAAGGCGGTGGTAACTACTCCCTTAGCCCGGCTGAATAGCTGCTCGATACTCCACCGCTTTCGAAACAATACTCAGATCCGCTTGGCACGCTAAGCCGCGGAGTCGCGGCCCACATGAAGCATCGCCTCAACTCGTGAGTCACTTCTCACTAGATGAAGGGAGGTAGCATAAAGCCACTAAATCGCTTCACGTACGTTAACGGAGCTGTACTGCGCCTTAATGAGTGTTAATCTGAGACTCACTTCAAGGTAGCGCTCCCGCTCCAGCAGAGGCTCGAAGTAGGTTTTATCGTTCTTGTTATATGGGGCGACGCGCGCTGCCCTGTCCCTAAAATGGTTAAAAATGGTCACAAATCCCCTCAGCGAATTTGAGGGCAACCCGAGGCGTAACACCTACCTCTTAACTTTTTACAGTAGCCGCCCTTCTCGAACCTGCAGACCCGACTCAGCCTCTCAAAACTCAGAGAAACCACCCCCGTAACCCGGTTCACACGAGGCGCAGACCGCCTCACGGATCCCGAAACCGCGGAGTAGACGAAGCCTGGCCTTCCACGCCCCTTCGAAGGTCGTTTTTCCTTCGTAATCTCTCCTCTCTCAGCCATATCGTCGAGGTGGAGTCTGAGTGTGTTGTGTGAGACGCCTAGTTTGCTGAGTAGCTCCTCGAATCTCCTTGGTTTTCTGTGTTTCAGGGCGTTGATGATCTGGTCGTCGATGGGGTCCATTCGGTGGCTGTTTTGGCTAAATAGTATTTAAAACCATTTTACACCAATATCGGGACAAGGCAGACGGTATGAGAAACGTTTTCAGGATAGGCTCCGAGGGTGTCGCGGGTGGCCTAGGCCCGCCGCGCGCTTGGTCCACGTAGAGACCCTGAGGCCAGACTGGGCCAGATCCCGAGCGGCTACCCGACTGGTCCACCGAGACCCGATAGGAGCGTGCCGCCCGCAGGCCACCCGAGAGGTGACACCCGTGAAATACGTTGGAATAGACGTCCATAAAAAGATGTGTCAGGCAGCGGTCCTGGATGAGGATGGAGCTCTACTGGACGAGATCCGCTTCCCCAACGATCCCAATGGAATCGAGGAGTTCGCGGGGAAGCTAACAACCTTCCGCGACGAGGTCAGAGCCGTCGTAGAGTCGACGGGGAACCTCTGGATACAGATCCATGACAGGCTCGAGGAACGCGGAGTCGACGTAGCACTCTCCAATCCCTCGAAGACGAGGCTGATCGCGGAGGCGAAGGTGAAGACAGACAAGGTCGACGCCAGGACCCTCGCGGGACTGCTCCGCGCCGACATGCTCCCCACCTGCTACGTGCCTGGGGAGGAGCTGAGGAGCCGCCGGGAGCTCCTCCGCCACCGCCTGAACCTGGTGAAGAACAGGACAGAGGTGAAGAACCGGATACACGGACTCCTCGACAAGCACGGCTTACGCATGCCGGGAACGACGCCCTTCCCCAAGGAGAATATCGCGTGGCTGAGGGAGCTCAGCCTCGGATTCATGGATGATGCCATACTCCGAAGCGACCTCGTGGTCCTGGAGGCGGTCGACGGCCAGGTCACGCTTATTGAGGAGAAGATCGCGGTCCTAGCCGCCGAGGACAGGCACGTGCGGCTGCTGATGACGATGACGGGGGTCGGCTACTTCACCGCGATGCTCGTCGTGTCGGAGGTCGGCGACGTTGGGAGGTTCCGCGGTGAGAAGGAGTTCGCGTCGTGGATGGGTCTGGTGCCGAGCGTCCACCAGTCCGGGGAGAAGACGAGGATCGGGGGCGTCTCGGGTCCGGGTAATAAGAGGTTACGGTGGGCGTTGGTGGAGTCGGCTCAGACCGCGGTTCGGCATGACGCTAGGCTCGGAGGGATGTATGAGCGTGTGTCGAGGCGTAGGGGTTCCGGGTGCACTGTGGTGGCTGTGGCCCACGAGATGGCCCGGATCATGTACTTCATGCTGAGCAGGAACGAGCCTTATCGAGACGCTGATGTGGGGTTGGTTGATAAAACTTAAGAACATGGGTAAGAGAGCACTAGATGGCCTGCGGAGCTAAATGGGATGCCGCCCGGGCACCGTGTGCTCCTGAAAACGTTCTCATAGGAGCGCGCGCTGCACAACATCCTTAATCATGGCATCCAGTTTGTAGCACTTCGGGCAACCTGAACTAAGTATCTCAATCTTCATCTTTCTCACCGCATATGAATATCCTCACTTCCGAACAACGCCAATCACTTCAACTGCTTCACATATCTCATCGCATTTAAAGCAGCTGAGGCCCCCATACCCGTCGCGGTGACTACCTGAAAACCTTTACAGGAGCAGTCACCGGCAGCGAACACTCCGGAAACACTAGTCATTTGGTCTCTATCAACTAAAACACATCCCCCCGCATCCATCTCAACACCAAAGTCAACCAAAATCGCTGAAGTCGATACATGTTCCAGTATAAAGAAAACCCCATCAACCTTAACCTCCTTTAGCCCGGCACCACCTAGCTTGATTGATTCCACGAAGTCAGTGCCACAAACCTCAGTAATGTTTGCTCCGTAGATGAACTCCACCTTCGGATCATTCTCAAGGTGTTTGAGCTCCGGGTAAGCCTCACTATAGCCCTTCCCGGATGGTATTGCGTACACTTTCTTCGACGTTTTACTTAACAGCTCAACGTCGTGAATCGCTTCATGGCCTGCACCTATTACTGCAACGTTTTTCCCCTCGAAGAAGGGGCCATCGCATACACCACAGTAGCTGACTCCCATGCCCTTAAACTCGTTCTCACCTTTGACGTTCAGGCTTTTTCTACTTATTCCCGTAGCGATGATGAGCGACCTACCTTGATACACTTCCCCGGAGCGGGTTGAGGCCATAAATACCTCATCAAGTTTACTGAGTCCATAAACGGTTCCCAGTTTAATCTCTGCACCAAACTTCTTTGCTTGTTCCTCCATTTTAGCCATCAAGTCTGGGCCGTTGATTCCCTCCGGGAATCCCGGGTAATTCTCGATCCAGGTGGCGTCGAGAGCCTTTCCCCCAACTTTGTTCCCTTCCAAGACTAGTGTCTTATAGTTGTGTCGTGAGGCATAGATGCCTGATGTTAGCCCAGCAGGTCCAGCACCAATGATGATTACATCGTATAGGATTTCAGACATTTGGTATTCAGAATGGTTATAGTCAAGTATAGACCTTTTTGATCAAAGGGTTTCTATTATCATGCGTCGCGCGCGCATCTAATCTTCTGTCAAACTCATAGATCAATGAAGTATTGAAAACGAGCCTATGTGTTTTTTCTTAAGGGTTAGTAAGGTTTTTCATAGAAGTTTATTTCCTATCAGTTATGGTAACTGTGCTCTTCATCTGCGTTCACAACGCTGGCCGGAGCCAGATGGCGGAGGCGTTCTTCAATAAGATGAATGAGGATCGTCACAGGGGAATTAGTGCGGGTAGCAACCCCGCGTCGCAGGTCAACCCAGTCGTAGTTGAGGCGATGAAGGAGGTCGGCATCGACATCAGCAGCAGGAAGCCCAAGAAACTTGATAAGGGTATGATTCTGGGGGCTGACCTTGCAATCACGATGGGATGTGGTGAGGATGCCTGCCCAGTTGTACCTAATGAGCTGCGCGACTGGGACCTCGAGGACCCGCAGGGGAAATCAATAGAGGTCATAAGGGGGATTCGGGACGAGATCAAGAGAAGGGTCGAGGCTCTATTGAAGGAGCTTGGTGAATCCACTGGTGCCATTTGAGTCATTTCAGGAGGACGCTTCCATCAGCGAGGATACCTTCTGTGTATCTCTTATTCTGTAGAATTTCCATTTGCCGTCCTTTCTGTCCTGAATTAAACCAGCATCCTCGAGTATCTTCAGATGGTGGCTTGTTGTGGGCTGTGTCATGGCGAGTGCCATCATTAACTCGCACACACACAACTCCTTGACGGATAGTAAGGCAAGCATTCTCTGTCTCGTCTCATCTCCGAGGGCCTTGAAGAACCTGCCCCTCCTCTTAGCGCCTTCTCTATCGGCCTCCTGGTCAGCCAGCTGTCTAAGCTGAACGGTATACTCCTTCACGTTAAGGCAGTCGCACTTGCCTGAAGACATCAACCTCTCCAAGGTATCCTCCGACTTAGACATTCTAATTAATAATAAACATGGATATATTTAAATATGTTTATAATTCAGCTAATTCTTCTTCGCACCCTCAATGTGACTCTCCCCTTAGCCAAACCCTCGCGCACCGTTTTTTATTTTCAACTTGGGTTAGAGAAGTAATCGAAAATCCAGTTCTTGATCTCATCTCTAACCGATTTAAAAACCTCAATTTTCTCCCCCTCACTCCCCTCAACCTCAGACGGGTCACTAAACCCATGCTCTACGAATCTCTTAGCTCCAGGCAGGGTCTCACTGATTATCGCAGGTCTCCCCACCACGCCGGGAGAAGAACAAAACGGACAAGACAGCGTTGGTGTGCTTCTGCAGACAGTCACAACGAGATCGATGTCTCTCCCTCTGAACTCGTTTATGCTCTTAGATGTCTGCCTCGAGATGTCTATCCCAATCTCAGTCATTACCTTGATGGCGAGGGGATGAACTTTCGTGGGAGTTGCCCCTGCGCTGAATGCCTCATACTTATCACCGTAAAAGTGTCTGAGCAGACCCTCAGCCATCTGGGACCTGGCTGAGTTATGAGTACAGAGAAAAAGAATCTTAGTTTTACCCGTCAACAATCACGCCTCATACAAGTGATGAAAGCTGAATGGGATTAAATATAGTCTATGCGAGTGTTCACCATCGAGAAAGTAAGGTATAGTTCTAACTTCCCCTGAATTTGTCTGTAATGTACACCTTGACAGGGTCGTTTATGAAAAACGATACTAGGAAAGAGTACCCCAAGATGGCGAGAGTTGGTAGGAGGCCAAGGGGAGCCAGCTCCAAGAAGCCAAAGATGGAAATAAAGCCGACGAAGAGAATCTCCAAGAAGACGGTAGCCATAAAAAAGTTGCTTGGACGAGTCTTCCAGAAATGGCTCCGCTCACGCACAATCAAGAGAGTGGATATCCCCGCGATATTCAGATAGGCGAACCCGAAGGTGTAGATCTTATCCACGTTGCCACTCAGCCCGAAGTATGACAAACATGCGAGCGTCAGAATCGCCCCCTCAATCGTGCTCAGTATCCCCAGCGATCCACCTAAAGTGAACATCTTAGAGACGTCGAACTTGTCCGGCTTCATCGAGGACTTGACGTTGTCCGTGGATATCGACATCGAGACGAAGTCGCCTAGGAAGAGCATCAGCACCGTGCCCATTATCGAAAGCATGAATGAATGTGCTAGGAAGAACATAACGACGATGTAACCGACGATGTGGAGCTTCCTTGAGATCATCATCAGCGCCCAGCTATAGATCCTCTGATAGATCGTCCTCCCCGTCTTCACCATGCTAACGATCTCCCCCAACCCCTCAGTGGTCAACACGGCACTGGCGGAGTCCTTCGCGATGTCAGTCGCGTTCTTCACGGCTATCCCCACCTCCGCCTGCTGCAATGCGGGTGCGTCGTTCACACCGTCGCCGGTCATTCCGACAACGTGTCCTCTTTCCTGGAGAGCTTTGACTATCGTGAACTTGTCTTCAGGATAGATCTCGGCTATACTACTACTTTCTTCTATCATCGAGCCAATGTCTCTTTCCTGGATCTCCGCCTCCTCGATATCCGTCTTAGTAATCACCGCGTCTCCCAAACCTACCTGCTGTGCGATGTTCCGTGCAATCGGCCTGGAATCACCGGTGAGCATCTTCACGGATATCCCCAGAGCGCGAACCTGCTCCAGCGTCTCGCGGGCGTCACCCCTCACCGCATCCGCTATCCCCACGAGGCCGACGAACTCCATATTGTCTCGCCGATCTCCCTTGGTGACACAAATCACCCTCAACCCTCTGGTAGCTAGTACCTCCGCAAATTTAGATCGGTCCGCTACCTCCTCATCAGATAGTCTGCATGAAGAGCAAATCGCGTTGAAAGACCCCTTCCCAACGTAGAATGATTTATCTGATTTCTGAATTGTGGCCTCAGTCATTCGGGTCTTGGGGTCAAACGGCACGAACCCAGTCTGCGAGTACCCCTCTAACGATATGTGTGCATCAGCTGCCGCGGTTAGGAACGCTATGTCTATGGGGTCGTGGTTGGCCTCATTTGACGCTAGTGCACCGTAGAGCAGAACGTCGCCATCGCTGAACCCATTTGCTGGATGCTCCTCCTCGATGAAGAGCTTATTCACCGTGATCGTCCCTGTCTTGTCAGCGCATAACACGTCCATGAGGGCGGCATCCTCGCTGGCGCTTAACCTCGTGACGAGCACCCCCTGCTTCGCGAGGGCCGAGGAGCCCAGCGCCATGTTCAGTGTGAACATGGTCGGCATCGCAACCGGCACCGATGCAACAAGGAGAACGCCAGCGAGGGGCAGCAATACGGCGAGCGGGAAACCGGTCAGCAGCGCGTAGACGAAAACTACCAAAAGAGACGCGAGTACTATCATGGCGAGGCGGCGCGTGACCTTGACCGTGACCTCCTCCATGTGCAGCTTCGGTTTCGCGAGCTCCAGCAGCGAAACTGTCTTCCCGAAGTACGTCTTTAACCCGGTCGCGTCGACTAACCCTGTGGCCTCCCCGCGCTTTATAGACGACCCGGAGTAGGCCACTTCTCCCACTGACTTCTCCACTATTACTGATTCGCCTGTGAGAGTCGATTGATCTACGCCAAGATTCCCATCAAGTATGCTTATGTCCGCAGGAAGCAGGTCGCCAGCCCTCACCCTCACAAGGTCACCCAGGACGAGCTCCCTAGCGGGGATTGTTGACCATTGCCCATCTCTCTTCACCCTGCTCAGAATCCGAAGCCTCTGCTTCAGGCCAGCCATCGCGGCCTTCGCCCTTCCCTCACGCCACAGCGACATCCCAGCGTTAAAGAAGAGGAGAAACACGATTACCCCCGTGTCGACGTACTTGCCCAGCAGCCACGTCACGATCGCCGTGGCCTCAAGCATCCAGGGTATAATGCCCCAGAAGCGTCTTCCGAGCCTAGTGAGGAAGCTTTCTTTCTTCGTGGGAGTCTCATTGAACCCATACTTCGCGAGCCTGCTTTGGGCTTCCTGGGAACTCAGGCCATTCTCAAGAAATTCTTTTTCATTCTCTAAGTTGTTCAAAATTTTCGCCTACGTGCCCTTGTTCAGGGCTTGCCTCAGAAGGCGCTCCATCTCGCCCTCGGATGGAATGCGCCCGGATCCCCATATCTTGCCATTGATGACCAGCGCCGGCGTGGACATGACTCCGTATTCAAGGATCTCATCGATGTCACTCACATGTATCACCTCGGCGTCTACGCCGAGCTTCGCCACGGTCAGTCTCACAATTTCCTCTAGTTTCCTGCATTTAGGGCAGCCAGTACCCAGAATCTCAATCTTCATCATCATCATCACCTTCAACCAACAAACAAACCATACATGTAGCCGCAGATCATGCCGAAGGCCAACAGCAAAACGGCGTACGCGATCGTCCTCTTAGGCTTGATAATCGTGTTGACCACGAGCAGAGTCTGCAGGGAAACCACGGGATCGACCAACAGGTATGTCATAAGTGGGCCTCGGTGCATCCCGAGGTCAAGAAACATCTTCGCGATCGGGACCTCCACCAGCGTCGGGAAGTAGGCCACGGTCCCGAAGAGAGCCGCGGCAAGGTTAGCGAGGAGCGTGTTTTGACCCGCCACGCCAGCAATGAGCGTCGGTGGGATGAGAGGCTTCAGCACCCCCGATAAGAAGACTCCGAGCAGCAGTATCGGGAAGATCATCTTGGTGAAGTTTAGGGTCTCGGTCAGCCAAGCCTTGATCTCGTCGCGTTCATAGTACCTGTAGGCGAACACCGCCGTAAGCAGGGACAGGGCCGCGACCAGAACGTATTTCGTGTTCAGGTCAATGGGTGCGGTTCCGGCGACCATAACCAGGATGAGTGATGTGAAGAACAGTATCGGCTGGTAGCTCTTCCGTTTACTGGCCGGCGCTGCTTCGCCTACGGTGAGACCGGCTTTTACGGCGGGGTTTAGGTTTTCCCTGAATAGGAGTTCCATCGTGACGCCTATCGCTATCGCCATTATGATCGATAACACAAGCTTGACGACGGCGAACTGGATCCCTAGTATGGAGGCTTCGAGGGGAGTTGAGAGCAGTGTTATCCCAGGGCCGGCGAAGAGGAAGGTTATCGCTGGGCCGAAGCCCGCGCCCTTCTTCCAGATCCCCGCGAAGAGTGGGAGTATGGTGCATGAGCAGACCTCGAGGACGAGGCCACTCATCGCAGCGAAGATGTAGGCGAGTGCCTTCTTCGCCTTGCTGGTGCTTTCACCCATGTACTTGAATATGGTTGAGTTGGGGATGAGGGCGTTGAAGGCGCCGGAGATGAAGAAGGCAGGTACTAGACAGAGGAGCACGTGGGCCGACAGGTAGTCTAGGAGAGTGTTGAACCCTGACTGGAGTAGTGTGTATACGAAGCTGTAATCCGTTTCAATTCACCCTTTAGACATTTTTTCGCTTATTCTTGATCTGTTGTGCGATCTCGATAATCGTGGCTACCTTCTCGTTAGTTAGACTGTAGAGTATCCTCTTGCCGTCGCGCCGGGACTTCACTACACCAGCGTTCTCAAGCACGCTAAGGTGTTGGGATACGGTGGGCTGCGCTCTTCCCGTGATGTTGACGAACTCGCATGCGCAGATCTCTGTATCTTTAAGTGCGCTTACTATCTTGATCCTTGTCGGGTCAGATAGGGCCTTTAGCACTTCAGATGGCATAATTCATATCGGTATATACGCATATATAAATATATTCAAAGTTGTAGATGTGGATACTCCTGAAATCTGATTAAATCTCTTATAACCAGCTTTTGCTTCAATCCTCTATCATCGCATCATATCGCTACGTCGAACCTCTTAGCCAACGGGACCTTAGCCAAGTCATTCACTAGAAGGCAGAAGACGAAGCCGTACCCAAGGATGAAGAGGAACTCCATACTGGTTACCGGGGCAAGCCCAGGGAAGCCAATCGTCGAGATGACGTAGACTATCAGGGTGTTGAGGACGAGCGCAAACGCCAGCCACTTACTAGGCCTAGACTCCCAGAAGTGCCTCCTCTCCCTAATCGAAATGACCGTATAGTACCCTGACAGCGTGAGCCAGACGAAGATGAAGGTCTGGAGCTTCCCAAGGTTAGAATCCAGACCGAAAAAGCCGAGTGCTATGTAAAGTATCAACAGAGACTCGGCAATAATCAAGGAACCATATGATACACCGAGCTTTACGAGGCCACTCGTATTCCATTTCTCAGGCTTCTCGGAGTACCTGACACGGTCAGTTGAGATGGAGAGGGTCACGTAGTCGCTCAAGAAAAGCAGCAGAATCAGGTTGAATGTGGAGACAACGAACCTGCCGGTCAGGATGAAGGCGAGGACGATGAAGACGACGCGCTTGAAGGTCCTTATGATCTTGTTGATAGTCCACGAAGAGATCCTCTGATACACCATCCTGCCAATGACCACCATGTCGAAGATGCCCTCAAAACCCTCGAGGGAGAGCACAACGCTCGAGGCCTTCTTCGCAATATCCGTGGCATTACTCACGGCGATGCCAACCTCAGCCTGTTTCAGTGGGGGAGCGTCGTTCACCCCGTCTCCCGTCATGCCCACAACATGGCCCGCTGACTGCAGACCCTTCACTATGAGGTATTTGTCCTCGGGGTAGATCTCCGCGAAGCCATCGCTCTCCTCCATGATCTTGATGGTCTCTTTATCATCGATTCGGTTCTTGAGATCGGTTATGCGGCTGATATTGCCTCCGAGTCCCGCTTGAGAGGCGACCTCCTTCGCGATTGGCAGCGCGTCCCCGGTCAACATCTTCACGGAGATGCCGAGCTTCTTGAGCTCGGTGATGAGGCGTGGTGAGTCCGCCCTCGGTTTATCATAGAGGGCAGCGACTCCGATTAGCTCAGGGTCCTCTCCCGGGGCACCCTCTGCTACTGCAAGGATCCTGTAGCCCTTCACGACGAGTTCATCGATTCCCTGCTCAATTACCTTGAGGTCGTCACCGCATTCCCGGCTGAGCCCAGTGATCGTTTTAACAGCGCCCTTAGAGACATGTATCTCCTCATTTAGATGCTTGAGGGTAGCCTCGGTTCTTCTCGTCGAGGCATCAAAGGGGGAGAAGCTAACAAGCTTATACTCACCCATCGGCAGCTGCATCTCCTTCGCCTTCGATATGAAGGCCATGTCGATGGGATCCTGATTCGCCTCCTGTGAGGCGAGCGCCCCGAATAGAACCACTTCCTTCTTACTGTGTTTACCAACTGGCAGGATATCGGCGAGGGTCAGCTGGTTCATAGTTATGGTTCCGGTCTTGTCCGCGCAAAGGACATCCATCGTGGCGGCGTCCTCCACTGCGTCGAGGCGGGTCACGATGGCCCCCTTCTTCGAGAGCTCCAGGGAGCCAAGCGCCATGCTTATGGTGAACATCGTCGGAAGGGCCACCGGGATCGCGGAGACCAGAAGAATCACTGTGAGGGGCGCTATCTCCGCAAGGGATACTCCCCTTAGGAGGGCATACCCCATGCCAAAGCCGACTGAGGCGACCACCATGATGAGCAGCCACCTGACGACCTTCGAGATCATCTCCTCGATGTGCAGCTTAGGCTTCGCGATCTGGACCAACTCAGCTGTGCGGCCGAAGTAGGTCTTCAAGCCAGTTGCAGATACCACCCCGGTAATCTCGCCGTTTCTGATAATCGAGCCAGCGTAGAGGGATTCTCTCTGCTTCCTCTCGACGGTGAGGGACTCCCCGGTGAGGGCGGATTGATCCACTTCAACGTGGCCCTCAGCCACCTGGACGTCGGCTGGCGCTAGGTCGCCGGCTCTAAGCCGAACGACGTCGCCTGGTACGAGCTCCCTTGCGGGTAACTGTATCCAC
>Ga0315282_10007131_pt1 | contig 18462 bp, 22 predicted proteins | sample YL17G07_20_MG_FD_203693 | JGI IMG/M metagenome (GOLD analysis project Ga0315282, IMG submission 203693) | Sediment microbial communities from Yellowstone Lake, YNP, Wyoming, USA - YL17G07_20 | ecosystem: Environmental > Aquatic > Freshwater > Lake > Sediment | place: USA: Wyoming | collected...
TAAAGCGAGCACCACCCCCATCGTTTATCGCCAATCTTCACGATACCTCTAAATACACACCTCCGTCTACGAGTGTCCTTTGATTCCATCATTGCCAAGAAACACATCAAGAACCGATTCCTATGGAGATGCTCTCCTTGCCATCTGGAAGCATGCATCGAAGGTCCTATCGCATTTCCTCGATAAATATTGTTTAGGGACGTTATGCACCTTTACAGATGGGTTACGTTATCGAGGCGGAAGCATGAAAGATGAGCCTGACGACATTATGGAAACAGTCGCTTCACCAGCGACAATGGCATTCATGGAGTGCTTCAAACCTTGGATACCTCATCTACACCGCCAACAAACATGGAGTCGACCCCTACGAACTCTTGAACAGCCTCTATGAAACGAGAGAGAAACTGACTGTTACATGTGCTCCACTGACGATCAGTCTCCGCAAAAGAACCGAGGATCATTCCATCTTCCTCTTGGAGAAAGATTCGAAAGTTATCGCTCAGATTAGAATGAGAAATATAATGTGGGAAACCCCGGCAAAAATCAAGAGGGTATACTCTATCCTAGTTCAACATTCTCAATCCATCAAGAAGCCACAAAGCCTTGCGTTATCGATAATAGAGGTTCATGCAGGAATGAGGAACGTGGATCTGAAGGGAAAGATAAGTGAGAAGACGGAGATGATGCAAGGGCATTCTCGAAGCGGTAATCCCGTACGCTTCTGTGTCGCCACAGTAACCGATACGTCTGGATCTATCAGGTTACCGCTTTGGAGCAATCAGATAGACTTGGTTTCTGTTGGAGATGAGATCGAGGTAAAGAATGCCTCAGCAATAATGCTCCAGGGATTGCTCCATATAGTCCCATCCAAGAAGAAAGGTGGACTAATCATAGTTAAAGCTTCCAAATCGTCGCAGACATTCCAACCTTCAACAAAAGAGGAACACCCACCGATCGTCCCATCTGACTGAGTGGTGCGACCACACACACGTCGAGCGGTGGAGGAACCGTCTTCAACATGTATAATTTTCCAAGTGCGACTACGACTGACATGACAACCCAGTTAACAACTGCAACCAGTACGACGACTACACAGAGCACAACATCCACGTTAACGACGGTAACTACAACGACTCATACAACCACAACACGATCTGATACCCGTTTCCACGGCACTGACGAATTCCTGCACGTCAAGGATCTCATTCTTACCAGGAAAACGTTGGTTCATCTGTCCGAAATCTGGTAGAGTATGATTAGGACGAATAGCGATGCCTGTGTGTCACTAACTCCATACCCATACTGAAATGGGGAGTACGAATGGAACGAATGGGCTTAAAAGTGTCAGTTTCTGGACTGCTATTTTCCTTCCCTGCCTATCATGGTCAGCGTGCTTCTAACATACTCCAGTCTTCGAATCTTTCTCACAACAACTTCCTTGAGTTCTCGAACATCGCCACTCTCTACTTTCGCGACAATATCGTAAACTCCGAATACAAAGTAGGCTTCCTTCACGCTTGGAAGGGTCTTTAACTCTTTCAGCACATCATTCTCTTTTCCAACGTCCGCGTTTATCAGAACATAAGCGATGGCCATAATATTTATCTCTGAACATGTTTGTCTCAACCCCAATTATAGCTTTTCGATTCCAAAATGAGCATGATGTTTCGAGTTGGCCATTGCGTCTCATTCTAGCTTCTTCGCGAACTATCTGCAATGGAGAAAAACTGAAGCCTTCAATTGTGAGAAGTGCTTTGCGATTCTTGGACAGGGATCCGCAAAGTCCACCGATCCCAACTTTTCCAGTAGGAAACGAGATACCTCCTGCGCTTTGTTCAAAATGATTGTATCCCACTTCCAAGTCTTGCCCTTGTACTTGATACCGACGTTGAATCGAGTTTTGAGGAGTTCTAGGAATCGTCTCTTGGCCTCTAACTCGATATGGTAACGGTAATCGTCGCCCATGAAATAGAAGTCTCTCATATCCAATGTTCTTGACTCAAACGCTTCGATCGTAGTCACGTCACATAGCCATCGAAACGGCTCCTGCAAATCGTACACCAACGACTGAGAAGTCTGACTACGGGCCGGTTCATGCAAGAAACCAAACGTAGGCTCCAACCCAACCATGTTAATCGCCTTTCTACATTCGCCTTCCAACACGCCATACGCATAGTTGAGACAAAGGTTAACTGGATCTGAAGCGTTGTGTGTGGATGAAATCTCCGCAGTTGGTCGAGCTAGGACAGCCGCACCGAAGCCAACTACAGGCATACAGAGTTATTGAAGTAGGGATTCTTGTGTTTTTCGCAACCTCGTCAAATAGAGACCTAATTTGGATTGACTGTTCTAGATCGGTCTGTATCTTTTATGGCGCCAATTCTCTTCAACAGAAGAATCTTATATCCATTCAACACAAACAAATCAACATAAACAAGATGATCAAAATTGGTAAAGAGGAAAACCGCAAAGAAGGCTGTTCGAAAGGTTGCGAAAGTCGCTCCCGCAGTGGTCAAGGCTAAGCTGCTTATGACAAGGGTAAGAGAGTTGGAGACTAAACTTGCAGGATACGTTCCGCGAGCTCAACTTCAATCGGCCATGGCTAGGTACCGTATGGCTATGGCTAGATTCAACTCGGAGCATAATCGAGTAAAGCCCTTGCAAGCCAAGGTCTGTGATCTTGAATGTAGAATAGAGGAACTCAAACGGGAATTGGCAGCTGGAAAGACGGCCTCAAGTTAACTACGACCGAGGAACGGCATCCCGGCTACTGATTCACACCTTACCTTTTTTCGCACCTTCATAGGAACCTGAGGAGCCTTCGAAGGACTTGAGTGAGTCGAATTTGTCTGCAGGGAAAAAGATGAAACGAATTCTTGACACAATAGCCGACCCCAAGAAGATGTATGTCGACGAAAGGGTCCCCTTCTACTCATTGAGAAGAAGATTGGCAGCGAGGATGGAGAAGCATCCAGAGCAGCTGGATCGGATAATTAGATCTCTTCACGAACTTATCCATAAATACCAAGCAGTCGAAAAGAACTAGCTTTAATCTCCAGAGGTTGTTTTAGGCATCGTTCTTACTGTCCTGTAATATTTCGACATCTTCCCCGGCAATCGACTTGCTCCTCTTTTCCAAATCGGTTCTGATGCGTGAGAATCTCAGCGACAACTCGTTTCTTCGAGACTGCAAGGTTTGTAGATCTGAATCTAGTCGTGACCTTTCATTCGTGATATGTTGCTTCTGACTTTCAAGTTCACGCCTCTTATGAGCTATTTCGATGGCTTCCCTAGAAGATGATGTTGTGTGATGTTCAAGTTGAAGTTGACGATAGGATTGGCTTAGAATCTCTAGGTTGTTACTTGAGCCGATTTCAGAGATAGTCTTTAACGCGTTCCTAACTCGACTCTCCTTCAACTCTATGGAACCCCTTTTCAAAACATTTCGGAGTGCTTCCAAAGCCGATCGTAATCGACTAAAATTACTCTGCTCATTCTCAACCGCTTCTACTGGATCGTTAAGGTAGTGTTGCAGAGTGTCTTGGGCGTCTGAAGTGAGTAAGCCATTCTTCGAGTCAACAGTTTTCAAAAGCTTCTCCATAGGTTTTTCGAGGGGATGAAATACTTCGGAGATCTGATTTCGCAGGCTCTCTAACTGTTTTTCTTGTTCAATCATCCGTTTTGAAATATCATGCAAATCCAGTTCCTTAATGAGTCGATCAATATTCTGTCTCTCCGCCTCCAACTTCTCAGCGTTCTCTTCATGCGTTCTAATGGCTGCGTCAAGGTCTTTCACATCTTGGTAGAGACTGACAAGTAATCGTGAATCTTCTAAGATCTTCTCAAGTTTGTCCACTTGCCTATGTTTTCCGCCTACATGATTTTCAAGAGAGTTCACACTGTATCCCAACAGTTTCATCTTAGCCTCTAATTCTCTGATCGTTCCTTTCAACTGAAGTGGAAGTTTCGGAACCCATATGGATGCGGCGTTTACGATTTGGGATTGGAAGTTTCTCAAGGCGTTGGTGTAATCAATCAAATCATCGTAGGTCATTTCGGTGGGGGGTTTGACCCCTTCAACAAGGTCGATAATTTTTCTTCCAAATTTGTCAGATGACGAGATTGATGATTTTGACGCTTCTTTGAGGTCTTCCGCAATGTTCTCTTTCAACAGCTTTGTTCCGGTATCCTTGATAAGGTCTAGGCCGTCTTGCACCTTCCTGCACAGCCCTTCAGCCTCTCTTCTCACTGGCTCAATGCGCTTGTCAAACAATGATTTGAAAAGCGTTGGAAGATCTACAACCGCGACTGTTCGCCGAGTCATCGACTGTCATCCATCAAATTGTAGGTCATGTCTCAGGCACTTAAATAGAGAGGATCTCGTGAGTTCAATTTTTATTGCAACCCACATAGAAGATAAGCTTGGTGGATCATTTGAACACCAAAGTTGTGAAGCTTCAGGCTCCTGAGAATAGCAATCTAGTACTGGGTACTTCTCATTTCATCAAGACAGTTGAAGATCTATACGAGGTTCTAGTTGGTGGGGTTCCTGGAATAAAGTTCGGCTTGGCGTTCTGCGAATCTTCAGGCCCCTGTTTGATTCGACATGTGGGAAACGACCGTGAACTTGAGGATGCGGCGGTTAAGAATGCACTCCAACTCTCCGCTGGCCACAGCTTCATAGTATTCATGAGAAACGCTTTCCCCGTTAATGTTCTCAACGCGATCAAAACCATTCCTGAGGTCTGCACAATTCACTGCGCCACCGCCAACCCGGTGGAAGTAGTTTTGGCCGAGACAGAGCAGGGCAACGGCATCCTAGGGGTCGTCGACGGTTATAGGTCGAAAGGCGTCGAGAACGAAGATGACGTTCGAGAAAGGAAGGAGTTTCTAAGGAAGATAGGCTACAAACTGTGACTATCTCAATTGCGGACTCCGTGCCCATGGTGCTGGTACAGTCTTGGTTCCCAACTTACGAATAACTTAAGATACCCGAAATGGGGTGCTTGACCGACTAAGTCCCTCTGATGAGTGAACGTGATGGTCATAAGAATATACGATACGATGGCCAGGCAAGAACTTGAGCTGAAGACCCTAAAGGACAATAGGGTCAACATGTTTGTTTGTGGTCCGACGGTCTATGACCTTTGCCACATAGGGCATGCACGAACCTATATCGCATACGACATAATTGCAAGATATCTTCGAGCTAGAGATTACTCAGTCTTTTTTCTCATGAACATCACTGATGTCGACGACAAGATCATAAAAAGAGCAAAGGAAACGGGCGAAGACCCTCTCGTTCTATCAGGAAGAATGACTAAAGAATTCTATAAGGATCTTAACGTTCTCAAGATTCAAAGCGTCAACTTATTCGCGAAGGCATCGGAACATATTCCTGAAATCATAGCCCAAGTCAAGCAGTTGATTGAAAGAGATTATGCGTACCAAGTCGATGGCGACGTCTTCTTCAGCATCTCCAAATTCCCAGAATATGGAAGGCTATCGCATCAGAAACCTGATGAATTGAAAAAGCATCGAATTGATCCCGATCCCCGGAAGAGAAACCCGGGAGACTTTGCTCTATGGAAAGCGCATAAACCTGGGGAGTTAAGTTGGAATAGTCCTTGGGGAATGGGCAGGCCCGGATGGCATATCGAGGATACGGCTATCACAGGATTCTACTTCGGTCCCCGATATGATATTCATGGAGGAGCAGTTGAACTGGTCTTTCCCCATCACGAAGCCGAGATCGCTCAGGCCGAGTCAGCATCTGGCGAGCGTCCAATGGTCAATTACTGGGTCCACACAGGGATACTGAGGATAAAAGGCGAAAAGATGGCTAAATCGCTGAAGAACTTCATCTCCATCAGGGAAGCAGTGGAAAAGTATCCCACTGAAGCATTAAGGTTCTATTTTGCATCAAGCCACTATAGAAGCCAGATAGACTTTGATGAGGAGAATATTCGGAGAGCAGCTGAAACAATCGAGAGCCTCTACATCATCATGAATAGAATCAAGAGTTTGGCAAAGACGGCTCCAAAGAACGCTGAGATTAATAAGGAAATTCAGTCAACCTTAGAAATGCATAAAAAAGAGTTCCATAACGCGATGGAGGATGACTTCAACACTCCAATAGCGATCTCATCTCTCATCGCCTTTGCACACGATATGGACAGACTCATCAACGAGAAGACGGCCCCTGAAGACTTGGAGAAGGCTCTCGCGACATTTGCCGAATTCGGAGCAGTCCTCGGAATCTTCGAGGCCAAAGAGCAGAAGACAGAAGAGGATGTTGTACCGAACCTCATGAACCTAATTCTAGAGGTCAGAGAGGAGCTGAGGAAAAAAGGCGACTGGGCATCAGCAGATCGAATACGTGAGAGACTGAAACAGATGGGAATACTTGTCGAGGATAGCCCGAAAGGTGCCCATTGGAAGAAGTCACCTATCTCTTGACGATCAGAACTGATGCTTTATCTCGTAGCTGTATGAACCGCTGGAGCCTTCGGAAACTATAGAGGATGCTCTTCGACCAGTCCATCTTTCTTTAATCTTCTGAGAACAATGCTGATCTCCCAGAGATGGCAGTCCGCCTGTCTCCAGAGTTCTGAAAGGCGCAGCCTGTCATGTTTTCCCAAGAGGTCGAGAACAAGCTTCTCAATATCCCCAAGATCGCGCCTCCTCTCAAGGTAAGAGTGAGGTCCTTTGACAACCCACTCATTATCGTCGTAAGACTCTTCCATCTCGAATTCCACTATGAAGATGATTGATCTTTGAGATAACCTTTGATCTCCGCAATAAGTACCGTCTCAATCGACATGTTGATTCCAAAAATTCTGTGATCCTATAGGCCGGCAATATGAATGGACAACCCGAGAGTCCTACGTTAAATGCCAGACTTATCAAAGGTGAAGTAGGATAAATCTCACTGAAAGTGTTTGTCATGCAAATAACCATTGCCCAGATTATTGCTCATGCCATTTACGATGCTGGCGCAAGAGTTGTCACCCACGTTCCCGGAGTTGGAGGTACGGAGATCTTTGCAGCATTTTGCGAAATTAGTCCTGAGACCCATCAGCGCTCTTTTCATGAAGAGGTGGCATATTCAATTGCGCATGGCGCGAGTCTTGTGGGGCAACGGTCGGCAACGCTGATCAAGGCACACGGACTTGCGAAGGCCGCCAATAGCGTGATCAACTCCCTGTCAGCAGGAACGACGGCAGGATTCGTAGGACTGGTTTTTGACGATAGACTCGCGAAGCATTCGGATAGTATCTTTAACGTTGCTGTACTCTTGCAAGGGCTTGGAATCCCATACCGACGATTGCAGATGAAGGATGCATACTGGGAAGTGCAGGACGCGTTCACTTGGTCCGAAGCACTGCAACTGCCCGTCGCCCTATTGATAGATACGGACAATCTTGGAGAGATGGAAACGTACACTCCTGTCCAAAGTGGCGCCTCTTCACGTAACTATCAGCGAGATGTGACCCAACATGTAGTTGGTCCCTTTTTTCCAGAGTACCAACGTCAAGTATTGGATGCCAAATTGACCGGACAGAATTGGCGGATCCTCAAGAGGCCCACCCTTCCCACGATTCCAGACACTCTTCCCAAAGTTTCGCAGCCCCTTGCACGGTTGTATATGCCTCTTTTTGCGGTCTTCCAAAAGTTGCGCGGCGACATCGTCACTGGAGATACGAGCACCTCCACCCTTTTTGCGTTCCCGCCGTACCACTGCATTGATGTCTGTACCTACATAGGTGGCAGCATACCTCTAGCAATAGGTGCGTACCTGGCAGGCTACGAAAATACTTGGGCTCTTACGGGCGACTTCTCCTTCATAGCTGCAGGGCATCTTGGACTGATTGAAGCGATCCAACGCAACATTCCGATGAAGGTATTGATCTTCAATAATGGGAAAGCGCAGGCCACCGGTGGACAACCAGTTCCCACTGGTGTTTTGGAGCGTATTCTGATGGGATACGAACCATACTTGAGACACATCCACAACCCCCAAGATGCCAGCGAAATTGAAACAGTTCTACAAGAGGCGAGCCAAGCACAAGAGATGCGGATTGTAGTAGCAGATTATCGTGAAGGATGAGCTTACAGTGGTACTCTCAGACAAGGAGAGCGATCAAGCTCCATGCTAGTCCTCTGTTGATGCAGAATGCCTAGACCCCCCTAGGGGGGTAGGGGGGTGGGGGTTTTGGTAACTTGATGGGTGGTAAAGCCGATTTTCCACGTTTGTTAACTCTTGGGGGGCCTTGGTGAATGTTAGAAAAAGCGTTCCACATTGGATTTCAGAGATTATGCAACAAGCCTTATGAAGGAAGTGAATAACCTAGATGATGAGGTACAGAGAATGGCGACACCCCCAAAACTTGGTAGATCGTTACCCTTCAAACCGATTCGAGAGGATTGGAATAGGTATGAACTTGAGGGTGGAGCAATACTCGAAATCAAGGTTGAAGTAACAAAGGTTTATGAGACTGAAGGAACAGAACCAGATGGCGCTCCAAACGTCTATATTCAATCTCACAACGTTTTGAGAGTTTTCCCCCCTCAGAAGAAAACCGACTAGACGTGGTATGAGAATTTGCAAGCCTTTGAAATGCTTTCCCCTCATCCGATGCAAGAGAGTGAAAGTCTTAAAGAGCTAACCAACGTCTCTCCCCTATCTCCATATAGAAACACATTCAATTCAACACAGACCACCAATGAATCATTGAATTTCTCATCTGATTACTATTTTACCCCCAGCTTCAGTGGCATGTTTTGCGCTCCATATTGGACCGTTACCACAAGCGCATTCATTACGAGGGAGGCAATTCTTTTACTGAGTCGTGACTCAACCTTGCTCTCTTCAATTGCTCACGTAACGGATACCATTGAAAACTTCCTCACTGAGAGGAACATTGAAGCTTTCCAATCCATCTCGATTGGTACAGATCCAGAAATGCCCGAGTGGAATGCGTTAGTGCTGCAATATGATTTGAAAAACACGGATTATTCGACACTACTTTTGCTATGGGACGATGTTTGTAAGAAAGTCTACGAAGAGCTTGACCCTGAAGTTGCAAGGAAGATAGCTATATCCTTTGACCAAGCAGAGTAACAATTGGGGCGAATATTTGTATGTTCGACCCACTAGATTTTCTTAAGTTATGTAAGGAAATATCCTCGTATTCTACAATAAGAGAAGAAGCTCTCAGAAGAACTCAAATTGGTCGTTCCTATTACGCATCTCATCTTATTGCGAGGGAGAAGGTGAGGCGGTACTACCCGTATCTTCTGAAAAATCTGAGGAAACGTGGTGAAGAGCACTCTGTTGTTCGAGATAAACTGAAAGCTTGTGGACACGGAAATATATCTGACAAATTATATAGCCTTAGTAGATACAGAGGCACCGCGGATTATGATTTGACCCAACCCGTAGGTACGTCAAGCTTAACGAAGGCGATACGGCTAAGTGAAGACATAGTAAGCTTGGTGCAACAAATTAGGTCTCTTTGAGACTCTTACGAGTTAACAGATTTGCGTTTTGAATCAATGTCATCCACTTATTCTTACCTTCGGTCTTGATTCCTGCGGCCTCTGCGGGTGTTTTTCCGCCTAACGCCGTATGTGGTCGAATGTGATTGTAATAGATTCTTTGCCCGTCAATGATTGACGAATCGGTTTTCTTCAAGCCTCGCATAACCTTGTTTCGCTCTTTGAATGTTCCATGATACCTTTCCATTCGATTGTTGTTCAATCGTCCTTGTATGCCCACATTTGAAATATGAATCGAGTTTGGGAATACTCCTTGCGTTGCTGGACCATAGGACGGTAAGCCATCGGTAAACACGACTGTTGGTTCAGTCTTTCCGACCGTCTTTGCCTCTCGAAACGCTTCTTTCGCGTCTGTTACCGTTCGACCTTGAGAAACATGGTTTGCCAGTAGGAATCTTGTGTCTCCATCCATTAAGTGCCACAGCCAAACCCATTGTCCGCGAATGTTCACTTTGGTTTCGTCTGCGTGAAAGACTCTTGATAGCTCAGGTCGCAACGTGTCTACATAATTGCGCATGAGAGCGACATACTTCTGAATCCACTTCAAAACTGCAACATGGCTCACGTTGACGCTTTCAAACTGTTTCAAGTGGTCAACAATCTTGCGAAGCGATACACCTTTGAAGTATAAATCGAGCGCGACCGTAATTGTGTGAGGGTTAGCTCTCATTCCCTCGAAGCCTTTGGTTTTGGCTTCCCATCTGTGACTACATGAGATACATTTGAATCGTTGAACTCTGCTTCCATCTGCTCTGTGTCTCCAACCCCATTTCTGAATATGGGTTGAACCACAGGACGCGCATTGGTTTTCGTCTGGGCTTTCAATGGTGAGTAGGTTTAGGTTTTTTGAGGTTACATGCTCACGGAAATTCAATGAGAAAAACGTGCAATAGATATGCTTGCAAGCGAGTTGTCGGTTCGTGTAGTCAGGGCAGTCGCAAGACCAATTACCATCTTGGTTAATCACATTGTAGAAGCCATTTCCAGATTGAGACTTTACACGATAGACGTTCTCATTCATTCGTTTGATTTCGTTTCCGTTGGAGAGCATTTCCCAAGCTCTGAGTTGTCGGGCTTCCAACTTAACTGCCAAATCTCTAACCAACCTTTTGCAACAATATTGTGGCGGAAGATAAATATAAAGGTTGCCACAATATAGTAACGGCGGTTAGCATGGTACGCAAAGAAATACTTGGAAAGGTAGAACGTAAGATCTTAGAAGCGTATCTGAAGGGCGAACGCCTGAAGGGTTACAATACACTGCTTTGGCGTATCCGTACAATTGGTCTGAAGGCAATCATCGAAGGATGCGAACGGGACTTAGCTTTGCTGAGAAATTTGGCAAAGTCGCAATCGGAGAGAGACCGATCAAGTGCCTAGTTGGACTTAGATATTAGATTCTGTATTTGCATTTTCAGTTTGTTGACGATTTCCTGCAGTTCGGGGCTATCACGCATTCTATCGAACCACAAATGGATCTTGTCAACTGAACGGAAGGACCGCTGTCTTTCGTATTCTTTATCTCCCAACTGTTCCCGAGCTTCCTTCTCGGTTATCGGTGCGTCCTCCAACTCTTTGACCAGTTTCCTCATTTCGGTGAATGACGCCACCAATTCAGGCGATAGGTCTTGCAACGCCTTAAGGTATCCTTTCCGTTCGATGTCAGATTCAAACCAATAGATTGCCGTGACTGGGTCATCAGTGAGCTTTGCGTGAAGTGTCTCTAGTTTATTCAGTAGGTTCGGACGTAAGTGAAGCTCTGGTCGCGTTGCTTCCTTTTTCCATATCCACTTGTAGGCTTCATAGACTGCCGTTACAAGGAAATATGCGAGAGCAAAAAAGAAGACTATGCGCACAATGTAATAGCCTGCGTTGGGCATGATTGAATCTATGAGAGTTCGTATCTCCTCAGGATAGACGTAGGTAATTCCAGCCAGCATTCCACTAATCAGCCAGCCGAGAACGGCTCGAACTCTGACCAAGGCCTATCGATTACAATTCTAGGAGTTTCATGCTTAAGAAACCCCCCAAGAGTTAACAGCCTGAAAAGTCGGGTTGACCCCCCCACCCAAGTTACCAGCACCGGGGTGGATCAGAATCGCGATAATCGACATGAACCGGGTATGTCCCAATTCAATCGGAGATAATTTCTAGTTCGTCGCTATCAGAGTATGAGTAGTGCTTTTTCCATGTGCGCAGATATCATCGATCAACCCTCGTTCAGACATAAGAAGTATGTTTTCAGGGATCGCTTTCACGCTGGAGAGATTCTTGCGGAGAAACTCAGAGAGTTGATTGAAGGCGAGGCCATTGTTCTAGCTATTCCGTCAGGAGGTGTACCTGTAGGCTATGAGGTCGCAAAGAAACTTGGTCTTCCTTTCGAGCTTGCAGTCGTCCGAAAGGTTCCGATTCCATGGGAACCTGAAGCGGGATTTGGAGCGGTTACGTGGGACGGTTTGATAATATTCAACGAGCCTCTACTGGCAGAACTGGATCTAGACAAGAAACGGATTGAGGCTTCTGTAGTTCAGGTCAAGAATGAGTTGCAGAGAAGGATGGAGAAGTTTAGAGGAAAGAAAAAGTTCCCGGATCTAAATGGAAAAACGGTTATAATCGTCGATGATGGGCTAGCCTCGGGATACACGATGGTTGCGGCAATTACGTCGATTAAGCGACAGACGCCAAAGAAGGTTGTAGTAGCTGTGCCTACGGCTTCAAGATCTGCCCTAGACCTCGTCAGTGGGAATGCGGATCAGATCATCTGTCTGAACATAAGAGACGAAAGGTTGTACGCAGTGGCTGACGCCTATCAGAAATGGTATGATCTCTCAGACGAAGAGGTCTTACAGTTCCTGCAAAAACAGGTCTAACATAATATTACACATTCTCGTATGAAACATGACTTGCAAATGAAGGAGGAATCCGCCTTTCCAAAAGTCATCTTCTTCGATGCCGATGGAACATTGTTCGATAACTTTGAGGCTCACACTAAGGCTGTTGAGGCTATGCTTCAGGATCTGGGAAGAGAAGATATCGACCCGAGAGAGTTCCACAAACAATGGGACAATAAGATGTTTCCTTTTCACCGCCATGTCCAAAAGGCACATCGTTTCCTGCCCATAAGTCACATCATGACAAAATGCCTAAGGAAGGCTCTAAAAGAACATGAGATAATCATTGATAATAAGAGGTTAGAAAAGTACGTCACGATGACGAGAAATTCGTTCATTAACCTTGGAATACCATTCGATGACACTCGTCCTGCCCTAGAGTTTCTGAGAGATCAAGACTATGATCTTCACGTAATATCCAACGCTGACATGGATCTGTACAAACAATTGACAAGAATGCAACTGTCATCATTCTTCAAGCGCACTATCACATCCTACGAAGCCAAATCCTACAAACCCTTAAGGCCAATATTTCTTAAGGCTCTGAGCGTCGCACATTGCAGCGCAGACGACGCTGTTATGGTTGGTGATTCAATCGAAAACGATGTTATCGGTGCCTCAAGGATTGGCATGATAACCGTGCTAATTAATCGTAGTCTAACATGTGGCCCACGTAAGACTACCGCCCATCATATACGTCCAGACTATGTAGTCAGTGATCTTCGTGAGATTGGCACAAAGGTGAAACTTTGAGAAGCTCAGAAATATCTTGTGAACTTGTGCGGATTCTCGTCCACTAGTATACTTCCGTTAGCCATGACTTGTACTTTGTTGAGTCTCCGGAAACGATCTCCGTGAAGGCCTCTCTGAGTTTACTTGTAACTGGGCCTATCTTTCCGTCGCCAATCTTTCTTCTATCGACCTCTAGTATAGGCGTTATTTCCGCGGCGGTTCCTGTAAAGAATAGTTCGTCGCATGTATAGAGCTGTGACTTTGCGATATGGGGTTCAGTTACTGTATACCCTTGATCCCTTGCTATTTGAATGACTGAGGCTCTTGTTATTCCCTCAAGTATCGACGCGGAGACATGCGGCGTCAATAACTTACCATTCTTGACTAGGAAAACATTTTCGCCAGATCCCTCTCCAAGGTTGCCATGATAATCCAGTAGTATTGCTTCATCGAAGCCGTTTAGGACCGCTTCAAGCTTTGCAAGGGATGAATTGATGTAGGATCCGCAGGCCTTTGCAGCCGTGGGAAGTGACATGTCTGGTATTCGTCTCCAAGTTGATACGCAGGCTTTGATTCCTGTTTTACTCAAGTAGTCGCCTGTTGGAAATGTGCATATAGCAGCCTGAACTGGAGAGTTCAATGGATTTAGACCAAAGTCTCCAAATCCTCGAAAGACTATCGGTCGTACATAACTAGTCTCATGCAGATTGTTCTTTCTTAGAAGTTCGATGGTGGCGTCGCAGAGTTGGTCTAGGCTGTAGCCTGCGTCCATCATGTAGATCTTAGCTGAGTTCAACAATCTTTGATAGTGATCTTTTAGTCTGAACACGCTCAAGTTACCGTGAGTTGGGTAAGCCCTTATCCCCTCAAAAACGCCTGTTCCATATTGTAGACAATGAGCCATAACATGAACATGCGCCTCGTTCCATTTCACGAACTTCCCATCCATCCAGACAAAGTCAACAGGTTTGATAGGCATCGCCAACAACACCTTAGACCCCGAATCAGGATCTATCAACGCTATAAGCCTGTTGGGAAGGGGAAAGGTTTTTCTGTCTCTCCAGCGTAGTAGGCCAGACCCAATTCTTAGGAGCCATACTAATGGGTGACCGTGAAATTCAAGCCGGTACCGACTTCGGCAACTGATCTTGGAAATTGTTCATCGTGCATTTCAGATGCACAGACACATAAATCTTCTTTCACATCCACTTCAACAAGGATCCCGGAATCTTTGAAGCTTCCTTGTGCACCAAGATTCTATGATACAACCCTACGCGATGGGAATCAGGCTATCGACGTAAACTTTTCTGTTGATGATAAAGTCAAGATTGCGAGAAAGCTAAGCGATTTCAGCTTCGATTACATCGAGGGCGGATGGCCCAACACTGCAAGTCCGGCCGAAATTGAGTTCTTTAGAAGGATAAGAAAAGAGAAGATCTCTTCGGCGATCACAGCATTCAGCATCACGAGAAAACCTGATCTGAAACCTGAGGATGATCGAAACCTTAGAATTTTGCTATCGGTCGAAGCCGACTACATCACTCTCATGGGAAAGGTTTGGACCCTTCATGTCGAAAAGATTCTTGGAGTGACTCCTAACAAGAACTTGCAGATGGTATCGGACTCGGTTGCCTATCTAAGTGGAAAAGGGTGCAAAGTAATCTTCGATGCTGAACACTTCTTTGATGGCTACAGGGAGAATCCAAGCTACGCCATGGATGTTGTATCTGCAGCTCAGGAAGCAGGTGCGAGAGAGATTGTTCTATGTGATACCAGAGGCGGATCCACTCCGACGGAAATATATGAAATAACCAAGAAGGTCAAACATGAGATTTCAAAACCGATCGGAATACACGCCCACAACGATCGGGGGCTCGCAACCGCAAATTCCCTTTATGCTCTGATGGCCGGTGCTGATCACGTTCAAGGAACTATAAATGGACTGGGCGAGAGATGTGGAAATGCAAATCTCGTGGAGATCATCGGAAACTTAGCCATCACCTACAATGTTGATACTGGACTAGATCTTTCAAAATTGACTGAACTCGCGTCCTATGTGTACGAGATTGCAAACGTTCGAAGAAACAATTATCAACCGTTCGTTGGCAGATTCGCTTTTGCACATAAAGGAGGTATCCATGGACATGCGGTTCTCAAATGCCCTGAGGCTTACGAAAGCTTCGACCCTGCTATTGTGGGGAATACTCGATCGATTGCAGTTTCAAGTCAGACCGGATTAGCGAACATAATCGAGAAGGCCAAGGAATTCGGCTTTAACCTTAAGAAGAGTTCGCCTGAAGCTGCGAGAATCCTAGGGAAAGTCAAGGAAAAGGAAGCGGAGGGATATCACTACGAGAACGCTAGTGCCAGTCTGAATCTACTGTATGCAAGAGTACTCGGAGTAGACTTGAACTATTTCAACTTGTTAAGCTGGAGGGCTTTCGTTGTTGGAGAGGCTCGCAGAGTCTCTTCAGAGAGCACTGTGAAACTAAGAGTGGGAAGCAGTTCATTGATAGCCGCAGCCGAGGGTAATGGGCCTGTGAACGCGTTCGACATAGCACTGAGACGTGCATTAAGGAGCCAACATCCAGAAATTTCGAATGTTAAACTTTCAGGGTATAGAGTAAGAGAGATCAATGTGGAAAAAGGAACAGCCGCGGTCGTTCAGGTATTCACAGAGTTCAAATCCAATGGAAAGAGATGGTCAACGATAGGAGTCTCGCCGAATATATTGAAAGCTAGTGAAGAAGCAATAGTCGACGGCTACCTATACTACCTATACAAGATAAAGGGATCAGAAGGATCATCAGGCTAAGTCAAAGAACCGTAAATGCTGATTAGGTCTTTCTTTCGGAACCGATTTGGCTTTTCAGATATGGAACTAATCCGCCTTCTAGCAATAGCCGCACAATAAAATCTGGCAACGGTGTGGCCTTCAGTTCGAAACCCTTCGTCAGGTCAACTACGTCTCCACTTTCAACATCGATATTTATTCGATCGCCATCTTGGATCTTGCTGTGAGCATTGACGCATTCTATTGGTGCCAATCCAACGTTTATCGAGTTCCTGTAAAAGATTCTGGCGAAGGACTTCGCGATAACGCAGCGTACCCCTGAATACTTGAGCGCCAAGGGCGCATGTTCCCTACTCGACCCGCAACCGAAATTGTCGCCAGCCACAAGCACCACGCCTTCTTTAGCCTTACCGGAGAATCCTGGATCAATTCCCTCGAGGGCATGTTTCCCAATTTCCCTGGGATCTGTTAGAACTAGGTACTTCCCTGGAAAGATCACGTCTGTGTCTATGTTGTCTCCAAACTTGATGGCTTTGCCTTCGATTATCGTTTTAGTTCCCACCTAGAGATCTTGGGTCTACAATCCTTCCCTCTACCGCTGAGGCTACGGCCGTTGCAGGTGACGCCAAATATACTTTGGCTTGAGGGCTTCCCATTCTTCCAGTGAAGTTTCTATTCGATGTACTTATGCAGACTTCTCCTGGTGCTAGGATGCCCATGTGGCCGCCCAGGCAGGGTCCACAGTTGGGGTTTCCAACGGCGGCTCCAGCGCGAATGAATGTTTCGATAAGTCCTTCCCTTAGGCAGTCAAGGTAAATTTTCTGAGAGGCTGGAATTATTATCGTCCTTACACCACGGTTAATCTTCCTTCCATGTAGAAGTTTGGCTACTACTCTCAGATCTTCCATGCGCCCGTTTGTACATGAGCCTATGAAGGCTTGATCGATCTCGACGTCTCTGAGTTCGGATGCTGGCTTCACGTTGTCAACCGAGGGTGGGCACGCCACTTGGGGAGGAAGATCTGTGACATCTAGTTCTATTCGCTTCTCGTATCCTGCGTGGGGGTCGCTCTTTAGAGGTGTGAAACTCTTATTGCTGTGTTCCTTCACGTAGTTGATTGTTTTTTCGTCAGGTTCAATTATTCCAGCTTTTGCTCCAGCTTCTATTACCATGTTACATATTGTTAGGCGGCCGTCGATACTCATATCTGAGATAGTCCTTCCTCCGAACTCGATTCCTTTGTATGTGGCGCCGCCGGAGCCCAGCATGGAGATTGTCTTTAGGATAAGGTCCTTGGCTGAGACATGGTTTTGGAATCTTCCGTTCACTTGGATCCTTATTACTTTGGGTACTCTGAACCAAAGTGAGCCTTTGACGAAGACGGCTGCCATCTCGGTTGAGCCTATCCCTGTAGCGAACGCTCCCAGTGCGCCGTATTCGCAGGTGTGGGAATCTGCGCCTACGATGACTTCTCCTGGTTTGACGAAGCCCTCTTCAGGCATGACTTGGTGGCATACGCCTCCGCGACCGATGTCGAAGAATTGTTCTATACCTTGTTCTTTCACGAATTCTCTAAGGGTCTTGTGCAATTCAGCGGTGGTTACAGAATTGGCTGGAACGAGATGGTCGAAGATTACGACAATCTTGTTTGGGTCCCAGACTTTCTTGCTTCCGATCTCATGAAACGCGTTTACAGTCAGGGGTCCCGTGAGGTCGTGTATCATAGCTACGTCGATTCGAGCTTCGACAATCTCATCTGGTTTTACGGTTTCTTTTGAGGAAGCTCTGGCAAGAATTTTTTCGATTATGTTCAAGGGTTCTTTCGGCTCTTCACTGCTCCAGACCGGACATTTTCCTAATCTCTTTTCCAACCTTCTCAAGCGGGTGGTTCTCTAACTCTTTGATCATGGAGTCAAGCAGATTCTGTTTTGATGCTTTCACCCATTCTTTCGCGAAGCTTCCATCCTGAACCGTTTTCACGACTTTTCGCATGTTCCGTTTTACGTGATCATCGATCACTTTTGGTCCAACCGTTATTCCACCGTACTTTGCGGTATCCGATACTCCTCGAAGCATTCCGACCAGTCCACGTTGATAGATTAGGTCCATGATTAGTTTAGCTTCGTTACAAGCTTCGAAGAATGCGAGTTCCGGTTGGTATCCAGCTTCGACGAGAACCTCAAATCCCTTCTTTATCAGTTCCATTAGTCCACCAACGAGGACTGTCTGTTCTCCGATCAGGTCGCTCTCAGTCTCTTCTTTGAAGTTTGTTTCTAGAACTCCCGCTCTTGTGCATCCGAGGGCCTTGCACATTGATAGTGCTGTGTTCATGGCATGGCCTGAAGCGTCTTGAGCAACTGCCACTAGAGCTGGAACGCCAAACTTCTCCAGATACGTCTCTCTGAGCCGCGCGCCTGGACTCTTTGGGGCAACCATCACGACGTCAACATTGGCAGGTGGAACGATCTGTTTGAAGTGTATGTT
>Ga0315282_10007132_pt1 | contig 18462 bp, 14 predicted proteins | sample YL17G07_20_MG_FD_203693 | JGI IMG/M metagenome (GOLD analysis project Ga0315282, IMG submission 203693) | Sediment microbial communities from Yellowstone Lake, YNP, Wyoming, USA - YL17G07_20 | ecosystem: Environmental > Aquatic > Freshwater > Lake > Sediment | place: USA: Wyoming | collected...
AGGAGCGGATCCTCTCGGAGCGATTGACCGGCGCGATTGCGAAAGCTCTTATCGCGGGGGAACGGGTATTGGCGCGCGCGCTCCTGCCGGCCTGGGCTGATAAACACAACACCGCCCGTGTCTTTGCCGTAACAGACCGCCGTGTAATCCTCGTCTCCGGATCACGACAGGCGGATTCCTTTCCAATCGAGAAAATCGCATCCGTCGAATTCACATCATCCATTCTGGATTCCTGGTTGGCCATCCATTCGGTTACGGAAGGAACGCCGGCGCGTGTGGTAATCCAAGTGCCCAACACCTCCAGCGGTTTTCGCGAATGTTTCACGGTCCTACGGTGGCAATTGGCGGTCGTTCCCATTGAACCAAAGCTCGGCGGAAGATCGGTATGACTCGCATTATCCTTATCCGCCACGGCCAGACCGAATGGAATCGTTCTGAACGATTCCGCGGTCACGCCGATGTGCCCTTGAACGAGACTGATCTGGCGCAAGCCGAGGCCACGGCGTTGCGGGTTGTGGCAGAGTGGAAACCGACTTGGGTATATTCCAGTCCGCTCGATCGCGCCGTCCGGACCGGCGAAGCGATTGCCCGCCGCCTTGGGTTGAGGGTGCAACCACATCCGGGTCTGACAGACCTGGATTTTGGTCAATGGCAGGGGCTTTCCCCGGAGGAGGTTCGGGATCACTGGCCGGAGAAGGCGCAAGAATGGATTGAAGCTCCGCACCGCGCCCTGATCCCCGGCGGGGAAAGCCTCCCGATCGCGCGCACGCGCGTAATGACAGCCGTTCGAGAGATCGTCTCGCGGCACACCGGCGGGACCTTCGTGCTCGTCGGGCATGACGTCGTGAACCGACTGGTCCTCCTGGCCGCGATGGGATTGGGAAACGAACGCTACTGGCACATCCGGCAGGACAATTGCGCGATCAACGTCGTAGAAACGCAAAAGGACGACTTTACGATCGTCTCGCTCAACGACACTTGTCATCTGCGGGAATTTGAGTAGCGGTATGATCCGGTATTGCCCTCATTGTTGGAAGGAAACGCCGCTGGACGCTGCCCGCTGCCCGCATTGCGGTGAATCGACCAGTGAAGAGGGAGTGGATTTTGTCGACCGGTTGATCTCGGCGCTGCGCCATCCCGAACCAACACGTGCGGGGTTGGCAATCGATATCCTATCGGAACGGTTGCATGAACAACGAGCCGTAAAGCCGATCATCGAATTGATTAAGACTTCGAAGGATTTTGCCGTTCTTGTTCAATCTGCGCACGGATTGGGCATTTTGGGCGATCGAAAAGCCATTCCAGTCTTGGCAGAACTTCTCAACGATCCGCGGGCTCCCTACGTAGCGAGACGTGAGGCTGCGATTGCGCTGGGGAAGTTAGGTGGAGAAGCTGCGAAAAGAGCGCTGCGACGGGCATGCGATGATCAACGGCCCTCCGTAGCCGAAGCGGCTCGGCAGTCCTTGCGATTATTGGAAGACCCTGTCCAATGAATCGGACAACCGCAAAACTGCCGGACATGAATGTTCCCTCCTATGCCGTCTCCTGAGTCGGTCTGCTTTGAGCCGTCACCATGCGTTTTGCCTTGGACATTCCCCGGAATCCATTGCGAATACTGAATGGTTGCGCCGCATTTTGGTATAGAATTCCGGTGGCTTCTGCACCTTGCAACCATGCTTCCACCTAACGCAGATTCTCATCAAAAATTCATAAGGTTTTTATTACCGAGCGGCGTTGGCCGGGGTTGAGCAAGTCATTCGCTGGATTATCTCGCACGATAGATTACGATAGCTCCCAGGGCAAAGAGGAGCGTGGCATAAGCAAAGCCAACCGCCGGGTTGAACGCCGTCCACAGCACTCCGACGATGATGCTGGAAAGAAAGTCACCCAGGCCGTTGATAGTAGCCAGCACACCATAGCCGGTGCCGCGCACATCTTCGGGCAGCAGATCAGCTGCTAATGCGCCTTCCAGCGCGTCTTCGGCAGCGATGAATGTACCCCCCAGGGCGAATAACAGGCCCAACATCCACACCGAAGGAACGGCAACGATCCAACCAACCCCCATGATCGCAGCCAGAGCATAACCCAGGGCCAGCAGGCCGCGTTTGCCGATGCGATCAGCCAGCGCCCCGATGGGATACGACATGCCCGCGTATAGGATGTTGTGAAGCACATACAGGGCGATGGCGATCTGCCCCGCCCGGCTCACCCCCATGCCAGGGGTCAGCATTTGCACAGCGCGCAGGGTGAGCAGGCTGTGCGCGAAGTCACCCGCCCCAAAGATGCCCACGCCAACCAGGAACACTTTGAAACGCGTGGAAAGACCGGAAATGGCTTGAAACAGATTCCCATTCCGATTGGCCGTGCGGGTGCGTTCTTTGACAAAAAATGCAAACGAGAGGGCTGAAAGCAGACCAGGGATAAGAGTGATCCAGAAGATCTGCCGGTAAGTTACCAAGTTAGCTTCGCGGCCAGCAAGCAAGGTGATCAACCCAAGGGCTAGGAGGGGGCCGGTGACTGCCCCCAGGGTGTCACCGGCGCGGTGGAAGCCGAAGGCGCGGCCCCGGGCTTCTGCCGGGACAGATTCGGACAACATGGCGTCACGAACCGGGCCGCGGATACCCCGTCCGAACCACCCGGCGGACCGGATAAAGAGAACATGCCACCAGCTGGTCGCCAGGGCAAATAAACCGGTCGTCAGGCCTGTGAGGGTATAGCCCAGCACTGCGATCGGCTTGCGCCGGCCAATGCGGTCGCTGAACCAACCTGCGCCGAGCTTGATAAAGGAGGACACCGCGTCGGCGACGCCCTCGATTGTACCCAACGCCGCCGCAGGCGCTCCGATGGATATCAGGAATAAAGGCAAGATGGATGTAGCCGCTTCGTGCCCGGCGTCGCTAAAGAAGCTTGCCAGCGCCATGCCGACCACACTGCGGTTCAACCATTTCTTCTGGGGCTGGACCGGACTCACATTGATGATGGTCATGTTTTTTCTCCAATCCTGGTAGATATAAAAAGCCTCTGTAAGCAACCCACGTTGCATCCAGAGGCTATCAGCCGATGGATCGGCGGTTTGTTGTAATCAAGCGAGCCTCATCGCTCGAGAGAGATTGTATATCCGGGATTAAACTGCGTCAAGCAGATTAGCCTTCAGACCTTCAATTTCTTACTCCTTGTGAGCCGTACGTTCTCCAACAAGTTGGACTAAGGCGCGCCGCCAGGCATTCTCTTCATTGGAATTTAACAGTCCGCTGCGTATGGCATCCCGTTTCAAAGTGAAGTTGTGCATGTCTTCTGACAGATCTTCAAAATGCCTGGCTTGCTCCAGCAGCAGGAATTCCCTGATCTTCTTAGGTGGCTTATCTGCCAGGATTGCCTGTAAATGTGGCAGGCACAACCCAAGCGACCGGCGGTAGAATTCCTGCCCATCGGTCGTGGAGATATTTGCGAGAAGGCGTTCGCGTTGTATCACTTCGTCGTCGCGTAACAATCGGCAGGCCAGACACGTTTTGCCATCCGGCAGGAAATTACCAATGGCCTTTATGCTTTGTGAGCGAGTCAGGCCGGCCGCTCTACGCAGCTCGGAAGCGACCGTTTCTATAAACGTTACATACCCTTCGCTGATGCCCTGAGGGGATGCAAGCTGCTCGAACTGCCAGGTGTGAACCTGACAAAAACCCTTCGAGACCACGAATGCCTGGCGCACGTCGTTGTCCTTCGCCAGTTTACTCTGGTATTGTGCGAAGAAATCGAATATTGTTTGACTCTGGGCCGCGCAGATCGGGCAGGTGCGTGCCTTTAGGGGCGTATGCTGGCGCTGTACAACCGAAAAGACACTCGCCTCAATCTCCTGCAAATTATCGTTTGAGGTTTCTACTTGCACGGGGAAAACCTCGGCGACGCCTAAAATATCATTTCGAATCGAATCCGCCCTTGAATGCAGGTTGAGAAGATGTGTCAAGCTGGCTTGCGGGGAAGTTTTACCGGTATTTACCCGCAATTCGACGTCAGAAAGCGTCCTTGTCAGTCGGTCCAAAATAGCCACCAGGAATAACTGGCTTTTTTCTTCAGCGAGAAATTTCTCGAGGGCTGTCTCGAGCATGTCCAAACCGCTCAAGCTGGCGTCATTGTGATTATTTCCATGCAGCTTCGATTCCAGCGCAAGGCGGGCAGAGAGTGGAAAAATCCGTACATCCTTTTCACCAAGAATTCTGGATACGCCGGTCCGGATGTAATCTAATACCTGCCCGTGTTCGTTGGGGGCAAGAAGGTCCATTTTATTGACCACGATGAACAAACGCCTTGCATACTGTCGAACATCCTGCAAGAAGGCCTCCTCCGCCTCACTCAAGGGGGCTTCCACGCTGGTTACAAAAATGACCGCGTCGGATTCGGGCAGGAAGGAATAGGTGGTGGCCGTGTTTTCGGATCGGGCGGAACCAATCCCGGGAGTATCGACAAAATATAGTCCACGACGCAGGAAGGGGACGGGGAGTTCGATCCGTACTTCGATTACCCCTTTAATATTGCCGGGATTACCTTGTTCTGTAACATATTCGGCAAGTTCCGGGATAGTGATCTCATCGGCCAGCACCCATCCGGCACGGTTCAGGATCACCTTTTCCTGGGGGCCATAACAAAGCGTTGTGATCGCGGAAGTGAGAGGGAGCAACCCGGTGGGCAGAAAATCCCTACCGATGATGGCATTCATCAGAGAGCTTTTTCCCCGCTTGAACTGCCCAACCACAACCAGATTGAAGCGGTCTTCCGCAAGTTTTACCAACAGTGTGCGGCATTGCTCCGCTATTGACTCTTCTTTGATGTCCTCGAAGAATTGTATCCCGGCGTGAAGCAGTTCCCCAATCTGTTGTTTGGCAAGTGTATATTGGCGGAGTTGACTTTCCTGCGATTTATTGGGTTGCATTAACATCTGTCCAAGATTGCACGATGAAAAAAAGTTTTTAAACAGGATAGTGATCGTGTTGAAACCATCCCAACCGAATAGAGACCAACTCCGTGATAAATTCTGTCAGCTCTTTTACGCAAATGCTTCGGCTCGTGAATCGGCATGACCAAGCTGTCAGGCGGTTTCTCCCATTGGAGATGAAATGACCGCTTATTAGCATCAACCATTTTTTCCTTCTTCCGCCTCGACGTCATATACCGATAGAATCATTTGAGGAGCAATCTCGCCTTCTGCCACCAGATGCGCTGGTAAAAACCAACGATTGGCAATTGCCGTCGGAATGATCGCACTGGCTATAACCGCCAGAACCAAGGCGGAGTATTGACCTTCGTTAATTATTCCGTGAGTGAGTCCGAATAATGCGGATATTGTTCCAAACGTAAGGCCGGTCGCCATTAGCAACGTATAATACTTCCGTTCCTTTTCCTCACCTCGAAAGGTGCGTATAATCGGATACAAACCGATAATCTTGGAGATGATTTTGGAGCCAAAAAGATAAATAAATATCAAAGGAGCAGTAATTAATGCCGAAACCGAAACCAGAGAGCCCGCCCGTATAAAAAAGAGGGGGGTCATAAATCCGATAGTCATCGTGCGAATTCTTCGAATGAAAAAATTGTCTTTTTCCAAGAAATTTGCCAACATAATTCCGGCGATATAGGCAGGCAGTACGGCTTCGCTGCCCGACCAAACGGCCAAAGCGCCCATTCCGAACAGGATAAACAAGATTAACTTGGTTCTTATAGCTGCAGTCCGGTGGCCATACACCTTGGTCATTCTTTCTATTAATTTTGGAAGCAATAATAATGCGCCTGTGGTAACGATCACAAAGATGAGAGTTTTCCAATTCATGGGAGAAAACATTAGGCTAAGGGCAATAACGGTGGCGAGGTCATTTACAAAACATGCCCCAAGAACGCCTTTTCCAAATTCCGTTTTGTTCAGGCCATTTTCCAATAAAACAGTATAAACAACAGCCATGGAAGTGGTCGAAAGAGCTATTCCACCCAATAAACTGGCTGAATTTGTCCATTGCAATAGATACTTTGCCAGCAATGTCCCCCCCAGAAACGGACCTATGAATCCGATCAATCCGACAATAAGACTTTCTTTCCATTTTAATTTTACAGAGTCGGTATTTAATTCTGCTCCTGCCAAAAATGTCAATAGGATGGAACCTGTCGCTGCAATGAAGGTAAGCCATTGATCTGAAGAACCCGGAAGGTTGGCAAATCCCAGGGTTGCAGCCAACCATCCCGCAAAGATCCCCACGCAGATCTCGATCAAAGCCAGCGAGATTTTCAGGCGATAGGCAACGACCGTGGCGACAAGCGCCAGAGCAAACCAGAGCGCCGCTTTGGCGTACAGTGCATCCATAGGTTAAATTCAAACCTCCTGCCTGTAAGGCTTTATGGATTTTGCTTTTTTGTTGCGGGGTTTTTCGGACGAAATCCCCGATTCGCAACGATAGAAGTCATCAGCCTAATAATAGGCAGGTACGGGGAGACTTCATTCCCAACTTGCAGAATTTGCGGGATTATAACTTCGAACTATGATTTCTTGCAAGAGGTAATGGCGTATGATTTTACTGACGCGGGAAAGATCAAAGAGGATTGTCCAAAGGAAATCGGTTGTCTGTGGAACTGCGCAACTCTCGTATCGGCGGTCGCTACAAATTCCTCATAGCACGGTCAATTCCTTCCTTTATTGGTGTACACGCTAAATCATTTTTAATCGAATTCGGGATTTATCGTTTGGATCAATTTACCTTCCTGGAACGGCCATTACCGTCGGGTCCGGAAGCAAATTAGGAACAGTGCTAATCATCCGGCTGATCACGGCGATCCAACCTTTTTTCTTCGACACCGGTGCGAACTGGAATGTTCGCCTGGGTAATGGCTGGATCGTGGTGGAACAAATACTTGGGAATAAGTTGCAAGTCCGATCATCACTTTTTTCGCGAAGGAAACCAAAGATCACAGGGGTACCGTAGATCATCCAAGCAATTGCGCTGCGAAGAGGCCGCCTTCGCCTGCGTCGAAAATTCACAGACCTGGAATTTCCTGTGGATCCATAATGAAAGTACTAATTATAGACGACAACATTCCCGGATTGGCGTCTTCGCTCTCGGATTTGACCTTCCCCCAACAAGGGGGATATAACATTAGTCCATCGGGGGGAGATGCGGTATCAACCAGTTTTCTAAAAATTAGAAAACCATTGCTGCGCCCAAAGCCCGGCAGTCGAGCCGGGGTCGTGAGAATAGTCGCAAAGTAGCCCATAGCCACACCTCCAAATCAGAACTTAACCAGGGTGACGGCCAGCGTGAACAGGGAGGCGACCCCAATCACTACTGTGCAGGCGATCGAAAAGTATTTCTGGAAAGCGTTGTTAACGAACTCGCCCATCAACGCCCGGTTGTTGGTCAGCCGGATCAGGTAATAGAAGATCGGGGGCAGGGTGAAAGCGCTAATTACCTGGGTGGCGATGATGATCTGGAACAGCGACACCTGTGGAAACAGTGCGACCCCGTCGGCGATCACCAGTTGCAGAAGGAACAGGACATAGAAGGATTTGCTTTCCTTGAAGGTGTTGTTCAGACTGCCAGGAATGCCAAAGAACTCGGCAAAGGCATAAGCGGTGGAAAGCGAGACGATCACCAGCCCCATAAAACCGGCGTTCAAAATCCCGATTCCAAACAGCGTCCCAGCCAGCTCGCCGGCAAAAGGCCGGATGGCCAGGGCCGCTTGTTCGCCCGAGACGAGCGGAATCTGGTGAACGAACAGCGTGGCGGCGGTAGCCACGATCATGAAGAATGAAAAGAAATCGGTCAGGAAAGCGCCCCAATAGCTCTCGGCCTGAGAGAACCCAACCTTGCCTTTCTCGATCTTTTTGTCATGGGCAAAACTGCTGATAAAGAACTGCCCCCAGTTGGTGATGGTGGTGCCCAGGACGCCCATCCCGATGATCAGATAGTTACGAATGTATTGCGGGGTGGCTTGAACGCCATGCGGGTAAAGCAGATTGCCCAGGGCCAGTTTCCAGTCTGGCGTGGCCTTGAAGGCTGAATAAATATAGACCAGGAAGAACAGGCAGGCCACCAGCACGAACGATTGGGTCAGCTTATAGTTGCCTTTGACGATTATCAAATAGGAAGCGGCCACGACCAGGATAACAACCGGCGCGGGCGGGAGATGGAAAATTTCCGCGGTGACTTTGACCGCTGTGGCATCCACGATCAAAATGCCCATGTTAGCGATCATCAACGCGGCGAACATAAACATCGAGGCTTGCACACCAAACTTCTCGCGGATCAGGTCGGCCAGACCCTTACCGGTGACTACCGTCAGGCGAATACCCATTTCCTGGGTGACCGCCAGCAGCACGGTAACGACAACCAGCAAAAACAGGATGGGGTATCCCAATTTCGCGCCTGCCACCGCGTACGTGGCGACGCCGCTGGCGTCGTTGTCGGCCATGGCGGTGATCGTCGCCGGGCCGAAGACCGAGAAGAAGAGCAGTAGCTTCTTGCCAAAGTTTGAAAAGAAAAAGGCCTGCTTCTTGGGGGAAAGAGTGGAGGGGGTCATGACAGCCTCCGAAGAATTGGATTCCAAAGAACATCGGTAACTCGGGCGGTGTTTTGGACCGTAACCGGTTAAAACAAAACGCCGCTCGTTCAGCTGGCGAAAGGCGGCGTCACCAATTCTCGCAGGACTGTGTCAGAACATTCCTCAACGGAATCCGCTGATGGGATGATGTGGACGCAGAAGAACGCGCAAGCCAGATCGCCAGAACAAGTCAAGCAGGGATCTACCTCCAGGGTCAGCGTCCATATCCATCACCTCCTTTCACGCCTGCGCCAGTGGATTAGCCGGAATAAACTCCGGCAAGAGCACAGGGACAAACAAAAGCCTCCCGTTTTCCCAGGGAGGCTGCATGATAAGCAAACTCGTCTCGCGGAGAAAGTCCGTAAGACAGCCTCTCTAGTTGAGCTTTGGCATTGCGCGTCGTAGGATGAGACTTTCCTTGCCATCCAGCCACTTTGAGCGGGGCCTTAAGCCGACCCAGCCTGGTCTACCCCTTGGCGTCTTTGGACGTTTCGGGGCAATGGCCTGTATAGCACGCAACCGCCTGGCCTAACGAGGGTTAAATTAACATTGTCAATATACTACTGCTGGGATATCTGTGTCAATAAAATTGGTCAGGATTTAATGCAAACATAAGATTATTTATAAATACGTGGATATCCGGGGGGATTGCTGCCCCCCTAAGCCTCCAAAAATTTAACGGGGGATTTTCGCGTCATTCAGCTCAAGTCTTGCCTACACCAGGGCAGTTGAGGAAGCCGGCTTCAAGTACGTCACGAAGCCATCAAAGTGACACGGGATATTTCAAATCGTACAAGGCATCAAATTACCTAAAGTAGCGGCTACAAGTCGTTGCAGTTGACGGTGCTGGACGCATCGAATTGATTTGTCGTTTGCCATTGTTGCACCTGGGTTGGCCAGGGTAACTCACATGTGATCGCGCCGCAAATTCACAGACCTGGAATTTCCCGTGATTATTTGATATATTGACAACAATCGAATAGGCGGAGTCTGGACGCCGAGAATTCTCACTTCCGGACATGGTGGAGGCTGTCACTCTATGTGGCCGCCTTTTTTTGTTTTTAAGACAAATAGGATCATTGACATCGGATAAAGCCGGTAGCATTCCAACGACATGACATTTTCGTAAGTCAGAGGACTGCACATGAACATCGCACTGATACATTATTCCGCTCCGCCCGTTGTAGGCGGTGTGGAAAGCGTACTGGCGCACCAAGCGTGGCTTATGGCAGGCGCAGGCCATTCCGTCCGCATTCTGGCAGCCCGCGGCGAACCATGGATTAAGGAAATCGACTTTATCCGTTTGCCGCTTGCCGATTCGCTCCATCCCGAGATTCTGGCGGTAAAGCATGAATTGGATGCCGGCCGTATTCCACCCGCCTTCGCAATCTTGGCGGAAACTCTGGCTGCTCAAATCCGGACCGCTGCATCCCAGGCGGATGTGTTGATCGCCCATAATGTTTGTTCCCTGAATAAAAACCTGGTTTTAACGGAAGCCCTGCATCGTTTATACCTTGAACCGGGCTTCCCTCGCCTTATACTTTGGCATCATGATCTGGCCTGGGTCACACCCCGGTACCTTCCGGAATTGCATGACGGCTCCCCTTGGAATTTGCTCCGGACTGATTGGCCGGGTGCGATTCAGGTGGTCGGGTCCGTTTTGCGTCAGTCCGAGCTCGCCGCACTGCTGGGTATTTCTCCGAAAAGAATTCACATCATTCCCAATGGTATGGATTTGGTAGATTTCCTGAAGTTGGAGGACCGGACTGTTCAATTCCTGGACCGGTTGGACCTGCTTCAGGCTGCCCCGATCCTGCTCCTTCCGGTGCGGATCACTCCCCGGAAGAACCTGGAACTTGCCCTGAGCATGCTCGCTTGCCTGCGAGAAACCTTTCCGACGGCCAGAATGGTTGTAACCGGACCGATTGGAGCGCATAATCCGGCCAATGCCGAATACTTCCAGCGTCTGTTGGATCTGCGCCACCTGCTCCATCTTGATTCGGCGGCTCACTTTTTGGCGGAAATGGACGACGCCCTGCTGCCCGATTCCGTGGTCGCCGACTTCTACCGCCTGTCCGATGCCCTCTTCCTACCAAGCCGCGAAGAAGGCTTTGGCATCCCCCTTCTCGAAGCGGCGCTTAGCCACCGCCCTATATTTTGCGCCGATCTTCCGGCCTTGCACGAATTGGGGAAGGAATTCGTCTTTTATTTTTCCCCGGACGGTGAACCGGCCGATGTGGCTTCCTTCGTGATTCGGTATTTGCAAAACGATCCGGTCTTCCGTCTGGCTGCGGCCATTCGCCGGGATTTTAATTGGGATCGGATATATAAAGAAAAAATCGGGCCTCTTCTGGAAAGCGTCCTGATCAATCACACGGTCAATGGGGAAGGTTCATGAAATCCCCAAAATTTTCCTCCTTTCGAACCGTCCTTGTTCCGGTGGTTTACGGATGCCGTGGGCAATCCGCACTGGAAGCCGCGCGCGCGTTGGACTCCAACATCATCTTGGCCGGATTGGTTCCAATTCCATCGGGCGATTCGCTCAGCGTGGGGGCATCGATGGCCCGGAGGGTGCGCCACAGAATGTGCAGACTGGTAGACGGGAGGAGGATCCGCGCCAGAGCGGATGTGCAGGTTTCGCATACTCCTTGGCATGATCTTCGAAAACTGATAGAGGATGATGAGCCGGACCTATTGCTCCTAGAATGGAACGAGCATTTCCGCGCATTGGGCATCCCGCCCGAGGATGCGCTCGTTCGCCCGCCGTGCAACGTCGCCTTGGTAAAAGGTCCTTTTCCGGAATGCCCGTTGCGTATTCTTATTCCTCTACGGGGCGGTCCACATGCCGAATTAGCTTTACGGACGGGCTTAAGTATGCAAGACCGGCAAATTACCGCGATCCATTTGAGCGCGAAGGAAAGCATCGGGACGCAGACCGACGCGCCTTTCCGCGGGTTGAAACGAGTTCTCGCCCAATTACCCGAAGTGGAGAAGCGATCGCTGGTAACGGAAGATCCGGCTCAGACGATTTTGCGGGAATCCCGTGAATTCAATTTAATCATCATTGGCACGACGGCTCAACCGACAAGAAGTTCTGTCTCGCTGGGTCCCGTGGCAGACAGAATTTTGCAGGAATCTGGTACGGCGGTGATAGCCGTGAAAAACCGGCGCCCGATACCTGTCGGGATATTGGATGAAGCCGCCGGCGCCCAGGCTATCTCGATCCTCGTAGATAAATGGTTTGCCGAGAACACTTATCATGCGGATGAATATGCCGATCTCCATCAATTGCTTGCCCTGAAAGAACACCAGGGGGTAAAAGTAAGCTTGGCTCTTCCATCGTTGAATGAGGAAAAGACGGTCGGCCGGGTGATTCGAACGGCGAAAAAGAATCTGATGGAAGATATTCCTCTCCTGGATGAAATCGTCCTGGTCGACTCGAATTCCACCGATCGCACGAGAGAAATCGCCCGCGCGGAGGGGATCCCTGTGTATATCCACCAGGAACTTCTACCGGAATTATCACCCCGCATTGGAAAGGGCGAGGCGCTCTGGAAGAGCCTGTTAGTAACCAGCGGGGATATTCTCCTTTGGATCGACACCGATATCGTGAACATTCATCCGCGTTTCATCTACGGTGTCTTGGGGCCACTTTTACAGAATGTGCGGATTCAATTCGTCAAAGGGTTCTACCGCCGACCGCTGAAAGTGGGGGATAGGACAGAAGCCGAAGGTGGCGGTCGGGTGACCGAACTCATCGCGCGCCCGCTCATTAATCTGTTCTACCCGGAGTTGTCGGGGATCATCCAGCCCCTATCAGGTGAGTATGGAGCGCGCCGCACTTTCCTCGAGCAAGTCTCCTTTTTCTCCGGTTACGGGGTGGAGACCGGGTTATTGATCGACGCGTATGAAAAACACGGGCTGTCGGCCATCGCCCAGGTGGATCTGCTCGAACGGATCCATCACAACCAGGACTTGGAGGCTCTTGGGAAAATGTCCTTTGTCATATTGCAGGCTTTTCTGCGCAAGCTGGAAAAGCGATATGGACAGCGCCTGGTGGATGAAGTCAACAAATCCATGAAACTTATCCGCCATACAGTAGGGGGATATCATTTGGATGTCGAAGAAATCATCGAAAGAGAACGGCCCCCCATCATGGAAATTCCGGCTTATCTAAAGACGCATCCGCGGGGATGACGGTGGCAAATTCTATTCCGAGGGAGACGGGTATGACAAACGCAAGAAGATTTTTATCCGGTTTGCTCGACCGGCTGCAGCCTTCCAGGACGGCCATCCTGATCGGCACGGCCATGATCGTCGGCGCGGGGAGAGGATTGGGAGCGGTGCATTTCATCCGGCGGATTTCCTGGATTCAAAACTTGCTTTTTATTGGGAGGAAATCCGTATGTTAAATATTTTCCCGACAGCCTTGAGGTCTATGAAATAATATTTCGGCAATCGGGCCGTGTAGCATTTAAGGCATGGCTACTGGAGCGAATCGATAGGAGAAGCTGCATGCGTAAATCAAGTCTGGTTCATTCTCCCGTGAACTTCATTGATTGCGGTCTTCAACCCACGATCCGATTCCCGGAGCGGGCCAGCCGCAGCACCCGGTGTTGGGGAAGCTCGGCGGGTGGAAACCTTCTGATTATCCTCCTGGCGGGCGGATTGCTTTCTGCGTGCCGGATTGAATCGCTCACTCCTACGCTTAACCTTCCCCCGACGAATTCTCCCACGACCGAACTGCCGCTCGCCTCGCTCCTGCCAACCTTGGGCGAAGTCGCTACCGAAACCCCCGGACGGACCCCCACATGGACGCCGATGGTTGCACGGCCGCCGGAAGTGGGGGAGAGGATATTCTATGATCCAATGGATGACAACCGGTTTGGCTGGACATTGGCCAAATCGGAGCGCGGATCCGCCGCCTTTTCCAACGGAATGCTCGTGTTTACCGCCAGCACGCTGTTTGCCTCGTTGAGTTCCACCCTGCCGAAAGAAATTCCTTCCGACGGTTATATCGAAGTCACAGTGCAGACAATCCTGTGTGGCGCGGGGATTGACACGTTTGGGATCATCTTCCGAAATCAGGGAAACCACAGTTACCGGTATGCCATCACCTGCCGGGGGCAATTGCGGTTGGAACGGTATGCGGGTTTCGATTTGGAAGGGGCGAGCGACTGGCAGGACACCCTCGGATTGCTGCATGGCGCACCGGCCGCCAACCGGATCGGGGTGCTTCTGCGGGGAAATGTTTTCCGGTTCTTTGTGAACGGCGCCGAGGCATTTTCCAGACACGACCCTGTCAACGCGTCGGGGGGAGTGGGTTTGTTCGTCAAATCGGAAAAGAGTCAGATGCTTTCCGTGGGATTTGACGACTTGGTGATCTATAAGTTGGCGTCCGAAGAGTTTTTCTAAAGCGCTGCTGATACACCGCGACCGGTCTTCCACTTTCATGCGCAGAGGAGTCGCCGAAGATGAAAATCAAGGATTGCATGAAACAAAACGTCTTTTCGATCCCCGCAACGGCAACGGTTGCCGAAGCAGCTTCGATCTTCGTGAAGAATCACGTCGGAGTATTGCCGGTGGTGAACGACATAGGCAAGCCGGTCGGGATCGTTCGTATAAGCGATTTGCTTTCCCTGGAATTGCCGGATTTCGTTAAGCTGGTGGCGGATGTGGATTTTGTCCACGATTTCGGTGCGGTGGAAACCACCCGGCCGGCGCCCGAACTGCTTGCCGGACCGGTTGCCACACTCATGCAGTCCGTCATAACCATTGAGGAAGACAGCGGACTGCTTCGCGCCTATTCCATGATGCTGCAGGATGATCTGCAGGACATGCCGGTGACGGATTCGCGGGGGATCCTGGTGGGAATCGTATCCAGGGTGGACGTTGCAGCGGGGGTGCTTTCCAATTGGCAAGGGTTGGAAGGAATAGTGCCATGATAAACGAAATTGTCGCTGCCGCCATTTTCCTCGCATGCCTGGTTGTTATTTTTACGGAGAAAATTCACCGTACCACAACGGCGATTGCCGGCGCGATCCTCATGGTTGCGGCGGGGAAAATCTTTGGATTCTTCTCCGAATCGGCGGCCATCGAAGCGGTGGATTTCCGCACGCTGGGGTTGCTGTTGGGAATGATGATCCTGGTGGCGATGCTCGAACCGACCGGTTTTTTTCAATTTCTCGCCGTATGGATGGGACGGATTTCCAAAGGACGCCCCGTGCGTTTGCTGGTATTGTTGGGGCTGGTGACTACAATCCTTTCCATGTTCCTGGATAATGTCACTACCGTGGTTTTAATCGCTCCGGTTACCATCCTGATTTGCGAGGTCCTGGGGATACATCCTGTTCCTTTCCTCATGGCCGAGGCGATTTTGGCGAATACCGGAGGTGTGGCCACGCTCGTAGGGGATCCTCCCAACATTCTGATCGCCTCCGCGGCCAATTTCAACTTTAACGATTTTCTCATTCATTCCCTTCCGCTAATCCTCGTCGTCTGGTTGGTGGCTCTGGGGTTTTTACGTTTTTTGTTCCGACGGGAATTGGCCTTGCTGCCTTCCAATGCGAGTGCGGTTATAAAACTTAATCCCACCGAGGCCTTGAATGATCCGAAAACGGCGCGTCGGGTTCTCGTTGTTTTGGGTGCGGCTATCGTATCGTTTTTCTTTCAGGAAATGTTGGGCGTCAGCCCGGCATTTATTGCCCTGAGCGCTGCGTCCGTCGCCATGGTTTGGGTCCAACCCCCGATGAAGAAAATGCTGGAACTAATCGAGTGGAATGTCCTGCTGTTCTTTACCGCCTTATTTGTTATGGTGGGAGGTTTGGAATCGGCCGGCGTACTGCGCTTGCTTGCGGACATGGTGTATCACATCCAGGGAATCCCACCGGTGGTTTTCGGTCTGGTTATTATCTGGGTGATAGCGCTGCTCTCCGCCCTGGTGGACAATATTCCGATTACCATCGCGCTCATACCAGTCATCCAGCAATTGGGAAGGAATGGGGTCGATATCGCTCCCCTGTGGTGGGCGTTGGCTTTCGGAGCAGGATTGGGAGGCAACGGGACGATCATCGGCTCCACCGCCAACATCATCGTGGCGTCTCTATCGGAAAGAACCCGGACGCCGATTACCTCGGCGCTTTGGTATAAGCGCGGCCTGCCGGTGATGCTGGCCACGTGCGGTGTGATCAGTATCCTGTTCGTGCTCGCATACCCGCTCTTTCTGCACTGAGAGAACGGTTGCGGCCGAGCCGTAGTGATCATTTTTTGAATGGTCATGGTGGAGATTGTGAAACGCGGATGGCGATTCCAGCCCGCTGATTTCCAACCTTCCGGATGCAGGGGATCCTATTCGTTCGGCGGATTCGCGGGTGGACAAGGGCGACATTGCGGATGATCCACCGCCGTGAAGAGGACGGGCGGAGAAAAGGAGAGGACGATGGATGAGATCAGCCGGGTCACGAGGTCAAAGGAAGAAGCCAGAGCCGCCTATGACGCACTGAGCGGATGGTACGATCTGCTAGCCGGCGAGAGCGAGCAGCGATTCAAGGAACAAGGTCTGCGGATGTTGGGAGTACAGATCGGGGAAACCGTACTCGAGATCGGTTTCGGGACGGGGCGGTCGCTTCTGGCGTTGGCCCGATCGGTGGGAAAGTCGGGCAAAGTATACGGCATCGATATTTCTCCAGGGATGTACCGCCTTTCCCAATCCTTGCTTTGTAAAGCCGACCTCGCCGACCGGGTGAAATTGAAAATCGGCGACGCGGCCGTATTGCCCTTCCCATCCGAATCCATCAACGCCATTTTTATTTCTTTCACCCTTGAATTGTTTGATACGCCCGAGATTCCCATCGTCGTCGCGGAATGCAGACGCGTTCTCCATCCCGGTGGACGAATATGTGTGGTCTCCATGACTCAAAAGGAGGGTGCTAATACGATGATCATACTTTATGAATGGGTGCATCGCGCCTTGCCATCCTGGGTCGATTGTAGGCCGATCCGGGCGCAATTATTCTTGAAAGAGGCGGGGTTTGAAATCTTGGAGATAAGAGAGCAGTCAATGTGGGGCTTGCCGGTTGAAATCCTTTTGGCAAAACGGCCTGCATGATGCCGACAAATTAAATTAAGGAAGGCTCCCAAGACTATGAACCCCTCCATTGGATCGTCCGGAAAATTGGCTGTCGTCGTCGGAGTGTTGACCGCCGTTCTATTGTTGCTGACTGCCGGCGATATCGGATTGACGTGGGACGAGCCGGCGTATATCGCCGCGTCGGGGTCTTACAACGGGTGGTTTCACCGTTTGGTGTTCGGCCCGCATGGAGTCCTGAACGAACAGGTGATCGACCCGGCCTGGAGCGCAAATCACGAACACCCGCCTTTGGACAAGGCGGTTTCCGGATTGGTTTATGTGGCTGCGCGCTATATATTCGACGACCTGCTGGCCCATCGGTTGGCCAATATCCTCCTAGTCGGACTGACGGTCGGGCTTCTCTTCCACTTGATGGCATCGGAATTGGGCGCCGTCGCCGGGTTGGCCACGGTTGCCGCGCTTCTGACCATGCCGCGCTTCTTTTTCCACGCCCACTTGGCGGCGCTGGACGTTCCCGTCGCTTGCATGATCGTGATCGTCACGTATGTTTTCTGGCGCACCAAGGAACGCGCCCGATTCCGGTACACGATCCTTCTGGGCATTGTAACGGGTTTGGCCGTTTCCACGAAAGAGAATGCAATATTCATCCTGCCCACGTTGTTCCTTTGGGTGTTGATCTTCCGGCGAAAATCCCATTTGATTATCCGGTTGGTACTGGCTGCGCTTATCGGGGCCGGGCTGTTTATCGGCTTATGGCCGTGGCTGTATTACGATACGGGTAGCCGGATCCGCGAATACCTTCAATTTCTTACGGTATCCCACGAGAAGATCGCGCAATATTACCTGGGCCGGACCCTGATGCCCCCGCCATGGAATTTCCCCCTCGTCATAATCTGGGCGGTTCTTCCGTTGGGCACGACGATCCTGTATTTTCTCGGCATTCTGAGATCATTCTTCCGGCGCAGAGACCGCGCCTTCTGTTCGATGCTGGCGTTGAACGCGCTGGTTCCCTTGGTCGTCCTGGCCGCCGGTCAAGGGCTGATGTATGACGGCGAGCGATTGTTCATGCCGGCTTTTCCGTTCCTGGCGGCGTTGTCCGGCGCCGGATTCTCATGGCTGGTGTATCTCCTGAAGGCGGCTTTTCAACGCATACATCGTCCGGTTTTTGCCACGGTGAGCTCATCCGCCGCGACCGTTCTTCTCCTGATCACCCCCGTTCTGGGAATCGCGTCATTCTATCCACACTTGTTGTCCTACTATTCGGAGTCCGTCGGGGGCCTTCCCGGAGCCGCTAGGCTCGGTCTGGAGACTACGTATTGGTGCGAAAGCTACAGCGAAGCGGTGGAATTCATCAATCGGAACGCCCAACCGGGAGATTCCATTTGGGTGGAGCCTGCAACCTATGATGTCCTGGTCTACTACCAGTGGCACGGCATACTGCGCAACGATGTGTCCATCGCCATCACGTACGATCCGTATCCTCAGACGGTTTTCGGAAAGGGCGTCCCCTTTCATAAAGTTGCAGTACCCTACACGCAGGCAACTTTCGTGATCGTCCAGTATCACCAGACCTATCTTTACGACAGCGACGGCCAACCCACCGAAGTGGCGAAATGGGTGTCCAATTTAACCCCCGTCTATCGGGTGGAGCGCCAGGGAATCCCCATCCTTGATGTCTATCGAAATCCATGAGCGGGTTCAGGATACTGGATGCTATATGCTAAACCCTTTTCGATCAAACCCAGGATTTGGCGTATGTATTGATTTACGTTCGTTTGCTCATTAAATGGGTTTTCGTT
>Ga0315282_10007133_pt1 | contig 18461 bp, 17 predicted proteins | sample YL17G07_20_MG_FD_203693 | JGI IMG/M metagenome (GOLD analysis project Ga0315282, IMG submission 203693) | Sediment microbial communities from Yellowstone Lake, YNP, Wyoming, USA - YL17G07_20 | ecosystem: Environmental > Aquatic > Freshwater > Lake > Sediment | place: USA: Wyoming | collected...
TGTCAATAATTATCCGGCCACGGGTTGCCACTTCACAGCGAATCGTCCCTGAAGCCCAGTGGATGGCTCCACAGAGGAGGTGAACGGGGTCGTATCCGTCCGGTGAACCCATCTTTTGCCGTGCCAGCTCACGAGTAATACCTCCTATCAGATTGGCACAATATGCGCGCCGTGCGCAGGCACGGGCCGTACTTTCAATTGGGCTTCACCTGGCGGGGCAAGAGCACCAGCCGTTTCGTGCGGCCGGAGCGGGTGACCGAGATAAGCCGCAAGGTAGAAAACTACAAGCGCTTCCGGGAACTGGTCAACGAGTGGGTGGATCTGGCGGTGGAACAGGAGCGCGCCACCTCGAAGCGACGTCCTGGAGATTGATCGCAACCGGTTGCCGGAAAACGTGGACGCCCTGCGGCAGATGGTGGCGGCCCTCCTGGAGGAGGTGGACTCCAAGGAGCGGCAGCTCCAACAGTTGCAGCACCTGCTGGAACGGCTGCTGCGTTGGCGCTAGGGCCCGAAGCGCGAGCGGGTGAATGAGAATCAGTTGTTCCTGTTTGCGGTGGGGATCGTCTCGGCGAAGAGGTCAGCAAGCGGCTGGAGTACGTGCCCGCTTCGTTGTACGTGATCGAGGAAGCCTGTCAGAAACATGCCTGCTCGAAGGGCTGCACTCTGATCACGCCCCAGAAGCCGATGCAACCGATTGAGACGGACCGCAGGCATTCATGGAGAAATTCAGTGGGTTCCTCCAGGCCGACGCGTACTCAGGTTATGACGGGTTGTACGAAGATCCTGCACACGAGCTGGTCGAAGTCGCGTGTTGGGCGCATACGCGCCGCAAGTTCTACGAAGCGCAGTCCTCGGACTTGATGCGGTCGACGGTGATGTTGGCCTATATCCGGCTATTATACGACGTGGAGCGGGAAGCCCGCGATATGAAGAGCGTGATCAGCATGATTATACTGCACGGCCTTAAGAGACTATTTATCGGCCGTCCCCAGCTTTTCCTTGCGGCGGGCGACAGCGGTCAAGTTGTGATCTGCTTCAGAGAAGTCCGGTTGCAGGCGCAAAGCTTCGCGGTACTCGCCGGCCGCACCGTCCAAGTCACCTTGATATTGCAAGACCTTACCAAGGTCATTGTGGGCGAGTGGGTTATTCGGATTCAGCCGCAGAGCCTCCTGCAACTCTGGTCGGGCGCCCGCTATGTCACCCTTCCTCGCCAAAGCCAGGCCCAGGGCGTGGTGAGCCGGGGCGTAGCCGGGCGCGAGCCGTACCGCCTCGCGAAATTCAGCGACCGCACCGTCCCGGTCACGCTTCTCCTCAAGAGCGAGCCCCAGGTTGACGCGCGCGGGCGCGGAATCGGGCTTCAGTCGCACGGCCTCGCGGTGTTCAGCGATCGAACCGTCCAAGTCCCCCTTCCTGTCCAGGGCAACTCCAAGGTTATCGTGTCCTAAGGCGTTCCCGGGGTTCAGACGGATGACCTCGCGTAGTTCCTTGATTGCACCCTTCAAGTCGCCCTTCTTGCCGAGAGCAATGCCGAGGTTCAGGTGCGCGCTTTCGAAGTCGGGTTTAAGTCGCACGGCCTCGCGGTACTCCCCGATCGCCGCATCGCTTGCTATCTCGCCGTCGAGCGCTCGAGCCATGGCGAAATGAATGACGGGGTTCTGTGGCTGACTCTTGAGGACGCGCAACAATGTGGGTACCGCCTCCGCGCGGAAATCTGCCCATGCCTTTGGATCGGGCTCGTAGTAATTCTCAACTCTAGCTGCCTGGACAGCTTGAAGCAGGAGCCCCCAAGGCTTCGAGGGACCAGAGCGCCTCCCGGTCCGCGTCGAAGGCTGTCCCCCGCTCCTTCAGCATCAGGGTTACCTCTTGGACCGGGCGGCCCCCGGCCAGCATCGCGGCCAGTTCCAGCCACATTAAGGGTGCGGCAGGTTGCTCTTCCTTTGGTGGCTCCGAGGTCAAGAGCGGGTGGGGTGCGGCACTTTCGCGTGCTTGTGGCAGGTAAGCTACGACCGCCTGGAAGGGCTTCTCCGCTTCCGCGACGGCTCTCGAAAAGTCCTCGGCAACCAACCTATGACGCTCCTTCGATAGTCGTCCGGTGAGCTCTTTAATGCTCGTTACGGCGTCGCCGATGCTCTTTCCTACCTCGGCAGCAACCTCAGGATCGTAAGGGTTTTCTTTGACGCGTTCCTCAAATTGTTTGTCACGCAACTTCCTTCCTGCCGCATCAAGGACGGCGAGGCCCAAAACCTGACCGAAACTCGGTCTAACGGCCGCAGTCGGATTTTTGACCCCAGGGTTTGCGTTATTTCTCCAGCCCTCCCACAGTAGCTCAACTTGTTTTTCCATGGGAACCGGCCCCACGTAAAGGCGTAGCTGCGCTGCCAACTTTTTCTGGATCTCCGCGAGAAGCGGCGGAGTTGCTGGTCCCTTGAAGACGCGGAGTTGTGCCCATGTCTGGTCCCTGGCCGGGTCCACGTAAAAGCTCTCCATGGCCACCATGACGAGCTCGGCTTCCGCAGGGTTTCCGACTAAGCTAAAGCGTCCCCATTTTCGCAGGGATAATTCAGTTTGTTCTCTTGCCCGTCTTCCGCACGGAAAAGGTGGTTTAGGACACTTCTTCCCCTGCTCATCCATGCCTATAACCGCGACCGTCTTGGCGGCGAGTATGGTTCGCCAAGGCTCCGGGGCGTAAGCTTGGGTGGGGATTGCCGTCTCCCCCTGCGCTGGACCGCTGGGGCGGAGGTGGGCGGTCGGCTGCCCCGTGTCCTTCCCAGCCTCCTGTCCTGCGACGCTCGCGGGCCCGCTTCCGCTGGCCGTTTGAGTCGCGGCGCTAGCCGCACCCCACGAATCCGGTTGCTGCAAGACCCCCAGGCGGGGACTGGCCAAAAGGGACCACGCAAGAAAGACGGCTGAGTAAATTGGCCTTTTCATGGGGGCGCCTCCACGGGCCTGGCGGATCGCACCGGTTTGCGATGTGTGCGGCCGCCAAGCGATTACCGGGATAGTAAGCTTGTAACCACGGCAGGTTCTTCATGCCGTGGGTTCGTGACGTTCCGGCCCTGAAGAAGCCCACGGCACGGAACCCGTGCCGAGCCTGAAACCCCGTCATACGCCTTCATTTCCACGCCATCTACTACTACTGCTAGATACCAAATTAGGAGATTACCCGAAACGGCCCTCCTACCTGCTAGGATATTACCCAAAACGGACCTCTTATCTGCCTCTGCGCCCGCATTATCAAGGCCAAAGCGTTGTGTTGCCATGTACGCGACGCGCTTGCTGTCAGGGCTGAAGACAAGGTGGCCGATCCCATCCCCGTATTCCTTACCTTCCACTCCATCAATTATCACCAGCTCCCTTTTCCCGCGGCTTGCAAGGTACGCCACGCGTTTGCCGTCCGGGCTTACAGCCAGCATCGCACTATGCTTGTCCGGTTTGACCCTCCCTATCGGCACCTCCTTGATCAACAACTTCACGGCTGGGGTGGCAGGTTGCTGGGCCGCGCTACGTGCCCAGGAGGAGATCATCCCCGCCGCGCACACGAATCCGAGGGCAATCAATCGAGTGTTGCGCCGCATGAGGCCTCCTTTCAAAAGCTGTCTAGGAAATTGAGAAGTATGCGCGCTGCAAGACGGGAGCGGACGCGTCGCTCCATTGCGCCCTCCCTCTTGGCCTCGCTAACGAGCTTGGCTAATTGAGCAAATTCTACTCGCCTGGGACAGGACTTGTCAACGGAGAAGTCATTATGAATCTGCTGGGTACATGTTGTCGTTGTTCCCCCAGCACTCTCAACTTGCGACCCCGAGGCCATCGGACAAGGACCGTTGAGCGGAGAAGCCAGCGCGTGCTGCCCCCTACCGCTTGCAACCAGATCGTAACTCTGCGGGGTTGGTAGGAGTTAGATTGGGCGAATCTGTCTGGCCCGGCAGGACGAGCCAGTCTGTCCTGAATATTGAAGCGCTATCCGCCAACATGCCGTCGGTCCCCGCTAGGTCAAACAGAACCGGACGGCACGAACTCCGGCGCCGAGCCGCCCCCAGAGGGGAGAGGTCTCTATCGCCGAGAATGCCAAGTCTCCTGCAATCCGCAGGTAACGTGTCCGTCCGGGGGACACGGTATGGGCTCACCGGACGCTTACACAGGGTCTAAGGATGGGCAGACGACCAGATTATGAGCAGATGAGGGCACGGGGTTCACTGGTCGCGAATGGGATAGCGTCCGTAGGTTTTGGCCGTCTCGTAGAAGGCCAGGATGTTCTGGAGCGGCACCTCGGACTGGATGTTGTGAGCGGGCGAGATTATCAGTCCCCCCCCCTTCCCCGCGGTTCGCAGCCGCAATCTCACTTCATTGGCGACATCCTCGGGCGTTCCGAAGGGCAGAACTTCCTGAATATCCACCGTCCCCCAGAACGTGAGGTGGTCTCCGTACTCCTTTTTCAGCCGGGCGGGATCCATCGACTTGGGCTGGACGGGATTCAGGATATCGAGGCCTACCTCGATGAGATCAGGGATTATGGGATAAATGCCGCCGTCCGAGTGGAAGGCAATTTTCACTCGAGGATTGATTGCCTTCCACTTGCTGAAAAGCCGGGCGTAGCGCGGCTTGAAGAATTCCCGGAAGAGTTGCGGAGAAATCAGCATTCGGTCCTGCGTGCCGAAGTCATCTCCGATCCAGATGATGTCCACGCCCAGCCCGACCATTCTGGTTCCGGCCTCGTCGACCCAGGTCAGGAGCTTATCGAGATAGGCGTTCATGAAGTCTTTGTTGGTTACCATGTCCATCAGGACTTTTTCCATGCCTCGCAGATACCACGCCAGCTCGAATAGAGTGCAAGCGCACCCGCCCATGATCCCATACTCGTTCCCGTACTGGGCGACCAGTCGGCGCGCGCCGGCATAGCGGTCTTCTGCGGTGAAATCCGGCATGGAAAATTCCGACGGGTCCACAATGTCTTCGAGGGGACGCCTCACCATTTCCGTGTACGAGCCACCCGCAGCGTTCTTGAACCATTTCCAGCCAATGCCCCACTCGTCAGTATATTCTTCGGCGGGATCGGCGTAGTAGCTGGTGCACGGGCCCACCCAGGAAATCAGAAAGTCGTGGTCCATCAGGAGCGGAAGCGGGCCACCCGCCGCCTTGTAAGTTTCGGTTTGATCCGATTCCACACCCAGATGGCGCAATACGGTTTTCTCCGCTTCGGGAGTGTACCAGGCGCAGAGGGGAACCCGGTCGGGCTCCTCATGATTAATCGCCGTCAGCAAACGCTCTTTGTGGGTCATCAATGCCTCCCCGCAGATTCGGTCTCGTCTCTTTTGACCTTTCAGGTTCTCACCGCGAAGCGGTGGACCATGAGTAGCCGTGGGCGCGAGCCCACGGTCGTTGGCTCCCTAAACGACTGCGCAACCCCGCAAGGGGTTGTCCAAGGTGGTTCGGCCCTTTCAGAGCCGAAATCGCGTGATGGCTTCCTGTCCGTGGGTTTCACCCACAGCTCTTCAAGGTGCTCCCCTTCGGGGAGCGAAGCCGGAAATGGAAAAAGCTGACTCCTTCACACCAAGTTCTCGACTTCATGGTTTCTAGTGCTGGCGTGGAGACTCAGGCACTCTCACGATTTCGACACGATTTTGCGCCACGAAAGCCAGGGCCTGCTCGAAATCGAAAACTTCCTCGTGGCATCCCAAGGCCCGAGTGCAGGAGGCGCCCACCGCGCTGGCAAAGCGCAACGTGTCTTCCAGCGGCCAGCCCTCGAGCATACCCACCAGGAAGCCGGCGTCAAAGGCGTCTCCGCTTCCCGATTCGTCAACGGAGTCAACCTGGAAAGCCGCCGCGCGCAGTGTTTCACCGTCTCGCCTGGCTAGCGCCCCCGCGCTACCCCGAGTAATCACGATGGTTCCCTGAGGATTGACGCGGCCCAGGATTCCTGCCTGCTCGAGCGGGTCGCTGCGACCCGTCAGGACGCGGGCCTCGTCTTCATTGGGCAAAAACAGGTCAGTATAAAGCAGAGCCTGCCGGATATCCTCGAAAGCGGAGAGGAACCCGGCGGGAATTACGACGTCCAGAGCGGTGATCAACCCGCGCTGCTTGGCCTCGCGGAACAGCGTCACCAGATGTTCGGGTCGAAAAGCCGGCATGGCGAGGTACCCTCCCACGTAGAGTGCGCGCGCGCCATCGAGGACCTTCAAATCAATGTCAGCGATCGAAAAATCGGCGTTGGCGCCAAAACAGTGAATGTACCGCCGGTCCTGGCCCCGGACGTTAATAATGAAAGTACACGAGGTGGGATGAGTGGGGCTTCGCCGAACGAAAGAAGGGTCGATGCCCAGTCGCTTCAAGTCTTGCAGAAGGAACTCTCCGAAAAGGTCGTTGCCGACTTTGCCGAGTACACTCGTGGTGCGTCCCAGACGCACCAAATCGGCCGCCGTGTTGGCGGCACATCCTCCGACGCTCAGCAGATAGCGGTCGAGCAGGGCCAGTTCGCCGGGGGCCGGAAGGGAAGCGATGGGGTTGCCGAAGATGTCGGCAACCAAGATTCCCAGGCAAATCACATCCGCCATTTCACAAATTCCTTCCCCACTCCTGGTCTGCCCCAAAACCTCACCAGGTGTCATTCTGAGGCCCCTGTTCTTTGGGGGCCGAAGAATCCCCGCAGTTGCCTCGTACGATCAGGCAGTCCGTCAGGCGACGGATTCGCGGCGAACTACAGAGATCCTTCGTCGTCCCAAAGAGCGGGACTCCTCAGGATGACAAGCTTCGGTCGCGAGTCGAGCCAATTCAGGCCTGCGAGATCACCGGGGCTCGCCTGATCCGCGGGTCAGTAAAGAGATCTTGATCGTCGGTGCTGCGAGTCGAGAATTCAGAGACGATGGCTCCTTCCGGCCCCGCTTGGAACCAGTGCTTCGTATCGGGAAAGAGTGTGTATTGCTCGCCCGGTTTCAGGCAGATTTGGTGGCCCACCGTGTAGTAAGCCTCTGAACCCTCCGGGGGGCGGCAAGCCGGTTGCGCCGCTGGGGGGCCGGGCACATATAGATAGACGGTTCCCCAGCGACAGCGGAACGTCTCCTCCTTACCCAGCCTGCTGCCCAGCGTAGGATGCCAGTGCTCCGGGCAGGTCTGATGTGGCAACATCACCAGTTCCTTGGCGCACACACGCTCCGTGTTTAAGTAGGTGATAATCTCGAGGCCGGTCTTTTCGAGTTCTCCCAGGCCGAAATCCGCCACCTCGAAGTGGGCTCGCTCCTCGGGGGTGAGCACAATCCCGGCCCGTTCGAGCATTTGTGCTGCGCGTTCTACCACCGATTCATATTGTTGTTGGGTAATCATAGCTCCATAATTTACCAGTTTTTCGGGAATCACGGCGAGGCAAGCTTGCTCGAGCGCAATTTCATGATTGACCTTCCCGACGCCCAAGAGGAGCAAATGGTACGCCTGTCTCCACGCCTTGACTTGGCCTAGGCAACGTGTTACTTGTAGGCGCTTGGGTTGCTAGAACGTTTAAGCAGGGGGATAAGGGACAGGCTTATGCTGCACGATCCCAGTCATTACACGCCCCGTCCTGTGGCAGAGGAAGTCAAGCTCTCGTCGAAAGACAAGGAGATCCTGCGCCGCTTGGCTGGGGAGTTGGCTGAGGTGGCCGCGCTGCCGGTTCACAAGGAGAAGACGCGGCTCTGGCAGAAGCTGAACGACCGCGAGTCCGAACGTCCGATGGTCTGGATCAATGAAATCTGCTGGCATGAGATGGACGTAGACGACGAGTTGACGCTCCGCACCGAGCACCCCTGGGCGCAGGAGCAGGAACGCGAGTTGCGGCGCACCCTCTATCAATGGCGGCACCTGCCCGGCGACATGATCGTAAGCGCCTTCCTCACCTGCCCGCTGGCCATTCACTCCACCGACTTCGGAATCATCGAGGATGTCGATATCGCCATCACCGATCCGTCCGCCGATGTGGTGTCGCGCCATTTCCATATTCAGATGCGCGATTTTCCCGATCTCGAAAAGATCAGGATGCCGGTGGTCACCCACAACGAGCTGGCGACGGAGCTTTATTACCAGGCCATGTGCGAGGTCTATGGCAGCATCATGCCGGTGAAGAAGGTGGGGCAGACGCATATCTGGTTTACCCCATGGGATTATCTGATCCGCTGGTGGGGCGTGCAAGAGGCGATGCTCGACTTGGTGGAACGCCCCGAGCTGGTGCACGCCGCGGTGGAGCGCATGGTGGATGCGTGGGTCACCGAGCTCGATCAGTTCGTGGAATTGAATCTGCTGGCGCTGGATTGCAATAACACCCGCATTGGATCGGGCGGCTATGGCTACACCCAGTCGCTGCCCGGGCGGAACTTTGATCCTGGCCACGTGCGGCCACACAATATGTGGGGTTGTTCGAACGCGCAGATTTTTTCCGACGTCTCGCCCGAGATGCAGTGGGAGTTTGCGGTCAAGCATGATCTGCGCTGGCTGGAGCGCTGGGGGATGGTGTACTACGGCTGTTGCGAGCCGCTGGACCAGAAGATCGAAGTGCTGCGCCGGATTCCCAATCTGCGCAAGATTTCCGCGAGCTACTGGAACAACACGGAGCGTCTGGTGGAGAAGGTGGGGAGCGATTATATCCTCAGCTACAAGCCGACCCCGGCGATCTTCGCGCGCGACGATTGGGACCCCGAGGGGGCGAGGCAAGAGCTGCGCACCTTTCTTACCAAGACGGGCGGACGGTGCCACGTGGAATTGATCATGAAGGATATCTCGACGGTGCGCTACGGGCCCAAAAAGCTCTGGGAGTGGGCCCAGATCGCGATGCAAGTGGCGGAAGAGTTCGCGCACTGAAGGGGCCTGACGACAGGGCAAATCGAATTAGCCAGAGCTCGATCGTGGCCGGAGAATACTCATGTCTTCTGCGGTATCAGAATTGAAAGCCTTGCGAATCGATCCTCGTGACAACGTCGCCGTAGCTCTCGACGATATCGCCCCGGGATCGCAAGTGCTCATTCAAGGGCTTACGCTCGAGGTCCTCGACCGCGTCCCCTTTGCTCATAAGATGGCTATCCGCCCCATTGCCGCCGGGGAGCCGATCCTCAAATACGGCGTCCCCATTGCTGTTGCCACCGTCAGTATCCGGCCCGGTGGCTGGGTACACGAGCACAATGCTCGATCGTACTTCGCGGCAAAAAGAAAGGTTGAACCGTGATCTTAGGATACGCGAGAGCGGACGGCCGGCTGGGAATACGCAATCATCTTCTGTGTGTCCACACGGTGGAGTGTTCCTCATTCGTCACCCAACAGATCGCCGCTACCAACAATCGCGTTCATGCAATGGGCTTTGCGGGTTGCTATGGCAACGAATATGCGGCGCGGATGATGGTGGCGCTGGGCAGCCACCCCAACGTGGGGGGAGTCCTGCTCGTCAGCCTGGGTTGTGAGGGAACGGACGCCGGCGCTCTGGCCGGGGCCATTCGCCGGAGCGGCCGCCCGGTTGAGGTGCTGCGGATTCAAGAGCAGGGAGGAACTGAACCCACCATCCGGCGCGGGCGCGAGCTTGTGGCCGGCATGCTCGAGGATTTGGAACGAGTGCCGCGCCTCCCCATGACGATGGCCGGCCTGGTTATTGGCGCCGAGTGCGGCGGCTCGGATGCGACCTCGGGAATTTCCGCCAACCCCGCCGTGGGCAGGGCGTCCGATCTAATTGTGGATGCTGCTGGCACTGCCATTATTGAGGAAACCCTGGAAATGCTGGGTTGCCAGGAGATCATCGCCGCGCGCGGGGCTAACCCGAAAGCGGCAGAAGACTTGCGCGCGGCAGTGGAGAAAGCAGAAACCTTCTCACTCCAAGTCGATCAGTTTTCGATTGCTCCGGGGAATCAAGCCGGCGGGCTCACCACGATTGAAGAGAAGTCCATGGGGGCATTCGCCAAAAGCGGCACGCGGCCAATTCAAGGCGTGATCAAAGTGGCCGAACAGCCTCCGCATAAAGGGCTTTGGGTGCTCGATACAGTTCCTGACCGAAGCCCGTTTGGTTTCGGCTATAGCAATCCCAATGATTCCGAGGGAATCCTCGATCTGATCTCCTGCGGCGCGCACATTGTGGTATTCACAACCGGGCGTGGCAGCGTCATCGGAAGCGTGATTTCACCCGTGCTGAAGGTTTGCGGTAACCCCAAGACATACGCCCGGATGTCGGGCAACATGGACGTTAACGCGGGCCGCATCATCGCCGAGGGAGCGACGCTCGATGAGGTGGGACGAGAGATTTTCGATCTGATCGCTGCCACCGCCTCCGGCCAGCCGACCAAAGCCGAGCTGCTCGGCCATCGTGAATATTTCATTCCCTACAAATCGCAGGATCTTTGCGTAAACGCCTAGCCATGACAACCTCTTCTCTGTCTGCTTTTCTTTTGGTCTGTTTGGGCGGCGTGCTGACGGGTGTGTTTACAGCGCCGATGAAATACCTAGCCCGCTGGCGTTGGGAGAACATTTGGCTGGTCTACGCGCTCTTTGGGCAACTGCTCATTCCTTGCGCGGTGCTCGGCGTGGCAATTCCGAATCTGCTCGGCCTTTACGGGCAGGTGCCGGCTCCTCGGATGATCCTGGTGCTGCTGTTGGGCGCCTTTTGGGGAATCGGCTCGGTCACGTTTGGTATTGGCGTGGATCGCCTGGGCGCGGGACTCGACTTCGCCTTGATCATGGGCATAACCACACTGTTGGGGACGGTCCTGCCTCTGTTTCTTTCCGGGCCAGGCAGTTTGAAACCACTTCCCTTTGTGCTGGGTCTCGTGCTCCTGATGAGCGGGGTAGCGCTTTCGGGCTTTGCGGGAATGCGCCGCGAGCGAGTTGTCTCATCTAAACAGCGGCGCTTTGCCGCCGGCCTTGCCATCTGCATTGCCTCGGGAATGCTCTCCTCGTTTTTCAATATTGGCATGGTGGTGGCGAAACCGATCCAGGCTCTTGCCGCCACGCGCGGCGCTCCCGGCTGGGCCGCCGGCGATGCGGTCTGGCCAGTCCTGCTGTGTGGATGCTTCCTCGCCAACGCCTCCTACTGTGGCTATTTGTTGAGGAAGAACGGCACCGGCAGACTTTACTTCCATGCCGGCTGGTGGGAATGGTGCGGGGCCTTCGGCATGGGGGCTGCCTGGATCATCGGCGTACTCGCCTACGGCGCCGGCGCGATGGCCATGGGGCAACTGGGACCGGTTCTCGGATTTCCAGTCTTCACGGCGTTGATGCTGGTTTGTGCTTACGGCGTGGGCCGCATCTCGGGAGAGTGGCGGGGAGTTGATCGCGCTACGGTCCGCTGGATGAACGCGGCTGTAATGCTCAACGTGATTTCAGTTTTTGTAATCGGCTACGGCAAATAGGAGGGATGAATATGGCTTTGGCAGGTCCTAATACTGCGGCGGATTTACCCATGATTGAGCGTTTGGCGGCGATCCCCTATACCGGCGCGGTCACGGACATCCTTGACGAAATGGGATACCACCATCAGGCCCTTCCTTGTTCTATTCAATCCCTGGTTCCCGGGCAGACCCTGGCAGGACGCGCGCTCACCCTCCTCGGCGAGCCATCGGAGATCGAGGATCCGGATATCGTTTTTCCACCTGTTCTAAAGATGCTGGGCGCCATCAGGCCCGGGGATGTGCTCACCTATCAAGCCAATGACAATGTCGCGGCGCACCTGGGAGAGCTGTCGGGCGAGACCGCCAAATTTCGCGGCGCGCGGGGGGCGGTGATCGATGGCGGGGCGCGCGACACCGAGTACATGTTCCGGCTCGGATTTCCGGTGTTTGCCAGATACAAAACGCCGTTGGATATCCGTGGCCGCTGGCGACTGGTGGACTGGAATGTTCCTATTGTGATCGGTTCGGTCGCGATCGCTCCCGGGGACCTGGTTCTGGGCGATCGGGATGGGGTTATCGTCATTCCGCAGACGATTGCGGAAGAAGTTATCAGCAAGGCGGAAGAAGTCGTACACACAGAGAATCTCGTCCGCACTGCCATTTTGCAAGGAGTTTTGCCGCTCGAGGCTTACCAGCGCTACGGGCGCTTCTAGCGCTACGTTACGCTAATTGACGAAACACGCCAGGCGCAAACTGTCATGCTGAGCCCGCTCGCTGTCATTCTGATCCGTCAGCCGACGGAGAAGAATCTCCGCAGTTCGCTCAGGGTGACAGACCATCGCCTGTTTCACTTTCGTCCGAGAATGTCATACCAGCAATTCAACCAGATCGCTCGACGAGCCGGGAATCTCTGGTGTCTTGTAAACTCCCCCTTGCACGAGCGCCGGATGGACAAAGTGCTGGCGCAGATGCGGAATGTATTCCAGGAATATCACCGGCTGCCCCACGGCGATATGATTGAAAAGCACCAGGTGCTGATGAATCTGGCCCATGTCGCCGACGTGCGGAACAACCGGCAGGCTGAATTTCCTGGCGAGCAGAGTGACTGCCAGGAATTCACTCACGCCTGCCACCCGCGTGCAGTCCACCTGAACGAAATGAACTGCGCCGGCTTCCATAAAGTTTTTGAACATCACCCGGTTGGGCACATGCTCGCCCAGCGCCACTCGCATGGGCGAGATGGCCTGCGCAAGTTTACGATGAGCGCTCACATCGTCCGGATGAGTCGGCTCTTCGATCCAGTATGGGGATACATCCCGAAGCGCGTGGCACATCTCCAGCGCGCGGGGAAGCGTCCACTGCTGATTAACATCAAGCATCATCAGGGATTGTTCCCCAACAAGTTCTCGCAACATATGAGCGCGCCGGATATCTCTTTCCGCATCTCGAGATCCGACTTTCAACTTGAAGGCCCGAAATCCAGCATCCAGGGCGCGACGAGCATTGTCGCGGACCTTCTCGTCGTCGTATCCAAACCAACCCACTGAGGTGTCGTAGCCGGGATACCCCGACTTCAGCAGGTGTTCCCGCTCCGCTCTTGTCGCCATCGGTTCCTTTAAGAGCGCCAGAGCGTCAGCCGGAGTTAAGACGTCTTCCAAATAGCTCAGGTCGAGCAAGCCGATGACCCGCTCGGGCGTAAGATCCAGCAGCAGTCGCCAAAGCGGAACGCCGCGCGTTTTTGCCCAAAGATCAAAGCACGCGTTGGTGACGGACGCCAGCGCCAGATGCACGGCTCCTTTGTGCGGCCCCAGCCAGCGCAGTTGCGGGTGATCGGCCAAAGAGCGCGAAAAAGCGCCGAAGCCCGCCATCAGCGATTCAATTTCCTTTCCCACCAGCGCCGGGGCCAGTAGCTTGATGATCTCGCAAACGATACGGTTACCTTCACCCAGCGTCAGCACGATGCCCGCGCCGGTCAGGGCATGATTCGTGTTCAGCCGTGTCACCGCGAGACAATATTCAGATTCCGTATGGACCGCATCACTGCCCGCTCCTGCCGGCAATGGATAGCGAGCGTCGTATGCCCGGACGGATTGAATAACTGTCTCTGCCTGTCCCACGTTAGCCCCGTGTGTCAATAGCAAGTCTGCCGATGCGGTCAGTCTGTTGCAGCCCGCTGTTCCCTGCCGGGCTCGGTCAGACCTTTCTCTTTTTCACCATCAGTAGATGTTCACACGCCAGAACGACCGCACCGTGCTGGTTGAAGGCTTCGAGGAGCTCCACCACAATGCCGTAGTCAGGCCGTTTCGGCGATTCGCGTTTTTCCTTGAGGGTGACCCGGACGCGCAGCGTATCACCAATTAGAACCGGCTTGACGAACCGCAACCGGTCGTAGCCGTAAGTGAAAGCCTCGGGATTAACATCACCCGCCGTCAGACCCACCGCCATCGTGAACACCAGTGTGCCGTGGGCCATGCGCTGGCCGAATTCCTGCCCCTTGCACCACTCCGCATCCATATGATGCGGGTAGAAATCGCCGCTTTGACCGGCGTGCAGAACGACGTCGGTTTCGGTCATGGTTCGGCCAAGGGTTTCTCGCGTCGAACCCACTTGATAGTCTTCGAAGCATTGGGAGCGTATCACGCGATAACCTCCTTGGGGCTGACTGTGCGTCTCTGCTCCATGGAAAGGTACGCCGCGAATACCAATTGCAGCGTTTTAAGGTTGTCCTCCCCGCTGGTGAGCGCTTGCGTGTCATCTTCGATGGCGCGCATCAATGAGCCCATCGGTCCCATGAACGCGTCGGGAATCCACAGGTAGTCATTGCGCGCGGAGAACCAGTAGCCCATGCTTTTCTTGGACATAAACTCGAGCGTGTCCGGGCGTCCGGAGGGATAGTTATACATCAGCCCAATGGTCCCTTTGATAATCCCTTCCGTTCCTTCGAAGCGAAAAATGGCGTAGCGGTCGTCTTGCCAGACCCCATGGTTCACGTCGATCAGCACCTGCAAACCGGAATCGTATTCCCAGATGGTGAGGGTTCGGGTTTCCGCCTCGGTCAGCTCCCCGGGCATGCGGCTTCCACTGGTGAAGACGCGGTCGGGTTCCCCGAAGAGGTAACGCAAAGAGTCAATATAGTGGATGCTGTGATTCAGCACTTCCAAGCGCTTGCGGGCAAACATCCACGGCCACATGGACCAATCCGTTTTGCAGTGAACCTGAATCGTTCCGTAACTGGGGACGCCCAGCCATCCCTGGTCCAAGAGTTGCTTGGTCCCCCGCATGCCGACCGTCCAACGCATCTGCTGGTTGACGGCCATCTTGAGTCCGGCTGCCCGGGCTAGGGCCACCAGGTTGGCCGCCTTGGCGTATTCATCTGCCAAGGGCTTCTGGCAGAGAATGTGCTTTCCGGCGCGAATCGCCTGCGCCCCGATGTTCAGGGTTTCCCAAGGGTACACGGCGATGTCCACAATCTCCACCTCCGGGTCGCCGACCAGTTCCTCGAGCGAGTCGTAAACCTTGGGAATCTTGTGGTCGCTGGCCGTTTTCTCCGCCCGCTCGCGGCTCTTGTCCGTGATCCCCACAACCTTGAAGCCCGCCTGCGCGTAGGCCGGTAAGTGCGCGTAATTGACAACCCCCCCGGCGCCGACGATTCCTATACCGTGGTCCAATCGCCGCGGCATCTCGGGCTTGAAATCGAGATCAGGGTGCGCGCTGGACATGCTTCCTCCCATAGTGCCTGCTATCGAGGACAAGTTGAAGAGTGGTTAAAATAGCCCCGAGCCAATGTGTGCGTGCCGATTCGCTGAAGCCTTCAATTATACCGCAATCCGGCTCTCACCCGCTCACCCGCAAAATGCGCGAACGCTCCCAGCGATCATGGGCGTGATATTTTCTTGCTCGCTCAGTTTTTGGGGGCGGGGGGTAAATTTGCCAATTGAGCTAGCGCTTTCTTGGCATCCTCATCGTGCGGGTCGAGCTCGAGCGCGGCTCGAAGTTCTTTCGCCCCATCCTGCGTATTGCCAGTTCGGCAGTAAATCAACCCCATATTCCGATGCAGGTGCGCGCTCTCCGCACACTGACCGCAGAGTTGGATTGCCTCCTTCATCTGTTCCACCGCCTGTGGCCAGTTCTGCGCGCGGGCTGCCTCGATCGCGAAGTTCCCCAGGGCCTGGACCCGATCGAACAGTCGGTGGCTCTTTTCGAGCGCCTGGAAACGCTCCATATACTGCTTCGCTTCCGGATCATGCCGTTCCTCGAGCGCCCGCGCGAGGTTGTACAAAGACTGTGACTGGTTAGAATCCACCTGCGCGGCTATCTTCCAGTGTGCGATCGCCTCGTCCTTTTTCCCCATCCGATCCAGGCTCTGGCCAAGCAGATACTGAGCGTCGGCATTGCTGGGAGTAAGGGCCACAACCTTCTCGAGGAGTTCCGTGGCGCGTGGAAGGTTGTTGAGCTGCCTTTCGTCGAGGGCCAGGGAGTAAAGCGCGTCGGCGTAATTCGGTTGAATCTGGCAAGCGGTTTCCAGCTCTTTTCGGGCTTCGCCATACTTCCCAGTGTAGAAATAGAAGCGCCCCAAGTTGTAGTGAGCTTTGGCGGAGCGAGGGTCGAGGCGAAGGGCCTCCGAGAACTGTGCAAGCCCCCCGGCCAAGTCGTACTGGTCCGCCAGCGCGATTCCCAAGTTCACGTGTGCATCCGGGGAGTTGGGGTCGAGCGCCACCGCTTTGCGGAAGCTCTGAATCGCCTCCGCCTCACGACCCGTCTTGGCCAAAAGCATGCCAAGCCCTGTGTAGCCAGATGGATCGTCGGGAGCTATCTTGATTGCAGTCTGGAACTGCCGCTCTGCCTCCGCGTATTGTCCCTTCTTGGCCAGGGTCATTCCAAGGTCCAAGTAAGCTTTGGCGTACTTTGGATCGCTCTCGATGGAGCGCTGGAACATCGTCGCCGCTTGTGCGTCGTTGCCCTGTAAGCTGTAGAGAACGCCGAGATGGTCTTGAGCTTCAGCATTTCGAGGGTTGCTAAGCAAAGCGCTCTTGAATTCCTGTTCGGCCTTGTCCAGCTTGCCGCCCCTCAGCGCCAGCAGGCCCAACTGATCGTGCGCGATGCCAAATTTCGGGTCAAGTTTGACCGTCTCTTCCAGTTGCTGCTGCTCTTCCTCGAACTCTCCCAGCCTGTCCAGAGCCAGCGACAGGTTGTAGTAGGCCTGAGCGTAGTTCGGGTTCAGTTGCAAAGCCTTACGATAGGCGCCGACGGCCTGCTGGACTTTGCCTTCGGAAAGCCACTCGTTGGCTTGGTTATTCAGTTGGCCCGCCGTGATGGTTTGGCTTGCATGCTCCTTCAGTGTCTGGGCTTGTTGGCGCTCGGCTTGAGCGCCGTCTGTATCGTTGAGTTTCTCGAGCAGCAACGCGAGCTGAGAATGCACGTCGGGGTCCTGAGAGTTGATTGCCTCCGCTGCCTTAAGCGCTCGCACGGCATCGTTCGTCTCACCCGAATGCGCCAGAGCGAGTCCGAGGCTGTAGTGGACCTGAAACTCGCCGGGACGGAGACGCTCAGCGCGCCTCAAGACCTCCACCGCCTGGCTCCACATCGCCAGACCTTCGTCGGCAAGGCCTTGCACGTAATATCCCGCGTAGTCTTGGGGCTTGTGGCGAGTGTAGAGCGCAGCGTTCTCCAAGGCGTCCGAGTAACGACCGAGCTCGATCAAGACTCGCGCCAGAGCCAGTCGCGCGTCGTCGCGATGGGGATCGAGGCGCAGCGCCTCGCGATATTCCTTTTCCGCCGCCAAGTAGCCTGCCTGGCTCCTCTTCTGTGCTTGCACCGTGCCCATATTCAGGTGCGCTCCAGCCGAATTGGGATGCGCGGCCACGAGCCTGGCGAATACTTCCTGGGCCTTGTCGAGATCGCCGCTTTGGGCGTAACTCCTCCCCAAGGACGCCTCGAGCTGGTCAGCTACATCCTGCGGAGGGTTGAGGGCCCGCGCCTCCTCGAGGCGGGAAATGGCCGCCGAATACTTCCCCTGAGCATCGAGCAACTGAGCAAGGTTCAGATAAGTCGCGTAGAAATGCGCGTCGGCGCGGATGGCGCCATTGTACTCACTCTCGGCGGCATCCAGCTTGCCTGCGCCTTCGAGCAACGCTCCCAGCGCGAGGTGTGCGCCGGCAAATTGCGGGTTTTGCTTGATCAGCGTTTGCAGCCCTTCGCTGGCCTTTGCAGGCTGTCCGCTTCTGATCCAGGCCAGGGCCAGATTGTAGCGCGCCTCCTGGGAGTCCGGCTGAAGCCGAAGCGCTTCTTGGAAAGACGGGATCGCGCAAGCCAGGGCGCCGCGCTGGGCATAGAGGGCGCCCAGCGTGTTCCAGGCCCCCGCCGTGGGGTGATGGCGGACGGCGTCGAGCATGTTGGCGACATTTCCCTTGGTGTGGGCGGGCTCGAGGCAGGTCTTTGGCAAGGCCGGTGGCGACTGCGTCGTGGCGGTGGCCGCGGCAGGCCGCTCCTTCTGGAAACCTTGAACGGCGCCGCTCGCCGCGATCGCACTATGCGACAAAGCTAAACCAAAAATGGCGCCAAGAATGAGCGCGAAACGGAGCGCACTCAAAATGAATGCCGCCTGGTTCGCCGCCAGGCACGTGCGGGCCACGCTTCTCCAAATTACGCTCGTTACCCTAGGTGACGACCTGCGGCTTCGCCGCCTGACTTGCGGAAAGGCTTTGCCTTTCCGCAAGACGTCCGAGCTGAGCAACCTCCTCCTCGCAGGCTGGAAGGCTGAGCCTTCCAGCCTGCGAGCGGGAGGAAACGGGGTGCGGCATCGGCCGGAAAGTCGGAGGCTTTTCCGTCGGCTGACGGGCAGAGCCGCTCTGTGCGTCGGCGTGAGCTGGTAATTTGGATAGCTCAGAGTGCGGCCCAACGCAACGGATTGAGGATTGCTGATTGCCAATTGGCGATTGAAAAATTGGTCCCTCAACTTCTTCCCCTGTCTCAATCATCAATCGTCAATCGAAAATCGTCAATCGAAAATCGCCGGCTGCTCCCCCTCCTTGGTTGAAGGAGGGGATCAGGGGGCGGTTGTGACTGGCGCACTGTTCCTGGAACCCACCACCCCGTAATCCCCTCCTCCGTCGAGGAGGGGACCACCTTCGGCGTCAGAAG
>Ga0315282_10007134_pt1 | contig 18460 bp, 22 predicted proteins | sample YL17G07_20_MG_FD_203693 | JGI IMG/M metagenome (GOLD analysis project Ga0315282, IMG submission 203693) | Sediment microbial communities from Yellowstone Lake, YNP, Wyoming, USA - YL17G07_20 | ecosystem: Environmental > Aquatic > Freshwater > Lake > Sediment | place: USA: Wyoming | collected...
GGGCCTAATGACTGTTGCAATCATAAGAATAGCAGTTGTTTTCCCTGCCCCGTTGGGCCCAAGAAGCCCAAGAATTTCTCCCTCTTCAACTTCCAAGTTTAGATTGTCAACTGCCGCCAAGTTTCCGAATTTTTTTGTAAGGTTCTGAATCCTAATTATTGGCGCCATTTTTATACCAGACGTTGAAGCAGATACGATGGCGAAGCAGCTAGATAAGATTTACCGTGATAGCAAGTCTAAGGCAGTTTTTTCGGCTTTTTCCATAACGGTTTGTTCATCTAAAGTTTTCACTTGTCTATTTTCCATCAATATTTTTCCATCAACGATAACCGTGTCCACATCGCTTCCGCGTGCAGAGTAAAGAATGCTTGCGTAAATGTTATGCAAGGGTTTTAGGTGGGGCTTTGAAAGGTCGATTAATACTATGTCGGCTTTCTTACCTATTTGAAGGGAACCGACGTTTTCCCTTAGTCCTAAGGCTTTGGCGCCGTTTATTGTTGCCACCTTTAAGACTTCGTAGGCTGGCATAACCGTAGGATTCAGATAGATGAGCTTTTGAAGTAAAGCCGCAATCTTCATAGTTTCAAACATGTCAAGGGAATTATTGCTAGCAGGCCCATCCGTTCCCAAACCCACATTAACACCCAAATCAAGTAAGTCCTTTATTTTTGTCGTGCCTAAACCAAGTTTCATGTTAGCCACAGGAACATGAACCACGTTGACGCTACGTTTAGAAAGGATATGCATGTCCTTTCTTGACAAGCTTATACAGTGAGCGGCGAGAACATGGCTTTTCAAAAAGCCAATCTTTTCTAAAAATTCAACTTCGCTGGAGCCGTATTCTTTAAACATGGCGTTTGATTCAGCCAAATGCAAGTGCACACCAACATTTAACTTAGAAGCCTTTTCGCTGATCTTTATGAGTAATTCTGGGCTGCAACTGTAAGCTGCGTGAGGGCCAAGCATGGTTCTTACCCTGTCATTAGCGTATCCATGGAAACGTTTGGCAAAATTTGCGCTTTTATGAAGCATTTTTTTGCCTAGCACTTTATTTCCGGCTTCAATTATGCCTTCTGCTAAGACGCCCCGCAATCCGCTTTTCTCCGTGGCCTTTGCAACAATGTCCTCATGAAAATACATGTCAGCAAAACATGTCGTTCCGCTTTTGATCATTTCCAAACATCCTAAAAGGGCTCCGACATAAACATCCTCCGGCCTAAGCTTGGCCTCCAAAGGCCAAATAGTCTCTTTCAGCCAAGTGTCCAACGGTTGGTTTTCGGCTATTCCTCTGAAAAGAGTCATTGGCACATGCGTGTGGCAGTTAATCAATCCTGGCATGGCAACCTTTCCGTTTGCGTTTATCTTTGTTTCAGCGTCTATGCTGGTTACGGATGCAGATTTTCCGACGAAAGTTATTTTTCCGTTCTTTATGGCTAATGTTCCGTCCTCTATGGAGCCTTTACCGTCCATTGGCAAAATAATGCATCCGTGAATTAGGATGTCTGCTTTTTCCAAAAGTGTCCCCTCTATTTAGAGGGGGGCTAGCCATAAAAATTATGCTAGCGCAATGTTGTTGTCCTTCTCAGGGTGCAAGCTAGAAAGATGTTAGCGGACTTGAGCTTTGAGCTAGATCAGTGGTTTTGATTCTTGGATTTTCTTTAAGAATGGACGCAAAGCTGGTTGCAGAGTATGCTCCTCTGTCAAAGCGTCTTTGGGTACGCCTGGTGTGCCTATTTTTCTGCATATGAAGTTAAGTGAATCTTCCGTGAAGTTTAGCAGGCTCTGTCCTTCGGTTGTGAGTTTATACACTTTTCTTGGGCGTTCGCTGCTCATGTTCCATTCACTTTTCACATATCCCTTCTTCTCTAACAAGTTTAGGAGCGGGTAAATGGTGCTTGGTCCGAAGTAAACTCCGAAGGTTTTGCGAATTCTTGTAATTACCTGATAACCGTGCATGGGCTGCGAGCTTAAGAACTGTAGTACTATTAGGTCTAGGAGTCCCTTCATCAATTTGACTTGAACTTCTTTTGAGTTGTTTACCATTTTATTTTTCCCTTCTGTATTTGTGTCCAACAGTTTTTTTGTTAGACACGGATACAATATGTCCTTTTTCGGACATATCTCAAGACTCTATAAAGCATAAACAAAAATATAAACCTTCATGCTTACCCCAAACATAAAAAAGCATACTGAAGCATATCAAAATATTCCATTTCCTACATAACCTAAATAAGCCAAAACGTGAACCAGTACAAAACAGAACACGTGGAGCGTGAAAAAATTGACAGAAAACTTCAGAAAAGAAATTGTTCAACGCATAACCAGAAACCTGCTTGATATCCAATTATTAAGGCTTATTCAGACACAGCCCATGTGGGGCTACAAAATAAAAAAGGAAGTGGAAACAAAATTTGACGTAAGACTGAGGCACGGAGCTCTGTACCCGCTACTTAATGCTATGGAACAGAAAGGCTTCCTTACAAGCCAAAAACAGCAACAAGGAGGAAGAACAAGGAAAGTGTACGCAATAACAAATAACGGTAAAGAGTACGTAGAAACGTATAAGGGCATACTAAAAGAACAAATACAAAAACACGACATAAAATAAAAAGATAAGAATGAAAAGGAAAACTTGTAAAAAGTTAATGGAACAAGCTAAAATAATTCTCAGAGAACGCGGACAAAAAGCGTTTGAAACTGCGAAAAACACTGTCCTAAAAGAAAAAATCAAGTATAAACCAGTTTACGAAGCACTTCGTTATTTCATGGAAGAAGCATGGTATGACTTCCAACATCCAGCTCTACTTTCGCTAGCATGCGAAGCAGTCGGCGGCAACCCAGACGAAACAAATCAAATAGGAGCTGCAATGGTTCTAATGGCAGGCGCCGCTGACATACACGATGATATTATCGACAAATCAGAAACCAAAGCTTCTAAGCTGACTGTCTTTGGAAAATTTGGCAAGGACATTGCATTACTTGCTGGCGACGCCCTACTATTTGAAGGATTATCCCTCTTGCAGGATGCCTGCGAAGATCTTCCGAAAAAGCAAAGAAAAGTCATTCTGAAACTATCAAAACAAGCTTTCTTTGAGATTGGAAGCGCTGAAGCAAAGGAAACTAGCTTCAAAGGAAAATATGATTTAGCGGCAGAAGAATATCGCAATCTCATAGAATTGAAGGTGGCTGTGGCAGAAGCGAACACACGAATTGGCGCAATTCTCGGCGGTGGAACCCCTGAAGAAATTGACGCTTTAGGCCGATATGGCAGGTCTCTAGGAATTTTGATGACGATAAGAGATGAATTCATAGATACTTTTGAGCCGAATGAGCTTAAAAACCGAGCCAAGAACGAATGCTTACCCCTTCCCGTTTTGTATGTTTTCCAAAACTCTGCAGTTAAGAAGAGAATCACTCCCCTACTTCAGAAAAAAGAGATAACAGAAGAAGACGCCAATAAAATAGTAAATATAATTTTTGAAACTAAGGAAATCCAAAATTTGAGAAGAGAAATTAAGAAGGTACTTAGAGAAGCATCCACAGAAATTAGGATCGTGAAATGTTCAGTCCGTTCGGTACTAAAGCTTCTATTGGCGGCATCTGTTGAAGATCTCTAATGCCAGCCCCAACCTCTAATAGGTTTTGGTTTTTTAGCCTTCAACCTTTCTTCCTCCCTGTATTTGTGTTGAACAGTTATTACTTAAAAGCTTTGCCCTAGGACCATACAATCCTATGTACTAAAGATTTATTTATTGATTGAAATGATGAAGAGATATTTGGAGAAGCTGTGGTGTCCAAGGAATCTCTCAATAGCAGGGCCGGAATTACTGCGAAAACCCTTTTCATACTTGTATTTCTCATAGCCAACACTTTTGCGTGGTACTCTTATGCATTCAGTGTCTTGTTGGAAATTATAGCAAATACCAAGCTGGCTTACTCTGAAACTCTCACAGTATGGATAATTCATTTTGGCGGAGTTGCTATTTCGGCTTTAGTTGGGGCTATTGCGTCGAACAAAATCCATCGAATCCATCTCATATCGTTATGGATGCTGTTTGGATTATTTTCTTCACTTCTACCAATTCCCGCAGGCTTCGAAAACGTGTTGGGCGTTTCCGTTATTTCTCTCTGCTGGGCAATATCGTTTGGCTTAGGCATGCCAGCATGCATGGGGTATTTTACAGAGTTTACTACCACAGAAAATCGAGGAAGATACGGAGGAATAACATTTTTCGCTATAGGTGCTAGCATGTTCTTGCTTGGCATGATAAACGTTTATGGATTTACAGCGGAAATTCTTACTCTTACAGCTTGGAAAGGACTCGGCCTCATAGTCCTCGCCTTTCTGAAAGAAAGCAATGAGCATGAAAGAATAAGTAAAGTTCCTTCTTATTCTTCTATTCTTCATGAACGCTCCTTTCTTTTGTATATTACTGCTTGGATTATGTTCTGCTTGGTAAACTACACGAATTTTCCGATAATGGAAAACTTTTTCGGACAAGAATTTGTTTATTTATCGTCTCTTATTGAAGGAATCATTAGCGGAATCTTCGCCTTATTCAGCGGATTGCTTTGTGACATGGTTGGACGCAAACGCTTAATCATATCCGGTTTCGTTATGTTAGGCATTGGATACGCTACTCTCGGAGTTTTTCCTGGAACTTTAATCAGTTGGTATTTCTATACAATCGTTGACGGAATCGCTTGGGGAATGTTCGGCACGATTTTCATTATAATTTTATGGGGGGACCTTTCATATGGTATGCCAAGTGAAAAATACTATGCCATTGGAGGGTTGCCGCTCCTTTTTGCTAATTTTCTGCAACTTGCTGCCGGACCATATCTTGTCAGATTTGTATCGGTGTCTGCAGCTTTTTCTTTGGCTAGCTTTTTCTTGTTTTTGGCTGTTTTGCCTTTGATGTATGCTCCTGAGACTTTGCCTGAAAAGAAGATTAAGGAAAGAGAGCTTAAGGGGTACATTGAGAAGGCAAAAAAGGTTAAGGAAAAATACGCTTAAAAAGTAGAGAGACTCTTCTTTGTTGGGAAAGTATGTTCTTTCATGTGATATTAACGAATGCGTGTAATCTTCAATGCAGGTATTGCTTTGGTGAGGCATTGAAGGATATGGGTACTGATTTTTCAGATTTTGAAGTTGACTATGCTTTGCCTAAAAACATAAGTTATGATGTTAATTTGTTGGATAGTTTTTGCAGGCAAGACCATGATTGCGTATTGATCTTTTACGGTGGGGAACCACTTCTTTGTGTTGACGAAATTAAACGAATTATGGACAATGTGAAAGCTAAACACTTTATTATTCAAACAAATGGGCTGCTTTTAGATCGGTTAGAACCTGAATATGTTAACCGATTTCACACAATTCTCATTTCCATAGATGGTGATGAAGCCTTAACCGATTTTTATAGGGGAAAGGGCACTTTCAGACAAGTAATCAACAACTTGAAGGTGATTAGGCAGAACGGCTTTAGAGGCGAGTTGATTGCCAGAATGACGGTTATGGAACAAACAGACATTTACAAGCAAGTTGCATGGCTTGTGGATAACGAGGAATTTCCGTTTTCTTCGGTACATTGGCAGCTGAACGCTGGTTTCTGGGGAAACGACTTTGCAAGGAGAGACTTCAAAAGATGGAGTGAAGAAAGCTACAATCCTGGAATACAGAAGCTTGTTAAGTTTTGGGTTGATTGCATGGAGAAAAAAGGAGTTGTTTTGCGGCTTTATCCATTCCTTGGAATCGCTCAGTCGCTTCTGTCTGGCGAAAAGAAGAGTCTTCTGCGTTGTGGAGGAGGATGGATAAACTATGCTATACAGACAGACGGCTACATTGTTCCGTGTCCGTCCATGTGGGGAATGAAAGACTATTATTTAGGACACATCAGCAATGTAGATCCGTTGAAATTAAAGAAAGTTTTCGTAGGTGAACCATGCACAAAATGCGTTGTTTATCATATTTGTGGTGGTCGTTGCTTGTATGCAAATATTACTAAGCGGTGGAACAATGAAGCCTACAGCCTAGTGTGCGATACCGTAAAAAATCTGATAGATGCAATAAGCAAGGAAATACCGAGAATTAGGCGACTTATTGAATGCGGAAAAATAAGTATGAAAGACTTCGAATTCATGAAGTACAATGGATGCGAAATAATCCCTTAGGTTTTTATTGCATCCGTTATATTTGGGTCATTTCCGTTTTCGGAAGAAGGCAAGGCCATCCTTTTGAAGCACGTACTCAAACCCAGTTTCCAATAGCTGGGTGATTTCCTCTTGTGTTTTGGCGACTTTGACGTGGTAGTCGTCTGGCGGTGCATTCAGGAAGAGTGCTCGCTCGAGGTGTATGTAGACCTGAGTGCTTTGAATGCTTTTGTGGCCTAAGAGCTCTTTGACGTAGAAAATGTCCTTTGTCTTGTGGTATTCCGTTGTCCCTTTCCAGTGTCGGAATGTATGAAAGCTGATCTGCAAGAATCTGGGATTGCCCAGCTTTCTGGCAACGCGTTTGCGTTGGACGTAGAAGCAGGAACGCATGTCGTCAGCGAAGAGAAATATGCGGTCAGAGTTTTTCGGAATGTTATTTAGCATTTCAATTGCCTTCAATGAAAGCGGTAGCATTCGGGGCAGGCTTCCCTTTTCAGGCTTTATTCTGATGACTCTTTGCTGAAAGTCGACGTCGGTCCATGTTAGCTTTGAGATTTCGCCAGCTCGAGCTCCAGTTTCTTTCATGAGTTGAAGGTATGTAGCAGTCTTCTTGCCACATCCCGCTATCAAGTGGTCAAGCTCCTGTTCCGTGGGTATGAAGGGAATCTCGGCTTCAGCGATGTACTCTGGCGGCTCCCAAGGAAGCTTGAGAAACCTGTACCAAACTCTAAGCATCCCAACGATAGTTATCTTTGTCCTTTCTTTCAATGCAGCTTTAGCAAGGTAACCTTTGACTTCTTCAGGGTCGAAAAGGTTGACGTTGTGCTTCAAACAGCGGCTAAACCATTTGTTGTAGTTTCTGATTGTCCCTTGCGTTCTGCCATTTTTTTCAAGTTGCCAAAGAAATCCTAGGATCTTGCCTTTGATAGTCTCTGTGTCTGACAGTGGAGCTATCCCCGCAGCTTGTGTTTGGTTTTCTGCTGCGGCCAAATTTTTCGCCCCTTTTGTTTTGGTTACGCATATTTGGCGTGTAGAAGGTATGTCCAGGGTGCTTTTTAATGGCTTCGTCAGAATTCTCTCAACATGCTTAGAGATGCCTGAACTTTTGCTCTCTGCTGAAACTTTACCCCCTCTATATATACCTTGAACCTTGGCTTGAATCTCCTTTAGGGCTTCTGGATCTGAGAAGCGGTATCCACAGTTTCGGCAAATGTAACGCTGAATTTGGCCAAAGCCATTATAGCGAATTCCATCTCTCCAAGTTTTCTCAGAACCGCATTGAGGACAGCGGATTATCAGTTCAGCCTTAGCCATTTTCTCAACGCTCAGTCAATTTTATGCTTGTCGCACGCCCAATACTGACCTAGCCCCTTAGGTTTTTCAGAAATCATCTTCATCGAATCGCTGCTTCTTCTGTCTCCAGGATCGCCGACGCCGGTCAAGAGGTTCGTCAAAGATTCCCAGATCCCTGTAAAGAACTGCCTTTGCATATTCGGTGGGCTTCATGTTGAAGAGAGATGCTGCTCGTTTTAGTCGATCTTGGGCTACTGGTCCAATGCGGAATGTTATTTGACGTCTTTTTCCATACTTTTCATCAATGCCCAATTTTTGCATACCCCCGTGTTTCGCAGTCCTTTAACGTTGCATTTTCATGGTTCTTCTCTAAGTCAGGGCTTTTGCCAGCTTTGTCATGCTCTCTGCTACAATGCTGTTTTGCGAATCCAGAGGCTGTGTGTAGCGAATGAGATGGTGTAGCGTTAATGCCTAGTGTAGATGTCTTTTGTCTTACGGGCGCATTTGTTTTGTCCGACAACCCTGCATTCAATATTAGAAGAGAGAAAGAAGAAGAGAGAGAAAATACACACATAGACACACATACACACCTCACTGCTGCTCTTCTGTTGGCTGAGACTCTGCTTCAAGCAAAACCTCATAGAGCTTTGAAGCCAACTTTTCAAGCTTAACCCGGGCTTTGTCATCTTTGACCTTGTCAATCCGTCTAATGAGCGAACCTACAGCATTGTCAGCCTTCTCCTGGGCGATCAACGTTTTCATGGCAGCCTGTTGCTTCTCAGTTAGGTGATAGAAGCCGTGGCCATCAACCTTAATAGTGCCTGACATTGCTAACTCGCGAACCATCTCGCTCGTAGTTCTAAACTTTAAACCAAAAACCGTCAGCATATGAGACTGTATCTGCGTTATTGTAGCCCCATGCGGCTCGGTCAAATTAATGAAAGTCAACAGCTCCATCATGCGACTATGCCGCTGCGTGGCGCCATCGGGAACTTCAGTGCTCATCTGCTTAAGCCTCCTCAAAAAACCTGCGACAAAGCTCAGGCGCCTCTCTCTGCAACTTCTCCCTTATGGCATCACGAATGAAGTCAGCAACATTGACATGGCCATCGCGCCGACAAAACTCGTCAATCAACTCAGACGTTCTGCTAGTTACTCGAGTTGCCACAACCTTCGTCTTCTCAGCTTTCATACTCATTCTCTCCAAGTACACAACCGTAAACGTCAGCGAAAAACACATAAAAAATGGGTGTTAGAAGTATTACTAATGGATAAAGCGAAATGGTTGGAAGCGAAACGCGGTATTCGTGCCTCAAGGTAGAGTGTTCAAACTTTGGTTGCTGGAATCGCGTTCCAATAAACAAAATTTTATCAAGCGACGTACATTTGAAACCAAAGTCACAATAAGTAGACTGAACTTCAGATTCCGATTCCTAGATTTCGATTCTATCTGCTTGATAGATTTTTTATTTTTCTCCATTTAACCCATGAATGCCGAAAAAAACTAAAAGAGGTGAAATTAGAATGAATTTGAAAATTGCCAAAGTTCTGTTGGTTTCCGTTTTAGTTTGGTCTGCAATCATATCGACCACAATGATCACTATCCATTCACATCAAATGAGTGTACCTAGAACTAGTGAAACTATTCTGACTTCAGAACGCCAGTCATCCGGAATAGTACTTGTAGGCGATCCATTACCTGGCGACGGATGGCCTATGGGTGAAAGCCAGACAGGAAACCAGACGAGGTAGTCAAAAAGTCTAAAAACCACATGGTACATAGAAAGCCACGATCCAGAAGTGACTAAAACATCAATATTGGCGAAACGAGACAAATTACGAAATAACGATGTCGCAATCTTGGAAGGTCTGGCCCTCTACGGGGTCAGAAACAAGTCGAAACTAGCAGCTCAACTAAAGCTTTCACCAGGAGCCTTAAACCGCCGTATCAAATACTTGCGCTCTCATTTTTCTTTATACACTCTCGGAAATCTTTATCATACTAACATCGGACTTAGGAAAGTTTTCGTCATTGCGGAAGCTCAGGCAGGATACGAAGGATTCCTTTATGAATGCCTCAAAGCAAATTATTACTGGTTGCACGTGAGCCAGTGCATTGGGGCACCGAGATGTTTGGCTATCTACGGGATACCCGCCGGAAAAGAGAACGAGTTTGCGGAATTCATACACAGACTAATGAAGATAAAGCATGTAAGGAATGTGGATTTCATATGGTCAACATGCATTCAGACCATAAATGCCACAAGTGAATGGTTTGATAAGACCACCGAAGAGTGGGTTTTTCCTTGGGATTCATGGCTAAAAGAAATAGAGAGCAGCCCCAGAGAGTTGCCTTACACACTGGTAGACCCTAATGCTTATCTCCAGAAAGCGGACTGGATAGACATCATGATCTTGAAGGAACTTGAGAAGAACAGTGGCGTCAAGTTAAAGGAAATCGCAAAAATGCTTAACCTAAGCCTTCAAGTCGTAAAATATCACTACGCAAATCACGTAATTAAGGAACAAATGTTTGACTGCCCCCAAATATTGGCAAACCACTATAGAGACTCATCCCCAGACACCTACTCCTTCAGATTCTTTTTTGAAAATCTTGATAACCTCGCGAGATTCGCTAACTCGTTGAATAATAAGCCGTTCGTGAGAGCTGCAGGAAAGGTGTACGACGAAAACCAGCTATTTGTTCAAATTTACCTACCGAGACAGCAACTGAGAAACTTCATTGAATCGCTCTCAAAACTAGTCAAAGCAGGATTCCTGGTTTCCTACGAGTATCTAATTATGGATTCACAAAAAAGGGAAAAACAAACAATCTCCTACGAATATTTCAAGGAAGACCACTGGGAATACGACCACAAAAAATATCTAGAGAACTTACGACGCGTTGCACATGAACTCAAAAGGCACGCATGATTTTTTATTTTATTCCGCAATAAAGGCTTTTTGCAACCAAAAGTGAAATAAGCGTCTAGTTGAATATGTGTTGCCTCTGTTTGAGAGAGGTGGAAGGACGTTAGTACAGAAGAGAAAGAGAGTTCAGGCTACAGGAATCCTGACTTTGGACCTCATTGCCGTAGATGACAACATGATTGAATGGATAAGCGCAGCAGATTTTAATCTACCAGCAATGGCAAAGGGTATCGGTATCGATCATGAACACAAAGTCAAGGCAACCATAAATATCGAGCTCGTAGAAGAACCCTGCGTCATTTGCGGATCACTAGTGGCTGGCGATAAAATATGCCAGAACTGTGGAAGACCTATATGTGACAAATGCGCGAAAACAGAAAGACAAGAGCGATACTGTCCTATATGCCAAGTTCTAAAACAACAATGTCAAACACTTTTGCCATTGTGACAACCTACTTCCTTTCTTTTTTTATAAAAAAGGGGAGTTTGCGGGCGATATCTCCACTCTTGACGGATGCGAAATAATGCCATAAAAAATCGAAAACCTGAAATCGTTTATTAAGTTAACACTGTAAATTTGATAGTGGTGAATCGTGTGTCTGTTACTCTGCGTGATGCTCAGCATCTCTGTTGGAAAAACTTTAGGAAGATTAATGAGAAGCTCGACCCAGCGAGAGGACAAGGCTGGACCCCTTTTGTCATGGTTACTGATTTACTTGAAGAGGCTGGCGAAGTAGCTGCTGTAGTTAAAGGATTGGAAGGCTTTAAGCCTCCTGAAAAACCCAAAACGAAAGAAATGTTAGCCACAGAGCTTTCAGACTTGCTTTACATAATCTTTATTTTGGCTGAACATTACGGCATAAACCTAGAAGAATCTTTTATACAAACGGTAAACGACTACATGGTCAGATTCGTAAAATGAATTGATGCTAATTATTTAACACCTGAAAATGTAAGAAATGCTGGATATTTCATACCATGTTTATCTATTATTTTGCCTAGACTTTTCTCCACATCTGCATCAAACCATACTTGTGCATGGCTTAAGTCTTGTTTTGCAAGGTCCGGCGAAAACCAAATATCGGTTTCAACCTTTTCCACACGAATATCCGCAAGTTTGGCTGCTTTCATGGCTTCAATGATTTCAGGCGGTTCAAAGAGGGAGTCTCCGCTTTCTCTATGAAGCCTAATGTACGCCTCTTCAGCCTCATTCCTCGGCTCAGTGCACAATTCGACAATACCAATCCTTCCTCCACCTTCTTTAACTATTCGAGCCATCTCTTTGACAATCCCAGCCATAGCTTTGGGCTGTTTCAATTCTTCAAGAAGACGGTAACTTGCAACCACATCAGCAAACTCGTTAAGTAAAAAATTTTTGAGATTAACAGCGTCCGCTTGAATAAAGGTGACCACGTCCTTAACACCGTGTTTATTTAGGCGATCCATAAATTCCGCCAAATATTCATCAGAAATATCAACAGCCAACACTTTTCCCTTTTTCCCTACAGTTTTTGCCAGAGAAGCCGTAAACCCGCCTTGCCCGCAGCCCATGTCAACCACAGTCATGCCGTGGCGTGCTCCAATTTTCTGCGCGAGCTTCAACTTCAGCTTAAAAAGGGCGTCTTCGAGTTCTTCGGAATCCGTTATATTCCAACCCATAAGACTTCCCGCTATGTTTCTAGTTTGATATTAATCTCTTAACGGTTATTATAAAGAACTTGTTACTATCCCGTAGAGGACCATGTGAAGAATTCAACAAGTATGACTTGACTGTAGTGCCCGCTATGGTTTTCAACGAGGGAGAGATAAAAATCATGGGCGTTTGCCCAAGCATGAAGACAATTGAAGCTGCTCTCAGGGAGATGGGGATTTAATATGCCAATAAGAATAGAAGTTTTTACTTCAGAATCGCCTTGTTCTGGCGGAAGACTACTACTTAAGCTAATTGAGAAGACCAAAAAGGAGTATGGAGACAAGATTGAAGTGGAGATCTATCGTGGAGTTTGCAAAAAACTTGAAGAATATGGGATGAAGGCAAGTCCAGCAATTGTGATCGATAAAGATATTCGAATAATCGGAGTCTGTCCAAGCGAAGAAACATTGAAGGAAGCCTTAAGAGAAGCTGGAATATGAAAAAGGTTACGTTAATTGTCCGCCAAACCGAGATAAATACAATATTTCCTAACGGTTTACAGCTTCTATTGGGTGATGACGCTTCTACCCTTGACATTATTGGAGCTGCTGATGAAGAGATAAAGAGAAAATGCGGAAACTTTCCAAACTTTCCACTAAAAGGGTTTAAAAGCCTACTTCAAATGGTTTATCATCCTTATGAAAATAGATTTTACAAGCAAGTTGCAATCCAAGCGTCTATAAAGTCGAAACCATTTCTGAACGTAAGAGAAAACCCTAAAATGCCGCTGCCAAATGAAACGACTGTAATTTTGATCCCGCAAGGCGGATGCCAAAGGACTGGGAGGAGCCAGTTAGATAGAAGAACGAAAAAAGGGAGAAGTTGCTATAGTTTCTTGTATACTATGTCTGTTTCCCTCACTCGTTGTGTAACCTTTAGGCCTATGCTTTGTCCAGCCTCGGCTCTCTGAACATTCTGGTGTTCAATCTGCATGGATTCAACAAGCTGCTCAAAGTCTGTGGTTGGTCCTTTAATGGCTATTGTGTCGCCAACAGCTAAAGGCGCTGTAAGCTCAATAACGGCAACGCTGATTTTTGAGAAGAAATGGGTTATGCGTCCAATCTCAACGACGTTCTCTTCGCTCAAACGTCTCATCTCCTAACAATAAGATAACACGGTATCCACATAAATAATTTATTCAACGACTTCGCCTTCCAAGTAAGTTGAAAGAGCCCTAACAACTTTCACATAAAAGGCCTTGCAAAGCAAGTTATCGTCACTCCTTACAACAATAGGCTTGTAGGCGAAGTTGCGTCCAACCCAAGAGCCAGAAATCTTGCCAACCTCATCTACAAAGATTTCACCTGTCCAGCCGACCCAACGCTGATTTCTTTCAAAAGCCACCTTCCTAGCCAGCTCGGCTCCTATACTACTTCTACGTTTAATTTCTTGGAAAGAAACATAATCTCCCTGCATTTCAGTCGCTACAGTTCTCGGCCTTGCAAAAAACTTTGAAACATTCACAATGTCAGGCTTAACATTCTCAATTAACCGTAAAGTTTTGCCAAAGGCTTCTTTGTCCTCGCCTGGAAAACCACAAATAACATCCGTGGCTAGAGTCATCTCTGGAAAACATGCTCTAAAGGCATTTACAATTCTTTTGAAATCGCCTACAGAATAAAATCTTCGCATGCGCTCCAGAATTTGGTCGTCGCCGCTCTGCACTGGTAAGTGAATAAACTTGAAGATTTTTTCGCTTTTGAAGGCTTGAACTAGATCGTCCATGATATCAATTACCATGTTAGGGGTCATCATGCCCACTCGAATCCAAAAATCTCCTTCAACATCGCATATGGCTTGGAGCAGTTCTGCAAGGTTTGTGCCCCTGTCTCGTCCATAACACGCTGTGTCTTGCGAAGTAATCCAAAACTCCCGCACCCCCATTGTCAAGTCTTTTTTCACTCTCTCAACAATTTCCTGAACTTCATAGCTTCTTAGACGCCCCCTAGCAAAAACCACACAACAGTAGGCACATGACCCTAAACAACCATAGTTCACGGGAACAATGTCTATCACAGGATTCAACCGTAGCCGAGGTAGATTCAAGCTGGGCTTAGCATTCACCGCTCCTTCTAGGGCGACAACTCTCTCACCATTCAAAACACGTTTCACAACCTCAACAATTCTATCGCCAGCTGCTGGACCCACAATTCCGTCAAAGCGCACTTCTCTGCATAATCTTTCGAAATTGATGAGGGGCAAGCATCCAGCAACAATCACCTTTTTGCTTGCAGGAACCCTCTTTAAAATTTCGATCACACGATTTTCTGTTGGCCCCTTAACGGCGCAAGTATTGTAAATAATTACGTCCGCCGAAGCAACAGAATCCACTAGCCTATGCCCAGCTTCCGCTAAGCATCCAGCCAAAACCTCTCCGTCAGCCAAGTTTGTGGAACAGCCGAAGCTCTTAACGAAAACCTGCATATTTCTCCATCGCGATTCATTAAATGCTTTAACGAGCAATAAAAACGTAAGGGTTGTTGGCAGCTAGGATTTACAGAAATATGACATGGTGCTTGATAATACTTATAAAGCCTAGTACTAACATGTTTAAGGCATATTTGAATCATGTTATATAGGAGTATAACTCTTCCACACAATTCTGTAGCTTGCATGGAGGGAGAAACGTAATGAAGTTAATTACACTCTATTTGCCTGAACCCTATATTAAGATGTTAGACCAGCTTGTGACTGAGAGGTTTTACCCAAATAGGGCTGAAGCAATTCGTGTGGCTATCCGTGATTTGATAAACGATGAGGTTGTTCGGAGGAAATGGGTTGACTAAAATGAGCCCCGCAGAGCATGCACTCAAGTACACATGGCAGGACATAGAAGCCGAAGGGATTCCGCCGCCCGGCACTTGCCGCATAGCTGTTATTGGGGTTGGAGGAGCAGGAAACAACACGGTAACTAGGCTAATAGAAATGGGCATAACTGGCGCAGAATGCGTGGCAGTAAACACGGACGCACTGCATTTGAGTGTTTCAAGGGCTCATCGAAAAATCTTGGTAGGCGAAAAACTCACCAAGGGGCTTGGGGTTGGCGGTGATCCAAAGCTTGGCAGAGCCGCAATTGAGGAGTCTAAAAAGCGCGTTGAAGATTTACTTTCTAATGTAGATATAGCCTTCATAACGGCTGGTTTAGGTGGTGGAACAGGAACAGGAGCAGCACCAGTCATCGCAGAAATTGCAAGGCGAAACGGAGCAATAACCGTAGGCGTTGTAACTACGCCTTTCCGCATCGAAAAAGGTCGAATCGAATATGCTGCTAATGCTTTGACTGAAATGCGAAGACAATGCGACACCGTTGTAGTAATAGACAACAACAAACTTATGCAACTCGTGCCCCAATTGCCAATAAACGAGGCTTTCAGAGTGGCAGACCAAGTTTTGGCAAACATGATAAAAGGCATCGTCGAAACAATTTCAGCCCCAAGCCTCATCAACCTGGACTTCGCAGACTTCAAGACCATTGTTAGGCGAGGCGGAGTAGCCGTTGTAGGAGTAGGCGAGTCAGACGCACCCAACAGGGCAGAGGAAGCCGTGCGAAATGCGCTAAGAAGTCCGTTGTTGAATGTGGATTATGCTGGTGCAACTGGAGCGTTAATTCACGTTACAGGCGACAACCAGATGACAATTGAAGAGGCAAACCGTGTGGGTGAGATCGTCACAGAGATGATGGATGATAATGCCCTAGTCATATGGGGTGCAAGAGTCAACCCAGAACAGAATGGAAAATTAAAAGTCACCCTTGTTATGACAGGCGTAAATTCTCCGCATATCCTAAGCGGATTCGGAACAATTGCACCGCAACTCTTCAACCTAGAACCTTACGCAGAACCAGAAAAACTACTAGACATAAAGCTAGATTTGTACCAATTAGAACCGTCGTTATAACAACTTTTTCTTTAAACCGTCTTTTTTGTAAAACTGACAAGCCGAAAAACTCGAGAAGAAGCATTAAGGGAAGTAAGCTAAAATCTTCTTTTAAGACTTAAAATTTCTCTTTTCAGCCTTATTGTTAAAGGTATGGCTCTGCCAAAGGGCTGACATAAACCTTCACTTATAGCTTTGATTATTTCGTCAACTTCCAATTCTGCATCTACAAGAGTATAGGCACAACCTATTTCAGGACCATAATGTGCGTCGCTGCCGGCAACTTGGGCAATTCCAAGACGAGAAGCAATTTTTCGACTATTATTTACGGAGTAGTTAAAGGGAAACGCCGAAGCGTTTATCACTTCTACCGCATCAAATTTTGAGTTCGTATTGTTTCCTAAGCTTTCTTTAAAAAAAGTTACCGGATGACATGCCACTGCCATGCCGCCAGCCTCATGAATCTTGTCTGCAGTTTCATCTGCACTGAGCCTTTTAGGAATCGGCTCTTGAACATTCAGCGCCAATATGTGCCCGTTTAAACTTGAAATCTCCACTCCCGGAATTATCAAAAAGTCTGTTTCTTTTGCTATTTTTAGTGCGCTGTCGAGTCTGTCGTGGTCTGTTACGGCAACGCCGTCTAATCCACGTTTTTTGGCGTAAAAAATCAGTTCTTCTGGCGTGATCAGAGAGTCATAGGAGTAGTGGGTGTGGACGTGGAGGTCTATTTTGGGTTGCAATTTTTCACAGCCAACGTAGGCTCTTAGGAAGTCTTAGCCAGGCTTTCTCTAACTTTCTCCAACATTTTATCAAGTTCTTGTTCGCTGGCCTCTATTTTTTGGAACAAAGGCTTTGCTTTAGCTATTTTGTGGTTGGCTGGCAGAGGCTTTAGGGCTTCATCCCATTTCTGTTCGTGGACGCTTCCAGGCAGGTTAAGTGTTTTCCAAAGTTCTTCTGCGACAAATGGAGTGAATGGGGCTGAAACTATTGCTAGGGCTTTAACAATTTGTGCTACTATGGAGATGATGTTTGCCGCTTTGCTTCTGTCCGTCTTGATTAGGTTCCATGGTTCCTTCTCGTTCAAGTATTGGTTTCCCATACGGCTTGCATCTATTACATTGTTTGCAGCGGATTGTAATCTGCAATCTTCGATTTCTTTTCCGATTATCTCCACTTTTTCTTTAAGAGTTTCTAGAATATGTTTGCTATCTTCATCCAAAGCTTCTGGTTGAGGGATTTCATCGTTAAATTGTGTGTTTATGAATTTTAATGTTCTGTGGATGAAGTTGCCAAATGTGTCATTCAAGTCTGAGTTAATTTTTTCAATGAAGAGTTCCCAAGAAAAGTTTGAATCTTTTGTTTCAGGTCTTGTGGCCATTAAGAAGTAACGCCAATAGTCTGCTGGGAAAAGTTCCAGAGCTTCATCTATTGAAATGCCTATTCTCTGGCTTTTTGAAGCCTTTTCACCTTTGAATTGAAGGAATTCGGTTGCCGATACGTTCCAAGGCAAATTGTAGCCTTTACGTGAAGCCAATAGTAAGGCTGGAAGAATTATCGTGTGGAACGGAATGTTGTCTTTACCAATGAAATATAAGGTCTTAGCATCCTTGTTGAACCAAAACTCCTTCCATCCTTCGGATTCTCCGCGGTTTCTAAAATGCTCAATTGTCGCTGAAACATAACCCAAAACAGCTTCAACCCAAACGTAAATTGTCTTACCTTCAGCCCCAGGAAAAGGTGCTGGAATCCCCCAGCCAACATCTCTAGTAACTGCTCTAGCCTTTAATCCCTCCTTTATCAAGTTTAAACTGAAGTTTTTCGCATTGCTTGCCAACTGCTCATTACCGCTTATGTAATCGCTTAGTTGTTGAGAAAATTTTGACAAGTCAAAGTACCAGTGTTTAGTCGTTTTAATGACTGGCTTGCTTTTACAAATTACGCAGTAAGGCTCAACGAGAAGCGTTGGTTCTAAAAGTCTTCCACATGCATCGCACTGGTCTCCTCGGGCAGGAGCATATCCACAGTAGGGACATTTTCCTTCAACAAATCTGTCTGGTAGGAAACGGCTGCAATTTGGGCAGTAGAGCATTTTCGTCTCTTGGACAAAAATATATCCGTTCTTGTAGATTTTCAGCAAATGGTCTCGTACAAACTCTTTATGCAATGAGCTTTCAGTTCTCGTATAGTTATCAAAGGATATCCCCCACTTCTTAAATAACGCAACAACTTTTGCATGGTTTCTGTCTGTTAAATTCTTTGGCGATACACCTAACCGTATGGCTTCCACTTCGATGGGGGTTCCATGCTCATCCGAGCCGCTCACCATTACAACATCTTCGCCCTTCAACCTATAATATCTGGCAACGACATCTGCGGACAAAATGGAACCAACTAAATTGCCTATGTGGGGGGTAACGTTTATGTATGGCCATGCGGATGTGACTAAAATTTTTCCGAGTTTTACGGCACCTCCAATATTTCCCTATGGTTCATTAACAAATTATAGGTTCGATT
>Ga0315282_10007135_pt1 | contig 18458 bp, 10 predicted proteins | sample YL17G07_20_MG_FD_203693 | JGI IMG/M metagenome (GOLD analysis project Ga0315282, IMG submission 203693) | Sediment microbial communities from Yellowstone Lake, YNP, Wyoming, USA - YL17G07_20 | ecosystem: Environmental > Aquatic > Freshwater > Lake > Sediment | place: USA: Wyoming | collected...
TCCGCCGCCGGGGCACCAACTGATGTGGAAGGGCTACACGCGCCTCCAGGATTGGTGCGAGGGATTCGCGCTTCGAGACGGCTAACATGTGTCCAGCATCAACTACGGGTAAAGGGCAGGGCTAGCCCCACGGAGAGGAAGCCGGCCTGTCGAGTACATACTCGCCGGGGCGGGTTTCCCCCGTCAAGTATATTGTTACCGTTGGTAGTTGGGGGCCGTAGTCCGCAGGCCGTAGTCCGCCTGTCTGCTCCGACGGGCCAACTGCCATCTACGAACTGCCAACTACCTACGGCTAGCCGATGTCGTCCGAGACACCGAGTTCCCGGAGCGCGATCCTCGTCTCGTCCGTCTTCGACTTCGCCTGCTCTGCCGGCAGCGGTACTTCCAGACCCACCGTAAGCTTGAGGCCGGGAGTCGCTGCAAATCTGCTCACGACCTTCGTGTAGAAGTTCATCCACTTCTGCGGCGGCACGATACCGACCCAACGCAGGACGTTCGGCGTTGCCGGCGACGGCGGCGTCGGGCCGTCATCGGCCACCCGCACGTCCGTCGTCGCATCCAGGACACCCGCCAGGGCATGAACAGTGAAGAAGCCCTTGTCTACTCCGGCAACGAAACGGCCGCTGCCGTCGATTGTCCCGCCTGACGCGGTCCAGTCGACGTCCGGAACCGGGATAGGCTGGCCGTATTGGTCGAGCGCATCGACGGAGAACGTCGCCACGTCGCCGGGTTTCACCTGGATGGAACCCGGCCTCACCGTCAGGCGCACCACCCGGGGCGGCTCGAGCAGCTTCTGAGCGTCCGCCGCCTTCAGCAGGTAGACGTCGTCTGCGATCTCGACCTCCATTTCGCCCATGCTGTCGCCGAAGCGTTCGAGCCGCAGCTGGCCGCCAGGTTCCGTGCGCCGCGCGTAACCGAACAGCCGCTGCGACACGCCGTCCGCGATCGTTCGCTTGACGACATCGCCCTTCAGCAGTCGCGGCAGCACCGGTGACGCGTAGAACGCATCGCGAATGGCCTTCGTAGCCCACTCGGGCATCGCGGCGGGCCAATACCTGATCAACTGGTTCGGCCCAACGCCTTTGGTGATCTCGTCACCTCGCATGAAGTAGTTCAGAATCAGATCGACCATCGACTGGTCCATGCTGGAGGTGATGTTTCCGAGATCCGCCTCGCGGACCACGTTGTCACGTCCCAGCAGGAGCACCCGCCGGTAGGAACGCCATACCGATTCCCGCAAATCGCTCCGGGCCCGGCCAAGTTTCTGCTGAAGCTGGCGCCGCTGGCTCTCGTCGAGGCGAGCGACCGTGTCATGGTCGTCCTCGATGTCCTCCCAGGCCAGCAGCTCCCGAGCCTGCGCCGTCATCGCCGCGCAGGAGTCCGCGACAGCGAACATCAGCGCGGCTTTATACGTACGGCCGGAGGTTCCGCACTCACGCACGATGGTCTCTATGAGCCCCTTCACGCCCGCGACGTCGGCCGTCTGGTCCGGGCCCATGACGACCAGCGTCAAGACCGGCCGATCGGGAACGCCGGAGCCGTCGGTCGGAAAATAGCGACGTTCGAAATCCAGGTCTTTCGGCCCCTCGCGGAAGCACGCCTGGATCTCCTTGCGAACGCAATCGTCGATGGCTTTCTCCGTGACACCGGCCTTTCTTTCGGCCAGCACTTTATTCAGTTGAGGCGTCAGGCTGACGCGGTAGCGATTGCGGTCGGCCGCAAGGTAGTAACACGAATCGACAAGGCCTTCGAGCGTCGGGTCGATCATCGCCAGGTTCGCGTCCGGCCGGCCTACGGCCGCCTTGATCTCACCGATCGTCGCCTCGGCGCGGGTCTGTCCGCCGTTGCTCTCGAAAAAGATAACGGTGGCTGTCTTCTGGTGCAGGGCCGCCTTTCTGACGTCATCCGTCGCCTGGCGGTCCAGCCGGACCGCGTGAGACTCGGAACTTCCCGCGATGTCGGCGGTCATCGGTCCTTCGAGCTCGGTCGATCCGAGTTGCTCGAAAAGCGCCGCCCGGAATTGCACGTCCTCCAGCGGCGCCGAGCCGAGTTCAATGAGCGGAGCGCGCGTCGCCTTCCGCTGATCCTCCCGCCAACTCCACGCGACCCACAGCGCCAACAGCCGCAGCACCCCACGCGTGCGCTGGAAGCGTGGCAGCGACTGCCATTTGCGTTCGAAGACCGAGAGCAGCGCGGGATGGAACGGATAACACGCGCGGAATCGCTCGGCCGCCGTCTCGGCGTTGAGCCCCGTCAGCGCGTCTTTGTTGTCCGCCACCCATTCGGCGTACGCCTGGATCGTGCCGTTCGCGTCGGCTGGAAGCCCTTCCCACTCGAAGAGCCTGCGCCGGATGATCTCCGCAATCTCCGCGTCGGCAGACATGACGACGGCCTTGCCGACGCGATCCAGCATGTTCTTGAGGCGCGTATAGTCTTCCTGGTCCTCCGGCGTCATCTCGGTAACGAGCGACTTCGGGATGGAGACGCAGATCACCAAGCGGCTGTCCTGCGCGCGACCCGCCTCGGAGAGGTTTTGCATGAAGTCGAAGAGCGGCGCCCGCACGCCGCGCTCGCGTCCCCGCGATACGTAGTTGAGGAGCTCGTCCATCAGGACCAGGCACGGTCCTGGCGGGAGCATCTTGCGAATAGCGTCTCCGCCAGGCGCTACGTTTTCGCGATCGTGCTGTTCGACAATCGCGAACGACGCTGCGCCGCCGAGCTGCCAGGCGATTTCACCCCAGGGCGTCCGTCGGAGCGGTTCGTCGCCACCCCCACGCCCGATAAGCGGGTCGAATTCCGTGCCCACGAACGACGCGACCTTCGCCGTTGGCACTGTCGTCAAACCGGCCCTGGTCAGGATCGGCTCGACTCCACGCCACGACTTGGCGGCGTCCTCGTGCGTAGCCAGATGATAGAGCGCCGCAAGGGCGTGCGTCTTGCCACCGCCGAACTGCGTGGCCATGTTGAAGACCGCCGACGTCTCCACATGGATGCCCGACAGTCGCCGGAGCACCTGCGCGCACAGATCGACCAGGCTCGCTGTGAAGTGGGTGCGCGCGAAGAACCGCCGCGGGTCCGTGTAGTCAGCCGAGGCCCGCCCTTCGCGGATGTGATCGAGGTGAACCGCGAACTCGGACGCATCCAGCGGCCGGTCCTCGCGCAGGTCCTCGCGCGGCGTGACCACCTGATACCAAGGCTTCAATCGAGCCATCTTCCGTCTCCTCGTGCCCGGTGATGTAGGGCGGACCTTCAGGTCCGCCGTGTGCGCCGGGCCTTCAGGCCCGGTGCACTCAGAACCCAAGCCCTTTCTTTCGCGACAGCACGCCGTCCACCCAGCGCTTTTCGTCGGCGCCCGCAGGATACAACGCCGACAGCGATTGGGCGAGCTTCCAGAAGCGCGCGTCGCGTCCCACGGCGTCATCTACCAACAACTGCTTTAGCGCCTCGCCGCGGTTCACGCCGAAGAGCACCATCGCCTGGTGGACCCGATCGAGCACCGTCTGCCCCGGAATCGGCCGGGAAGTGAGTCCCGCCCCGATGCCGCCTCCCGCGCTGGCCGCTTCAACCGCTTCCAGTTCTTCGAACAGCTTCCGCTGCTTCGATCGCCGCGGCCGGATTGGCGCCGCGGCGCCGGACGCGTCTTTGCCGAACAGGTACGGCATCCGTTCGATGACGGGCAGCAGCCGCGCCGTGTCGCCCTTCACCTCGACGATCGACGGCGATCGCTCGAGGTGAATCCCCAGGCCCTGCGCGATCTTCCGCGCCGCGTCGAATTCGAGGGCAAACCCTTTCAGTGCCGGCTTCTTCGACTTGGTCGCATCCTCGCCCTCGTCACTCTCATCATCGCCATCGTCGGCATCTTCGTCCGATGCCGCCTGACCGTCGGTCTTCTTCCCGGCGTTCACAGTCCAGAGCCACATCGCCGTAAGGCGAGCATCCGGTTCGAGACCGGCCGCATCCGCGTCCTCGAAGATCATCGAGAGCGCTTCGGTGGAAACGGCGGCCCACACTTGCTCGAGGTACTCCTTGAGCGTCACCGTCTCGCCGCTCGCCTTCTCGACACGCGAATAACGGGAGAAGATCTCCAGCGCGGGGCCGAGACACGCGAAGATTGCGTCGGCGCCGACGACTCGCTCTTCTCGCAAGCGGGGCATCCAGTCATGGATGCGGCGCGGCAACTCCGTGAGCACGTCGCGCCAGTCGCCGACGTCATCTGTGCGGACGGAACCATCGGGATTCTCGCGGGGGCGGCAGACGATGTGAACCGAGGAGGCCAGAACTGCGCGTCCTTGCGCGAGCACACGGCTCGCCATCTCTGTATCGATCGGCCATGAGCCCGTGACCACCCAGCCGGCTGTAATCATCGATTGGAGCTGGGCTTCCCAACCCCTCGTGGATGTATGAGCGAACACCACGACGGCGGTACCTCTTGGTTCAAGCACTCTCCGGGCTTCACTCATCGCGCGGCACATTCTGGACTCATAGAACGCGTTGTTCTTGCCTTCTCTCGCAAATTCGTGGCCGGGCGATTGCACGACTATCTCTACATCCTTCGGCGTGAGAGCCGGCTCAAAAAGCCCTGCGTGGCGCCTTTGCAGCATCCGGCGTAGCCACACGTAGAAAAAGTCAGACAGATCGGCATATTGGACTGAGAAGTAGTACGGTGGGTCCGTCACGACCGCGTTGGCCGAATCCGTAGGAAGCGGGTGCGCTGCAGCGTCGCTCTGTACAACGATCCCGGGAGAGGCATCCAAAGCGAGGCTGGCAAGCACGCTCGGAAACCTATTCGCCACAACTGGCCACGAACCAGCCGATTCTCCGATGATCACGCCTTCGGCATAGTTCCAGACCATCGGTAGCGCTTGACGAGCAAAAAGGTGTTTAACGCATTGTGTGTCCAACGTCCATGCGCAGAGACTATTCGACAAATCTGCAACGCGGCCGAAACTCAATGCCAGACAGGCCTGAACCGATTCCGCCAGTTCCGGACTGTCGGAACCGTCGAGCCGCTTGCCCACCTCTGAAACGAGCGATGCCAGAGTTCCGAGGGCGACAAGCTGACGGGGGGTAAAGTAGTCACCCCACGCGTTCATACCGTAGATCGGGCCGCGATTAGTGAACGAGTGGTACTCCCTCGTGGACTCAACTGGTACGTAGTCGACTGCTCGTCGGTCCGCGGGGTCGGTCTGAAGTTTGCTGGTGGCCGCCGCGATGGCTTCGTCCCTCGCGTTCGGCAAACGATAGTGTCGTCCCAGCGCTTCGACGCGCGTGGACACGACGCAGTAGAGGCGGGCGTCACGTGCCCCTCCCTGCCTCATTTTGAGTTGCTCTCGCACCCGGGCTACTGGCGTGGTATACCCGCAGCACGGGCACGTCGCTGAACCGCGCTTGACGGTACCATCGAACTTGGGATCAATGATCTGTTCCTTAGCATCCGTCTGGTTCACCCAAGCGCTGCCTGTCTTGACGATGATCTTGAATTCAACCCGCTTGGCCGCCGGACGCGGTTCGATCTGCAACGCAACCGATCGGTGCGCCTTCTTTGCCAACCACAGCGAGCGCATGAGGGGCACTTCTGCACCACAACCGGGGCCTTCGCACTTGATCGTGCGCGCCCAAAGATAGGCGATCGGCGTCGCGCCGTCCGGATCCTTCGGGTAGAACTCAGCGAGTTCCTTCTCGGCTTCCTGCTTGATCCACTCGCCCCATTTGCGCACCTCGTCTGCCAGCCGCTGCCCGTACTTCGGGATGTACTCGAGCACCACCTTGTTCAACAGCACGGCCACTGGGTTGAGGTCGCTGGCAAAGGCATCGGCGCCGACGCGCAGCGCCTCCAACGGAATCGAGCCGCCGCCGGCAAACGGATCGACGACGAGGGGACGAGTGCCGGGCGCACCACCGAGGGCCTCGTGGGCCGCCTGCACGAGGGCGCGCGACGTCTTGAGGTAGTCCTTGTCGGTCGAATTGTCCCAGTTGGCGAAGTCGGCGATGAAGTCCAGCAGCGCGTTGCGCAGCTCCAGCGGCCGGTCTGCGAGCATTGACGGGTTGTCCTGGATTGCCTTGAGCCTCGGAAACGACTCCTTGCTTCCTTTCTCCGCGTGCTTCGTCGCCCAGGCGGTCATCCACGTGCGGGCGGCGTCCAGGAACGCAGGCGGGCACGCAGGATCGTCAGGCCCAGGCGCCGGGTCGGGCCACAGCGCGGCCAGGATGACCGCCCGGCACGAGGCCAGGGGCCGGCGCGCCCACCAGATGTGCAGCGTCGAGATGTGGCCGTGGCGAATCGACTTCTCGCGTCGAGCATGCGCCGAGATCCGCTTGATCGGAAGATCGACCTCGATCAGTCGCCTGGGATACCGATTCATTTCACCTTTCCGCCGTTGCCAACGTCAGACAGTCTCGGGCGGTCCCTGGTTGAACTGTGCCTCGAATTCCGCGACCACCCGAAGCACTTCCTCGAAAGACGGCACCTCGCCAAAGAACATCTCGGCCTGCATCGTCCGATAATCCTGACGCCACGCCGGCACCTGTTCGTCTGGCGGCACGAGCCGGAGGGAGCCGCGAGTCAGCGTAGAGTAGTCCATCCACGACTGCTCGAAGAAGATTGCGCGGTGCGCAGCGACGCGCTGGAACAGTCCCGCGTCTGCGACGGCCTCGGCGGCCACGCCCTTCTGAATCAGGCGACACAGGTCGTAGTAATGACGGGCGAGTGTCGGCTTTCGCGGCTTGTCCGGCGGGCGCAATATTTCCTCGTGCAGGAGCATCGCCTTTTCCCAGAACGTCCGTCGCGCGGAGACGGCCCGGACTGGAAAGGCGCTCCCCGTGAGGATTTCGGGAAACGCCTCGGCCAGGTACGGCTGGATTTGCACCGCTTCGCGTGGTTCGGTATCCGATCGCGCGCCCATTTCAATCTTGACGACTGGCCCGACGTACGCGGCCCTGCCGACGACCGCCGGGTAGTGGAAGAGGAGGTTCTCGCCGTCAGGATCCGACTCGTCGGGTTCCAGTTTCCAGGACGCCTGTTCAGGAATCAGGCTCTTGAAACGGGCAGCGAGGGCCGGCAGGAGCACTTCCTGGATCCGCGCGCGGCACGTGGCCTTTACTTTCTTGATTCGTTTGCGCTGCTGGGTGAGGCTTGGCGCACGTTCCGGCCCGCAGTCGCCACCAAAGCCGAGGAACTCGCGTTCGATGACGATGTCGATGTCCTCGGAGAACCGGTCGATGAGGTGCCAGGCCTTCGAAAGCGACGTGCCGCCTTTGAACGTGAGATGTTCCCCCCAATCGGGCAGCGAGAAAAGCTCGCGCAGGGTGTAGCAGACCCAGAAATCCTTCTCGATCGCCACGGCGTGCAGGCCGAGGCGTGCCTGGGCCTCCTCGCAGAGCCGCAGGCGGGCGCCTGCGGGGAGATCAACGAATGGCTGCACGGCCACCCTCCGCGCCCTCGGCAATGTGCTTCATGATCCGGGCGACCCACACGGGGGCGAAACGAACGTCGCGCGCGAGCTGGGCCTTGTCGTTGGCGTTCAAGCGCTGGCGCAGCTTCTGCACCGTGCGGTCATCGACGTGCTGCTTTCCCAGATGACGGAGCCCCTGGATGACGAGCCCGCTGATCGTGCCCGCGGTCGCCATGTTTCGCGGCGTCGTCCGCTTCAGCACGATCTGCAGCCGGCCGATGCGAACTTGCCGCGGTCCTCCATCCGTCAGGAACACGATGCGCATCGGCACCTGATCGGACAGCCCGAGGAGATTGGCGGCGTACGCGCCGGCGGGCTGAAGGCGGACGGCATCACGGCCGCGGAGCGCGTTGGCGATGCTATCTACCGACGGAGCGAGCAGGCCGAGGTGAGGATCCCGCCGGGGCACGTCGTACAGGCCCCGTGCGAGCTTCCGGATGGTGCCGGCTCGTGCGTGACGACCGAGACTGACGTCGATCGCGTGGCGGTTGCCGAGGTCCAGGAAATCAGCCGCCGTGAAGACACGACCCGCGTAGCGCGAGCGTATGCGGTTAACTATCAGGGCGTCAAGCGATTGTGCGTGTCGTCCCATCTCAGTTTTGTGACAAAATTATATGCATTTTTGTCACAAAAGCAATACTCATCAGTGGCACGCGCAATCAACGCCTCAACCGCCGTCTAGCTCATCTTCTTGAAGACCGCGACGCCGGAATCGAGCCGCCATACCTTGAAGAAGCCGTGCGGGAACGTCTCGCCCTCGCCTCGGCTGCCCAGCAAGACCAGCGTCTCGCCGCCGATCGCCGCGCGTTCAATGACCGGCAGCGGCCCCACCACGGCGCGCCCGAGGTCGTGCACCAGCGTACGGCCCGTTTCCCAATCTGGCCGGTACGCGAACACGACGCGCAGCGGCGCTCGCACGCACAGCACCTTCCAAAGGGAATACGCCACCCGGTCGTCGTCTTCGCTGTTCTCGAGTTCGAACACGGCGACGGGAACCGGCCACCGGCACGCGCCGGCTTCGTCTATGCCATCCCCCGCCGCGCCCCTCGGCGGCGGCGCAAACGCCATGACGTCGAGGCCGAGGTACTCCTGGCCGACCTTCGGCAGCAGCTCGAGCCGGTGCCCTTTCGCCGCCGCGAGCCAGCCCGTTTTCTCGCACGCCTGCACGACGGCCGTCGTCAGCAGCCGGGTCCAGTCGGACAGCCGCCCGTCGATCGAGGCGGCCTTCAGTGATTCGGCGACCTCGCACGCCCCGAGAGCGCTGAAGAAGGCGTCGAGCCAGGCACTGGTGTCAGGTGTCACGCGGGACTCTTTGTTGGGACGGCTGCCAGGACGCACAGCGCTGTGCGCGGAAAGATTACCCGGATCCTGGCGGCGTGTCTAACGGCTGGCGGCTGAGGGAGGCGAACGCTAATCGGACAGATGCGAATGCGGTCGCGGTCACGCCTTTCTGATTCCGTCGCAATCGCCCGGCCGAAGCGTAAGTAGTAACCCATCGTCTCGGCCTGTGTGTTTGGGGGCGCGAAGTTGTGTGAGGACGGCCGACCCAACCGTGGCTCTCAGGCTGCCGCTCGCGTGTGCGATAATCGGTGCCCATGACAAAGGACGAGAGCTTGCACGCCTTGAAGGCTGCGAACGCGGAGCGGAACATTGGCGCGTTCAAGTCCCGCATCGAGCGCACGGTTCGCCTTCTTGATGGTTGCTTTCTTGATGCGGCGATACTGGCTGAGCTCAAGATCGCATATCGTCGTTTGAGACGTGAGCGGCTGCTGGAGTCCAGCACGGACCCGCGCTGTGAGTGTGGACATGAGCTGGCGTGGCACGACAACGGTCTGGCTTGTGCCAAATGCAACGGCTGTTCGGTGTTTCGTCCAGTGGACGAGGGGCCGCAGCGTCAAGAGGAAGCGAAGCCGACGACGACCAGACAGATTCGAGAAGCTGAAATCCGTCGTCAAGCCCGGAACATCATGATCGCTGTGGAGCGTGCTCGAGGCATCCGACCCATGCCGGGCGCGGCGCCGCAGCCGAACCCGTGGGAGGAACGGATCGCAGAACAGCGAAAGAAGCGACAAGATGCCGCAGCGCCTCCACTGCCACAGGATGCCGTCATCCCCAAGCTGAAACCGGGCGCATCCGCTCATCTTCGGGGGAAGAAGTAGTCGCGAGCGCAAAATCCCCAAAAACCTCTTGACACGTTTTGGCCGACCACCGAGAAATCGCCGCGTGTCTCGGCGCGGACGCCCGTCAGACGCGTCAGCTTCCCCCTGGCACAGCCTTGTGCCGCGCTCTGACGTAACTTGGTGCCCGTGACCGCGATCGCGCGGCACGGGCCCTCTGTGAGGGCGGAAAAACGCCGTGCTATATGGAGATCATGGCCAAGATCTCATCTGCCCTGGCTGATCTCTCCGACCGTGACCTGCTCGCCGAGGTCAAGCGGCTCGCCGAACGCGAGTGCCAGGCCACCGCCGATCTCATCGCCTCGCTGGCAGAGCTCGACGCCCGGCGGTTGTACCTGGGCGAAGGCTGCTCGTCGCTCTTTACGTACTGCACCCAAGTGCTGCACCTGTCCGAGCACGCGGCCTATCGCCGGATCGAGGCTGCGCGTGCCGCGCGGCGCTTTCCGCTGATACTGGACCGGTTGGCCGAAGGGGCCATCACCCTTACCGCAGTGGGCCTGCTTGCACCCCACTTCACGGCGGACAACCACCGTGAGCTGCTGGATGCGGCGCGCCACAAGAGCAAGCGCGAGGTGGAGCATTTCGTCGCGCGCCTGCACGCGCGGCCGGACGTCCCATCGTCGGTGCGCAGGCTCCCCGCACCGCGACCGCCGGACGTTTCTGGCCCGCCGGCTGTCCCCAACGACGCGCCAGCTGCCGCGCCCGAGCCGGCTGGTGCATCCGCGCCAGCCACGGCAATCGCACCGGCCGCATCGCGGGTGCCACTGCCAGTCTCCATGCCGCCGAAAACTCCCGCCGTCGTCGCCCCGCTTGCGCCTGAGCGGTACAAGATACAGGTCACGGTCGGGGCGGAAACCTACGCGAAACTGCGGCGGGCGCAGGACCTTCTGCGCCACTGCATTCCCGACGGTGATCCGGCCCTGGTGGTCGATCGCGCTCTGACGGCACTGCTCGCGAAGATCGAGAAGACCAGACTCGCGGCCACCAATCGCCCGCAGGGCTCGCGCCGCTCCGCAGGCTCGCGGCGTGCGAAGTCGGTCGGCATCCATTGCTCCGCGAGCGCCAGTCGAAGCGAGGCGGCCGAAACGGGTCGGCCCCAAGCGCCAGCGGATGCCAAACGCCCCGCGCGGGCCCGCCCGTCGGGCGTCCCACGCCACGTGCCGCCGGCAATCAAACGGGCGGTATGGGCGCGCGATGGCGGGCAGTGCGCATTCGTGGGCACGAACGGCCGGTGTACGGAACGCGGCTTCCTCCAGTTTCACCACATCGTGCCCTACGCGGCCGGTGGCCCGACGACTGTGGAAAATCTGGAGCTGCGTTGTGCGGCGCACAATGCGCACGAGGCGGAGCGGTATTTCGGGCAGCGTGCACCGCGCCGCGGGCAGGAGAGGGACGGTCCGCAGTTCGGCGATGGCGCAACTCGGTCCGGACCGAGTTGAGGGAAATCGCAAGGCCATTACTCGCCGAGCCGCGGTATCTCGTGGCGCGTGAGGCGGCGACGGAACGGCTGCGCCGTTGCGATTCTCACGTAACGTCGGACAGATTGGCGATGTCGCTGCTCCTGGAGAGCGCCTCGGCGTAAGAGAGCTGGTGCTAGAGTTCGCTCAGGATCTCGGCCTTCTTCCGTTCGTATTCTTCCTTGGTAATCAGGTCGTCGTCGAACAGGTCCTTCAGACGGCTCAGGCGGGTGGCGATCGTCTGAGTCACTCCCGCTGCGCCACCGCTCTGGTGTTCGAGGCCCTCATTGTTCTCTTGTTCGTCCTCGGGTTCTTGCTCCTCCACATCAACGTCGAACTTGCATCCTTGCTCGCTGACACATCCCTCGAGCGGGAATTCAGGAAGGTCGTCAAGCTGGTACGTCTTGCCGCTCGCGCTGCGACAGGCAGCGCACGAGTCAAGCGATAGCCTGGGAAATCGGAAGCGCACGACTAGCACACCATCCAATCCGTCGATCTGCCGTTCGAGTTCTTCGTGATACTTCGCGTTGCGTACAATGTGCCGAAGAGCGCGCTGCTCCGCGTCGGTTGCCATCGATTCGTCGGGGGCATCCTCAAATATGTCGACGAGTTCTGACTCTGGCTCCTCCCAGACCAGGTCGAAAGCCGCAGCGGCCCTCAGGCGCGCAAGTGACGAGCCATCAAGCGCGCGGAGGGAATCCGGCCGCGCTCGAAGCAGGTGCCTGACACGATCCAGGAGTGCATCGTCAACTGAACGCTCACGATGCGGAGTCCATTCTCGCAAGTACCGCAGGTACGTGTAGCAGGCCACGTCAGCGTCCCCATTGACCAAAGCGGTCCGTATTGCTTGTCTGGCCTCTCGCCTGGCCAGCACGGACCGCTCCCGTGTCTCGGAGACCACACGCTTGGCCTTTTCCGAACAAATGAGAAGTTGCTCGCGCGCGATGAACGACACAAGAGGGCCTTCATCGATGACCAGAATGCGTTCGAGCAGCTGTGCTTTCGGCCCACCAGTGGGAATACCGAGGCGGTTCGCTATCGGTCGCAACACCGCTAGCGTCAACCTGTCTTCCGCTTCGCGTGGTGTCGGCACCCGCAACAGGCCTTCGGTCATGAACCGCTTGATTGCCGCTCGATAGTTGCCTTCGGCGAGAGCTGCTGAAAATGACCACCCGCCAACCTGGTCCACCGGACGTGGACGATCGAAATAGGATAGAAGCTGAACCTGCCGTGCAGTAAGAACCGTTCGGTTGGATCCCATAGTCCCCCTGATCTTAGGTCCGGCGTTGTCAGATGCCGCGGCGCCGGCCGTCGCCGGCTCAACCGCAGACTGTGCGGGGCGCTGGGTGCACCACGCGCCGGTCGTTGCCTTGCTCACGGTACCCGTGGACCCGCAAGCGCGACCCTGCAGATGCTGTCCAGCAAGAGAATCGTCCGCAGAGCGTTGGCCTCGGTGTCGTACCCGATCGTGTCTCCGTGCAGCACGCCATGACGATTTACAGCCAGAGGAGGACGCTCCACGCCAAACGCGTAGGACTTGTACAGTCCGTCCGCAATGACCGCCGCCAGGAGGCCCGCATAATCAGGCCTCCTCGCGGAGTAGTGCGACGCCGCCTGAGGCACCAGCACAGCGGGCTTCTTGCCGGACTTCGTCGGCGCCAGGTTCGCGGGGTTCACCCGAAAGTAGGCGTGAGCAAGGCCATCGGCGAACGTGAGCAAGATTGGGATGACGAGGGCGTACTGCCTGTTCCGGTACGCCTTGAGAGCCATCCGCACTTTTGGCTTCCGCTTCTGCATGTATGCGATGCGCCACCAGGGCCTCGTAAGGGTATTCAACCGACGGAACCGATTCTGTGAGAATCTCGCGCACACGTACTTATCCGCCGCCTTCGCCTTGCCCTTTCCATACGCCGCGATCAGTTGGTGGAATTCCCAAGGGGTGAAGTACCGCTCGAGGCCAAACCATCGCCGTTTCTTGAGAATGGGCACAACAGCCCGATCGGTCGAGCGCTCGAGAGCGGCATACTCCTCGCCAATTCGCTTCAGGACCGGCCCAAGCTGTCGTGCCTCCTCTCGATACCAGGCCAGAGCCTGTCGCGCACTTTCCGTCAACTCCTTGTGAACGAACTGGGCAGATTCGCGGATCTGCGCGGCAACCGTCGCGCAGTAATCGAGGGCCGCCCGCATCTGCGGCGCCACCTGCCGGTACGTCGCCATCGCTTCGGCCATCTGGGGCCGCATTGCCTCCAGCATGGCTTTCATCTCCCGCGCTTCAGAGTCTGTCAAACACGTTGCCATCGGGACGCACCTCGCGTGCCGCGCGATACTGCGCCTGCGCGCCTCACTCCTCCCCCGCCTCTCGCACCGCCTCCGCCTGCACCACGTAGTGCTCCACGGTCACAACCGGCCTCCACCCAAGCCGCGACGGATCCGGCACCGTGTGCAGCTCCGGCGTCGCGCGGCAGTTGAATACCGCGTACAGCCAGTACTCACCCTTCAGGCGTTCCGCGGTCCGGTACTCGTTCTCCGTGAGCGCGATCTCCCCGACGCCTGCCCGGCCCTTCACCTCGATGAAACGCACCTCGGTGAACGTCTTCGGATCCTCCGGGTGCGGCAGACGCGAGATCAGATCGAAGCCGCGGTTCTCGGCCTGCACATCTTCCACCCGCCAGCCGCGAGACTCCTCGTGGTCGCGCGCCACGTGGACCGCCAGCGCCTCGATCTCCTCGTCGCGAATCATCGGCCGCACCGCCGGATTGGCGCGTTCCGGGTGCGGCACGATCCACGCGCGTCCCACGTGCGTGATGTCGCCGATGGTCGTGTGGCGTTCCATGTCCAGATCGCGCAGGCGCGTGTCGCGGCGGTTGTTCAGTTCGTCCAGGTGCAGTTCCGCCTGGGCGATAAGGCCGTCCAGACCCTGTACCGTCTGGCCATCCACCTGCCGGTTGCAGAGGTCGGCAAGCACGAGGTTCTGGCGATCGATCAGCGCGTCAAGGCTGATACGCACGTGGTCGCCCACTCGATCGACCTCGCGCGAGCGTTCGGCCGCAACTTCGGTCAGCCAGGGTTCCAGCGTGTGCGAGTACAGGAACTGCTCGATGAGACGCCGGTCGGGCAGCGGTCCGGCCACCTGCGGCGATGGCGCACCCACTGGTGCGGGCGTGACGTCCAGGAACAGCGTCGGCTGCCGGATCGCCATCGTGCCGTCAGGCGAGGACTCCACCACGAACAGGCGGCGGTGGAGACATTGACCGCGGCCGTCCTTGATCGAAGCGGCGAACACGTCGGCGATGCTCGGCGCGCTTCGATGAAGGTCGAAGAACACGGCGCCGCGGCGAAGATGCCCCTCGACCCTGGCGCCCAGGTCCTCGCGCACCGCTTCGAACAACGGATGGCCGGGCGTGACCCATTCGAGCGTGGCGTCCTGGGCGAGCAGGGCCTTGTCGAAGACCACGCGGCCGTAATCCCTGGCGAGCCGGCCGTAACGGACCTCGAGGCGATCCCCGACGGGCAGGAGGGTCCTCGGCACGCGGCCGATTCGATAGATGTGAGCCTCGCGGCCGGCCGCTTTCGGGTGGACGCCCACCTCCGGCGCAGCGTCCACGAAGAACTGCTCGATTACCTCGGGCACGAGGCGCCGCTCGCGCGCCTCCACGGACTTGCCGACGAGGACCGACAGGTTCAGGCTGCGCTTCGCCAGCCCCTCGAGCGCGGAACTCGTGATGGCCCGAAACCGCGCGGGGTTCACTTCCCGGACGATGCGATCCTCGATGCCAGGCACATCCAGCCGCCGCGCGTAGAGTTCGCGGAACAGGCGCTCGAGCAGGTTCGAGGGTAGAACCTCCCCAACCACGTCGAACACCTGGTCGGTGCCGAGCTCGCGGCGAATCTCCGCGAGGCGCGACAACAGCTTCTGAAGTACCCGACCTTCGCGCGTGTTGGCGGCGACGAAGTTGAAGATCAGGCAGTCGCGCTCCTGGCCGTAACGGTGAATGCGTCCGACGCGTTGCTCCAGGCGAACGGGGTTCCACGGAATGTCGAAGTTCACCATCAACCAGCAGAACTGCAGGTTGATACCCTCGCCCGCGGCCTCGGTGGCCACCATCACCTGGGCCTTCTCCCTGAATTCGCGCTCGGCCCAGATGCGGCTGCCGGCGGTGTCGCGATCGCCGATCTTCATGCCGCCGTGAATCTGGGTGACGGAGAGGCCCCACTCGCGCAGCTTCCCCAGCGGGCGCCCATTCTGGCCGTCGCCGACAAGGAAATCCAGCGAGTCCTTGTGCTCGGTGAACACCAGGAGCTTCGTCCTGGGATCGGAGAAGACGCCCTGTTCGGTCAGGATGGCCTTCAGCCTGACGAGCTTCGACTCGCCCTCCCGTAGTTCGAGCCTCTTCGCGCGGTCGATGAGCGCCGTCAGTTCCGAGATCTCAGCGCGGAGATCGGCCGGATTGAAGGAGGCGACCACATCCTCGAGTTGGGCGACGATCTCGTGCTGTTCTTCCTCTGTCAGGTCGTCGAAATCGTCCGGGAGCCGCCGTTCGATCTGTTCCCGCCGGTACTTCTCCGGGTCGGCCAGGATCTGCTCGCGCCTCGCCTTCATGCGTTCGAGCGTGCGCCGAACCGCGTAGACTGTGGAGGCCATTCGCCGCTGGAGCATCGCCATCGTGAAGCCGAGCGCCCGGCCGCGGGCGGAGTCGTCTTGCGAGGCGAGGATCGACTGGTCCTCGACGTAGTGCGAGAGCGCGTCGTAGAAATCGAGCTCCGGACCATCGAGCTCGAACGCGGCCGTCCGGACTTCCCGCTTCGTGAACAGCTTATGCACCGCGCCGGTGTCCCGGTCCGGAAACGAGACGAGTGCTTCCTTGGTGCGTCGCAGGTAGAACGGGGCGGTCTTCCGCCGCATCGCCTCTTCGAGGCTCTCCACGCTGCCGTACACGTCACGATCGAGCAGCGCCAGGAACAAACAGAAATTCTGGGCATCCCCTTTATGCGGCGTCGCGGTCATCAGCAGGTAGTGGTCGGTCAGCTCCGAAAGGGACTCGCCAAGTTTGTAGGCGAGCGTCTTGCGGTCGTCGGCATAGGCCGCCATCTTGTGGGCTTCGTCCACGATGACGAGATCCCATCGCGACCTGAGCAGGCTCTCTCGCGCATCCTCCACTCGTGAGACCCACGACACCGACGTGACCACCTGGGACCGTTCCTGCCACGGGTTCTGTCCGTAGTTCGTGCGCAGGACGGTTCCCTGCATCACCTCGAACGACTCGCCGAACTTGTCCTTGAGCTCGCGCTGCCACTGGAACGTCAGGTTGGCGGGCGCTACGATCAGCGTGCGTTTTACGAGGCCGCGCGCCTTCATCTCCTTCAGCAGGAGGCCGGCCATGATCGTCTTGCCGGCACCGGGATCGTCCGCCAGGAGGAACCGGATGCGCGGCAACTTCAGGAAGTAGTCGTAGACGGCTTCGAGTTGATGCGGGAGAGGATCGACACGGGCGATGGACAAAGAAAAGAACGGGTCGTACTCGTAGGCGAGGCCCAGGCGTTGCGCCTCCACTCCCAGCCGAAACAGGCGCGCGTCGCCGTCGAACGCTGATTGGTCGGCCGGCACCACCAGTTGGGCTTGTTGGGCCGCCGACAGGACGATGTCCCTCGCGAGGCCGGTGTGCAGGCCTTTGCCGAAGAGCCGAACAGCATCTCCGAGGGCGGTCACCGCGACAATCTCGATCGGTTCCGGAAGAACCGGGCCCGAGACAACGGTGCCGGCCCGAAATGAGCGCGGAGTCGTGGACATCGGATGGGTGAAGAAGTGCGACGGCCGCGAGACGAGAGGCTGCGGAAATGCTATGGGCGGGCAGGCGGGAAGTCAAACGGGGTGTCTACTCGCCCTCGACCATGCTCTTCAGCCTCGCCACCGCAGCCGGATCCGCCAGCGTCGTCGTATCCCCGAGCGCCTTCCCTTCGGCGATGTCGCGCAGCAGCCGCCGCATGATTTTCCCGGATCGCGTTTTGGGCAGGTCGGCCGTGAAGATGATGTCGTCGGGACGCGCGATCGCCCCGATCTTCTTGACCACGTGCTCCTTCAGCAGCTCCGCCTCCTCGGGCGTCGCGCGCACGCCGTCCTTCAACGTGACGAACGCGGCGATTGCCTGTCCCTTGATCTCGTGCGTCTTGCCGACAACCGCCGCTTCAGCGACGTCGGGGTGGTCGACGAGCGCGCTCTCGACTTCCATCGTGCCCACCCGATGCCCCGCGACGTTCAACACGTCATCGACACGCCCCAGCAGCCAGTAGTAACCGTCCGCGTCGAGCTTCGCGCCGTCACCCGTGACGTATTTTGTCTCCCCCCATCGGTTCCAGTACTGGCGCACGTACCTGGTCGGGGCGCCGTAGATCGTCCTGAGCATTGCCGGCCAGGGGCGCGTCAGCACGAGGAAGCCGCCGCCTTGCTTGACCGATTCGCCACGCTCGTTGACGATGGCGGCCGAGACGCCGGGAAACGGTCGCGTGGCCGAGCCGGGTTTCAGCGGGGTGACGCCGGGCAGTGGCGTGATCATGATCATGCCGGTTTCCGTCTGCCACCACGTGTCGACCACCGGGCAGCGGCGTCCGCCGATGTAAAGGTAGTACCACATCCATGCTTCGGGATTGATCGGCTCGCCGACGCTACCCAGCAGGCGCAGCGAACCGAGGTCGTGGCGGGCCGGCCACTCGGTACCCCACCGCATGAACGCGCGGATCGCCGTGGGCGCCGTGTAGAACACCGTGACGCGGTGGCGTTCGATGATCGACCAGAAGCGGTCCTTGTCGGGCCAATCGGGCGCGCCCTCGTACATGACGACCGTCGCGCCATTGGCCAGCGGTCCGTAGACGATGTAGCTGTGGCCCGTCACCCACCCGATGTCCGCGGTGCACCAGTAGACGTCGTCTTCCTTGAGGTCGAACACCCACTTGGTTGTCGCGTAGGTGCCCACGAGGTAGCCGCCGGTCGTGTGAACGATCCCCTTCGGCTTGCCGGTGGTGCCGGACGTGTAGAGGATGTAGAGCATGTCCTCGGCGTCCATCGCCTCGGGGTCGCAATCGGCCGCGACGTCGCGCGCGAGATCCTCGTACCACTGGTCCCGTCCCGCCTCGATCGCCGGCTTCAAATCCTCGTAGCCGCGCCTGATGAGCACGACGTGCTCGATGCTGGGCGCCTGCTCCAGCGCCTCGTCGGCGATCCGCTTCAGCGGCACGACATGACCGCGACGATAGCCGCCGTCGGCCGTGATGAGGACCTTTGCCTTTGCGTCGTTGATGCGGTCGCGCAGCGACTCGGCGCTGAACCCGCCGAACACGACGCTGTGAACGGCCCCGATCCGCGCACAGGCGAGCATCGC
>Ga0315282_10007136_pt1 | contig 18458 bp, 15 predicted proteins | sample YL17G07_20_MG_FD_203693 | JGI IMG/M metagenome (GOLD analysis project Ga0315282, IMG submission 203693) | Sediment microbial communities from Yellowstone Lake, YNP, Wyoming, USA - YL17G07_20 | ecosystem: Environmental > Aquatic > Freshwater > Lake > Sediment | place: USA: Wyoming | collected...
ATCTACATCACCAGTGTTAAGTTTTTTGATTATTTTTTCTTGATTCTGATATATTATCTGTAATTCTCTCATGTCTATTTAGACTGTTTGTCATAAACATAAGTTTATTACCTTTCCGAATTACAGCCTAAGGATATTCCAGCCTTGATTGATGGGCTTGAAAAAGGTTATGATGTATGTTATGCGCTCTTTGAATCCAAGAAGCAATCGTGGTTCAAGAACTTTGGTAGCTGGTTCAACGGCAAAGTTGCCGAGATAGTAATTTATAAGCCTAAGAATATTTATCTTTCACCTTATAAAGCCATAAGGCGCGGAGTAATAGATGAAGTAACAAAATATGATGGTCCCTATCCTTACTTGGACGGCTTGATCTTTCGTACGACGAGAAATATCACTCAGGTTAAAGTTGAGCATCACGAACGTTACGCTGGACAAGGGAACTATAATCTGGTAAAATCTATAAAAGTGTGGCTAAGACTAGCAACAAACTTCTCTGTGTTTCCGTTAAGATTAGCTACTATTTGGGGATTTACATCCTCTGTAATTGGTTTTCTTCTAGCAATTTATTTTGTCATCCAGCGTATTCTGAACGGGCAATTACCCACGGGTTGGGCTTCTCTGATTGTTACGATGCTGTTTCTGGGAGGAGTTCAACTAATTGCCGTTGGTGTTATTGGTGAATATGTCGGACGGATGTTTCTATATCATAGTAAACAGCCGCAATTTGTGATCAGCAAAATAGTGGAAAAATCAGGTAATTCCACATCTGAAAAAAATGTATAGAGCTAAAAAGATGTTTTACGTTTATATATTTGTTATGATCGTTGCTACAACATCAAGCCAACTTTCGCTAAAGTACGGCATTTCTTCTATGGGAGAGATACCAAGCAATGTAAAGGATGGGGCATTTTTCCTTATCAAAGCCTTTTCGAGACCATTTGTCTTACTCAGTGTAGCATTAACGGTTGTTAGTGCGCTATCATGGTTGTCTGCATTATCTAAGGCTGAACTAAGTTTTGCTTATCCTTTCTCTATTGTAAGTTATGTATTAATTCTGCTTATTTCTTCTCTGATCCTCAAGGAACACGTCTCTATAATGAGATGGATCGGGGTAATCATCATTGGAATTGGTATCTTTATTGTGTCTAAGAGTTAGATTGTGCTTATGAAAGGTTTATTTTTATATGCCATCAGCTTTAAAACAGTTAGGAATAAGAAAAGCGATTAGATTCTTTTATACAACTATCCTATCTATACTTTATAAATTCATGATTTTTCCACAGATGAGAGTTGCTTTTCTCAGGTTATGCGGCGCAAAGATTGGAAAGGGAACTATAATATGTAGTGGCGTCAGGTTTATTAATCTTTATAGAACTGGATTTAAGGGACTTACAATCGGAAGTTATTGCTGGATATCAGAAGAGGCAATGTTTGATCTGGCAGATAAGATCACCTTTGGTGATTATGTTTCTTTTGGACAGCGATCAATGATATTTACTCATTTAAATATTGGTTTTAAGGATCATCCGTTACAAAAGCACCTTCCTCCTTACCAAAAACCTGTTGTGATACATAATGGTGTAGCCGTTTCAGTTTGTTGTACCGTGTTAGCTGGAGCAATAATTGGGGAGAACAGTGCGATAATGGTAAATACTCTTGTTCCTGCAGAAAGAAAAGTTCCTCCCGGAGTATTATATGGTGGAATTCCGGGGAGGGTTGTTAAAGTACTAGAAAATATGGGACCAAGCCAAGAAGAATAGATAAAAGAGATTGAGAAATGACAAAAGAGGAATTTGTTGAGGAGTGTTGTTTTGCATTGCAGGTAGATTCTGGAACTTTAAATGAAGAATCGTCCCCTGAAAATGTTGACAACTGGGATTCTATGGGATGGTTATCCCTTATAGCTATGATTGACGAAAAATTTGGATTGGATCTTGATATTGACATGTTAAAAGATGTGGAAAAACTCGGAGATTTAGTTAATATACTGGAAAAGAATGAGCTAATTAAGTAAAAACTATTCATTTAGTTCTTAAATAAATTATGGAGATTATCTTATGAAATTAATACTTATAAATCTCTATCCAAAAGAAACAATGGCACGATATCTTTTATCTTCCTATGTGCTGAAGGCTTATCTTAATGAATTTTTTAAAGGCGAAGACGATCTGTCGGTAGATATCCTTAATTTCAGTGTCGAGATCGATATTTTGAAAATATGTGAGGAAATAATCAAGGTTAAGCCTGATTGCATAGGATACAGTTGCTATATTTGGAACATTGAAGAAATACTTAATATTGCCAAGAGCCTAAAAAATAAGTTAGATTCAGTACATATTTTCGGTGGCCCTGAGATATCTTTGGATAGGATTTTATCATTACCAGATCCATCACTCGCTGATTATTATGTAATCGGTGAGGGTGAAAGAAAGCTTTTGCATCTAATATATTTCCTTGAAGCAAAAAGCAAAGGTCTTGATGCAGAATTTCCTAAAGGTGTGGTTTACTGGAACAACAATAAGATTAATTATATTGAAGATATAGATAAGATAACCAATCTTGATGAGATCCCATCAGTTTATCTTAGCGGAGTTCTTGATGACCGTTTGTATGCCCGACAGCAGGCATTTATGGAAACACAGCGTGGTTGCAGATTTAAGTGCAAATTTTGTGTATATAATAAGAATCTATCTTCTATTTCCTATTATTCTCTACAAAGGATTTTTGATGAATTAAATTATCTTATAACTAAAAAGCAAATAATGGCATTGAGAATCTTTGATGCTATTTTCACCTCTGATCTTAATAGAGCAAAAGAAATCGTGAAATACCTCTTGGACTTAAAAACAGGTAAGGGTATTCGATTGCCATGGATTTATTGGGAATTCCGTTATGATAATATTGACGAAGAATTTATTAAACTTACCGCTTTGTTAAGATATCGTGAAAAAATTCTAAACACAGATGATACTCATCCTTTAAATCGACCGCAACATTATTCTGATATGCTAAAAAACTATACAGTGATAAACTCTATCGGTATTGAATCATTTAGCAAACAGGTATTAAATGCAGTGGGTAGACCAAGTATTAATATTGAAAAGTTTAACGTTTTTATGAATATGGTAAGAGAATATAATATTGTACTCAAAATAGACTTAATTCTAGGACTACCCTTAGAAACATTCGATTCATACTTTGAGGGACTCGAATTTCTCCTGCCTTATTTCAAGAATACTGACCATATTCTAAATATTCACCGGTTGCAAATTCTTCCTGGGTGCGATTTGGAAGGACTGTGTGACACCTACGGAATGAAATATTTACAGAATGCACCCCATCTGGTAATCTCGACACGTAGCTTCCCTGAACAAGAGCTTAATTACGCATCGAAGTTAAACGCCGTTTTGTTTAGGATTTTAAACTCACCACTGAGACGGCATTTTTTTGATACTAAGGAACGTACAGGTGAAAGTTTATATAGATTTATTGAAAATATCCTTAATGAGATAACTGCCTCGGAGGAGTTCAAAAAAACTAAACTTGTTCAAAACGACTATGTAGATGATGTATATTGGAATGATGAGATTTATAGGGAAATACCTTACCAATGGTTCATTGATTTCTTTGGAAGTCATTAACTTGATAATATGATAAATTACGTCTTTTGAGTAATATAGAAAAATGCTTACCAAGTACAATATAGATTCAAGGCATTTGGTGAAGAATTTCACAATGCACATTATCACAATAAATAAGAGTCTGAAGCCAAAAATAATATATGGAAAATTACGATAATGCAAGGCAAGATTGTTCGATTGTTGATCCTATATTAGACTATTTGTAATGCTTATTTAATCTAATGCCACATAAAAAATTGATATTTTAGGAGGCGATATATAGTGATTGATTTTGAGAGACGATTAGCAAAAATTGCGGCGATTGAATTCTATTTGCCAGAAAACATACTTAGTAATAACGATCTAGAGAAACTCTTTGACTCATGGAGTGCTGAGAGAATATATAAAAGCACAGGCATAATTAACCGTCGTTTTGCTAATAAAGATGAATGTGCATCAGATATGGGTGTTCAGGCGGCAAAAAGACTCATTGAAAATAATCAACTTGACCCAAAAAAAATAGAAATGCTTATTTTTTGTACCCAGACACCAGACTATATCGTACCATCTACCGCATGTATTATACAAGATCGTTTAGGGTTATCTAATTCATGTGCGGCTTTCGATTATACCCTTGGTTGTTCTGGATATATATATGGATTGGCTATTGCTAATGCATTCATAGTCAGTAATATGGTCAAAAATGTTCTTCTCATTACGGGCGACACTGTTACCAAATTATTTAACCCTGGCGATAAATCTGTTAGGATGGTTATGGGTGATGCTGCTTCTGCCACTTACTTAGACACAGAAAATGGATTTGCTGAAATATCAGGAGATTTTGTTCTGGGAACAGATGGTTCTGGTTATCAAGACCTTATTGTTCCAGCAGGTGCTTTTAGGATACCAAAGACTGTAGAAACTGCCATAGAAAAGGAATGTGAAGAAGGAAATATCAGATCTCAAGAAGATTTTTATATGAATGGCACTAAAGTTTTTGTATTTACAATTAAAAGGGTTCCCGAAACTATAAATATTTTAATGGAGAAGAATAGAATTACATTGGATAATATTGATTGGTTTGTTCTTCATCAGGCGAACAAATTTATAATTGACTATCTTGTAAAAAAAACTGGAATTCCAAAAAATAAGGTTCTTTTTTGCTTGGAAGAATACGGAAACACAAGTGCTAGTTCAATTCCAATAGTACTTAAAGATGCTCAAAGCAAAAACATTTTTAAAAAAGACGATCTCATTTTGACCATCGGTTTTGGGATTGGTTATTCATGGGGGGCTAATCTTTTGCGATGGACAGATAATACATAAAAACTGTATATTTTACAGAATTTATTTTATGAGGTGATATTATGTTTTCCCGAAGATTTGAAAACAAAGTTGCATTGATAACTGGTGCATCTTCTGGATTTGGATCCGCAATTGCCAAAAGGTTTTCCTTTGAAGGCGCAAAAGTTTTACTCTTTGCTCGTCGTATTAATTTACTCGAAGAATTACTTGAAGAGATCAAAAAAAATGGTGGAGATGGAATATTATATCAAGGTGACGTGACTGATGGATCAGCAGTCAAGAATTGTGTAACACAAATAGTTGATCATTATGGAAAAGTTGATATTTTAGTGAATAATGCTGGTGTTGAACTTATGTTACCTTTGATGATGACATCAGAAGAAAAATGGAAATATAATATAGATGTGAATATGGGAGGAACTATACGCTTTATCCAAAATGTTCAGCCTTTAATGATGAAAGCAAAAAGTGGAGTTATTATTAACATGGCAGCAGTCTATGGATTGAAAGGCGCGGGTGGGGTTTCCATATATTCAATGACAAAGGGAGGAATAGTGGCGCTTACAAAGTCTCTTGCTGTTGAACTTGCGCCACGAGGAATTAGAGTAAACGCTATTGCCCCCGGCCTTGTTGAGACGGAAATGTCATTAAGAACATTCAAAAGGCTTTCTAATGAGCAGATAGAACAAATCCGTAAAATGCACCCACTTGGATTTGGTTCAGTTGAAGATATTGCTTCCGCTGTCGCTTTCATCGCTTCAGATGAAGCACGATGGATTACTGGAAGTATATTAACAGTTGACGGCGGATTTTCAGCAAATTAAAAACATCCTTACATTAGAAACACATCCAAAGTTTGTCAAAGAGAAATCACAATGGAAAAGCAAAGACAGATTTTCCTTGAATCTTTAGAAAGCAAAAATTATATTGATGCCATGAAGGCTTTGTTTTCTATGATTGATGAAGATCCATCGCTAAATAATTATAGTTTTGCTTCTGCGAGGCTAAAAGAGATTGATATTTCTCAACTCGGATTTCATCATGTAAAAATTGCAATTCTCTCATCTTTTACAATTGAACCTGTAATACCTTATCTGCATGTAAAATGTTGTAGAGCAAAATTAAATCCTGATTTTTATATTGGCGGTTATAACCTGTTTCAGCAAGAAATTCTTGATCCGAATAGTAATCTATATGAATTCAAACCAGATGTTCTTATTCTTGCAGTTAGGCTTCAAGAGTTAAGCCATTACCTTTATGAATCATTCTTTGAATATTCCAAAGATCAAATTAGAGATGAAACAAATAGGATATCAAATTTGATAAGAACCTTGATAATAGCATTTCGTGATAATTCCAGCGCTGCTGTCATCGTTCATAACTTTGAGACACCGCCAAGACCTTTATTCGGCATAATAGATAATCAACAGGACCCTGGACAGAAAAGAAGCATACTTAAAATTAACTTTGCTATTGAAGATATATCAAAAGAAAATCAAGGCGTTTACATTTTGGACTATGATAACTTAGTCTCTTTGCATGGCAAACTTTCATGGCAAGATAGCAAGATGTGGCTATTGGCGAAGATGCCTATTGCAGGTAAGAACTATTCGTATCTAGCGGATGAGTATATACGCTTCTTAAAGCCATTGAAGGGATTGAATCGTAAATGTCTTGTATTGGACCTGGATAATACCCTGTGGGGAGGGGTCGTAGGCGAAGATGGTGTTGATGGAATAAAACTAGGGCATACATACCCGGGGAATGCTTTTATTGCCTTCCAAAAGGAAGTATTGAAGCTTTATAGCAAAGGGATAATATTGGCTATAAATAGTAAAAATAATGAATCTGATGCTATGGAAGTGTTTAAAAAGCACCCTGATATGGTTCTCAGGACTAAACACTTTGCAAGCTGGCGAATAAACTGGCAGGATAAAGTACAGAATATGAAGGAAATAGCAGAGGAGTTGAACATAGGTCTGGATAGTATTGTCTTCATGGATGATTCCCCAATTGAAAGGGAGCGAATGAAAACAAGCCTGCCTGAAGTTTTTACTGTTGATATGCCAAGTGACCCTATACAATATTGTTCAAAATTAATGGAACTTACGGATTTTGAAACACTTTCGCTTTCAGATGAAGATCGTAAACGGGGAGAGATGTACCATTCTCAGTTAGAAAGAAAAAAATTACAGGAAAGCTCAACTTCATTAGAAGATTTTTACAGAAGTCTTGATATGATGATAACAATAAATTTAGCCGATGCACATTCTATTCCACGAATATCGCAATTAACTCAGAAAACGAATCAGTTTAATTTAACGACTAAGAGGTATAGTGAAAGCGATATCCAAAGTTTTGTGAACTCTTTGGATCATCGTGTTTTTTATGTTCGTTTATTTGATAAATTCGGTGATAATGGGATCGTTGGTGTTTCTATTCTCAAAAAAAACAACAAAATTGAATGGAAAATAGATACTTTTCTACTGAGTTGTAGGGTTTTAGGTAGAACAGTGGAAACTGCTATTTTGTCTTTCATAATAGACGTTGTAAAAAAAGAAGGTGCAAAATCTATTTATGGCGCTTACATACCGACAAAGAAAAATCAACCTGCAATGGATTTTTATAATATACATGGGTTTAAGTTTTTTGAGCGATCAGGTGAACAGACCCAATGGTTGTTTGATCTAGAGAACAACAATATTGAATTTCCCCAATGGTTTAAATTGGAGACCAACTATGAGTGAAAGCGAAGTGACTGCGAAACTTAAAAAATTATTTTCAGATATGTTTGATGTTCCTGAGGATGAGATAAGTGACGATTCTTCACCTGATACTATTGAAAAATGGGATTCTTTTCAGTATGTGATGTTTATATCAGCTACAGAAGAAACCTTCAATATATCCTTTACTGCCGACGAAATAGCGGAAATAATAACATTTGGTAGTGTCAAAGATTTGACGATAAAATATGCTACTAATAGATAAAGCTGATCAAAAATTAATATAATTATGAAAAGTAACCAATATGACTGGATGAATGCAATAAAAGAAAAATTTAAATCTTTTCCACGTATTTATCATTGTTTGGTTGTTGTATTCAGTCCCGTTTACTCAGACCGAAAATATAGACAACTTATAAAATCTCTATCAAAGAACGATATCATACTTAATTTGGGTTCAGGTTCCTATAAGTTATCTCCATCAATCATAAATGTAGATATAAGTCCATATAAAAATGTTGATGTTGTGGCAGATATTTGTACGCTTCCATTTCCAGATAATTTTATAGATGGGATTATCAACATTGCAGTGTTAGAGCATATTCCAAATCCCAATATTGCAGTGAACGAGATGCGAAGAATTTTAAAGCCCGGTGGGCTGATCTTTTCCGTTATTCCATTTACTTTGGGTTATCATGCTTCCCCTTATGATTATACTAGATGGACAAGATCAGGAACTGAAACGTTATTCTCTGGTTTTGATAAGATAGAGATCGGAATATGTGGTGGACCTACTTCAGCTTTCCTCTGGATTTTACAAGAATGGTTGGCTACTCTTTTGTCTTTTAATATACCATGTCTATATAGATTATTGCTTTTTCTATTCATGTTTCTGACTTTCCCTTTGAAGTGGTTAGACTTTATTCTAGGCAGATATAAAAGCGCTACGAACATTGCCTCTAATTTCTATTTCTTTGGTAGGAAAACATCAGTTTAGATACAAATATCATAATGACAATAAACTAAACGGAGTTTATTATGCAAAATACGAAATATCTGCGTTATTTTTCAGCTTCCCCCTCAGTCCTCATATTATTATTTGTTGTCGTCTTTTTCGCTTTTATCCTGCCATTGACCTACCATAGATATTCATCAAATGATGATATTGGCATATTATTAGATATTAAATCCGGCTTTCCCGTTAGTTTCATGTCTTATATCCTTGGAGATGTTTTTTCGTTACTATATCGGAAAGTATCAGATATAGTTCCGTGGTATGGAATATTCACTTGCATATCACTTGGTATTTCTTTATTCGTGCTGTTACGGATGTTGTATGTATCGCATGGCACAAAACGCATAGAATACTTTATGTTTTCTGCTCTGCTCTCAATACTTTACATAAGGTTTATCCAGGTACAAGGGTATACTGAAACTGCTATTATTTCCGGTGGAGTTGGCATACTTGGCCTGTTTCTAGCTTTTTATCAAAATAAGGTTAACTGGTATAGTACCATAGGATACGGTTTATTACTTTGCCTTTGCTTTCTATGGAGAACTCAGGCATTGTTTTTTGTCTTAGTATTTTTCTTCCCCATTCTTTTGATAAGAATACGCAAATATTGGGCTTACTGTCTCCTGTTTTTGTTACCATGTATTCTTCTATATACAGCTAATGCTATCTTCGCATATTTACATTCAACACCAGAGCAAAGATATTTTGATGAATTTAATCGCTATCGTGGCAAAATACATGGCACACCATTATTTGAATTAAATATACACAACAAAGCACTATTGCAGGACGTTAAATGGACTGTGAACGATTTTATTGTATATGATGATTGGTTATTCTTTGACGAGAGTAAATATAATGTGGAAACATTAAAACAGATACTAAGCGATGAGAACCTTATAAAACCACAAGTTTCTACTCTTAACCCGCAAGCAATTTTATACTCGATTAAACAGATTGTATACGTTTATTGGAAATGGATTATGATCATAGCTTTTCTAGGTATCCTATTAATATTATACTGTAGTCGAGAAAAGATATTGCTATGCCTCTTTTTCTTTGTATATGCGATGATAGGAACAGTATTGCTATCTACAACTGTGCGGTTCCCGATGCGTTTAGCTCATCCGATGTTTTTTATAGTCTCATCATTATACATTATCATATTATTAGATAGCGACCCGTTAAATTCGATTATTAAACAACCAAAATGGCATACGATACGAGCATTCGCTATGATTATTTGTGGAGTTATTCTCATTTTAGGATCGGTTATGGCAATAGTTAAGATCAATAGATTTAACTTTAATATAGGAAATATTGCATACTCTACCATCGAAAATATCAATAAATATGTAAATTACAATTCTGTTCTCTTAGTTGATGGTATTTATCCTGATATACTTAGCTTTACAAATCCAATGAAAGAATATACTGATATATTTACGGTCATTCCTATGGGATGGCCAATCTTTTCGCCCAGATTTTATGCTGTTTTGCAGGATATTGGACTGAAACGTGGTTCTGAAGTGTTTCCATATATGATTCGATCAGAAAACGCATTCATTATATGCGGAGATAGTATAAAAGCGAATATACATACTTTCATCAAGCAGAATTATGGTATTGAAACAGAATTCAGAACAATCGCTACATTTCCTAAGATAAAAGATATTGATGTAGAAAATTTTAGTATGTATAAAATACAGGGGAAACTGAAGTAAACATGGTTTTGCAGAACTCAATAATGAGAGGTTAATATTTACTCAATAGTTTAGCTATATTGAAGAGCATTATGAAAAATCCATTTATAAACTCGAAAATCATTATCTTTCTGATCATCACATATCCATTGTTATTTATATGGCAGGGATTAGATTTTGCAGATGAGGGCTTTTGCCTGACAAATTATCAGCAAATTTTTAATGACCCGGAAAGCGTTAGTTATGGTATAGGCTCCTGGTTAACAAACATAATAGGTGGATTATGGATATTACTTTTTGGCGATTCTCTAGGAGTAATAGGTGCAAGATTTGCTGGCGTTTTGGTAGTATATCTGACAATTGTATTCTCTTACCTGCTACTCAAACCTTATATTGGCCGTAAATATTTATTGATCGGGTTGCTTTTTGCTTCATTGTTTACCAAATGGTATTATTTATTATTTTATAATAGTTTAACTTCTCTTTTCTTTGTGGCGTCAGCATTTTTCTTGATAAATGGATTAAAGAACAATAAGCATTGGCAGATCATTGTTTCTGGTTTGTTACTTGGATTGAACATATTTATCAGGTTCCCCAATATTCTGGGGTTTTCATTGGTATTGAGTATATTTTTCTACGGCTATATCAACAAGAACAAAATCAGAGTTCAAATTATACAAACGATTAGTTTTATATTTGGATACACCATAGCGATCTTAGTAACAGTGCTAATTATGAAAGTACTTGGTCATTATGATCTCTTCGTTAATGGTATGAAATGGATCTTTACTGTATCTAAAGAGACAACAGGTCATCACAATCTTAAAGGGCTTATGACAATATATTATATGGAATATCTCAAAGTGATAGGGTTTACTGCCATAGCTATCCCACTTGTAATTATAATGCCAAAAGTATTCATGAAATTAAAAAATCAATATTTATACAAAGGTTCTATAATTTTTCTGATCACATTTGCTTCGTTACTTTTTATGCTGGCTTTATTACGTTACTACGATATAATGCGTTTTTTGATAGTTCTAATAGTAGGTATTCTATATGTAATTTTACTGGCATATATAATCAAAATTGAAAAGAGCAGTAGTGATTTCCGACTTGTATGTTTTATTACGCTTTTAATATTGTTTATCACTCCAATGGGTTCGACTGTGGGATTACGTAATGCAATTTACGGAATGTGGATTCCAATTCCTATTGCATCCACGTATATATTAAGGTTAAAAAAGTTAGGTATGCAGTTTGAGACAGCAACTGACTCATCTATGAATCAATTTAAATTCAGGCTAAATCAAAAGGAAGTCGATCTGACTAAAAAGATTGTAATTATTTCTCTAATTGTATTTTCACTACTATCATCTTTCATATATACCTACAGGGATAGTTCAAACAGGTTTCAGATGAGATATTCCGTAGATAACCCTCGCTTGAGAGGAATATTGATGACCAAAGAAAGAGCAAAAGCAATACAGGAATTGCTGGATGAGATGGGACGTTATGTAAAGGAAAATGACTACCTATTAGCGTATCAAGAAATATCAATGGTATATTTTTTAACCAGGACCAAACCATATCTTTATAATTCTCAGCCATTTCTCTATCGAACATATGAATTTAAAAACGCTCTGGATAGGGCTACAAAAGAGAGAATATATCTTCCGGTAATCGTAAGAGAGAAAATTAATATATGGGATTTTAATTGGCCGAAGGGGAGTATTCCATTTACCCGTGACGATCGAAAAGCAGAAAATAGTGGTATCATGGAAGAATTTATAGAGCGTAATGGATACTTACTTGTGTGGGAAAATGATTCTTTTGAGATTCTGATTCCGCCTAGTGAAATTAACGGGAAAAAATAAATACACTTTCTCTGTTACAACAAATATTGCACACTATGTTAGAACGAATACTCATGATTCATAATTATTATCAATCTCATGCCCCAAGCGGCGAAGACGGCGTATTTCGTGAAGATGAAAAACTACTCCGATCTAAAGGGCATAAGGTAAAATTGTTTACTCGTCACAGTGATGCTATAAAAAATTTCTCCCCTTTGAGAAAAATGGCTTTAACTTGGCAGATCACGTGGTCGAGAGAATCTTACAAAGCGATAGAACAACTGATTAGACTTGAAAAACCAGATATTGTCCATGTATGCAATACTTTTCCTCTGATCAGTCCATCAATATACTACGCGTGCCGTAAATATAAGATACCAGTTGTTCAAACTGTGCAAAATTACCGCATATTTTGTGCTTCAGGAATATTATTTCGGGAGAACAGTGTTTGCGAAGAGTGTATGGAGCATGGCAGTATTCGAGCTATTAAATACGGCTGTTATCGTAATTCACGACTTCAAACTTTTCCTATCGTGTTTATGCACCAGATTCATAGGTTGCTTGGTACGTGGATGAATTACATTGATGTGTATGTTGCCGCAACGGAATTCTCACGTCAAAAACTTATACAAGGTGGTCTGCCAACTGAACGAGTTGCTGTAAAACCAAACTTCTTTTTGTCCATGCCAGAGCCATCTTACAGTTATGGGGATTACGCTGTCTTCTTTGGACGTTTATCAGTCGAGAAGGGGGTAAGAACTCTTCTATCTGCATGGAATCAACTACATGATTTACCATTAAAGATAGTTGGAGATGGAGCCTTAAAGGAAGAGATAATATCGGCTATAAATACTCAAAATGGATCATCTATTGAATTTCTGGGATTCCGCACACACGATCAGTGCCTGGATCTGTTAAAAAATGCAACGTTCATAGTAATGCCATCGGAATGGTACGAGGGATTTCCAATGACAATACGTGAAGCATTTGCCTCTGGAAAACCTGTTGTGGCATCTCGCATGGGAGCAATGGCAGAGATAGTCAACGATGGCAAAACTGGTTTGCTTTTCGAACCCGGCAATCCAAATGATCTGGCAACAAAGGTACGATGGTTAGCAGAACACAAAGAGATTGTTGTACAGATGGGCAAATCCGCTCGTGCAGAATTTGAAACCAAGTATACTGCTGAAAAGAATTACGAAATACTGATGAATATATATAAAATGGCAATAAGAATAAATAAAAATAAAAATGTTAAATAAAATTGAAAAAGTTAATATTCTTGGCGTTGGTATTAGCGCAATTAATATGGATGATGCTTTACAATATCTAGAGTATCATATAAAAGCAAAAACAAAAAATTATATCTGCGTATGTCCAAACCATACTATTATGGAAAGCCAAAAAAATAAGAGATTATTGGATATTGTTAATTCTGCAAATATAGCAACGCCAGATGGGATGTCAGTTGTATGGGCATGTAAACTGCTAGGATATACAAAAGTTAAACAAGTATGTGGTACAGAATTAATGCTTGCATTCAGCGAATTATCTGTGGAAAAAGGTTATACTCATTTCTATTATGGAGGAGCAGATGGCGTGACTGAAAAACTCGCTGAGAAAATGTGCCAAAAATTCCCGGAATTGAAAGTAGCTGGGAAGTATTCGCCGCCGTTCCGTCCGTTGACAGAAGCTGAAGACAAGACCGTTATTGATATGATCAATCGAGTTAATCCAGATGTGGTATGGATCGGTTTAGGTATGCCCAAGCAAGAGTTATGGATGGGAGAACATTTTGGAAGGATTAATGCCCCACTTATGATAGGTGTTGGCGCCGCCTTTGATTTCCTGTCAGGAATAAAGGAACGAGCACCAAAATGGATGCAACGTACAGGTTTAGAATGGCTTTTTCGCTTAGTTCAAGAGCCTCGAAGGCTTTGGCGAAGAAACCTATATCATCCAATATTCTTTTTTAAAGTTTTCCTTCAGCGAATAGGAATGAAAAGGGTTTAACTTCATCATAGACAATGTGCAAATGGTAGCAACTTATTTGCCGCCATTTGCGTTGTGTGTTCGCAGTCATTCAAACGATACATTCAAGCTATAATCCTGTAATTCTGCTAACTTCATACCAGTTTGTGCCATCATAAACAAAATCAACCGTTGCCGATAGATTTGCTGTTCCTGTCAATGTCCCACTGGATTTGAAGTTGGTGCCAAATGTAACTACATGACCACCACTAGCATCATCTGTAATGATAAAGGTTGACCGCTGACCTGCAACACCATTAGTAGCATTAATCTGGACAGCACCAACTGCGGAAGTAGTAGATAATGTAAAAACATTCCCTGTATTCATATCACAAGAAATGGTTTCCGCATTAGTCAATATTTGCTTAGAGCCATTCATTACACCTGCATTTACTCTACCTGTTGTAGTAACGGCACCATAAGTAACAGATGAAGCATTTCCTGAACTTATATGCCCCAAAGATAAAGTATACCATCCGCCAGAGTATAATAATGTAATTATCTCATTCGGCATTAATGCGATGCCTGGCGCTGATAGGTAAACATAATATGTAGGCGATAGATTAGCTACGGTAATACACTTACCATTTACTTCCGTGCCTGCATTAAATCCAAGAGTCATAGGCGCACCAATAGGTGCAACCACTGCATAATCTGTTCCCGCCCCTGTACTACCGTTCTCATCCATATTTGTCCATATATAGAAATTATAATTCATACCACCAGTAGCTTTTATTTTTCCAGTGGCATTTATAGAAGGTACTGATAATATAGGAGTTGATAGACTATAACCATAAGCTACGTGGGGCTTTAATAAAATACCATTAGAATTGACAGCATAATAAAGATTACCTGTAGCGGGATCACCAGGATTCCCATATCCAACAGCAAATGCGCCGCAATATAATACATCATTGAGATGTACAGCAGTAGAAGCACAACTACCACCAGTCCACGTTATGTTTTCTGTTGAAAATGTGCCAATTTCGTATGTTATTTCTAAATATCCAACAGCATCATTAGTAGTCCAATCTCCACTTGACACAACCACATTAGTAATAGTTCCAGTAGCACCTGATGTTCCACCAGTAATAGTGCTGCCAATAGCAGGAGCAATCCCAGAACCTGTATTAAAGTTCAATGTAGTCCTTATAGAACTAACAGTGCCATAATAAGCACCTCCTGCGCTATAGATACATACCATGCCATTAACATCTATACCTGATGTAACAAAGTTTACATCAGTATCTATTATTCTAACAGAATCACCAAGTTCTACTGTTCCTGAAAGCGTAGTATCAATAGATAATTGCGCATTCCATACATAGATTGGGATATTAGCATTAACATATAACTGACAAGATAAATATGTAGATGCCCCTATACCAACAGCATTAAGATAGAATCTGCGCCATTCAGTTCCAACTGTAACATTTTTACTTTTGATAGTAGTGCTATCCTCAACTAAGTATAGACCTATTATATTTTCTACATCAGCCCTTAACCAAACGGAGAACTGACATAACTTACCGTCTATCGAGTTAGATGATGTGGTTGCATAGGAATAAATAATGGAATGTGAATCAGATAAGACTCGACCTGCTGTTTTTGTACCATCAGGTGCAACCGCACTATTAGAAGTTCTGTCTGTACCACCATTCCAATTATAAGGATCATTAGCATAATTAAGCCAATTACTAGCAGATGAACCTATACCTATAACAGGAGAGTTAAATGATGCCTGAGTTATATCCAATTGGGATTTAACCACAAATTGGCTACCACTATCTAATGTATCAACTACGAAATCACCTTTATTAACGTCAAGATTTAGGTTCTTCTGATGGTAGTTGTCTATATTAGTGCTAAACAATGCCGATGGGTAATCAGGGACATTATGAAATCCTAGAGGTATTACATTGTCATTAATATTATGATTATTATAACCACTATCATTTTGAACAGGGTCTTCATTACCAAGACCAGTTTGCCCATGACATCCTAGTACAGTTGCCATGTTCGTACCAACACCAAGAATAACCGACTTCACCCCAGCACTCTCAAACCTATTGTTAGAAATCACGGGTTCAGTACAATCAGTGGTATAAACACCCGCTGTAGCATAGCCTTCAATAGAATTATTAATCACGGACACCTGTTGTGCTTGTATAATATATACTCCATAGGTACCATACCATATCTCATTCTCTAATATCCTAGTCTCATTACCGCCAAAGTCAACATATACTCCATAAGTGTTCTTAAAGAGTGCGCACCTCTTAATTGTGGTATAATATGCGGGGGCGCCATGAATTTTTATGCCTGTATCAAACCCATAGCCATAAGTTGATCCACCAGAATACCAAGACCCTATCCAGACATTCTCAATATCAACACTTCTATCCTCATAGACGTATATTCCTATGCCTGCCGCTGGGGTTGTAGTAGAGTATATACGAAAATCACTAAGCTTTGAACCCTCAGAAATGTCATTAGCAAGATTTCTAGTTACAACTATACCATTGCCGCCTCCAGTAACCATTATCCATGATGTAGTTTTACCATCACCAACTAAACAGGTAGTACTATCTATATTTAATGCAGATGTTGTCTTATAAATACCAGGAGGAAGGAATACCTGTCTAGTCTTTAATCTAGCACAGGTTAAAGCAGATTGTATCGCAGAAGTATCATCATTAGTTCCATCGCCGACAGCGCCCCACCATTGAGGCAATAGTTTTTCCACTGACCCCTTATTTATTACAACGGTTCCGTCACCAGAAAATATCTGATATAATCCTGCATCTAGCTTGCCGCTGATAGTGAACGTCACACCAGAGTCAATGCTTAACTTAGCTCCATTAGTGAACCAGATAGCCACATTAGATGGCACTATAACGTTACTGCTGATTTTGTAAATTCCTGTCGGCACTAATAAAGTAGCACCACTAGCTTCACTAATTGCCATTGTCATTGCAGATGAGTCATCAGCAATACCATCACCCTTGGCTCCATATTTCTTAACATTCACAATTTCCTTGCTTAGAGATTCATTTTCAGTTAAATCTTGAGTTGATTCCCGAGTTAAATCCCGAAATGGCATATTTTTGCCTCCTTCAATGCGGAATTGACCACAACCTGTACTAAAAATTAATATGTAAGCCAATACAGCAATTATCAGGAGTTCCGAAAATTGTAATTTGTATCTATTGAAAGCCATTGGTAGATATATCCTCCTAAAAGTATTCAAAAGCCATCACGTTGACTATTCAACTGCGAATTAATCAAAGTTTCTGCTGTCATTATTTTAGTCGAATACTACAATATCATAATTTTGGCTTTATTGCAAATGTTTTATGATACGGAACCATTTACGTAAATTTACCTACCGCTTTGCAGGTTTCTCCTGATGCTGTATCTCATGGTATATATCGAGATTAGAGTGGAAAAATGTGAATGTATATTATGAATTTGTTGGAATATTACGATAGGATATTTGTATTATAAGAAGTGTGATCATATAATCATGAGCATGTTGGCAGTATATAATATGTTGCAATATGACACATAAGTATTATATATCCTTATGCTACTTTGTGTTCTTGTATTATAATATTACAAAATATTTGACAATGTCGCATTCTGATCATCATAATTATTCTATTTGTTTTTTTTGAAAGGTATATGTGACTCAATTTCTTTAAGCAAAAGCACAAGAGCAGAAAAGTTTTTTTGTTTAGAAATATTTATAGAATAGTAATCGTTAAAAAATACATAAACATCCTAAAAACAACCCCTTAGTCCCCTTTTTTAGGGGGAATAAATCGAGTCGTGTCAACATTCCCCCTTAGCAAAGGGGGTCAGGGGGTTGTAAAAAACGTTGAAATACTATGTCAAAATGGCATTTTTTAACGATTACAGAATAAAAACTGTTTCAATTTTGCAGGTTGCTATTAAAGTAACAAGCTTCAAATTGCGTTTATGTTTGTGCAGGATGAATCCTGCTACTTTATTGCCTACAAATCTGAAATAGAAGCCCATAGTATGGCAATTTGACATTAATCTTACATTATGATATTATGATAGCTCTCCACTAAAACGTGGAGATGAATATTGACAAAAAAGGGATCCATTGACATCCTTTTATATACTCAAAAAATGAAAGGAGAGTCAGATTATGGATCCCACTAAAGTATTTTGCCACA
>Ga0315282_10007137_pt1 | contig 18455 bp, 10 predicted proteins | sample YL17G07_20_MG_FD_203693 | JGI IMG/M metagenome (GOLD analysis project Ga0315282, IMG submission 203693) | Sediment microbial communities from Yellowstone Lake, YNP, Wyoming, USA - YL17G07_20 | ecosystem: Environmental > Aquatic > Freshwater > Lake > Sediment | place: USA: Wyoming | collected...
GGCTCGTTGCTGGCCAGGGACTCAAAAGCGGCCCTCTGACGGTGTTCAGCAACCGGCCAAGCGCTTTCCGGACTCAAGGTCCCGAGAATTTTGCAAGTGGTTCAGGATTCACGGACGGCCTGACCAGACGCACCGCCCTCCACGGCTCGAAGCTTCCGTTGCCGACACCTATACCCTGTCCCGGCTTGGCATGCAAGCGCTTTTCTGAACAAGCCGGCGGGACGCAGGCGCGTCCTGTCACCGGCACCGTCTCCCCTTGATCGCCGCCCGCAGCCATGGCCTGAAACTCAACGACGGGCGCGCCTGTTTGACGCAGAGGAAGGCGACAATCGCGCCGGTGGCGAGCGTGATCAGCACCCCAAGGTAAAGCGGCAGCGGCCGATATTCAAAAACGACCCGGCTGTCGCCGGCCGGCAGCGCCACGGCACGGAATATCTGGTTGGCGTGCAGCAACCGCGCCTGCTTTCCATTCACGCTCACATTCCAGTCGGGGTCGTAGCTGTCGGTCAGCACCAGATAGCTCGGGTGCGGCGCTTGGGCTTCAACCTCCACGCGCATGGGCCTTCGGAGCACGACGCGCGCGGCACCCGCAAAATCATTGTTTGCGCTGTCGGCCGGCGTCTCCGGCCCCGCAGCCCCGGGGGCGGGCGCCGCGCCGTCTTCGCGCGCCAGCACAACCGCGCGCGTGGGATCGAAATCGGGCACGGCCAGGCGGCGCACAGTATCAAGCCCCAACGGAAGCACTTCCGCGTTGCTCACGATATAAGCGCGGGGCAGCGGATTCTCGACGCGGTAGATGCGGAGTGGAACATTCGTGGCGTTTGGCGCTTCCGCCACGAATTGCAGGCCCTCAGCCGGCGGGATCAGCTTGTACAGCGCGTACTGCACGCTCGACAGCCGCAGGAGGCGCACCAGCGGCGCGGAGCGCACGCGGTAGCGGTGCACCAGGCGCACCAGGAAATGCTGGGGTGCGGCCAAAATGTCTTCGATGTCGTCGGCAAATCCCGTTTCGATGCCGAGAATTCCGGCCGCCGCCTGCAAGCTCAGCCGGTCGCTGTACGGCTCGTATGCGATCGGAGGCAGGAAGCTCACCATCGGCAGGTATGCGCGCCAGAACACCGCAGGCGCGTCGTCGATCTCGCTCTTGGGCTCGGGAAAGATGCGCAACGGGCCGTCCCTGGTCCCGAGATACTGGAGCGCCGGCGGTTCGGTGGTGAAGAAACGGGGGTCGGTGAGCATGTTGAGCGGCGAATGCGCCACCGCCAGGTGCGCAACGGCAGTCACGGCCGCCAGCAGGACCAGTTTGCTCCGCAAACCCTGCCGTAGCGCGGGATGCAAAAGAGCCACCAGCAGAATGAGCGAGCCGACAAGGTAGGGCAACGACGACGGCACCGCCACCAGCAGCCACGAGGCCGCGCGGTCAACGACCGCCTCCGACGGAACCGCCATGAGCACGCAGATGCGCGCTGCCAGATCCGGCGCGAAGAACCGGTTGGCCATGGCGATGGCCAGCTTGCGGGCTGGCGCCCCACCAGACAACGCGAACACCGAAGCCACCAGCCACAGGAGGCCGAAACCGAGCAGCGTCGCGCGAATCCAACGTAAGGCCGGCGCGCGCAGCATAGGATCCTCGGCTGTATCGCCGGCTGCGCCGGTGGCGGCATTCACTCTCCACGCCAACGAGCGCAGCGCATCAGCCCCGAGGGCTGCAAGCTGGGCCACCGCCAAAACTGTTGGCAGGAGGAACTTCACCGGAAACCGCAGCACTTTGTAAAGCGGAACGAAGTAATAGAAGAAGTAGCCGGCCGGCGTGTAACGGCCGAGCGCCAGCACCAGGAACGCGAGGCCGGCCAGCGCCCAGAAGCGCGAGTGGCGCGTTTTCGAACCGAAGACGCCCGCCAATGCCAGTCCCAGCGGGACCACTCCGATGAAAAGCGAAAGCAACAGCGCCTCGGTGCCGTCCATGTACACCCAGGGCACGTTTGCCGTGGTGATTGGGCTGCTCCAGAAGTCGGGGAGCAGCAACTCGAGGAGTTTCAGCGGGTGAAGGGACCAGAACAGGGCGTGCTGGTAGTCAAGCCCGGCCGCCCGCTCGGTATACCGCATGTGTGCCGCGGCGGGGAGCAGTTGGGCGGCGGAAAGGCCCAGCGCCAGCAGGCCGCCCGATGCGAAACGGCCGAGGGCCGCGCGGCGGGCGAGCGGGCCGGGCGGCGCGAACGCCACCATCCAAGCCAGCGCCAGTCCCGCGGTGGCCAGGCTGCTGAGCGGCTCGCCGGCGAAGAACTGCATGGTCATGGCGCCCGCAAACGCGGCCGCGCGGCGCCACCCGCCCTGGCGCGTGTAGGAATCGGCGGCCAGCAGCGCCGCCGGCATCCACGCCACGGCGGGCAGAAAGTTATGGAAGCTGCAGAGCGACCGGACCGGGCCGCTGAAAACGAAAATGGCGCCGGCCAGCCAGCAGCCGAACGCGCTGGCCCCGGCGCGGCGAGCCAGCAGGAACGAACCGGCGGCCAGCAGAAAGAACTGCAGCGCGTAATGCAGTTTGAAGCCGTAGGCCAGCGGAAGCAGCCACGCCAGCCACGCCGTCGGATAGAACAGCAGGTAATTGGGATTGGCGGCAACCGGCTCGCCAAAATGCTCGTATGGGTTCCACAGCGGCAGGCTGCCGGAGCGCACCAGCTCTCGCAGTTCAGCGGCACGAGGGAAGTGCGCCCAGGTGATGTCGCGGAAGAAGAGAACATCCGAGGCAAACAGGAGCCGCCAGAAGGCCACGGCGACCGCAGCCATCAGCAGCGCTAACGCCACGGTGTAGCGGCGGTCCCATGCCGGGCAACACCGCGATGTGCCGGCAGGCGCGCTCGCAATTCTGGGTTCACCCGCGGTCGGGCGCGGCTCAGTCTCGCCGGCCTGCGTTTGCCGCGGTGATGGCATGTTCGTCGGTTCCTGCCCGGCGCTGCCGGGCGCGCGCTTCAGCTTGCTTCAGATGAGCCTGAAGAGGCTCGGGCCCAACCCTCGACGGTAGCACACATGTGTGTCTGCGACCGATTCTTCCAGGACGGGCCGGGGGTCGCCTTCTGATAGAGTAGGTGCGCCCCTTGTACTGCTAGCGTTCAAGACCTTCGCGCGGAAAAGGGGATCCTGAGTAGCCCGCGAAGCGGGCGGGAGGTTGATAGCCCACCGCGCGAGCGGTGGGTAACGGAAGCAAAACGGACAAGCCCGCAAAGCGGGCGGCAGAAACTGCGCGGGCTTCGGCCGCACGGGATGGCACTCTGCCCGGCGGATTGCGGGCTCGCCGCCTGCGGGAGACAAGATAGCGGGCCGGCCGTTCACAAACCCGGCAGTGACCCCCGTTTCCCGGAGGAGTCAGAGGCGCGTAGAATAGGGAATGGCGAACGGGGCTGCACCCATGACGCCAGCAGAAAGCTATTTCCGCGAACTCCGCGACATCCGATCCTGTGGCGCCGCCGTCAAGGAAACTTCCTACTACCCTGCCCTCTCGAATCTTCTCAACGAAGTGGGCAAGCGCCTCAAGCCCCGTGTCCGTTGCATCGTCAACCTCGCAAACCGTGGCGCAGGGCTCCCCGACGGAGGCCTGTTCACTGCCGAGCAATTCCAAAAACCTTCCGACGCCGAGCCCCTTTCCGGCCAGCCGCCGGCGCGCGGTGTGATTGAGGTGAAGCCGACTAAGGATGACGCCTGGATTACCGCCGACGGGGAGCAGGTTTCCCGCTATTGGGGCAAATACCGGCAAGTGCTGGTGACCAACTACCGCGACTTTGTTCTGGTCGGGCAGGACGCCGAAGGCCGGGCCGCCAAGCTCGAATGCTTTCGCCTGGCTGAAAGCGAGAGGGAGTTTTGGGCTGCGGCCTCCCATCCGCGCAGCCTTGCGGAGAAGGTCGGCGCAAGGTTCGAGGAATATCTATTGCGGGTGATGCGGCACGCCGCGCTGCTGGCCGCCCCTGAAGACGTGGCCTGGTTTCTGGCTTCTTATGCGCGCGACGCCCGGTCGCGCATCGAGCATGTGCAACTGCCCGCCCTGGCCACAGTCCGCGCCGCGCTCGAAGAGGCGTTGGGGTTGAAATTCGAGGGAGAAAAGGGAGAACACTTCTTTCGCTCCAGCCTGGTTCAGACGCTCTTCTACGGCGTTTTCTCCGCCTGGGTGCTATGGGCAAAGCAAAACCCGCCCACCTCTAGAGCGCGCTTCGACTGGTACACCACGGCCCGCTATCTCCGCGTGCCGATGATCTCCAGGCTCTTTCACCTCGTCGCCGACCCGCAGGAACTGGAAGCCCTTAAGCTCACGGAGGTGCTGGATTGGGCAGGCTTGGTTTTGAACCGCGTTGACCGGCGGTCGTTCTTCGACAAGTTTCAGGAATCCCACGCCGTGCAGTATTTCTACGAGCCCTTCCTGGAAGCTTTTGACCCACAGCTTCGGAAGGAATTGGGCGTTTGGTATACGCCAGCCGAGATTGTGAAGTACATGGTCGAGCGCGTCGACACGGTCTTGCGGCAGGAGCTCGGCCTGGCGCAGGGGCTGGCGGACAGGAACGTTTATGTCCTTGATCCCTGCTGCGGCACGGGTTCGTATCTCGTGGAAGTTCTTGACCGCATCCATCGCACCCTCAAAGAGCGCGGCGGGGACGCTCTAACTGCCAGCGACCTCAAAGAAGCCGCGCAGAAGCGCGTCTTCGGATTTGAAATCCTGCCTGCGCCATTCGTCGTCTCGCATTTGCAGCTTGGCCTGCTCCTGCACAACCTGGGCGCGCCGCTCGACGAGAAAAGGCATGAGCGCGTGGGCGTTTATCTCACCAACGCCCTCACCGGTTGGGAGCCGCCCAAAGGCCCCAAGCAACGCCTGATCTTCCCAGAGTTGGAGGAGGAGCGCGACGCTGCCGAGCACGTCAAGCGCGACGTGCCCATCCTCGTGATCCTTGGCAACCCGCCGTACAACAGCTTCGCGGGTATCGCCAGGATGGAGGAAGAACGCGACCTTACCGAGGCCTACCGCACCACGAAGCGCGCCCCCGCACCGCAGGGCCAAGGGCTGAACGACCTGTACGTTCGCTTCTTCCGTATGGCCGAACGTCGCATCGTCGAGAAAACCGGCAAGGGTGTCGTCTGCCTGATTTCGAATTACTCCTGGCTCGATGGTCTCTCATTCACCGGCATGAGGGAGCGGTATCTCGAAGCCTTCGACGCCATGTGGATTGATTGCCTCAACGGCGACAAATACAAGACCGGCAAGTTAACGCCCGAGGGCGAGCCGGACCCCAGCATTTTTTCCTCGGACTTCAATCCTGAGGGCATTCAGGTGGGGACTGCCATCACGCTGCTTTGTGTAGGGGAGCCCTCGGGGCTCCCGCGGGAGCGCGAGGCGCTCCCCTACCAAAACCGCGCCGTCCGCTTCCGCCATCTGTGGGGAAAAACCAAGCGCCAGCAACTGCTCGAAACCGCCGTCCAGGATAGCAAGACGCTCTACCAGGAATTGGAGTCTTCGCTCGACCTCGGCTTGCCTTTCATGCCCGCGCAGCTCAGCCGGGGCTATACCGCTTGGCCGCTGCTACCGGACCTGTTTCCCGCGTCGTTTCCTGGCGTGCAGACCAGTCGCGACGACGTGGTGGTGGACATCGACCGGGAGCGGCTGGTGGAACGGATGAAGCAGTACTTCGACCCCGAAATCAGGCACGAAGAGATGCGCCGCATCGCGCCCGGCGCAATGACCACCACCGCAAGATTCAGGGCGGAAGCAGTGCGCGATCAGCTTTGCAGGCGGGGTTTCTTGGAGCAGAACGTTGTTCGTCATTGTTATCGGCCGTTTGACGTGCGCTGGCTTTATTGGGAACCTGAGACAAAGCTGCTCGACGAGAAGCGGTCAGAGTATTTCCCGCACGTTTTGCCCGAGAACATCTGGCTGAGCGCCGCCCAGAAGAACCGCAAGGATTTTGACCCGCCCTTTGTTGCGTCGTGCCTGTCTTCCCGTCACCTCATCGAGCGCGGAGCAAACCTCTTCCCGCTCCATTTGAAAGCTGAACAGGGCGGCAAGCCCCTTATGGCGAAGCACGAACCCAAGGACCCGCGCATCATGCCCGATGGCATACGGCTCAACATCAGCGATTCGTTGGTCATGTACCTCACACGCGTTGGGATGATCGCTGACGCGCCGGATGTCTTCTATCACACTCTCGCCATCCTGCATGCACCTGCTTACCGCGCGGAGAACTCCGGAGCGCTCCGTCAGGACTGGCCGCGCGTTCCGCTGCCGGATTCCAAAGACTTGCTCCTCGCCTCGGCCGAGCTGGGCAAGCAAATTGCCGCGCTGCTGGATACCGAGCGGGACGCAGAGGCGATTCATGAATCGCGCCTACAGAAGATTGCCGCCTTTACGCTTCCGGCCGGGACCCGCTTGGACGAGTCGAAACACTTTGCCGTCACTGCCGGTTGGGGCCACGCGGGCAAAGGCGGCGTCACCATGCCGGGCAAGGGGAGGCTGGTCGAGCGTGACTACAGGGACGAGGAGCGCGCTGCTGAAGGGGCGGGTTTATCGCGGGCACCTGGCCACGTGACATCGCCGCTTCTGGGCGGCCGCACCTGCGATGTATACCTGAACGACGTGGCCTACTGGGCGAACGTTCCGCTGCGAGTCTGGGAATACACCATCGGCGGCTACCAGGTCATCAAGAAGTGGCTCTCCTACCGCGAAGAAAAGCTGCTGGGCCGCCCCCTGACCAAAGACGAAGTCCGCTACGTGCAGCAGATGGCCCGCCGCATCGCCGCCATACTCTTGCTTGAACCGGCGCTGGACTCCAATTATCGCGACGTGAAGGGCCACGCGTTTGCATGGAAGGGATGACCGCGAGGGCCAGGCAACGGCACAAACGCCGGCCTGCCCTTCTGTCGCCCGCGTCGCGGGCTTTGCCGACGCCATGGGCCGGGGAATCTGAGCCCGCGAAGAGGGCGACAGGTTGATAGCCCACCGCGTCAGCGGTGGGTAACGGAAGCAAAACGGATAAGCCCGCGAAGCGGGCGGCAGAAAAGGACAGCGCTGCACTCTTGTGAAAACCATTTCCGCGCTGATCGTCTTCCTCCTGCTGTTCGGGGCCGCTCCGGCGGCCGCCGCCGCGCCCGTGCCCGCCCGCGCCTTCGTGCTCGACACCGACGCCTTCCGGCACCACGTCGATTACTTCAACGGGATGGTAGAGGAGGGGGTGGTCAATCACATCCCCAACGCCGAAGCCTGGGCCTGGATGAAACAAAACATCCCCTTGTTCGCCTGCCCGGACAAGGATGTTGAACAGACCTATTACTATCGCTGGTGGGCCTACCGCAAACACATCACGAGCACGCCCGCGGGCTTTGTCCTGACCGAGTTTCTCCGGCCCGTGCGTCACGCCACCCAGTACAACGCCATCAGTTGCGCTCTGGGCCACCACATCGCCGAAGGCCGCTGGCTGCACGATCCGCGCTACCTCGACGGCTACATCTCCTTCTGGTTGCGCTCCGGCAAGGACGGGGGCCTGCAGCCGCAGTTCCATCGGTACAGCGGCTGGGCGGCCGCGGCCGTGTACGGCCGATGGCTGGCCGACGGCAGAACCGGGTTCCTGCTGTCCCTCCTCGATTCTCTCCTGCTCGACTACCGCGCCTGGGGAAAGGAACGGCTCCTGGACAGCGGGCTGTTCTGGCAGTATGACGTCCGCGACGGGATGGAGGAATCCGTCAGCGGCTCCCGCAAAGCCAAGAACGCGCGTCCCACGATCAACAGCTACATGTATGGCAATGCCCGGGCCATCGCGGCCATCGCCACCCTGGCCGGCAAGCCGCCGCTGGCGCGCGAGTACTCGGAGAAAGCCGCCCGCCTGCGCAGGCTCGTCGAGGAGCGGCTGTGGGACAAGGAGGCGAAGTTCTTCAAACCGCTCCTGGAATCGGGCACCCTGGCGGACGTTCGCGAACTGGCCGGCTTCACGCCGTGGTATTTCAGCCTGCCGGATTCCGACAAGGGCTATGAAGAAGCGTGGAAACAGTTGATGGACCCACGGGGCTTCTATGCCCCGTTTGGCCCCACGACCGCCGAGCAGCGCCACCCCGGCTTCCGCATTGCCGACAGCGGCGACGACTGCCAGTGGAACGGACCCAGTTGGCCGTTTTCGACCACCGTCACCTTGAAGGCCCTCGCCAACGTGCTGAACGACTACCCGCAGGGCGCCGTCACCAGGGATGATTACTTCAAGACCTTCCTGATCTATACGCGCAGCCATCGCCTGAAACTCAACGATGGGCGCGTCATCCCTTGGATCGACGAGAACCTGAATCCCTTCACCGGCGAGTGGCAGGCGCGGTCGATGAAAATCAGGAAGGGCACATTCGAGGGGCGCGGCGACCACTACAACCATTCCGGCTATGGCGACCTGGTCATCACCGGCCTGGTGGGGCTGCGGCCGCGCGCCGGCGACACCGTCGAGGTCCATCCGCTGCTGCCGGAAAACGCCTGGGACTGGTTCTGCCTCGACAACCTGCCCTACCACGGCCGCATCCTGACCGTTCTGTGGGACCGCAGCGGCCGAAAATACGGCAAGGGAGCGGGCCTTCGGGTATTCGCCGACGGCCGGCCGATTGCCGGCTCCGCCACCCTGCGGCGGGTGGAGGGCCGCCTCCCACGCCCGCCTCGTTCTTGAGCGGCGAACACCGCTTTGGGGGCAACAGGTTCGGCAGAGTCCTGTTCACGCGGTGCTGAGGGGTGACGCCGGCGGTTACGAAGAGCCGCGGGGGCACGCGCCAGTTTCTGGCGGCGATGCTGCGGTGAAGCGGGGGGCGGCGGCAGGTCGTCGACAAGAGACTCGCCCGGCCGCGAGGCCCCGCTGGTGCTCGCCCACAACCGGGTGGCCAGCAACACCGTCGCCTTCGGAATCCGCGGAGCAGGGGACGGGGCGGACGTCCGACATATATCTTCAGGCGGCACGGTCGTACTCTGCTCAGCGCGAATTCCTGCAGGTCTAACGCGTCCGTTTTGCGGTAGAATGCGGGGGAGTCCTTAGCCCTGGAGGAGGTTCGAATGGGCCGAATATATCGGATTTTTTTCGTCGCGGCTCTTCTGTTTGGCCTCGCTGTTTCTTGCACGGCGCAAACGATAACTTCGCTGTCGCCCACCGCCGTGACCGCTGGAGGGCCTGACTTTACGCTGACAGTCAACGGAACCGGCTTTGTTTCCGGGGCAACAGTGTACTGGGTCGGTTATTCTTTTCCGGCTTATAATGCTGGCGCGCGGCCAACGACGTTCTTAAGCGGCACCCAACTGCAGGCTTCAATTACCGCCGTGGACGTTGCCCAGGCGACGTCCAGCAGGTGGATCGAAGTGGTGAACCCCGGGAGTGCAATTTCATATAAGGGGATGAGCCCATTTACGATCAACAATCCAATTCCTACTGTCACATCGTTCTCGCCTTCAACGGCCACCGCTGGTGGGCCGGGTTTCAACCTGGCCGTAACGGGCAGCAATTTCGTGTCGACCTCCACGGTGCGATGGAACGGGAATGACCGGGTCACCAACGTCGCCAGCAGCACCGTGCTGATCGCCTCGATTCAGGCGAGCGATATAGCAGCCGCGGGGACGGCATTTGTAACCGTATCCAACCCCTCGCCGGGCGGTGGCGGCTCCGGCCTCCTGACCTTTACGATAACGGGGAACCCCGTACCATCGATCAGTTCCATCTCGCCGAGCAACGCCAACGCCGGGGGGCCGGGCTTCACTCTGACGGTGGACGGCAGCGGTTTCTTCTCCGGCTCGAAGGTGCGCTGGAACGGGAGCGACCGGACGACGAGCTTCGTGAGCAGCCTGCAATTGCAGGCCACGATCCCCGCCAGCGACCTGGCCGCACCCGGAACAGTCCAAGTCACCGTGTACAATCCACCACCCGGCGGTGGAACTTCGCCTGCCCTTAACTTCTCGATCGCCAATCCCGTCCCGACCATTACCTCCCTCACGCCGGTCAGCACCAACGCGGGTGGCGCCGCGTTCACGCTGGCGGTCAACGGGACCAGTTTTGTATCCGGCGCAAAAGTCCGCTGGAACGGCGCCGACCGGGTGACCAATTTTGCCAGCAGCAGCCTGCTGCTGGCGTCGATTTCCGCCAGCGACATCGCCAACGTGGGCACGGCCTGGATCACGGTTTTCAATCCTTCGCCCGGCGGCGGCGCTTCGAACTCCGTGACCTTCAGTATTGCTGCGCCGGGCACCACGCTCGATCTGTCGCCGGAGTTCCTGAACTTCAGCGCGCTGGAGGGCGCCCCGAACCCTCCGGGTCAGATTTTGTGGATCGTCAACTTGGCCGGCGGCGCTTTGCAGTGGACGGCGGAGGCGCGGACCAGCGGGGGAGGCGGCTGGTTGACGCTTTCCTCCACCTCCGGCACCACCCCTGCAACGCTCACGGTGAATTCCGCCTCCAGCGGGCTGGCGCCGGGGGTCTACAGCGGAACGGTCGTGGTGCGCGACAAGGGCGGCGCCAGCAAGAGCGTGGTGATCACACTGCTGGTGTCGCGCGTGGTACCGATCCTGCAATCCAGCCAGGCCGGGTTCCTCTTTCAGGGGGTCGAAGGCGGGCTCAACGTGCCCGCGCAGACGTTCCAAGTGCTGAACCTCGGGCAGGGCACGATGAACTGGCAGGTGCGGGCCACCACCGCCGACGGCAAGAACTGGCTTTCAGTCACACCATCGAGCGGAACCAGCCAGGCCGACTCAAGCTCGCCCCCGCAGGTGATCGTCGGGGTGAACCCATCTCAACTGAAGGCCGGCGTATATGTCGGCCTGCTGACCTTCGAGGCTCAGGGCGCGCCCAACTCGCCGCAGGCCGGCATCGTGCTGGTGAACATTCTGCCGTCGGGCAGCGACCCGCTGGGGCTGGTGCAGCCGGCGGGATTGATCTTCATCGGCGCGGCGGGCGGAAGCTCGCCGGCCCAGCAGCAACTGACACTGGCCAGTACAGGCGGAAGACAGGTGCAGTTCACCAGCGCGGTGCAGATCGCGGGCGGCGGTAACTGGCTGTCCGTAACGCCTTCGTCGGGCTCCTTGAGCGCTTCGACACCGCTCTATGTGCAGGCCAATACCAGCGGCCTGGCCGCCGGCATTTACACCGGCACGATCACCGTGGCGCTGAGCACCGGGAAGAGCCAGGACGTGGCGGTGGCGCTGGTGTTGACGGCCGTTCCTGTGACCGCCAGTGGGTTCAGCCCGGCGTCCGCCTTCGAGCAACCACCGGCGCCGCAAGCGGCTTGCACCGCCAGCAAGTTAGCCATCGTGGAGACGGTTCTGGCGGGCAATTTCTCGCTCTCGGTCGGCTGGCCGGCAGCGATGCGAACGCAGGTTATTGACGACTGTGGACAACCCGCCGCCACCGCGACCGTCACCGCCTCATTCACGAACGGCGATCCAGTGCTGGTGCTAAGCAATCTGAAGGACGGGCGCTACATCGGGACCTGGGTGCCGAGCAAGGAAGCGCAGAAGGTCGGGGTGACGCTACGGGCGTCGGCCCAAGGCTTGGCAGAAGCGAAACTACAGTTGCAGGGGACGATAACGCCGGCTGCCGGCAGTCTCCCGCAGACCTACCGCAACGGCCTGGTTCACGCTGCCAGTTACGCGAAGTTCGCGCCGTTGGCCCCGGGCAGTATCTTCTCGCTGTTCGGGCAGAACCTGGCGACCTCGCGCTCAGCCGCCTCCAGCCTGCCGTTGCCCAAGCAGCTTGGCGACGCGCAGGTGACGCTGGGCGGCTTGCCCGTGCCGCTGTTCTACGCTGGCGAAGGGCAGGTGAACGGACAGGTGCCTTTCGAGCTAACGGCTGGCACTAAGGCCTCTCTGCTGGTCACCGTTAAAGGAGTTGCCGCGCCTCCGGATGAAATCACGCTGGCCGACGTGCAGCCGGGCATCTTCACTGTGGATCAGAGCGGGTCGGGCGCGGGAGTCATCCTCGACGCCGCCTATCGCCCGCTCAGCGCTTCCAACCCTGCCAAGGCCGGCGACATCATCCTGGTGTTCTGCACGGGCCTGGGTTTGACGGACCCGCAGGTAGTTTCAGGAACAGCGTCCCCCTCCAACCCGCCGGCGACCGTCGTGAATCCGGTGACGGCCACCATCGGCGGCATCAACGCGCCAGTCCACTTTGCGGGCCTGACACCGGGCTACGTGGGCCTGTACCAAGTGAACGTACAGGTGCCAGCCGGCCTGACGGCGGGCAGCGCGGTGCCGCTGGTGCTCAGCCAGGGCGGCGTCCTGAGCAACAGCGTGACCATTGCGGTACGATAGTCGGCCGCAGCTCGCCGCGGGCACGGCCGAAAGCCTTGAACGGCCTGGCCTTCACTTCAGGAGGTGGTACATGTCCGAGAAGTCATCGGTCCAGATTCGAAAGTCAGCGCGGGGTTGGAGCACCTGGCCCGAATCGAGCAGGGACGCGAGGGTCGCCCGCGCCGATGAGTCGACAAACAGCACCCACGTGGCATCAAAGCACACCGTGTCCTCGTCGTCCGCACTGAATTCGAAACACAGGGCGGTCTTGCCGAAGTAGTTCGCGGCGCGCTCCATCACCGGGCTCAGGTCCAGGTACTTGTTGGAGATGTGCACGGCCAGGATTCCACCCGGCTTCAGGTGGCCCAGGTAGGTGCGGAAGGCCTCCCGGGTCATGAGGTGCACCGGAGGCGAATCGCCGGAAAAGGCGTCCATCACCAGCAAATCAAACTGCTGGTCCGGCTCGCGTTCCAGCGCCAGGCGTCCGTCTCCGAGAACCACTTCGGTCCGCGCCGGGGTGTCCCGCAGATAAGTGAATTCCGTCCGGGCAAGTTGCAGAACCAGCGGGTTGATTTCGTAAATGCGAATGGTGTCGCCGGGACGCCCGTAGGAAACCAAGGTGCCGCAACCCAGCCCGAGGAGGCCAATGCGCCGGGGCCTGTCCTTGGCGCTCGCCATCAGGGCGCGTCCCACCCCGGTGTCTGCGCAGTAGTAGCTCGCCGGGCTGCGCCGGTATTCCTCGCTCAGAATCTGCTCGCCATGGTTGATCACGCCGTGTATGAGTTTTCGGCGAACGCCCACGCCGTCGTCTTCATCAACGTCCTCGATGCGGAGCTGGCCGTAAAAGTTGCGCGCCAGCACCCGGTAACCCTTGATGTAACCGCGAACCACTACGACCAGGGACGCCAGGTACACACACAGCACCGCCAGCATGGCGGCACCGGCCAGCCGTCCCCATCGCCGCCGAAAGAAGCTGCGGTTGCCCGTGAACAGCACAACCACGGTCAGGCCCGCGCACAGGGCCAGACCGATGGGGAATTCCCAGTTCCCGTTGAAGAAGTTCGGCGCCACCAGGCCCACGAACACCCCGCCGGCCGCCCCTCCCAAGGAAACCATGACGTAGAAGACAGTCAGATAGCGCGGATGCGGCTTGGTGCGGACCAGCTCCCCGTGGCAGACCATGCAAAAGACAAACAGTGCGCTGACCGAGAGAATGGTGGTGTGGACAGCGTTTAATTTTCCGCCCTGCAGCCAGAGCAGATAGGCCATGAAGCCGAGAGCGGGGAGCAGCGTTGGAAGGTACACAAAGCGATAGTAGAGGCGCGGCGCCTGGAAGCAGATGATGAAGCTCAGCAGATAGACGCTGAGGGGCAGGATCCACAAAAACGGGATGGCCGCCACGTCCTGCGTCAGGTAGGCGGTGATGGAGAGAAGCAGAGTGGAGGGGCAGGCAGCCAGGGCCATCCAGAGCAGGCAGAGTCCCCAGCCCGGCGATTCCATCCGATCACCTTCCGCGGCCTCGGCAGCGCCCGCCGTCCCGAAGGATTTTCCGGAGCTGAACCAGGCCGTCGCCGCGCACAACAGCGAGAAACACAGGTACGCGGCCGACCAGACCCGGGCCTGCACGCGGGTGGTCAGGGCGGGCTCCACCAGTACCGGGTAGGTCAGCAGCGCCAGCAGGGACGCGAAATTGGAGAGTGCAAAAAGACGGTACGGGACCGCCCCGGCATGCGTCCTGGCGTACCAGGACTGCAGCAGAGGGCTGGTAGTGGACAGCAGGAAATACGGGAGGCCCACGGTAACCAGCAGCAAGCCCAATATCCGCCACGACGGGTTCCCCGCACCGGTGTCCCCCCAGGAAGGATCGAACCCCACAGGCAGGACTGCCAGGCTGGCCAGCAGCAAAACGGTGTGAACGATCGCCTGCTGCCGCGGGTTGGCGCGCTGGTGCAGCCAGTGCGCGTACAGATAACCCAGCAACAGAACCACCTGGAAAAACAGCATGCAGGTGCTCCAGACCGCCGCGCACCCTCCGAACCCCGGCAGGATCATTTTGGCGATCACCGGTTGGATCTGGAACAACAAGAAGGCGGCAAGGAAAATGGTGAGTGCGTAGAGAGCCATAGAACCAGCCGAACAGCGCACAAAGAAAGAGAGAGAGTATATCCATTCCCCGCCGCCCGTGCGATGGAATTTGCGGTTCAGTCCCCTGAAACGGGGTTGGCGCGGACCGGCATAGCCGGAACCAACAGAGCCGCGAGTGCAGGACGGGGGCCGGCGAGACGCCAGCGCTCCATAGGCGGCCGTTTATGGAGCGCTGGCGTCCCGCCGGCCCCTGGTCGGGCCTGCATTTCGGCGCTGAAAAAAACCCGCCGTGGATAGGCTGGGGGCGCGGACCAGTTGAACGGCGGGCGCTTCGGGACTATCATGCGGTCAACCCTGGGAGATCCGTCGGAAGGAGCGCAACCGTGAACATCAAGCGTTTTGTGGCCGCCAGTCTGGCGGTGTTCGTCGTCGCGATGGCCCTAGAGTTCCTGGTCCACGGCGTCATCCTGATGGCCACCTATGAGTCGCTGAGCCATCTTTGGCGCCCCGGCGCGAAGTCAATGTGGTGGATGATCGTGCCGGTACTGTTGGTCGTCTCGCCCCTGTTCACCTACATATTTGTCAAAGGCTACGAGAACAAGGGGATCCTGGAGGGGGTGCGATTCGGGGTGATCATCGGTCTGTTTACCTGCTTTCCGACGGCCTGCGGGATATACGCGATGATTGCCATTCCGTACTCGCTGGCCTTGCAGTGGTTTGTTTATGGGATGATCCAAGTGATTGTGCTGGGCATTGTAGCCGCGCTGATCTATAAGCCGGCCGCGTCCGCCTGACCGCACGGCCAACGAGCCGGGATGTGAAACAGCGGGGAGAGGCTCGCGGCGGCAACTGCGCGGCCTCTTCGACACGGGGCGCGCCGACATAGGGCGGCGACCGAAACCGCCGGCGCCGCGAGCTGAGCCGCAAGGGCGGGCGCCCGGCCCGCCCCTGCGGAGAACCACCGGGTCCAACGCTCAAAGACCTACCGTGATGCTTTCAGCGCCGCCGGCAGGTCGCCCACAGCGAAGTAGACCTTGACCTTGGCCGCGCTGTGGGCCGTGCCGGCATAGGCATATTGGATGGTGACGCCGGCCTGGCCCAGCTTGCCGGCGATAGCCCCCAGGCCCCCAGGCTTGTCCGACAGGGTCACCTGCAGCACCTCTTCCTCGGTCGTTTCCCAGCCATGCTTGGCAAGGATCTTCTTGGCCGCCGCCGGCTTGTCCACAACCATCCGAATGGCGCCCCGGCCATCCAGCACTCCGGCGAGGAACGCCAGGATATTCACCTTCTTGGCCCCGAGTGCGGAAGTCACCTCGCCCAACATTCCAGGCCGGTCTTCCACCCAAGCGGTAAGCTGCTTGGCTTTCGGCATAAAAACCTCCTCTACTTCCGGATTCCCGATGGGAACCCGTTGCCGGAAGCGTACGCCTTTGAGATGGCTCCAGTCAAATCGCCGCCGCGCCATTCATTTCAAGCGCCGCGGGCGCGGCCGGGGCCACCTGCGTTCGGCCCTCCCCATGGGACTCGCGGCCCCGGTGGCGAGGCTCAGCCTGAAAATTGCGACGCTGCTTCTGGCGGCGGTCGGCGGCTTGCCGAGAGCCGCGCCCCTGGAGTACAAATAGGTGCAGGCTGCGGACTATAGGCTGTAAGCAGCGGGGCCTACGGCCCGCGGTCCACAGCCCATGCTCTGGGAGGAGCACCATGCGCGCACTGCGTGCCATCGCGGCAATTGCCCTGTGCCTTGCGGCGCCGGCCACCATCCTGGCCGGCCAGTCGCCTCTAATCCAACCCGCCGAACTGAAACCCATCGTTTCCCAGGTGCGGCTCGTCGATGCGCGGGCCGGCGAGGAGTTCGCCAAGGGCCACATTCCGGGAGCTGTCCGCCTCTCCGTGGACCGGTTGGACGACCCGGCCCAAAATCGCGAAGGCCTGCCCATTTCCGTGGAGGCGGCGGCTGCCGTCTTTCGGGAACTGGGGATCGATCCGCAAACCAACGTGGTGGTGTACGACGGGCGCGGAGGCCTGCCGGCCGCCCGGTTCTTCTACGTGGCGGAGTTCTTCGGCCACATGCATGTCCGGGTACTGGACGGCGGCTGGGAGGCATGGCTGGCTGAGGGGGGGCCGCGGGAAACTGAAACGCGAACCGTGGCGCCCGGCCACTTCCAGCCCCGGCCCCATCCCGAGCGCATTGCCACCGCCGAATGGATCCAGGCGCGTCCGGGCGCCGGCGCCGGCACGCCGGTCATTATCGATGCGCGAACGGCGGACGAGTACGCGGGGAAGCGCGTTGCGCCCGGAGCCCGAGGAGGGCATATCCCGGGCGCCATCAATATCGACTGGCAGACCACCGTCACCGGCAAGGGTGGCGGGCGGATGAAAAGCCCTGAGGAGTTGAAGAGCATCATGCAGGCCGCCGGCGTGGACCGCAGCCGGGAGGCGGTCGTCTACTGCGGCATAGGAGTGCGTGCCTCCTACCTGTACCTGGTCTTGCGAACGCTCGGCTTCACCAGGGTGCGGAACTACGACGCAGCCTGGGACGAGTGGGGCGGCCACGCCGACCTCCCCATTGAACGCTGATCTTCCGGGCTGCGATTTCCTCTCCTTTTTGGGCGTAAAATAGTGGGATAGAGGTGGGTTATGTCGGGCGTGCTTCCGGAAAAGACCGAGAAGGAAATGCACGATATGAACGAAACACACCGCCGGCTGGTGGAACGGCTCCGCGAGCATGCCTGCGACGTGTTCCGGATGACCAAGGGACTGGACGAATCAGCTTTCACCTCGCGCCCGGAGGCGGATTCCTGGTCGCTGAAAGAGCTGGTGGCCCACATCCGCCGGGTCCAGCAGGTATTTGCCTCCCGCATTGAGACCATGCTGAGCAAGGACAACCCGTCCCTGGAATCCTACTCGGCGAAAAACGATCCGGAAATGGCTGCCATGCTGAATGCCGATGGGCGGCTGCTGGTCGAGGTGTTTCTGAAGGAACGGCACGCCCTGGCGGAGCGGCTGGAGAAGCTGACACCGGCCGAATGGCACCGCACCGCCAGCCACCCGGAGTTCCCCCATTCCGACGTGCACTTCCAGGTCGAGTTCCTGATCCATCACGAGGCCAATCACCTTTACCAGATGTTTGTGCGGCGCATCCCGTTCGGGAAGCTGCCGCATTAGCCCCCATCCCGTTTACTGAACGCTCCGGAGCCTCATCACCATAACGAGCGGCGCATCAGATGAACGGTATTGGGGTTAAGGCGGAGCCGCCAAAAAAACGTAACTAACGGGCCTGGAATGTGTTCTGATTAGCGGGATTCCATGTCCAAAACGGGTCGGGTCAGTTGTCTGGTCCTTATTCTCGGCTTGTTGGCAGGCGCACCAGCGCTTTGGGCACAGAGTTCAATCTCCGTTCTGCCGAAGTCCATTAACTTTCGCGCCGCGGCCGGGCAGTTCAGCCCGCTTAACTACAGCCTCACCCTCAGCAATTCAGGCACGGACGCGCTGAGTTGGGAAGCGGCGCCCGGCGCGCCCTGGCTGAAACTGCCGTTCACCAGCGGAACGGCCAATCCCGGCAACACCGGCATCAGCGTGCAGGCGAATCCCGGCTCTTTGGAGGCCGGCGTCTACCTCGGCAATATCCGGGTGAGTTTCCCGGGCTCGACGGTGGCGGTGGTGGTGATCGCCGTCCGGCTTCAGCTTGACGCCCTGGCGCCGGTCAGCGGCCCCGTAACTATCAATGTCCTTTCGTCGCCGATCCCTTTGCAACTGGTCGAGGCACGCGCCGAAGCCCAAACGACCGTGCTGGCCGACGGCCGCGTGCTGATTACCGGCGGTTCCGGCGATTCCAGCGATGTGCAATCGGCGGAGTTGTACACCAGCGATGGGTTCGGAACCATAGTGAAGATGAAGGGGCCGCGGCGCCGGCACACGGCGACCTTGCTGGGAAACGGCGACGCGCTGCTGGCCGGCGGCATGGGGGGCGGAGCTGCCCAATCGGCGGTCGAGCTGTTCCGACCCTCCGCCGGCGATGCCTTCCAGGCGGCCAGCCCGATGATCGAGAGCCGCTACTTCCATGCGGCGGTTCGCCTGCCCGACAAGCGGGTGCTGGTGGCCGGCG
>Ga0315282_10007138_pt1 | contig 18455 bp, 9 predicted proteins | sample YL17G07_20_MG_FD_203693 | JGI IMG/M metagenome (GOLD analysis project Ga0315282, IMG submission 203693) | Sediment microbial communities from Yellowstone Lake, YNP, Wyoming, USA - YL17G07_20 | ecosystem: Environmental > Aquatic > Freshwater > Lake > Sediment | place: USA: Wyoming | collected...
GCTACTTTCGATCGGCACCTGAATATAATTGAAAATCCACATAGACCAAAATGCGGTCGGGCCAAAATAACCAACAACTCCGATTGTAACAATAAATGAGAAGATTAAAACTAAACTATAGAACCCGCCCCTCTCCTTACGAACCAGTTTTATCCAGTTCACCAAGAAAATATTGACAGCTCCAACGATCAGAGCAATCGCTGCCAGGATTACAGCCCAATGCAAGAATATGCGCCGTAAATTATTCAATACCTCGCTTTCAAAAAAGTACCCCAGCAGGACGATCAGTCCAACCGAAATAGCCAACGCGGTCGAGATCGGGGCTCTCATCCGGTTTATCATAGTACCCCTAATAATTTGAAAACCGCCCCAGCCAGGATTGAAATAATCAGAATCCAACGCATGACGTCCTGGGCATGGAGGCTGGCGACATGTACACGACCAGCTTGCACGTATGCCCCGGAGGCAAAAAATTCCTCCCCAATCAACGGCTCCCGGGCGGTAGTATATAGGATAGCCTGGGCTGGCAAACTATCGCTACCAGCCAGAGATACGTTGGCATTGCGCTCAGAGGCATCGGCAATCAAAGCTACCTCGCTACCAAAATTACCCAAGATAATATCGATAGAACTTTGTTCATCGTAAATCACCGGAATAACTCCAGCCGCATACGATAGAGGCGTTAACCCCGTCAATCTGCTTCTAAGCCTTACCTCTTCACTTGAGTTGCTCATTGTCTGGTTAGCGGCTTTGGCGACGTCTTGGGATAATATCGCCATCGTCGGATCACCGCTGGTAGCAACCGGTGGGCGATCGCTTATGGCGGCAACGCGGATGATTCGCTCCAATACGCTCAAGCCGATCATTCCGGCAGCCGATTGCTCGCCGGAGATGCTACCACGCCCGAGGCTAAGGTGGATGCGCTTTCCAGCTTCCACCGAGATGCCAAAGGCGCGTCCCAGCTTTTTGAATGCCGGAATGGCGCGCAGAGATACAAAGGTTTTTTTTGAGTTCAAAACCAGAAAGAGCAGGATCAAAAGCAGAAACAAGATGACAAATGCAAAACCAAGATTACCAGACAGGCTCATTGTTATCCTCCATCCCTGAGGCAGCTTATGAAAGATTTCTTTTGGTTCGGGTCGTCTAACATTTCTGCTAACAGTTGTATCTTGCTTTCGGGCACCCACCCACTTAGAGCGGGTTGAATGAAATAAATTGTTTGCGCGCCCAATATCGAAAAAGGTCCACTTGCCTCAAGGAAAGAAGCTACCACATCGCTCACCCCCCAATGATGCAATTTTCGGGCCCACTCCTGCCAGATATGGTGGTTATCATTCATAACTACAGTATAGCACAAATCCAATCCATGTTTTTTGATCAGGGCTTTCGCTCATGCGAGCATGAAGATGTTAATATGTGGCTCACGAAGTTCTGCCCACAGGTAATTATCCAGTCAATGTCATCATCCGTGGAGATCACCTTGAATAATCGAACTTTGAACGATACTTCTTTCAATCCGATTGTGCAAATAAGATATCCAACGTATTGTTGGTTGGTTAGCATGCCCATATGATATCATATGAGCATTTCAAGCGAAATCCTGACTATGGATAAAAATTTTGGCGTCCAAGTATGGCTTTTTTTTCTTGGTGGTGGAATTACTCTCCCATTATCAAATAATTCCGCTTTTGAAGAGATTGCTGGAACACCTTTTCAGAATCCTACTAGAATTTGCTCAAGACCTGCACAGCTTTGCGAGCCTCCTGTGTTAGTTGCATCATGCGCGCCTTGAGGGATTCATGCGAATCACCCGCAATCTGCTGAAAGTAAGGATCCGATTCGTCTGGTGATAAGCCTGGCTCATAGGCTTTTTGAAGCAAGGCTGCCCATGGAGCGCGGTGGCGTTGCAACCCAAGCACAGCTTGATCGCCAAAGGAGGCCGGATAAGACTCTGCTTCGAACATATCGGGCTTCATGCCCAACGCGATCTCCACCATCGCCGCTTTCAACAATAACGATTGCGCTTTCGCACGCTCGGTCATAACCCGGGCAGTACGGCGATGGGCAATCACTTTTTCCTGGCTTTCTCGAACGAGTTTGACCTGCACGTCGAACATTTCTCTCACATCATCAGGAATACCCGGCGAAGCAGAACTTACGGCATCTTGTACCTTTGCCAACCAATTCATAAGTGCAGGCAAGGTTGTGATTTCCTCCCCGCCGGCCTGTGAACGCGAGTACCAGCCACGTAATTCGATATCGTCATGGGCTTCGAAGCGTATCAGGCCGAACATTTCTCCAAGCTTTGGCGCATCCACACTGTCAAGAAGCTTTTCAAACAATGGACTCCCATAGGTCAGCAATCGGACCGTATCCGGGTGGGCGTCGAAACATTCGGGTGAGAAGGTAACCGGCAGGCGTTCATGCTCCCAGTTCAGTAGATAGGCCTGGTTGATTTCAGGATGGCGCTCAAACAGTGCGCCAAGGGCATTCGAGTGAACAAAGGTATCTTCGATGTTCGCCAGGCTGACCGGCGAAGCCAGGCCGGATTGAAGGTCTTCCTTCAAGATATAGTCATCCAAATCCAGGCTATCGAATTCCCGACTCTGCAAGCGGTCCCGCAAGGCTTGGATTTCCTGCTCGAAAGCAATTTCTCGCTTAGAGGCCGGCAACATCGCTAACCGCCGCGTCGCTTCACCGACTTCGGCCAGGATGGGCTGTAAATCTCCCACAACGACTTCGAACCATTTTATCCGGTCACTTAAACGCTGGTAGATTTGATCTTCGATCGTTCCTTTGTAAAAGTAATTCGTAACCCAGACTTCTTTGTACTCCTGACCAATTCGGTCAATTCGGCCAATGCGCTGCTCGACTCGCATGGGGTTCCAGGGCATATCGTAGTTGATCAGCACGCCGCAGGTTTGCAGGTTCAAACCTTCGCTGGCCGAGTCGGTGCAGACCAGGACGCGGACTTTGCCGGCCCGAAAATCATTCTTGACCGACTCCTTGGCCGTTTCAACCCAGGCAATCCCGTTCCAGACCTCGCCGCCGCGCCCGGAATAGCAGGCCACGTCGCCCCCATACACTTCACACAACTGGCCGCGGATATAGTCCATCGTATCCGTGTACTGGGTAAAGACCAGCACCGTTCCGCGCTGACGGAAGACCTTATCAATTTCGGACTTCAGGGCCTCCATTTTGGAATCGTTGCTGCTGAGCAACTTGAGTTTTTGAATGAAATCGGTCAAGTAGTCCAGTTCTGCCTGGAAGAACGAACGATCCAATCCGCCCAACGTTTCGCTGACATCCAGATCGAGTTCTTCCTGCTCTATATCATCGTCCTGGAAAACAGCCTCTTCGCCAAGCTGGCCGCGCAGATAGGCGAGTCTGCGTTTCAAGCTTTCGCATACTGCGTAGAAACTGCTTGTCAACCGGCGGCGATAAACGGTCATGATGAAACCCAGGCCGCGGCGCTCGTTCTCGTATTTGTGGTAGAAGTGGCTGATGTACTCATCAATCCGGTTGTAAAGTGCTTCTTCATCCAGCCGCATAGGGACGCGCTCGATGCGCGGCTTACGGACCGGAACCTTCGCTTTCATAATCCCGCGCCGTTCATACTCTCGTAATATAGCGCGCGTGTTGCGGAAGCCGTAACGCGCCAACGGGGTGTGCCGACGGGCCATTTCTGCGATGAAAGGCTGGGCTTTATCCCCCAATTGCCGAATGATGGCTGAGCGCTGACCGGAGCGGCTCGGCAAATCCGCGAGGGTATCCCAAGCTACAGGACCGAGTTCGGTGCTGGCTTCGGCCTTGAAATGCGCATCCAACTCAGCACCAGCGTTCAGGTAGTCGCGCAGCATGTCAAAAACGAATTCCCATTCCACCTGGTCAAAGGGCCGGCGCAACTGCGAGAAGAATTTCAGGAAAGCATCTTCGTCCGCGCCCCAGTGGCCGCCCATTCCCAGCACGGAGAGCAAATCCCAGACTTCCACGGGATGTACCTGCATGGGTGTGGCCGTCATCAACAGCAGGCTGGCGACTTTATCCTCGGCATTCAGGTCATTGAGCAGGCTCAACAATTGGTTGGGACGATAGATGTGCTCACGGAAATCCTTGCGCCGGGCGTGATGGGCTTCGTCCACAACCAGCAGGTCCCAGTTGCGAGCAGAAAGGATCTGCTGGCGGCGGTCAGATCGTTTTGCCAGTTGGCTGCTGGCCAACAATACATCGAAGGCATTCCATGGATTACCAGATGGAGCGGATAATTCCTGGTCGTCAACCGTCAGGTATTTGTCGGCATCGTAGCGCGGCACTTCCAGGGAAAATTTTTCGTAGAGTTCTTCCTGCCATTGCTTGAGTACGGACTTGGGCGTCAGGACCAGGCAGCGTTTTACCCGCCCGGAAATCAGCAATTGACGGATGACCAGGCCGGCTTCGATCGTCTTGCCCAGGCCAACTTCGTCGCACAGCAGGGCGCGGTCGGGAAATCGCTGCAGGATGGTATTGGCGACGCGGGTTTGGTGCGGCCAGGGTGTGAGGACAGATGTGTGTGCGCCCAATTCGATGGCGCCGGGTAGGTAAGGCGCATCGCGTAAAAATTGGAAGATAATGCGTTCCTGTGGTGTGGCTATGCCTTCGAGCAGTTTAGGCTGTTCAGCGATTTCCTGGGGTTCGCGCTCCAATGGATCACGGACAGGCATCCGCGCCGGGCGGTATTGAAGCAGGCGGTTATGAACCGCCTCAGGAATATCGAGCGCAATCCAGTCTTTTTCTTGCCCGTTCCATAGGCGCTTAAATTTGATGATTAATTGATCAAGATAAGGTTTGGTTTCGTTCCAGGAGAAGTAAACCGAGAAGTTTTCGTAATTCCTGCGCCAGCCCGTCTCGGACTCGTTGATGCTGCCAATAAACCCGACCTGATCCCCTTGCGCATCTGTCAGGATGCCTGTTTTGGAATGATAGTAGTCCTCCGACTGTGGCGCTGGGATAGGTAAGCCATGTTCATCCCGCGGCAGGACAACCTTGATCTCCAGCGTCCCTTCTGCAACCATCCAGGCCAGGACTTCCAGTCTCTGGCGAAGCAAAGCGTCCTGCGGATTAGTGAAACGTTCCAACAGGCGCTCTGTCAGCCTGGTTTTCAAATCGTAGCCCTGTTGAATGGCTTCGACATCCTCTTCACTCAAAGCCGCGCCGACCAGTAAACGCATTCGCCCGCCATTCTGGATGAGCCGCGCCACGCCCGCCGCCGCAACTGCCAGCGCGCTGGAACTGAAAAAGCCTGCCGTGCGGTCATAGCGCACGCTCGACGACAAAGCCGGGATGTAGAAGTTGTTCAGCGGGTCGTCGGCGGGGCTGTAGAAGATACGAAAGAGTTGGGAGCGGAGATTGTATGTCATAGGATCTGTGAAAAAATAAGTTTCGCTGTTCTCGTGGAGTGAGCGGGTAAAATCACCTGCTCAGTGCGTGAAAGTCCTTCGGACTGGCGCTCGCGAGTCGGATTCATCCGACTTCGATATACTGAGGCAGGGATTTATCCCGATGAACACGGAATAGCAACCATTCAAAATTGGGAAGTTAAAAAATACGGAGAGCACAGGCACGCTCTCCGGGGTCATAATAGCGAGTAACCGTTTCCCATCCATCCGGCGGACAATGGCATTACTCGCAGGCTGTAATACGCTTACTTTACGCCAAATGGCGCAGGTTGTCAAACCCGATTTCACGCGTCTAATCATTGTTTTCTTCCTCTTCACTCTCCGAACCCTTCCCCTCCTCAAACAATCCCAACTGCTTCTCGACCGGCATCTCCGGCTCTTCCTCCACCGGGACCGTCATCTCGGGATAAAAAGCCAAGCGCATGTTTTCGAGCACTTCCGCTTCGGGGCGGACGAATTTGCCTTTGATCCTGGCGCGCGGGATGGCGTTGATCAGCGATTGGATCAGGGCTTTGAAGGTGGCGTCGTTCTTGAGATTGGACTTGCGCAGGAACACGTCGCAGGCGCCGGCGCCGTCTTCAGCGTAGAGCATCATGGCGGTGTGCGCCGCGTCGATCCAGTGCTCGAAGAGCAGCACTTCGTCATCCACCATCCCTTTTTTGCGGCGTTTGATGGGTTCCTGCAAGACGACACTGCTGCTCTTTTTGATCGCCAGCCGCTTGGAGGCCATGATGGTTTTGTCCATATCCACGCCCAGGGCGATGGCGAGTTTGCGGGCTTCATCGTAGGGGAATTCGGCCGCCGCGAAGGCGTCCCAGGCCATCAGGGTCCAGTCGGTGACCGGGTCGAAGCGCACGTCCCGCCCGGCCAGCAGTCCTTCCTTGCGCAAGCGGATGACTTCTTCGCGCGCCAGGTCGAGGGCGGTTTCGGGGCGCAGCGGCCGTGGCTGTCCGGTTTTTTCGTCTATTTCGCTGGTGAGCACCGGCCAGTGTTCGGAGATGATGCTCAGGGCCGGCCCGAAAGTGCTGATGTACAGGTCAACGCCGTGCATGCCCCCGGCGGCGAACTCGGCAGCTTTTTGGCGGGCGGTGGTGCGGACAGTTTCTTTGATGTCGTCCCACCAAACCCCAGTGTTCAGTGACCAGTTATCAGTGTTTGGTTTTTCACTGGTTACTAATGACTGATCACTGTTCACTGCTCTTTTCCGGCAAACCAACAAAATGGTGGAGGCCGCCGCGTTCTTTTTGGCCTGGTGCAAACTGTGTTCGGATTCGGTGTGCACCGGCCAGGAGGCTTTGATGGCGAAGCCCGCGCCAATCAACGCCGAGGCGAGCGTATCCCAGGCTTCGACGCGCTTGTGGGTGAACATTACCGTCAGCGAGCCATCGGGACGTAGGACGCGGTACATCTCGCGGAATGCGGCGGACATCTTGTTTTCGTAATCCTGCTCGGCCAGTTCCCTGGCCTTCCCCCCTCTCCCTTTGGGAGAGGGGCCGGGGGTGAGGTCCTTGAACCGCGCCGGATTGGCCACCGCTTCATCGTCTTTGTTGGTCAACTCATCGCGGAAGAACTCCGGGTAAAGATGCCCAACGCTGCGCTTGAGCCAGACGTAGAAGAAATCGGACAGTTCAGCGTACTGGACGTTATCTAGGTAGGGCGGGTCAACGGTGATGTTGTCCACGCTGGCATCCGGCAGGTGCGCGAGGTTGGTTGCAGAGCCTGGTACGATGGAGAGGCGCTCAACGGGTGACAAGCCCGCAGACTTGCCAAATAACTGTTGCGATGGGGAAATTAAGTCTGCCAATCCCTTATAGGCATCAACGATTTGTTTAACCGTCCAAGGCAATAAGTTACCAGCAGCATCAAATTCGCCATGGCTCCAAGTGAAACTAAAGTCATGTCTTCCAAAAGTGTGAGCTAAAACCTGTCTGAAAGGATGCCAAGGGCAAAGGCGAGAATTATAGTCAGTAGATTTATCCAGTGCTATTGCTAGGTAAGTAATAATTACCTGGGGTTTTTCCATTCCTGGACTTGAACGAATTTCCAGTTCAAGTTCGTGCAGCGTTTCCATGAACGTCCCCATTGCCAGCAATTGGCGCGGGGAGAAAAAGTCCGCCCAGGTGGGCATCCCATACATGAGCGGGCGATTGTCGTTGCCACTCGGAAAAGCCTCGGTTGGGATGATGTTCTGCACAATCCAACCCGGCTTTTTGTGCGCCAGGGCTTCTTCGGCGGCGCAGACGGCTTCCCGGTCAGCCTCGGTCGGGGCGCGGAAGTCGAATCCGCCGCGCCGTTTGGCGGCTACGGCGTACAGCATTTGCCCCATGCGCCCGGCCTGGGCTTCGGTCTTGATATAGTCGCCATCTATCGTTTCGCCCGTCCACGGAGAGCGCGCCACGCCGCGCGCAATTGTGCCTTCATCGGGCTTGCCCTCACCCCCGACTCCTCTCCCACGGGGAGAGGGGTGATAGATTTCAAAGCGCGGTTCCTCCATGTGCGGCTCGGCAATCAGGCGCACGGCAACGGGTTTATCGCCGGTGGAAAGCCACCAGTTCGGGCTGAGCGGCACCGGTTTGCCGGTGGTCGGGCAGGCCACCGTGCGCGCCCAGAGATAGGCCGCGCCTTCCACGCCGGGCGGTAATGGCGTGAAATATGGTTGCAGTTTCGGTTTTACCAGTTCGTACCAGCGTTTTCCCCATTTACGAATATCTTCGGCCAGCGCCGGACCAAAGCGGGCCGGGTAATCGAGCGTAGCTTTGAGAATGACCGCTGCCACCGGGTTCAGGTCGTTGGCGTATGTAGCAAAGCCATAACGCAAGGCTTCAAAGGGGATCGAGCCACCGCCAGCGAATGGGTCGAGGACGCTCAAATCGCGTTTGCCCCAGGTCCATTCGAGCAGGTCGCCCATAGTTTTTAAATCTTCAGCAGAAGGATTGACTGTGAAAGCGCGTGGTGCGCCATAAGGATTGGAAATTTTTCGTTCCTGCTGCTTTGCCCATACCAGCAATTTGCGCGCTGATTCTGAGTCACCGAAAATCCCCATCAACTGCAAAACCCAGGCGTGATATGTCTCTTTGTTGGGGAACTTCTCATACAAGCCTGCTGGGAAGTCCGTGCTCCACTGCGGCAGTACGCTGGTGAGAATGGCGGCGCGGCTGGCAATCAATGGCCGGCGTGCCCACCAGACGTGCAAAAAGTACAGCGGCGGCAGGGCGCTGCTCGCGCCGCGCTCGCGCTGACTTTCCGCGCCGATGGCTTCGATGGGGAGCCAGGATTCGATCAGGAGGGGATGCTGGGGCATGGGAGGGCTTTCTTCTTGAAAATATATCCGCCCCGGCGGGCAGGGTGTGTCTTGGACAGGGGGCGAAATGAGATTACGGCAAAGCGCCAAAGTAAAATTTCGGCTCGTCAGGGTCAGGGTCAAGGGCAAAACGAACTCGGTCCAGGCAGTTTTCAATACCCAAGAAGGTGGGCAGATTTCCCCATTTTTCTTCCTGATCTGCGTCGGGTATAAATGCTGTTGGTTGGAAAGTTATACTGGCACCATCTTTAGCAGTCAATGTGACATATGCGCGATGAAGATTGCCATAGAACTTAACCCCTTGGATCTTGATGCTGGTGTTTCTCAAAGAAGAATTGGAATCAAAACCCAGGCGGTCGGCAACCGCAGGAGCAATAATCAGGTATGGCCCTCCAGTATCGAGCACCGCCAGAGCAGGAATATTCTCCACGGTAATGCGAAGAATGACACGCAAGTTGACATCACTGGGCGCGATCGGATGGAATTCGTAATCCATCACCCCCGTAGCAAATGGTTCTCCGTTTCGCAGGAACAACATCAGTACACCGGTGTAATCAAAACACTCTTATCTGCTGGATTTTCGAGCTGCGCCAGCAGGTCTTTTCTGGATGGGGCAGCCGCCAACAAAATACCACTGCGCAATGCGACCCATTGATTGCGATATTTTTCTCCGTGTGCTTTCAGCCAGTGCATGTCCGCCGCAGCATCTGGATCAGGTGGAAGATGAACATCCACAATCTTGGATGGCGCTAGAACACGAGCATATTTTTGCATTTCATCATTATCGGTGAAGCGACGCCCGCCCTCAGCCGCCAGTTTGCGTGCATGGAAGTGTGCGCCGACGTTCAAGGCAAGGCGCACCACTTTTAGATAATCCTCAGCGGAACGATATTCCCACCTGATCGCATTGAACACCTCCGTAAATGCCATTTCGTCACCGATGGATGAAGCCGTCTCTAAAAGGGACATTTCATAATCTTGATTGACCGTTGAAGTTCGCTCGCGGGTAGTGAAAAGAAATCCGTGGCTGAAATCCGCCAGGCTTCGGTTAATCAGTAGCTCAATTGCCGAACCAGCCTCACTCGAAATCGGGTCAGGATATCCTTCCACGCCGGTCGGTTCTGAGAAATAAGATCTGGGCGTGGCAAAAGCTGATGACGTTCCGGTTATGTTAGGAACCGGGAGAAGCCTGGTGTCAACGAAGCGTGGTTCTGGATAAGCGTAGGCGACGCTCATGATTAACTCTCCTCAGAAGGTTCGAATCTGGTCAAGCTATCATCTAACATGCACCATCGAAAAGCAGCATAGATGCGGGGATGATATTGGTTTAGCCGGCTGGTCAGATAGTCAAGCGATATTTGTCCTTCCTCAAAATAATCCAAATCCAGAGCGAAGAATGGTTCGTCATTTTCTCTACCAAAACCGACGCGAATCGCCAGTTTCGCTTTTTCATCGTTCAGCAATATCTGTGAAAGGAATTCTTGAGGCTCTTTCCAGACGTCGGTATGAATCAGGCAGGTTAATTCGGAACGAAACAATTCCAAAATTTGGTCAGTTGAGGCACAACCAGTGTTTTTTTGGTCAAAACGATTGATAAACCGTAAGCCAATACGAGTAGCAAAGGGGACTTGATATACTTTTTGAAACGCAGCGTATCCCAATTCGACATCTTGAACAAAGGCATTCCAATGTGTATATTTTTTGGTCGAAAGCGCGAAGAAATCCATTGCCAGCGCAAGGTGGCTCATCTCATCCGGGGTTCGGAAGCGATAAATACGCGGCGCCGACTCCATGGATGGCTTCTCTGCGCCAGCAGCACCGGGGAACAGCACTAACACGCCCTGCTCTACGAGTAGCGATGGAAAACGCTGCCGAACCGCTTCCTGGAAATCACTGGGGGTCTCTTTGGAAATCCGTAAAATTGGCGCAAACTTAACCTGGCAGACGACTTCCTCGAGGGGCGCTTTTTGCAAACGAATCTCTTTCGTGCTTGGAAAATTTAGAGTCGTCATTTTTTGCCTCATATCTGTTTGTTACCATGATTATATGTGATTCTGGAAAAAGTGTATACTTTAGTATACCCTGCTATTCAGCGGAAAGTAAAATCCGTAAAGCCTTCTGCGCCCTCTCGGCAGCGGGTCCGCCGGTGCATTTGCTGTACCAATAGTACAGTTCCTCGGCAGTCATCTGACGTACGCCCTGCGAAATGGCTTCGATGCGTTTCATTTTGCTGATCGGTTTGACCGTCAGAAAAATCAATCCCAAGCGCACGCCGCTTTCCTCGCTCAACACGAATGGCGGTCGGCGCGCCGCGCTCAAGTCGGTGGCTTTATAGCCGTTCTGGCGCAGGGTTTCAATCACCTGATCAGCGATGGCGCGCAGTGCATACCCGCCCAATTCCACGCTGACGCGGGTTTTGATGGTGGGCTGTTGGTAGAGAAAAGGCTGGTCGGGGACCGATTCGGCCAGTTTCTGGGTGAATTCCAGCCGATATCCGTTCCCGGTCTCCGGCAGCACGCGCAGTTCGAACTCTGTCGAGGGTTGAAGGTTAAAGGCGTTGTTCTGAGCCTGTCGAAGGATCAAAGGGCCTGCCCTGAGCCGATGGGCTGAGCTTGTCGAAGCCTTGTCGAAGGGTTGAAAGTTAGTAGACGTAGGTTGTGATGTGACGTTTGGCTTTTGGCTTTCGACGCTGGGCAACTGAACATCCACATCGAACAGATTCAAGCGTCCCTTCACCACCTGGGGCGGGTCGAGTGGGCGCGGGTTGGTCAGCACCCAGCCATACAGTCCGGGACGAAAACGACGGCCGCCCAAATGCTCGGCTTGCCGGGCGTTGTAAGCGGCCTCGTCCAGCGGGATCACGTCCACCAAATCCACAATCCCGATCAGCGCGCCGGTCGTCAATTGTGCAATGTCAACTCTATGTGCCTGGCAGGCTTCTTTTTCCACTTCCAGCGAGGCGTAGATCGCCAGCCGGCCGCGGTAATGGGTGGCCCAGGTGCGCAGGTCGAGCGTTTTCCTGCCCTCCAAGATCAGCGCAGCCCACGGCTGGCGAAAACTGAGCGCCTTGAGTTTCACGCTATGCTTCCTCATCCGGCGCGGGGATGGCTTCGATGGCAATTTTGCCCATATCGAGCGTAGCCAGCACATCCCGCATGGTTTCGAATTGCTGGCTGCCCGGTTCCAGCCCGCGTTCGAACTCACAGCTAACTCGCATCATCACCCGTAGCTCATCGGCCTCCTGCAGGAACGGCTCCACCACCGGCTTGAGCCGCTTATAGCGCTCCCAGCCGCCGCGGAACTCCTGGCGGAATGCCTCGCCTGTCTCCCCTTGTCCGTAAGCTGCGACAGTGTTCATTTCGACCGCAAAACGGCCCTTGCCAAACTGCGGGATGGCCAGCCCCAGCGAGCGGGCTGCCCCGGCCATTTGCTTGCCCGTGCCTTCGATCTTGATGAACAGCCGTTTCAGGCGGGCGATTTTATACTCCTGGCACTGGTCCGCGATTTGCTGGAACGCTTGCGCCACCGCGCCGTCGCCGGTCAATTTGGGCGGACGGCCCGGACCGGTTGTCGGGATGCCGCAAATACACTGGCTCTCCGGGCGGCCGCACACCGGGCAGAGCGCTTCCGTCTGCGTTCCGTCCGGACCTGTGGCCTGCCACTTGCCCTTGATGCGGATGCCCAGCTTTTTGGCTTCCGCCGGTAAATAAAGAATGGTATCGTCGCTAATCTTCCAGGCCGGTGGAGGGGATTCTTGGTCGTAGCCAAATTCTTCAGCCGCATCATAGTAAATCCACACGCCGGTTTTGACGCCGTTCTGGATGGTCTTTTTGAGTTGCCCGATATCCAAAAGCATGCGCAGGCCGATCTTGCGGGCGAAGACTTTACGCAGGTCTTCGGTCGTGATGGACTCCTGGTTCAAGTCCCAGGCCTTGGCTTTGACGTACGCGGCGGGCAAAGCCTCATCATCGGCAGTCAATATCTTGTTCAGGGAACGCAGCACCCGCAGGACGACGTTCGTCTGGTCTTTGTTCACATCGCCTTGTTCCTGGGCCGGCAGGCTTTCGCGCCGCAGGTAAGAATTAGCCTTGGCCGCGTCGGTTGTCGGGTAATACAGGTAACGGTAAGCCTTGGTGATCGCCACGCGTACATCCAATTCGGCAGTATCACGCGCTGCCTTGAGTTTCTCCTTCTGCTCCTTGGCGAAGGCCTGCATCCGTTCCGCGTCGCCGACAATGCGTCCAATGGCCAGATAGCGGCGGGCGACGTTGATCATGTTCTCCGTCTGCTCATCATCGGCCACCAGGAACAAAACGTTATTCTGGAACTTGCGAAAAGATTCCTGCGTGCCGCTGTACTCATAAATCCTGCGTACCAGATCGGGCGGAGTTGCATCGGCGGCGTTGGCTTGTGCCGCGTCAAAATGGATGATCGCCAGTTTTGGCGTGCCGGCATCGTCATCTATATTGGCCGCTTCGACTGGGAAATATTCAGTCTGTAGAAATCCTTTTTTCCAAATCTGACGGATACGGTTTTCAAGTTCGGCCTTGGCTTTGCTTGTGCCGACTTGAAGTGTCTCATCTGCAATAATTTTATTGATGGATGGCTCGGTCTTGAACAGGTAACGGTGACCGTCATATTCGAGGAACCAGGCCTGGTCTGTTAGTCTTTCCAACATTTTCGTTACGACTGCCGGATCGTCATCAGGTTCGAGTACAGCAAGCAAAAGGTCAGCCGGATACACGCCCGAGGCTGTTCCCTGCGTCAGGCTATGCAGGAAGATCGTCGTCGCCAATCTTTGGGTATAGGGCGGTTTGCCTGCCGCCAGCAAGGCTCGATCCAATTCCTCTGCGTGTGCCGCCCGACCTCCTTCTGGCGTTACAATATCTGCTTCGATGACTTGCTTGAATTTTGGACGGTCAAGACGGGAAGTCAAATCCTCTGCAATCTGTGGATTGGCAAGGTCAAGATGGTGAGGGTGGATGAGCCACATTTCCGTGGGCTTCTTTTCCCAGAGGACGCGTATAGTCCAAGCCAACAATCGAAGAGCGCCGCGCGTCTGGTTGAAATTCGGGATGGTGGCTGTCTTCAAGCTGAGCGTGCTGAGTAATTCAGGATGGAAAGGAAAAGCTGTATCCATCTTTTGCACATATTCGGCCCTGAGACAGCGTTGCGGCAAGTCGGCATTCTTCTCAACCATCTCAGCATAGTATTTGGCATAGGCTTCCAACGCCGGTTTTGCACCCTTGCGGTCAATCGCTTTAAACAGGCGGTGTGTGACAATTGGATACACTTCATCATTGGTCGTTGGCGTCAGGACGCGTTCCTGGCGCGCAGTGATCTGCAGCGCCTCGGTCAACTTCTGACGTAAGGCCTCGGTCTCGGCCGCGAAAGCATCCGCGCCGCCGGCCAGGGTCAGGACAACCAGGCAGCGTTCCTTGCTGGCAGCAAATTCCAGCAGTGACATCAGGAACGCGATGGTCTGGTCAGCGAGTGTCGTTTTCCCCGTTTCCAGGGCTACTCCCATCGCGGCTCGCAGGTGGCGGGAGATTTCATCCAGCATGATCAAGGCCGGATGGTCACCGATCAATGTTTCAAACAGGCCTGTTCCTGGGGCAACCTTCTTGTGATCGCTCTCTTGAACCAGGGCATAGCCGGCCCGCCCGCCAAGTTGGTAGGCCAATTCCCCCCATAATGTAAATGTGTTCAGTTTATCTTCCGGGTGAGATATGCCAATGGTCGGATCCAGGTCCGAGCCAACCACGCCGGCAATTTTAATATCACCAGGTTTGATGACTGCCAGTTTCTTTCCCGTCATCTTCTCCACTGCGTAATCTGGCGCCTTGCCGCTGGCGATGTGGTAGAGGGCTATCAGGTTATGGGTCTTGCCGCCGCCGAAAGCCGTTTCCAAGCGGATGATGGCATTCTTCCCGGACGCGTCGCCCACCAAGCGGCCAATGGCATCCGTGATCAGTGTTTTCAGGCCCGAAGTGGGATACGTGTTCTCGAAGAACAACTGCGGGTTGGCATATACAGCCTCCCCCGCGCCGTCCATCACGTCTTTCAGGCGAGCCGCGAAGATGTCTTCGCTCAGGCTTCCCTGCAAGACTTCGTCGCGCGGCTGACAGAGATCAAAGATTGTTTTCATGGGCATTACCTAGTACAAAGGTTTATAAAACCAGTATACACTCAAATCTTATTCGAGGCAATTATCTGTGGAAAAATTTGCTTTATATTCCAGAACATCTATGCCACATTTAACCCGCCATTTTATCCGACCATAATTGAATATTCCTATCCGATAACCAGATACGCTACATTCGTTCGCCGAATTTCTTGCCGAACGATGTGGCGTCACTCAAGCAGTCGGTGATAACGTTATGGCTGACCTCATCCAAGTGCTTGGCAAGGTTTGTGCTCGTGGAGTTGCCAATTGTGCAAATCAGATATTCAACATACGGTTTTTTAGTTAGCATGCCCACATGTAACACATACCTCCCGCTAAGCTAATCGCTCGACCATCCGATAATCTCAGCATAACCGGAAAATCGTCGATTTTCGCCTAACTTGGTTTGAAAAGTGACAGGTCACAGGTGAAATTTATGCTTTATATTACTATGGTTACCGGTAAAGAATGGCTAAACTTAAGTATTGATTCCTTTACGGAATAATCAGGCATTTTTAGTTTGATATTTATTGGTCATGGAATATCCTTTACGGAGTAAAGTCATGAAAAAAATTAAGATAACCATTGATGGCAACGAAGCGACCGCTCGAATAGCCTATGCGTTGAGCGAAGTCATTGCCATTTACCCAATTACGCCCTCTTCGTCGATGGGCGAGTTCGCCGATGAATGGTCAGCCTTGAAACGGCCCAACTTATGGGGAACCGTACCCCTGGTAATGGAGATGCAATCTGAGGGCGGCGCGGCTGGCGCGGTGCATGGAGCCGTCCAGGCTGGCGCTCTCGCTACAACCTTTACCGCTTCGCAGGGATTGCTGCTGATGATTCCGAATATGTTCAAAATCGCCGGCGAGCTAACCCCAACCGTATTTCATGTTGCCGCGCGCACCGTAGCGTCCCATGCTCTATCCATTTTCGGCGATCATTCCGACGTCATGGCTAGCCGTTCGACTGGATTTGCCTTGTTAGCTTCGAACTCGGTGCAAGAAGCTCAGGATATGGCAATGATTGCCCATGTTTCCACCCTCGAATCGCGCATCCCGTTTTTGCACTTCTTCGATGGTTTTCGCACCTCAGCCGAGGTGAACAAAATCGAACAAATATCCATAGACGAAGTCCGTAAGATGATCGATGACAAGCTAGTACAAGCTCATCGCGAGCGGGCTTTATCACCCGATCATCCGGTGTTACGCGGCACAGCTCAAAACCCCGACACTTTCTTCCAGCAACGCGAGACGATAAATCCATATTACCAAGCCTGCCCGGATATCGTTGCCAGTGTGATGAAAAAATTTAGCGCAATCGTCGGGCGCAAGTATCAGCTATTCGATTACGTAGGTGCGCCCGAAGCAGAGCGCGTTATCGTCATGATGGGATCTGGCGCCGAAACCGCCGGCGAGACGGCTTACTATTTAAATAAACAAGGCGAGAAAGTGGGCGTCATCAAAGTCCATCTCTATCGCCCCTTCTCAGTGAAGCATTTCCTTGAATCCCTCCCGCCCACCGTCAAATCGATAGCGGTTCTCGATCGGACCAAAGAACCTGGTTCAGCCGGAGAACCACTTTATCAAGATGTGATTACAGCAATCAATGAAGGTCTGGCAGAAGGCAGCGCTCCGTACAATCAATTTGTCAACCGGCCTTATCCGCGTGTGATTGGCGGCAGATACGGGTTATCCTCGAAGGAATTCACTCCAGCCATGGTAAAAGCAGTCTTCGACGAGCTCTTGAAAACCGAACCGAAAAACCACTTCACGGTGGGGATCAAAGATGATGTCGCGTATACCAGCCTGGATTACGATCCGAATTTCCATATCGAAGGACCCGAAACGGTTCGCTGCGTATTTTGGGGTTTGGGAGCCGATGGAACCGTGGGAGCCAATAAGAACTCTATCAAAATCATCGGCGAGGAAACCAATAATTATGCCCAAGGCTATTTCTACTATGATTCCAAGAAATCGGGTGGCGTTACCCTATCTCACCTGCGCTTTGGGCCAAAGCCTATCCGGGCGCCTTATCTGATCAGCCAGGCAAGTTTCGTCGCCTGTCATCAATTTACCTTCCTGGAGCGGTTCGATGTAACCCGATATTCAGCCAGAGAATCTGTATTCCTGCTAAACAGCATTTACGGGCCGGATGAAGTATGGGATCATATACCTAGAGAAACCCAAAAAGACATCATCGAGAAAAAACTGCGCTTCTATGTCATCGACGCTTATGAAGTCGCTAAAAAAGCCGGGATGGGGGGTCGGATCAACACCGTCATGCAGACCTGCTTCTTCGCCATTAGCGGCGTACTGCCTCGCGAACAAGCTATCGAGGAAATCAAGCATGCCATCAAAAAGACTTACGGAAAGCGTGGAGCTGAAGTAGTCCGGCGCAACTACGAAGCAGTCGACCAGACCCTCTCTCACCTTCACGAGGTCAAAGTGCCCCCGCAGGTTAGTGGCCCAATCTCACGCCGCCTTCCAGTCCCCGAGAATGCCCCTGAATTCGTACGAAATGTCTTAGCGCCCATGATTGCCCTGGATGGTGACAGTTTACCGGTAAGCGCATTTTCACCGGATGGCACTTTCCCCACCGCTACAACCCAATGGGAAAAACGGAATATAGCCCTCGAAATCCCGGTTTGGGAACCCGATTTGTGCATCCAATGTGGCAAATGTGTATTTGTTTGCCCACATGCGGTAATCCGGGAAAAGATTTATGAGCCAGCTTACCTTGAGAAGGCGCCGCCAAAATGGCAGGCGTTGGACGCCAAGTGGAAAGAATTTCCAGGAATGAAATATACCCTGGCGATTGCACCCGAAGATTGCACCGGTTGCGGTTTGTGCATCGAAGCCTGCCCGTCTAAGGATAAATCCCAGGTGGGGCGCAAAGCCATCAATCTGGCGCCTCAACCTCCGATTCGCGAACAAGAACACCGGAAATGGGATTATTTCCTATCCATCCCAGAAGTCGACCGGACGGCGATGAATATCCGTACCGTCAAGAACTCACAGCTCTTACAACCTCTTTTCGAGTTTTCAGGCGCTTGCGGCGGGTGCGGAGAAACCCCGTACCTCAAACTCTTATCTCAGTTATTCGGCGACCGTATCCTGATAGCCAACGCCACCGGCTGCTCATCGATTTATGGAGCCAACCTGCCAACAACGCCATGGGCTAAAAACAGCTCGGGACGTGGCCCAGCCTGGTCGAATTCGTTGTTCGAAGACAATTCTGAATTCGGTTTGGGAATGCGCTTGACTCTCGACAAGCAAACCGAAATGGCGCATGAACTCTTGCCGCGTTTCTCAGAAGCACTGGGAGAACAACTGGTGAGCGAGCTTCTCAAAGCAGACCAATCCACCGAAGCGGGCATCAACCAGCAGCGTGAGCGGGTTGAATTGCTCAAACAACGCCTGCAAACCATCCAAACGCCCGAAGCGCGCCTCCTGACCAGCCTGGCAGACGTGCTGGTCCGTAAGAGCGTCTGGATCGTTGGCGGTGATGGTTGGGCGTATGACATCGGTTATGGTGGCTTAGATCATGTACT
>Ga0315282_10007140_pt1 | contig 18448 bp, 13 predicted proteins | sample YL17G07_20_MG_FD_203693 | JGI IMG/M metagenome (GOLD analysis project Ga0315282, IMG submission 203693) | Sediment microbial communities from Yellowstone Lake, YNP, Wyoming, USA - YL17G07_20 | ecosystem: Environmental > Aquatic > Freshwater > Lake > Sediment | place: USA: Wyoming | collected...
TAGTGTCAATGCCGGTGAGGTCCACTACCTGGCTGCGCTCGCACCAGTTGCCCGTGTAGGAATACGCGCCGCCAACATACAGGAAGTTGGCGCCATCGGTGGGCATGGACCCGTAGGGCCCCCCCGAGACCCAGTCGCTCCATAGGTCGTAGTCCTGGTGAGTTAGGTCCCAGTAGGCAGTGCCCTCCTCGAAGCTCGGGTTCTTGATGACCCCTGTCACCTCAGTGCCGCCGCCACCGCCGCCGCTGGGATCCCACAGCTCGATCCAGGCGACCTTGGTCCCATCGGGGCTGAGGAACACGCGCCAGGGATAGGTGCTCCCCGTCACAGCCACGTCGGCGTAGCCGTAGAACCGGCCCTCGGCGTCGGCGGGCCACTTGAAGCACCCGCTCGTCTCCCACCGCGTCCAGTCGGCCGGCCACGTCGTGAACGCCCAGGCGTCCGGCAGATAGGCGGTCCACAAGTGGGGAGGGCCGGTCACGGGCGGGGGCCGCGAGAGGGCGATGTCGGCGTTGGCATAGTCCGTTGGCCCCAAGGTGAAGGAGTAGAACGCCGGGCAGCCCGCATAGTCCGCGTCGGTGGCCCCGGCGGCCATGGCTTCGTCATACGTGGTCGGCCATCCGCTCTCGCCCGGCCAGCGCACGGTGATGTCGTCTATCACAAGATGCGGACCGTGCGGGATCACCCTAACCTCGTCGATGTTCGTGAAGTCGAAGCTGAACAGCCCGTCGGTCTCATCCCATACCTGGAACCACGTAACGCGGGTGCCGTCCGGGCTCAATATCACTCGCCAGGGGTGCTCGCTCCCTGTCACGGTCACGTCGGCGTAACCGTAGAAGTAGCCGTCCGAATCGGTCGGCCAGTAGAAGCACTCCGACGTCTCGGCCCGCTCCCACCCCTCGGGCCAGGTCGTGAAGGACCACGCGTGAGGAAGGTACGCTGTGTCGAAGGCTTCGCGGCCGTAAGGCTTGCTGAGGCGGATGTCGGAGTTCGCGTAGTCCGTGAGTCCTAGCGCGAAGGACAGGTACGACGGGCAGGCGCTAACGTCCGCGCTAGGGGCCCCGATGGAGAGGGCCCAGTCGTAGGTGGTCGGGCACAGCGCTGTGGCGTTGATCGTCCTTGTGTCAACAAGCTCGCCGTCCCGGTACCCCTCTACGACCACCTCCTCGGCTTGCCACCAGACCGGAACGATCCTCGCCGACACGAGGTCGAACGGGCTCCCTGAGAACGAGACGGGATTGGCGTACGCCGTCAGGATGGCCACGCTTCCATCGCAGTCGAACTCATAGGGTGAGCCCGGCCACACGTACTTAGTGTACCAGTCGGCATCCTCAGACCATTGGAACCCCTCGTAGCCGTCCGGCAGGTCGCCGTACGACTCGTAGCCCGGGTACAGGTTCTCGAAGTCGATGACCTCGGTGATGCCACCCCCACCTCCGCCTCCGCCACCTCCGCGCCATGTGCGGAAGTTGTCGAAGAAGATGTACTGCGCATCGCCCAGATACCCGCTGCCGTTCGTCACGTACACCCTCAGCCGCAGCGCGTGTTCGCCCTCGAAGCTCGACACGGACACGCTCTGGTTGCCATAGGGCCCCACCGCTCCCTGCTCCCAGACGATGGTGTCGTCGACTAGCACCTTGGCCTTGACGTTGTTGTGCCACGCCGCGCCGAACGTTATGAGCTCGGCGTCGAAGGTGATGGTGTCGATGCCCGTCAAGTCCACGGTCTGGCTGCGCTCACACGCGCTGCCCGTGTAACCGCAGCACCCGGAGAACCACAGGAGCCAGTCGCCGTCGGTGGGCATCGTTCCGGCCCCGTAGTTGCTCGCGTCGGAGTAGAGGTTATAGTCCGCCCGGGTCAGGTCCCAGTATGCCGTGCCCTCCTCGAAGCTCGGGTTCTTGATGACACCCGTCACCTCGACAGGCGGGCCCCCGCCGCCTCCACCGGTGCTGCCGGAGCCGTCCAGCGTCACCTCCGCGCCCGAGGGCGAGGTCTGCTCGACTCTCTGATCGGGGCCGGCGTCGGCCGCCACTCCGCCGGAGCCAACCAGAATGTTGTCGAGGATGACGTGGCCGTTCTCATTATCCTGCGGGTAGACCACCACCGTGTCGATCCCGTAGAAGTTGAACGTGAAGTAGGCGCCCCCGGTGTTGTTAGTGGTGACGACCTTCTGGTAAACGAGTTCGCCGCCCTTGTACCCCTCGAAGAGCACCTGCTCAGTCTCGTACCAGGCGGACCCGACCTTGCACGATACGAAATCGAAGGTCTCGCCTGACATCGAGATCGGCATGCTCCAGGACGTGAAGAGGGCCACGTTCCCCTCGCAGGTGTACTCGTAGCCTGAGCCCGGCGGATACACTGCGTGCTTGGTGTACCATCCGGCGTAATCAGACCAGTCGAAGCCCTGGTAGTCCGTCGGCATCGGGCCCACGGCCTCGTAGCCGGGGTACAGGTCCTCGAAGTCGATCAGCTTCGCCTGGGCCACTCCGGCCACCGTACAGAACAGAAGCGCAATGATCGCGACACGTGCTAGCCTCACGGCTAACCCCTCCCCTAACCACAGCGCCCTCGGCCGGACACAGCCCTCAGGCGCACAGCCCGCCATCCTGACGGCGGAACACTACGGAAGCGCATCACAAGAGACGGAAGACACTTGACCAAGCCCTAGCATAGAAGACGTGAGGCACCATTCGCCCAAGGAGACGTGCGCACACAGAACCGAAGTCACCACACACCGATGCAGACAGCGCCTACACACGCCAGACATTCTACACTTCCACGGCCCGTCTGTGGCCACCTACGTAGCGCAACACAGAAAGTGCCAGGAGTCCTGAGTGCGAACAACCCCGGGGCGCGCCCCCGCAGCCGAGCGAGCAGCAGCTCCGCAGACGGTAGGGCAGTTCACGGAGAGTGGTTCCCATGGACGGACAGCGCGTCGCGCACACCCGCCTACAGGCGGCTTGCTGGCTGGGGATGGTTGTGTTCGCGGCGTCGGTCGCCATCCCGGGCATCTGCCTGCCGCAGATAGGCGATGAGTTCAAGCTTGCGCTCGGCGCACGCGGCTTCCTGGGCAGCCTGCGAATGGCGGCGCTGCTGCTCTCGCTCCTCACATGCGGCTACCTGGCGGACCGGCACGGCAAGGTGGCGTTCCTCAGCGGCGGGATGGTGCTTGCCGCGCTCGGCCTAGCGGGAACGCCGCTCGCCCGGCAGTACGGCCCGCTCCTCGCGACCCAGGCGGTAGTAGGCCTTGGGATGGGCGCGATGGAGGCGCTCATCAACCCGTTGGTCGCCGAGCTGCATCCGGATAGCCCCGCTCGACCGCTCAACATCACCAACGGCCTGTTCTCGGTCGGCCTTGTGGCCGCGGCGCTGCTAACCGGCGAGATGCTCGAGGCCGGGCATTCGTGGCGCGCGCCGTTTCTCGTGTGGGTGCTGCCGGCGCTTGTCTGCGCCTGGCTGTTCGCGAGCCGTCGGTACCCGCGGGCGCGACCTGACGGGGATGACGACCCGGGTACGGTGTTCCTTCGGAAGCCGCTGTTCTGGGCGCTCATGGGGGCGATGGTGATCGCGGGCGGCTGCGAGGCGGGAATGACCTTCTGGAGCGCGAGCTTCATGGAGCACCTACTCGGCGCATCTACCCGTGGTGGAGCGATGACTGTCGCGTTCTTCGGGGCCGCTATGGCGGCGGGGCGTTTCGCGACGGGCGGGCTTGTGGCGAAGTTCGAGCCGCTCGCGCTCACCGTGCTGTCCGCGGTGGGCTACTCCGTCGCAACCGCCGGCTTGTGCTTCTCAGAGGCAGAGGGTCCGGGACTAGTCTTGATCGGGTTGTCAGGTCTCTTCGTCGCGTGCTTCTGGCCGACGATCCTGGCGGTTGCCACGCAACGCGTGCAAGCGGGCTCAACCGCCATGTTCGCACTGCTGGCGGCGGCCGGCATCAGCGGGTGCATCGTCTTCCCATGGGCGATCGGCGCGATTGGCGATGCGGCCGGGTTGCGCCTCGGCGTGGCCCTGCTGCCGGCTGCCATGGTCGTCGAGGCAGCCGTGCTCGTCGGCGTGTGGCGAGCGGCTCGGCGGGCTAGCTAGACAGCAGGAGCCACCAGTCGTAGGCATCCTGGATGAGGCGTCGGTCCAGCCCGCCGTCGAAGGCGAGGACCCCGTACTCGAGGCGCAGCGTCTCGCCGGCCCTGAGCATGAACGGCTCGCGGGCGGGCAAGCTGGCCGTCATGTAACCGAAGTCGTTCATCACGAACCAGCCCGTCGGGTGGCGGGGGTTGCTCGGGTGGTCAAACATCGCGAAGCCCCGCGCGGGGGCCACGTCAGACCCGTACGCGCACCAGTCCGCGTTGTCGCCGTAGCATTGGTCGATGCCAACTCGTCCGTTGGAGTCGATCGTCTGCCCTCTGTCCATGTCGAGCGGGGTGCGGAGGCCGAGCCCGTAGTAGCTCACGTCGCGACCCGGCGTGGGGCCGATCTCAATGTCCATCGGCGGCGTCTGCTCGGTGATCCAGCTAAGCAGCAGGCCTCGGCCCTTGTACGGGCCGTAGACAACGATCTCCTGGCGCTCCCGAAGGACGAGCAGGTCGTCGCTGTTGCGGCGCCACTCGTTGTGTGCGACCAGCCTGACCACTCCGTCGGCTGCCTCGGCGCGCAAGGGTACGTTGGGGGCTGGCACGATCCGGCCGAGCGTGGACGGGTCGCCCTCCTCGCCCCAGAACGTGAGGTGGTAGCCCTCGGGCGACCCGGCGGGGGCAATGCTGCCCCACGCGAACATCAGACCCCGATGATGGATGTGGTCTGGCGGGCTGGCCAGAGTCACCTCGTGACCGGCCGGCGTGCACAGCGGGTGCACGAACGGCTTCGGTAGGCCCGGCGACGCGTGATACGAGAGCACCGGGTTGCCGTCCCAGGTCACTCGGCACCCGTCAGGGGTCGTCTCGACGTCGCCGCCGCCGAAGGCTGGGATGCATGCAAGCGCTGCAATGACCACCAAGACTGGGGAGCGCGTCACAGCCTGATCTCCTCCCGCTCGGCATCGAAGTGAGCCGTCTTGCCCTGGAGCAGCGAGAGCATCGCCATGTTCATGGTGGTCTGGACGCCGTACTGCGTGCGCACGTCGCTCCACGGCTTCTCGCGCGTCCTAACGCACTCGAGGAGGTTGACCCATAGCTCGCGCGCATCCCCGCCCTGCTCACGGGCAACCTCCCGTATCATGTCCCCGCCGCCCGCCGGGAAGAGCTGAATGCCGGCGCCGGCGAAGCACATGGTCGCCTCCGAGCCGCGAATGCATGTCTCGATGTCGCGCGCGTTCACCTGCGTACCCAGCACTGCGACGCTGACACCTTGCGGATAGTCGGCGAGGATGTTCACCGTGTCCGGCACCTCGCGCTCGCTGTTGTAGAAGAGCTTGCCCCCGGCGGCCGAGACCCTCGTGGGCAAGCCCAGGCCCGCCGCGACGGCGATGGGGGCGAGGACATGCGGGTAGAGGTCGGTCGGCGGCCCGCCCGCGTAGTCAAGGTACATGCGCCACCTGAAGAACCGTGACACGTCGAAGTCGCGCTTGGGGGCGTCACCCAGGAAGGCCTCCCAGTCGAGGTCGGGCCCTGGCTTCGCGTTCGGGTCGAGGATCGGCATTCCCCGCTCGCCCCAGTCGCCCTGGCGGAAGTAGCCTAGCTGCACCTGGATCGGCTTGCCGATGGCGCCCTCGTCGACGAGCTGCCGGGCCTGCCGCCAGATACTATCGGCCAGGCGCTGGGTGCCGACCTGTACGACGGCGCCGCGCTCCTCGGCCAAGTGAGTCAGCCGCTTCACGACCTCGAACTGGGTCCAGTGCGTGAGCGGCTTCTCCGAGTAGACGTCCTTGCCGGCCAGCACCGCGTCGATGGCCTGTGGCCCGTGGTGGCGGTCCGGCGAGGCGATGCCCACCACGTCGACCGCCGGGTCCGCGAGCAGCTCCCTGTGGTCGCGATAGGGCTTGCCCCCCGTGCGCTCTACCGCGGTGTCGACGCGGGGCTTGTAGACGTCCTGCACGGCCACGATGTCAAGCGGCCGTCCCTCCGCCTTGAGCCCGAGCAGCACGTCAATGTGGGCCTGCATCCGGCCGCCACAGCCGATCAACCCGACGCCGATGCGCTCGTTCGGCCCCGGTTGTCCGCGCGAGGCCGATGAGAACCCGGCGGCAGTCGCCGCGGCAGCGGTGCCCACGGCCCGCAGGAACCCGCGGCGGGACACGCTCGTCACCGAATGGCCTGATCTCGACATTGCACATCACCCTCCCGGGGTCACACACGCTCGATCATCTCAAGGCGAGGTGCACCCTCGATCGCCTCTCCGACTTTCTTTAGGAAGGCGACGAAGTGCGGGGTCCGCATATGCGCGTCAAGGGCGGCCTGGCTCTCCCATTCCTCGAGCACCAGTAGTTGGGTCGCATCGTCGGCCGAGCGGCACACGTCATAGAGAAGGCAGCCTTCCTCAGCCCTGCTCGGGGCCACGAGCGCCTTGAGCGCTTCCGCCACTTGCTGGTCTTGGCCAGGTCTGGCACGGATCCGTGCGATGAACTTGGGCAACTTGGTGTCCTCCTCGGTCACTCGCCTGCGGACTCCCTCTCCCTCTGGGAGAGGGCTGGGGTGCGGCCCGTCCAGCGCCTCCAGCCTACTCGCCTTGCGGCGACCCTCACCCGCCGCTTCGCCCTTGTGCCCTTCGCACGGCTCAGGGCTCAGCGGCGACCTCTCCCAGAGGGAGAGGTGCAGTGCTGCGGCAGGTCGCCCGCGAATCAGAACGACTCCAGGCACTGCCAGATATAGGTGTAGGCGAGGGCGTCGACGTCCTCCCACACGCGGCGCGCAAGCTCCGCGTCGCCCTTGATCTCGGGCAGCTCCTTCATCTTCTCCTGCCAGGGAATGCAGACACCGGGCTCCCGCTTCGCGGCCTTACGCTCATCCATCGTCGGCCTCCCATCGCCGCCTCTAGTACACCCCGTACTCGCGCGTGAACTCGGTCATGGCCTTCAGGTTCTCGGTCCGCGTATCGTCCTGCATGATGGCGCTCGCGTCCATGATGTACCCGCCATCGCGCGCCACGCCGTCGATGACCTTCTTGCAGTGCGCGCGCACGTCGTCGGGCTTGCCGTAACTGAGCAGGAAGTTGGGGATTCCGCCGCTCAGGCAGAACCTGTCGCCCAGCGCCTTGTGGGTCTCGAAGATGTCAGCCATGTCGACGTGATAGATGATGCTCGCGGGCGGAAGCTCCGCGAAGGACTCTAGGTGCCGCGTCCAGTCGCCCTCCGCGTAGAACAACACCTGGTGTCCGCGCGACCAGATCTCCTCGATGATGGGCTTGAGCGTGGGCCAGTAGTACCGCTTGAACTGATCGGGCGACACAAACGGCACGCAACCGCGGTGCATCCACACGGTGATCGGCACGTTCTTGGATGGATCGGCGCCCGAGAGCGCCACGTGACACAGATGCGGCATGAGCGCCTCGCACGCCGCGAGCACCTTGTCGGGCTGGGACAGCAGGTCCATCGACAACCCCACGTACCCGCGCAGCTTGTCGGCCAGGATGTCGAGCGGCGCCTTTAGGATGCCGGCTATCGCCGACACGGTGCCCGACTCCGCCCGAAGGCGCGCGGCCTGCTCCCCAAAACCGGCGAAGTAGGACATCATCGCCATTCCGCCCTTGAGGAAGGACAGGTTGTTGCGGAGGGACGTCAGCTCCCCGGGCGCGCTCACGTCTCGCGAGACGCGCGGCAGCCAGACGTTGAACAGGAAGCCGGTCGGGTCCTCAATGAGCCGATCGTATTCATCGGGCTGCATGAAGGCCTTCTCCTCGGGCGGCTCGCGGTACTGGAAGCCGGTCTTCGCCGGGAGGTCGATGCCGGGCACGGCGTAGTAGCGCAGGCCGATCGCCTCGGTGAGCCCGGTCCACACGTAGACCATGTTGCCGACGACGGCGTCCCAGTCGAACTCCGCGGCGCACCGGCGCGCCGCCGCGAACGCTTTCTGGTAGTCGTGGGTCACCTCTTGGGCGGTGTAGCCGGCGTACTTCGCGGTGAACTCGGCGACGAAGGGCCGGATGGGGATCATGTCCGGCTTCTCGTTACGCATCGCGGTCGTGTAGCGCTTCATGCGCTCGGCGTAGAGCTGCTCCATGTCCTTGGCCAAGGCGATGCTCTCCTCACTAGGCGGCGCCCTCAGGCTCCTCGCCCGGGGCGCAGCCGGCGAAGGTGCGGCGCGCGTAGTCCATGTTCGCGCGCGTGTCCTCGAGCAGGCCGTTGGGGCTCGACGTCTCGAGCACGAGCCAGCCCCTGTAGCCGATGTCCTGCAGCGCCTGCGCGCAGGCCGGGAAGTCGACGTTATCGGGCTCTGAGAGCAGGTTCTTGCCGTTCTTCAGGTGCACCTGGCAGATCCGGTCGCCGAGGGCGCGAATCTCCGCCGGCACGTCGCGACCCTTGTCGGCCGAGTTCCGCAGGTCGTAGTAGACCCGCACCGACTCCGCGCTGACGCGTTCCAGGATGCGCATGTTGTCCTCCGCGCTGAGGTAGCTCTCCAGCCCGAGGATGACCCCCGCGTCCTCGGCGTGCGGGGCCTCGCGCTTCAGGATCTCGACGACCGTGGAGATCCCCTTCTCGTCAGTCATGTCGAGCTCGCCGGCGCCGAAGAAGGCGAGGAGCATGCGCTTCGCTCCCAGGTTGTGCGCCACGTCGATGGTGTCGCGCAGCCACCCGGCCGCGCGCTCGTCGGACTTCAGCGGGACCTGGTTCAGCACCCCCATCGCGATCGACGGTATCGCGATGCCGTGCTTCTCGGCGGCGGCGAGGAACAGCTCCTGCGTCTCCGGCTTGCGGAGCCACAGGTCGTCGTCCTCGTAGCCGACGCTTACCTCGACGCCGTCGAGGCCGATCTCCTTGGCCTTGGCGATGGCTTCCGGCTTCGCCGTCAGCCCGAGGTTCCAGTCGCACATACCGATCCTGGGAAGCGGCTCGGCCACGGCCGTCCTGGCTGTGGCGACTGCGCCGGCGACTCCGGCGACGAACCGCAGGAAAGCTCGTCTGTCAGTGCGCATCGCGCCCTCCCGTCTCGGACGGGCCGCATAGGGGGAACCGGCCGCCGCAGGCCGGCGGTGGGACCCTAACCGGCCCGCCCCCTCACCGCTTCAGCCCGCTTAGGTCACACTTCATCTCCTCGGCGGCCGCCATCATCTCGTCCCAAGTGGCGGTGCCGCGACGGTACGCCGCGATGCGGCCGAGGATCGAGGTGAGGTTGCTCCGAACGGCCTCCTCGCCGGTGCTCACAAGCTGCCCCGACTCGATGCCGGCGCAGAAGTCCTTGATGTTGTTCACCGCGCCCTCGGTGAAGATGGGCCCGGTGTCGCCACCGTCCCAGCGCTGGCCGTTGTCGATCCACACCGCTCCGCCATAGTGCGACTCGGCGGTACCGCGGGACCCGAACAGCCTAATGCACATGTCATGGAAGCCTGTCAGGAACTGGCTCGAGCTGAAGTCTATGATCACGTCCCCGGGGAACTTGTAGGTAACGGCGAAGTGGTCCCAGCAGTCGCCGACATCGGTGCGGACGCGGCGGCCGCCGGTGCCCACCGCCTCGACGGGCGCTGCATCGAGCAGCCACGACGCGACATCGAGCACGTGGATGTTCTGTTCGACGATGATGTCGCCGGAAAGCGGTATGTCGAATACCCAGTTGCGCAGACGCGCCTCCTGTGTGCCGGGCTGGGCGCGGCTCCCGAGGCGGCCCGTGTGGTAGTACACCTGCCCCAGGACTGCCTCCCCAATCTCGCCCTCGTGAACGCGCCGGGCCATCTCCCGAAACGCGGCGTTGTTCCGTGTCTGGAAGTCCACGAGGAAGGACAGCTTGCCTTGCGCCTTCCGAGCCGACTCCCGGATGCTCAAGCACCCCGGCACGTCGACCGCAACGGGTTTGGCGAGGTAGACGTGCTTGCCGGCCTCGACCGCGGCCGCCGCTTGCTCCGGGTGGAAGTACGGCGGCGACTCGATGGCCACCGCGTCAACGTCCGTTTCAAGCAGGCGCCTGTATCCATCGAGCCCGGTGAAGCACCGTTCGGGCGCAACCCCGAAGCGGTTCCGCAGGTCCGTCACACGGTCCTCGAAGTAGTCGTGCAGAGCGACCACCTCGGTGCTCGTGTTCTCCTCGAACAGCCCGCCGATCCATCCACCCCGGCCGCCGCACCCGATGACACCCAGGCGCAGCTTCGGCGCTTGCGCTTCCGACCTCCGGAGTCCCAGTGCCGCCGCGGCGGTCAGCGACGCCGCGCCAGCGAGGAAGCTGCGCCTGTCCATCGTGCCTGGTCCGCTGAGCTGACCCATCGTGAACCTCCTAGATTCTTGGCAGCCCCCACGGCTGCCTGTACTCACGCGTAAGCATGGCGTTCGCCTCGCCATCGCCGACGACGCGCTCGTTGTCAGCGTCCCATCGGACGCGACGCCTCAGTCTGAAGGCGATGTTCGCGAGATGCAGCGCCGACGTCGTCCGGTGGGCGATCTCGATGTCGGAGCGCGGTCGCTGGCGAGTGCGAACGCAGTCGAAGAAGTGCTTGGCATGATCCACGTACATCTGTGTGTCCGAGCCGACCATCGAGGGCGCGTCGCCGGCGGGGTCCTTCGGGAACACCTGCCAGCCGCTCCTGTCCATAATGAGCGTGCCCTCGGTGCCGTAGAAGGCGATGCCGTGACCCTTGCCTTCGACTGGGTAGTCCGAGAAGCGGTGCTCCCAGACGCTCGTGAAGCCGGGGTACTCGAACGACGCTACCTGCGTGTCGGGTGTATCGCAGTTGTCGCGGCAGACCCAGCGGCCGCCCTCGGACGTCACGGCGAGCGGAGCGTCCACCCCCATCGCCCAGTGGACCATGTCGTGCAAGTGGATCCCCCAGTCCGCGCACTTCCCACCGGCGTAGTCCCAGAACCACCGCCACTCGTAGTGGAATCGGTTTGGGTTGAACGGTCGCGCGGGGGCCGGCCCCAGCCACAGGTCGTAGTCAACTCCAGGCGGCGGGTCGCAGTCAGCGGGATGATCGAGGTCGGGGTGCCCGCCGACGACCCAGGCCTTGCACATGTGGACCTTGCCCAGAGCGCCCGAGCGAACGTACTCGCATCCCGCGCGCATATGCGGGCCGCTGCGCTGCTGGGTGCCGGCCTGCACGATCCGGTCGTGCTTGCGCGCGGCATCTACCATCAGACGGCCTTCGACGACGTTGTGAGACACCGGCTTCTCGACGAACACGTCCTTACCGGCCATGCAGGCGTAGATCGTGATGAGCGCGTGCCAATGGTCCGGCGTACTGACCCAGATCGCGTCGACGTCGTCCCGATCGAGCACGTGTCGGAAGTCGCGGTACGTGCGCGGCCGGTGCCCGGTCTTGCCGGCCATCTCGTCGGCGGCGGCATGGGCCCGACCCGAGTCGGGGTCACACACCGCGACATAGTCCGCCTCGCCCAGGTACATCACGATCCGGGCGTTGTGCATTCCTCTGCTGCCCGTGCCGATGTGGGCGAGGGCGATGCGTTCATTCGGCGACCGCGTTCGAGCGCTCGGCTGGGCCGCCGCGTCGGTTGCCGCGAACGCCGCCGCTGCACCTCCGATCGCCGCCACGAAGTGCCGCCTGGTGATGGCCTTTGACATCCGCGGGCCTCCCTCTACACGCCGAACACCCTGCGGAGGTACTGGCTGCTGAGCTTCAGGTTCTCCAGTGGCGGCCGCGTATCGGGCGTGCGCGGCTCCAGCGCGAGCTCCACGCACAGGGGGCCCTTGTAGCCGACCGCGTCGAGCAGTGCCCGGATGCGGCTGTAGTCAACGTCGCCCTCACAGAAGCTCTCCGCCCACACCGCCTCGACCGAGTTGCGCAGGTGCGTCGACACGACACGGGCGGCGTACCGCTCGGTGATCGCGTAGGGGTCACCGCCTCCGCGGTAGATCCAGTGGAAGTCCGCGCACAGCCCCACGTTCGTGGGCGACGTGCGGTCTAGGTTCGAGCGGAACTCGCGCGCGTTGTGGCTCATCTCGGGTGAGTGCGTGTGTATGCCGAGCCAGAGGCCCATCTCGCGCAGTCCTGCGCCCAACTCGTCAACGGCGGACGCCTGGGTGGCGAGCTCAGCGTCGGTCTTCTCGCGCCCCACGGGGTCCGGGTTCACGTTGATGCCCGGGCAGCCGATCGGCCTCGCCCTTGCGGCGCGGTCGAGGATAGCCCGCACCTCAACAGACGCCTTCTCGGCGTGGAGCGCGCCGCCTGAGTACAGCCCGGCGATGCCGAGGCCGGCGGCCTTGACGAGATCGGCGAATGCCGCAGCGGACTCATCGGTCTCGCAGTCGGTGAGCCAGCCCTCGACGCACGAGAACCCGGCCTCGGCGGTCATCGCAAGGAAGCCGGGCAGGAGGTCTTTGAGCGGCTTGCCCTGGCGGTCGGCAAGCTGGGTGAACCAGTAAAGCGCTACGCCGTCTCGTGCCACCTCGTTGCCTCCATTACCCGTAGCCGCACGCGCGCATCGGAGCGCCAGCAGGGACGCCCCCGCGGCGCTGAGCAGGAACTGCCTTCGCGAGCCGCTGACAGTCATGCCACTGCCTCCGCCCTGCCGACCCCACCCTAGATAGCCTTCCCTGCGCGCTGTTCGGCGGCCTTCACGCGAAGGCACCGCGCTGGGCGTCGCCGAAGGGCCCAGGCAATCGCGGCCCGACGTGGCGGCAGGGAGGTGCGGATCGTGCGCGGATTGTTGCCGGTCGTCGGCGTCGTGGTGTCAGCATCAGCGGCGCTGTGTCCTGGGTTCGCTACCGCTCAGGAGGGTGGGGCACTAGTGGAGGCCCCGGTCTCGTGGCTTGAGTCGGGTAGGTTAGCGTGGGTCGCGAGCCCACCACTTGTGAGTCCCGCCGAGAGCCCGGGCGACCCTTGCTACTCGGTCAAAGACCCCTCGGTCGTGTACCACGGCGGGAAGTGGCATCTCTTCTGCACCATCCGCGGCAAGGTTCGCACCCACCAGATCGAGTACCTCAGCTTCCCCGACTGGGACCACGTCGGTCAGGCCGAGCGCCGCGTCCTCACCATGCACCCCGGCTACTTCTGCGCCCCGCAGGTCCTCTACTTCGAGCCGCAAGAGCGGTGGTATCTCATTTGCCAGGCGAGCGACAAAGCCTGGACGCCGGAGTATGGCGCGGCGTTCGCGACGACGGAGGACGTCTCAGATCCGACATCGTGGAGCGCCCTGGCGCCCATGGGCCTCAAACCGGCGGACGGCAAGGCCGGGCTGGACTTCTGGGTTATCTGCGACGAGCGAAAGGCGTGCGCTTTCTTCACTACGCTCGATGGCCGGATGTGGCGCGAGGAGACCTCGCTCGCCGACTTCCCTCACGGGTGGTCGGAGCCATCCCTAGCGATCCAGGGCGACATCTTCGAGGCCGGGCATGTCTACCGGCTGCAGGGCCGGGATAGGTACCTCGCGCTGGTCGAGGCCCAAGGCGGGCACGGGTGGCGGTACTTCAAGGCCTACACGGCCGGCCGCCTCGACGGTGAGTGGTCGCCGCTGGCCGACACGCGCGACAGGGCGTTCGCGAGCATGGCCAATGTCACCCCAGCCGATCCGCCGTGGACCGACTGCATCAGCCACGGCGAGCTTCTGCGGGCCGGCTATGACCAGCGGCTCGGGGTCGATCCGACCGACCTCCGGTTCGTATTCCAGGGCGTGCTCGACTCAGACAGAGCCGGCAAGGACTACGGGGCCATACCGTGGCGACTGGGGCTGCTGACGCCGCGCGGCGTCAGCGATGCGCAGGACGGCACCCTCGAGAGAAGGGCCGCCATGGCCGAGCGGGGCGCGTTGAGGTACGGGTTCCGGTACGACCCCCTGCAGTTCGTGGAACGCGACACGGGCCTTCAGGGAGCCCTAGTCCGGACGTTCGTGTTCGGTCGGTCCCAGCAGGCCGACGCGAAGCTGATCGCGGCGCGGATCGACGAGGCGCTGTCGGACCAGCAGCCCAATGGGTGTCTGTCCAAGAACGGCGATCTGTCGGAGTGCAGCTCGAGGCTGGACGAACTCGTGGATCTGGGCGTCGACCCGCAACGGCCCGAGATAGCCAAGCTCCTCGAGTGGATCGCCTCCGTGCCTGCGGACGAGCGCGGCATCTACTTCGTGCGGAGCCTGTGCAAGATGGGCAGAACCGACCTCCCGGGCGTCGCCGACTACGTGCGGGCCACCGCCGCCGCTCCCGACCAGTGGATGGGCACTGGCTGCCCTTGGTCCCACGCCATGTACGTACAACTACTGTGGGAGGGCGGGAATGTTGCGGACACCAGTTCCGCCGTTGAGCACGGGCTCCGCTGGATAGCGGGCCGGGCCAACGCCGCCGGCTGCGTCGGGTACCGGGACCCGTGGGGCTTCGTGCGGACGGCAGGCTGGATCGACACACCCGCGGCTCGCCAGGTGGTGCTGTGCGAGGCGCCGATGCTGCTGCGCGCTCAGCGGCCCGATGGGGGCTGGGGCGACCACAGCCTGGAGGCGTTCCGTGCGCTTAGGACACATGGTCTGCTTGACGAGTTGCGGGCGTTGCCGCCGCTGCCTCCCGACTGGCGCGTCGTCCGCGACATCTCCGCGCCCGACGGGGATCTGTGGACGATGACCTGGGGGGACGGCAAGCTCTGGGTCAAGGACGGCAAGGCGAACGAGGCGGTCGCCGTGTCGCCCGATGACGGACGGGAGCTCGCGCGGCTGAAGCTGCCCGACGGGGCCTCGACGGGCATCGGCTGGTGGGACGGCGCCTTGGCCGTGGTCCAGGCCGATCCCAAACGTGTGCTGCGCATCGACCCCGGCACCGGTGGGGTGCTCCGAGAGGTGCCGATCGACGGCATCGTGTGGCCGATGTCCTTGGCCGTCGTTGGGGGAAAGCTCTGGATTGGCGACGGTTATCTGTTCCCGGGCTGGGTCGTAGACCCCGATAGCCCCAAGATCCCGGGCCCGGACGAAGGGTTCGACCCGGCGTCAGGCAACCGCCTTGAGCCGTTCCTCGCGGGCCCATGTCCGAACGACTTCGCGGTTGCCGAGGACGGGGTGTGGCATCAGGAGTTCTGGGTGCCCCTGCTGATCAAGAGCGGCAAGGACGGGGAGCTCCTGGAGTGGGGCGAGAAGCCGTTCGGAGGCGCGGTCGGAGGCATTGCCTGGGATGGAACGCACCTGTGGGCTCTCGACCAGTCCACCCGTAGGATCTGCCGGATCGAGAAGACGGGATAGGCTACGGGCCGTGTACGCGACACGGGGCGCGGAAGCCGCGCCCCGTGTCGTTGCGTTGGGTGCCTTGTCCGCGGGCGAGACGCCTAGTAGCCGCCCACCGCGCCCGCCGGCCCGCCTCCTCCACCCGTGTAGCCGCCCCGCATCCCGCCCGGCATCATCCCGCCACCCGGCTGCGCTCCTTGCGGTGCGTTTATCGTGACGGTGCAGGTGGCGACGCGCGGCAGAGCGCGCCCGCCCACCGGCTCAGCGATGATGGTTACGATGTAGGTGCCGGGTCCTGGGAAGTAGTATTGGGCGTCCTCGATCTTGTCGCCGGTCTCACCCTTGGAGTAGCTCACACCGTCGGAGTCATCGAAGTCCCAGTGGAGCCTGTACTGCTTCGTGGGATCGTTCACCGTCGCGGACAGGTTGAACGGTTCACCGTACTCATAGGTGGCGTCGGGAGGAGCCTTCGGGATGACGACGTCGTCAGGGTCCTCCTGGAAGAGCGAGACACCGCCGAGCTTGATCTCGCCCTTGGCATCGCCGAAGATGCGGATCTGCTTGATGGCCCCGGTGGGGTACTTGCCCGCGGAGCCGAGCTCCGCGAACGGGACCTGGATCATCGTCCACCGCTCGTCCAGTGTTGGCACGCCGGTTGCCGGGATGCCCTCCAGTCCGTACTCACCGGAGTCGGTAACAAGGACCACGCGGAGCCTGCGCATGACCTCCGGCTCCGTGTAGTTCGTGCCAGACCCATACATTGAGGAGCCACCCATGGGGCCGCCCATCGGGCCGCCCATAGGTCCTCCCATTGGGCCGCCCATGGGTCCGCCCATGGGACCACCCATCGGGCCGCCAGTCGGGCCGCCCATGCTGCCGCCCGCCGTGGGGCCCATCTTGCCGCCGGCACCCCCGCCGGCCATCGGCCCCATGCCGCCGCCCATCGGTCCCATGCCGCCACCCATTGGCCCCATTCCGCCGCCCATTGGCCCCATGCCGCCGCCCATCGGGCCGCCCAGGGAGCCGGTGCCGCTGCCGGTCATGCCGCCCGGCCCGCCTCCGGCGCCGACGCCGGCGGCGGCGCCGACCTTCTGGCCGACGTCGAGCTTGAGGATTAGGTAGCCATCTTTGGGAGTCGTGATGGCGTCCTCAACAGCGGCGCCCCGCACATCAAAACGCCCGCCCTCGTAGTAGCCGGACGTCTTGATGAGGAGGTAGGAGTCCCGCTCGCCCGTTTCCACGGTGCCGCTGCCCCATCCGCCGAATGCGTACACCGACTGGCTGGCGACCGGGCTGCCGCTGATGTACAGGTCCTTCGAGTTCGCCCCTTGAGAAGCGCCGGCCAACATCAGCGCCGCCAATAGCACACAGCCAACGAACACCACGCGGGCGCGCATGTGCGTCGTCTCCCTTCGATCCTAGCGTGCTAACATTCTAGACAACATTCTACACCGTGAGCAAGTTCCCTTGCTCCGACGCGACGAAGGTAACAACGCCGCGCCGGCGAAAACCGGCTACCAGGTAAGAGCCATTGCACCGTCTCGCGATTCGATTTGCGCCGCCCCGGACGGCCGATTGCCAATGCCTGTTTACAGCAGCGCGCTCGACGAGACATATGCCGAGCTGGTACTTCGCATCCGCCAGCTCGACGCGATCCGCACGATAACGGCTGCCGTCTACTCAACCACCGATCCCGAGGAGTTGATCAGGCTGTGCCTGGAAGCGTCGCTCGAGGTCGTCGGCTGCCAGGCGGGTGCGGTGATCCTCTACGATCGTGACCGCAACAAACTTGTCTTCAGGGACGCGGCGGGGCCGAGGTCCGAGGAGATCATCGGGTTCGAAATGCCGACCCATGAGGGGATCGCGGCACGGGTGTTCCGGTCGGGGCAGCTCGAGGTTACAGACGACGTGCAGTCCGACCCGGGCCACTATCGGGCTGTGGGGGCCAGTATCGACTTGGTCACGCACGACATGGTAACCGTGCCGCTCAAGCAGGCGGGCGGCGAGATCATCGGCGTCATGCAGGTGCTCAACAGGCGCGGCGGACCGTTCACGGCGCAGGATCTGGATGTGCTCACGATCGTGGCCAACCAGGCCGCGATGGCCATCGACCACGCCAGGTTGCTCCAGGAGTCGCGGCTGGCGCAGGTTGTGAAGCTGATCGGCGACATCGCGCACGAAGTGAAGAACTTCATGACCCCGGTGGCCTCGGGCGTGAAGACCTTGGAGATGGTCTACGAGCAGTCCATCGAGGGCGTGGAGAGTGCACTATCGGGCATGGACGATAAGCGAAGCTACGCGCTGGCCGCCGAGGTGCGGAAAGCGCTGTCACCCCTCAGGGACTTCTTCCCCGAGGCCGTGGAGATGGTGCTGGACGGCGCCGCTCAGGCCACCGGCCGCGCCAAGGAGATCGCGGATTGCATCAAGGGCGAGGTGTCCGAACCCACCTTCCAGATGGCGAGCGTGGATGACATCGTTCGCTCCGTCATCAAGGTGCTGAAGCTCGTGGCTGAGCGCGCGGGCATCGCGCTTGACGACACGAAGCTTGGCGGCCCGCCACCGGTCCCCATTGATCCCAGGCTCATTCACTCCGCTGTCTATAACCTCGTGAACAACGCGATCCCCGCGACGCCGGAGGGCGGCACGATCGCCGTCTCCACATCGACACGCGCCGCCGGGACTTGGCCCGACGGCGAGTATGTTGAGATCGTGGTGCGGGATACCGGCCGCGGAATGCCGGCGCAGGTCAGGAACAAGCTGTTCTCGAAGGACATGGTCTCGACCAAACCGGAAGGCACGGGCCTCGGTACCCGAATCGTCAAGAACGCGGTCGATGCTCACGGGGGCTCTATCACTGTCGAGTCGGAGCCCGGCAGGGGGTCAACGTTCACGATCAGGCTTCCGCTCACGCGGACGGCGAAGTAGGCCCTTCACGCAGCGGAAGCACTGGGCAGGACGCGCTATAGCGTGGACGAACATACAGGATGCGCGCGGCACCAAGGGGGTGATATTAGCCGGACGCGCGCAGCCGACCGGGTCGGCTGGCCCGGCACTCACTCGGGACGGCCCGGTCATGGTCGCTAGGGCAATATCGGCATCGGTTAAGCTGAAGACGGAGGTGTTTGAGCCATGCCGAAACGCGGTCGAGTTGGTTTCACCCTGATAGAGCTCCTGGTTGTAATCGCCATTATCGCCATCCTTGCGGCGATCCTGTTCCCTGTGTTC
>Ga0315282_10007141_pt1 | contig 18445 bp, 14 predicted proteins | sample YL17G07_20_MG_FD_203693 | JGI IMG/M metagenome (GOLD analysis project Ga0315282, IMG submission 203693) | Sediment microbial communities from Yellowstone Lake, YNP, Wyoming, USA - YL17G07_20 | ecosystem: Environmental > Aquatic > Freshwater > Lake > Sediment | place: USA: Wyoming | collected...
TTATTCTTCAAGCTGGGTAATAACTCCAGCTCCTACTGTTCTCCCTCCTTCCCTAATAGCAAACCTTAGCCCTTCTTCTAGTGCTACCGGAACTATTAACTCTACCGCCATCGTAATGCTGTCTCCAGGTATTACCATCTCTATCCCTTCTGGTAACTTTATCATCCCTGTAACATCTGTAGTCCTAAAGTAAAATTGAGGCCTGTATCCATTGAAGAATGGAGTGTGTCTCCCTCCTTCGTCCTTCGTCAATACGTATACCTCTCCCTTAAACTTGGTATGTGGCTTTATGCTCTTGGGTTGGGCTAATACCATCCCCCTCTCTACTTCGTCTTTGTCTATCCCTCTTAGTAATACCCCTATGTTATCACCTGCCATACCTTGGTCTAACGTCTTCCTGAACATCTCTATCCCTGTAACTACACTTCTCTTTATCTCAGAACTCATCCCTACTATCTCTACTTCGTCTCCTAGCTTCACTATACCTCTCTCTACTCTTCCTGTTACTACTGTCCCTCTACCTGTGATTGTAAATATGTCCTCTATTGGCATTAGGAATGGCTTATTCACTAGCCTCTGTGGTGTCGGTATATATTCATCTACCGCATCCATTAGCTCCCATATCTTCCCACACCACTGGCACTCTCTCTTGCCACATCCACACTCTAATGCCTTCAGGGCTGACCCTCTTATCACTGGTACTTCATCACCAGGAAATTGATATTTAGATAAGAGGTCCCTTACTTCCATCTCTACTAGGTCTATTAGCTCTGGGTCATCTACCATATCTATTTTATTCAAAAATACTACTATGTATGGTACATTAACCTGTCGGGCCAGGAGTATATGCTCTCTCGTCTGTGGCATTGGTCCATCTGCTGCAGATACTACAAGGATTGCTCCGTCCATCTGTGCTGCCCCTGTTATCATATTCTTTACATAGTCAGCATGTCCAGGACAGTCTACATGTGCATAGTGCCTCTTCTCTGTCTCATACTCTACATGAGAGATGTTTATTGTGATCCCTCTTTCTCTCTCCTCTGGTGCATTATCTATTTCATAGAAGTCTTTTGGTTGTGTCCTTCCCAGTGTAGCCAATACCTGAGTAATAGCTGCAGTTAAAGTTGTTTTACCATGGTCTACGTGCCCTATTGTTCCTACATTTACATGTGGCTTGGTCCTTTCAAATTTCTGCTTAGCCATACAATCTTTCTTCCTCCTGTATTTCTATTTTAAAATTAATTATGGAGCCCACGATCGGGGTCGAACCGGTGACCTTATCCTTACCAAGGATACGCTCTGCCTACTGAGCTACATGGGCTCTATATGGAGCGGGAAACGGGACTCGAACCCGCGACACCCAACTTGGAAGGCTGGCGCTCTACCAACTGAGCTATTCCCGCCATGGTGGGGAGGGAGAGATTTGAACTCCCGAAGGCAGGCGCCAACTGATTTACAGTCAGTCCCCTTTAGCCACTTGGGTACCTCCCCAGTGGAGCCGACGATCCGATTTGAACGGATAACCCGCTGATTACAAATCAGCCGCTCTGCCGGTTGAGCTACGTCGGCTTACCGCTTCCTACAATATTCGTTTTTAATTATACATTAAGAAGGTTTTAAATGCAATAGGTTTACCGCCAAGGATTTACTCTACACTCCCTGATCCCATCTCATATTTACCTTGGACACCCTTTACAATCCTCTTAGTCTTCCTATTTCTAAAATAAGAGCCGAACATAGAAGATAGTCTAACTGCCTCTTCTGGATATTTGTCTATAAGATTTTCTCTCTCCTTGGGGTCTTTATCAAGGTTATACAACTCATCTGGCTCCCCTTCAGGCCTTTGTATATAACTCCAGTGTAAATCTCTAATACAACGGTCTATTCCTTCATAGTACCCTATAATTACTCCGTTTCTATGAGAATCAGTATCCCCTTTTATAACAGGATAGAAGCTCTTTCCGTGCATACTAGAGGTATTGTTTTTAAAGCCAATGATATCAAGTATAGTTGGAAGTATATCCTGAAACTGAATCAGAGCTTCTATCCTTCTCCTTCCATATTCTCCTTTAGGAAATCTAACTAAAAAAGGTACCTTCAAGAGTTCACTATACATTCTATCAGACCCCTTTAAGAATTTTCCATGGTCACAGAGAGGATGACCGTGGTCAGCAGTTAAAACTATTAAAGAATCCTCAAGATATCCGAGTTCTTCAAGAGTTTCAAATAATGGCCCTAAACAGTAGTCGACAAATTCTGCCTCTCCTGCATATAACCCTTGAATATATCTTATCTCTTCTTGGGTAGCCCAGTTCTTTGCTAATCCTCCCATAGGCATTATAAGCCTAGGACCTTTATAGTTCGGGTCAGTATACTTATCAAACCTCTTAGGTGGGTCCCATGGCTCATGAGGGTCAAAAGAGTCTATCCATAGAAAGATTTTTTTATGTTTTCTACTCTTCTTGAGCCATTCTACGGATTGTGCTACAACTTGAGCTGTGAATCTCTTATCCTCTTCCTGCATATCATCAGTATTACTCAAAAATTGTGCTATCCTAGCCTTCCACTCTGATGTATAGTTCTCGTTAACATATCCATTTATATCTCTCTTGGGTTCCCAGGAAGTATACGGATCATATTCCTGTCCTCTTATCCATCTATAAGAATGAAACCCTCTATGAAAGTTCATCCCAGGGGCCCTATAGTGATACGTATCTGACACAAGTCCACAGATACATCCCTCTGTTCTTAGGATTTCTGCTATTGTAATATCTTCATTAGTAAGGGGTTGCCACGGTCTATATGGAAGTGTCTGCTGACCAGTCATAAGCTCTGTCCTTACAGGAATTGTAGGTAAACCTTCAGGGTATACATTATCGAAGACTACACACTCCTTAGCAAACTTATCTATATTAGGAGTCTTACACGGTGGAACTCCATCAAATACAGGTTTTCCCTCATTGTATAAACTTATATGGTCCTGTCTAAGACTATCAAGCATTATAAATACAAGATTCACTAGTTCCGCCTCCTTTAACTTATATTTTATCCCAATACTTAAGATAATCTTCTTTGGTATTAATAGATTTTAAGAAGGATAACAACTTGCTATGAAGTTCTCTAGCAATATCTTTACACTCTTCTATTAAGTTATTCTTCTGTTCTGGATCTTTTTTAAGATTATACAACTCAGATTTTACCTCTCCAACTAGATGCTGTTCTCTAGGTATTCCATCAACGATTCTAGTAATAGCGGGTTGCCTAACTTCCTCTAGGTTTCCAGCATAAATTAAACTCCACTCATCAGTTGTAACAGTGATCCTCTGACCTGCTATAGGTCCATAAATTATGGCAGGAGAAGTAACTGTAAAATCTCTTATAGACCCTATCTCTCTCTTAATAATAGGCAAAAAGGACTTTCCTTGCATAGTCTCTGGGTCTTCAGCTTCAGTCAATTCTAAAATTGTAGGCATTAAATCTGGTGGTTGAACAAATGCATCACATCTCCATCCCCTTTTAGCATTCGGAAGCCTCACTATAAGAGGGATATGAGATACCTCTTCATATAGAGGAGCAAGTCCATGATAATGCTCCTCTTCCAAGATAATACTCTTACCAGTAAGATTATGCTCTCCATGATAAAATCCATGGTCAGTAGTAAATATAATAGCGGTATTATCAAATAATCCTAGGTCTTCTATCTTACCCAATAACTTACCTACCCATCTATCTACTAGGGTGACTTCCCCCGCATATAGAGCCCTCATATGGGTAAGCTCAGGCTGAGTAAGATATTTTGCCGGACCATATCTAGGATATATTACTTCTTCTCCTTGGTATCCTGGGTCATACATATCTACATACCATTTAGGAGGGTCCCATGGCTCATGGGGGTCAAATGTATCTACATATAAGAAAAATTTTTTATGCTTATAGTTTTTCTCTAGCCACTTCATAGCTTCAGTCATAGTCTGAGCCACAAAATAGTCTTCTTCACTTTTTCTCTGAGATACATTCTTTAGATAATGAACTACTGCATCATATGGATTTCTCAACTTTTTAGGGTCACAGGGGAATTTTATTTCTATAGGATCAGCGACATACCTATCACCCTCCTGGCCTCTTATCCATTGCCAACCATAAAATCCCCTCTGGAAATTATATCCATCCTCAAGAATATGAGGGGTATCTGCTATAAGCATAGTGGTATATCCAGCTTTATTTAAGACTTCAGCAAGAACTACTTCATCCTGAGGAAGAGGGGCCCAATCTCTATAAGTAAAAGTAAATTTCCCTGTAAAAACATCCAACCTATTAGGAACAGTAGGGAAAGAAGCTGCATAAGCCTTATCGAAGACGACTGCATCTTTAGCAAACCTATCTATATTTTCTGTATGAATCCAATTATTTCCATAACAACCAAGGAAATCTCTTCTAAAGGTATCAGAGACAATTACTATAACATTCATTCTCTAGTCCTCCTTTCAAAATATAGGGGGACAAAATTTTATGTCCCCCTGCTTTATTTAATTAGTTACTCTATTTTTGCTTTATAAAGAACTGTTCAGGTCTATACCTTGATAGATATACCCAATCCCAGGCTAAAAGCCCTGTCTCAGGAATATTCTTAAGATTTTCTTTAGCTATTACTGGCCATGGCTGAAGCCCTACTGTACCAATTCCCCAGAGATTCTCTACAAAAAGCTTCAACATCTCTTTGCCAGCCTTTACTACTTCTTTCTCATCTAAAGAAGTCTGCGTAGTCTCCCAGAGTTTAAGTGCTCTTTTAACCTCTGCTGGAGGCTCTTCGCCAGATTTACCCCAAGAAGTATACCATAATGCCCATTGGGGACCAGTAGTAAATTCCCATGAAACAGGGAGAAAATGCCAGGGATTCAATATCCAAAGTGGGTCTGAGCACTGTCCAGTATGCCATATAGTAGCATCAACATCACCTGCCTGTCGTCTTACCTGTAGCAAACTCCTCTCAAGTTGTCTCGATGTAGTTTTAACTCCCACTTTACTCCAATAGTTCTGTACTAATTCAACAATAGATGCTTTCGCTGGGCCACCTTCACCTGGCCAATAGTCTATAGTAATTTGAAGCGGCTTTCCATCTGGTCTTAGTCTAAACCCATCTTTATCTCTCTTGTCTAACCCCATCTCATCGAGTAGTCTGTTAGCCTCTTTAGGGTCATACTCAGTATATAGTTTAGCTAGCCTTTCATCCCAGAATCTTCCACCTCTTGGGAGAATAACTGTTTGTAAGGGCTCTCCCATACCAGAAAATACTACCTGGTTCATCTCATCTCTGTTTATAGCTATAGATAATGCCTTTCTAAATCTCAAATCATTGAATATTTTACGCATTACAGGGTCTTTGTGGTTTAGATTAAGAAAAATCTCTGCCATTGAAGGCCAAGCAGTTTGATATGCTAGTACTCTGTAATTCCCTTTCTTCTCATTTTCTTTATATAAAGTATAGTTATCAAAAGTAGTATTCCATTGAGCTAGATCTACTTCACCACTTACTACTTTAATAGTATATGCCTCGACATTTGTAACTAGAGTTAACCTAATTCTATCTATATAAGGGAGCAGATTCCCTGCGGTATCTATCTTCCAATAGTATGGATTTCTTTCAAGAGTTGTAACTTCAGGTGTTCTACTAACTATCTTAAATGCACGAATTACAGGAGCTTCTGGATTCTGAATTCCATCAAAATAGCCTAAAACTGCCTTTGCTTGGAATAGTCTTACCCAAGAGTCAAAGCCTTCTTTTTTTGCCAACTCATTAGCATTTGGATTGTACTTTATATGAAATTGCTGCAAGTAGTGCTTTGGGAGATAGAAGTTACCTTCAGTAGCCCAGGCTGCCATCTGAATTAATATTGCAGAATATGGTACAGAAAACCTTATTCTTACGCTATAATCTCCAAGCTTTTCTAACTTCATAAGTTTTCCGCCAGGGGCCCAAACTTTTGGCTTTACAGGGGTAAGCTCATCGTTCAGAAGAACATCTTGATACCAGAATACTATGTCGTCTGCAGTAAATGAATGACCATCACTCCATTTTATCCCCTTTCTAAGTTCTAATATAAGTGTTTTACCATCTTTAGAGAATATCCACGATTTAGCAAGATTAGGCATTACTGTAGAACCATCCTTAGGGTCAAATGTTAAGATGGACTCTTTTCCGATTATATTTACTCCATCTTCAAAGTTCTGTGGATTTGTATGCACTATTCTTACAGTACCACCATACTGCCCAATCTCGTCTGTAGGCTCTATAACTAAGGGTTCTTTCGGTAACCTCTTAGATAATGATGGTAACTTACCTTGTTTTACAAGTTCAGCTAGCATTGGAGCTTCACTGAACTTAGAAATCTTTTTACCAGTAGTCTTTTCATATTCAATTGGACTATTATACTGTTTTGGATAGTTTACTTCTTTAGTAGAAGCAAAAGATATTATCCCAAAGATTAGACTCATACAAAGTAATAACACAGTCAAAAACTTTACAGGTCTCATAAACTTTATACCTCCTAGTATAATATTAAGATTTTCGGAAACTCTCAAACCTCTTCTAATCTCAACTTTTTAGATAGCAATCTTATACTTTACTCCCACTGTTTAAGCCCTCTAAGACTGCTACCTAAAACTACCCTTTCAGGTTAACTCGACTGAAATACTTCTCAAACTCTTATGATTGGTATATTCTTCTTCAGGCATCACTCTCCTTTTACGCAAAATCAGATTACTCTAAAATATGGTAGATTCTCTCTCGGTCTATCATTAAAATTACTTCTTAAACTAATACTTACCTCTGGGCATTCTACCTCTTTTAACCAGTTTATATATTCTTGATGAAGATTTTTAGCTACTTCTCTTTTCTCATCTAACACATTATTCTTCTGCATCGGATCTTTTCTTAAATCATAAAGTTCATACTTCCACTCATCACCACCGTAAATATATAACCACTCATCAGTTCGAATAGAACTTGGACAACGACATTCTTTATCAGTTGTATAAGTATGACTTGTAACTACAAGATCTCTAATTTGCTCCTTCTTTTTATTTATTACTGGAAGTAAAGAGTAGCCCTGACAAGTAATAGGTACTTCGAGCCCAGCTAAATCATAAAGAGTGGCTGTTAGACCAGGTGTCTGACATAATGTATCATACCTCTCACTGCTAGGACCTCCTGGAATTCTAACTATTAATGGTATCCTAGTTATCGTATCATAGAGGGGCCATCGTCTTATAATCGTCCCATTTCTATCTAATTCGACCTTACCTATTAATCCATGTTCGCCGTGATAAAATCCATGGTCAGAAGTAAGGATAATAGCAGTATCATCCCAGAGATTCATCTGCTTAACTCCTTCAAGAAAAAATCCAAGCCATCTATCGACCATTGTCACTTCTCCTGCATACATTGCTCTCATATGTTGAATCTCCCTCTCAGAAGCATAACCACTTGGAGCATATGCAGGCTCAAACAGTTCATCCCCTTCGTAATTAGGGTCATACTGGTCTATGTAATATCGAGGCGGATTCCATGGCTCATGTGGATCAAAAGAATCTATCATAAGAAAGAACCTTTTAGCCTTTCTCCCAAAGTTTTCAAGCCATTGGTGGGCTCTTCTGAAAACTCTTGGAGCAAATCTATCTTCTTCTCCTTTCCATCTTACCCATTGCTCCATTAAAACCTGAAGTCTCTCTCTAGGAGTACGAAGCTTATTCTCATCTGCAGGAAGGGGGAATTTAAAATCTACAGGATATGGAGCTACAGGTCCTTGCCCTCTAATAAAATCTACATATTGAAAATGTGAATCGAAAGAGCCTACTGTCATAGTATCGCCAATAAGAGCTGTTGTAAAGCCTGCTTTATTAAATACATCAGTAATTAAATAGTCTTTTTCTTGCCATCCTCCTCTCCATGAATGATAGGTAAAGGTAAATCTTCCTGTCAATATATCTTTACGAAATGGGCCTGTAGGGAAACTTGCTGGAAGAAAATGTGTAAATATAACTCCTTCCTTTGCTAACATATCTACATTTGAAGTCCAGGCATACCCCCCATAACAGCTACAATAGTCCTGTCTAAGAGTATCACAGATAATAAGTATAATGTTTCTAATCATAAAGGGTTTCCTCCCTATGCCTATAGAGGAGAGGGATGCGCCCTCTCCTCTAATACTCTTTTTACTTAAAGAAAAACTGTTCAGGAAATCCTAAGGATACCCACTGGTCTACCCCTTCTGGGACATTTCTTAAATTGTTCTTAGCTATAACCGGTAGAACATCCTGACTTACAGTACCGATTAAATACAAATTCCTTTTATGAATATCAATAATACCTTTTATTGCAGCAGCCCTCTCTTTTTCGCTAGTGCTAGATATTGCCCTATCCCAAAGTTGATAGATTCTCTTTATATCCCCGGTAGGTTCTTCTCCACTCTTTCCTCCAGAAAGATACCATCTACCATAACTAGGAATCCAAGGTAAAGCAAATGAGCCCCCTATGCCTAGCAGGTGATCAGGATAGACTAATACTCCCCAGGCAGCAGTATTGTTAAATGGAAACACCACTACTTCAGTTTCCCCTGCAGCAGCCCTCGTATAGTAAAGAGTGTCTTGTTCAACCTTTACAGCAGTTTTTATCCTTACTTTCCTCCAGTAATTTGCCACCATTTCACTTACCGTAGGCCAGTCTGCAAATATCGGAGCTACTTCTATTGTAAGGTTTAACGGACTTCCATCCGGAAGTAACCTAAAGCCATCTTTATCTCTCTTGGTAAGTCCTAAAGTATCTAAGAGTTTGTTAGCTTCTTTGGGGTTATATTCTATATATTCTTTTTCCCACTCAGGATCATAGAACGGGTCTCTTTTTGTCAGAGAAGCTTGCCTAGGGGTCCCTAATCCTAAGAAGACAACTTGATTAATCTCATCACGATTTATAGCTAAAGATAGGGCTATCCTAAATCTACGGTCTTGGAATAATTTTCTCAGTTTTGAGTCCTTAGTATTTTGATTAAGAGCTATAGAAACAGTATTACTTGGTACAACCCATCTTAACACCCTGTAGTTACCCTTATCTCTATTCTGCATAAACACTGGATAATTAGCCAAGAAGAGATGTCTGGCTTGAAAATCTAAATCTCCTGACATAGCTTTTATATTTATTAATTCTGCATTCGAAACTATATCTATAACAATACTATCTATATAAGGAAGTTGATTTCCAGCTGGATCAATCTTCCAATAGTACGGATTACGCTCAAGTATAACAGGAGAATTAGGGGAAGGGACTTTAACTTTCCATGGGAACATAACAGGTCTTTCTGGGTTTGTTGTCCAATTATTCTTATCCCAGAAGAGCTGATACCAAAAGTCAAACTTTGCTTCTTTTGCCATAGTTTCTAGTCTCTTTGGATCTTGATATTTTGGATGGAACTGCTTTAAATAATGTTTTGGCATAAATATCTCTCGATCACCAACCCATCCTGTAGCTAAGCATGAAAGGAGATCCGGTTTAGGTCCAGCAAAAAATATCTTAAGGGTATAATCGTCAATCTTTTCAAACTTTGCCGGTATATGCTCTGTTCCGGATGTAAAACGCAGAGGAAAAGTTGGAGTAAGTTCTTTATTCCCAATTACATCTTCATACCAGAAGAGAATATCATCTGCAGTAAAAGGATTCCCATCAGACCACCTTAGTCCTTTCCTTAAGTAAAAGGTAAAAACTTTTTGGTCCTTAGAGACTTTAAAATCTTTCACTATATTCGGTATTGGTTTACCGAGACGATACATCTCAGCAGTAAGTAATCCTTGAATAAGTACTTCACTTGCCTCCCCTGCACCTGTAAAAGCTATCCTCATCTTTCCCCCATACTGACCAACTTCCTCTAAAGGTTCTATCACTGCTGGTTCTTCAGGTAATCTCTTCTCTAAAGAAGGTAATTTTCTCTGTTTTACAAGTTCGGTGAGCATTGGAGCTTCACTGAACTTAGAAATCTTTTTACCAGTTACTCTTTGATACTCTTGAATAGTACTATATTGTTTAGGAGACGGCACTTCTCCTCCTAAGCCCATAGGGACAATTCCCAATATAAGGCTTATACAAACCATCACCAAAATCAATATCTTTAAATATCTCATCACAGGTAAACCTCCTTTTTAAGATTATAAAATCTTACCTACTATTTCACTCTCATATCCAAGTTTCACTGACAAACCCATCGCTACCTCTTTCACTATTTCTCCAAGTTCCTCCTTCTTATCTAGAGTTATCCTAAATGTAGGACCTGCTATCCCTATTACAGCTACCAACCCCTTAAATGAACCAAATACAGGTGAAGCTATTCTCCTTACCCCTATTCTCACCTCCTCGTCATCAAATGCATATTCTTGCGTACGTACCTCATCTAGCTCTTTTCTTAAAATATCTTCGTCAACTATTGTATTCTCTGTAAACTTTATAAGTCCTACTTTAGAGATATATTCCTTAAGAAATTCCTCACCCATATATGCAAGAAAAACCTTCCCCACCGCCGTACAGTGTAACGTTTTATATCTACTGCCAATACGTGCTACTAATCTCATAGGTTCAGGACTATCTATTTTGTCTAGGTAAAGTATCTCTCCTCTATCCAAAACAGCCAATTCAGCTGTCTCCCTTGTAAGCTCTACTAGTTTTAATAAAAATGGCTTTGCCTCACTAACTAGGTCTAACTGAGAATATACAGAATATCCTAGAGAGAGAAGTTTAAATCCAAGTTTATATTTTCCATCAGAGAATGTCCTAACATAATCGTAGTCTTCAAGAATATTTAATATCCTAGCTAGAGAAGGCTTCGGAATACCAGATTTAATCTGGAGCTCACTAAAAGTTAGTCCATCTTTTTCCTCCTCTAATAACTCAATTATGCCTAACCCTCTCTCTAAAGCAGGAACTAAACTTCTCTTCACTAGCATCTATTTAAGTATCCTATATGATATATGGGTATCATTTGTGAAATATTATAATAGAATCAAGTTTAACTGTCAAGAGCATATTACAATAATTTGCCAACTATATTGTCTTTTCTATCATCGAACATAGGGACAGGGTCCTGGACAAAACCTCTTCCTGGAACAGGGACTGGCCCTCTGAGAATTGGATCTTCATTTTCTTCCATCCATCTCTGTAACCTAGACCTAAGGTCCTCTAGAGTTGATATATACTTTGAATCTTTAGCTACATTATGAAATTCATTCGGATTATTCTCTAAATCGTATAACTCTTCCCTTTCTCTTAACCTTAAGTAGTGAGAATCACCTAGAGCTTTTCTAGTAAGACTCTCTTCCATATCTAAAGGTAATGGTAGATAAGGCCATACCCCCCTACAAAATTTCTTATATATTTAAACCTTTCTGTTCTTATACATCTTATCGGGTCATATATATCATGCCAATCTTTTTGAGCAAATATCTCTCTGCAAGGTTCATAGTGTCCTCCCAAGATAAGATTCTTAAAGCTCTTACCCTGTATCGACCATGGGATTTCTTCTTCTATTATGTCAATAAGAGTAGGAAGCAAATCTATATTGCTTAAGAGTTCTTTGTATACTTTACCCCTGATAAGATTACCCTTTGGCCATCTTATTATAAAAGTTGTCTTTATCCCAGGATCATACAATGTAGATTTTGCTCTAGGGAAAGCTATTCCATAGTCAGTAGTAAATATAACTATGGTATTCTCCTCTTTTTTACTTTCTTTAAGGGCGCTAATAATCTCACCAAAGGCTCTATCTGCTTCAGCTATTGAACTATGAAACATTACCATATCTTCTCTTACCTCTGGTGTATCCGGAAGATATAGAGGTATAATCACTTTCTTTGGGTCAGCTTTAGCATAGATATCCCAAGGTCTATGAACTTCAAAGAAGCCAACAGATGCATAAAATGGCTCTTTAGCTTCTTTCAAAAAATTCAGTACCATAGGGGTTATCTTTCTTGCAAGATGAGGAGGGTCATTCCAACCAAAGACATATTCATAACCGAGCGCTTTAGGTTTCCTACATTCATGTTGAAATCCAAAAAGATATGTAGAGTAACCGACTTCTTTTAGAAGTTTTGGAAGGGTAACTTTATCATAGGGAAGTTCCCATCCTCTATTTACAAGTCCCATAAATCCAGTCTTAGCAGGATACTTACCAGTTATTATACTTCCTCTGCTTGGGCTACAGAGAGGTGCTGTAGCAAAATAGTTCTCAAACAAAATCCCATCTTTAGCAAAATTATCTATATTTGGTGATTCAACAGAAGAATTTCCATAACAACCAAGATGTTGACCAAGGTCATGATAAATTACCATAAGAACGTTAGGTCTCATAATCCCAGCTTCCTCCTCTCAACTATTTCATCTACGAAGCTTTTAAGAGTTTTTTCTAGGTTATTAGCTACTTTGGGTTCTTTTTCTATTATATTTTCCCTTTCGTAAGGGTCGGAGATCAGATTGTAAAGTTCTGGAGGTTTTGAGTTATCTATGAATAGGTGAAAACTGTAATTGAGGTCTCTTATAGTCCAGGATTGTTTATAATGACCTATATAAGCATAATCTCTTATCTTCTCAATTTCTCCCTTTATAAGAGGAAGCATACTTTTCCCTTCCAAGATAACTTTCTTAGACCTTAGTTTCATATCCTGAGGGAAAGTTCCCGTTGATAGTGGAGCAAGAAATTCCAGGGATAGAGACTCGAAATCTGTTCTTAGAAAGTCTAGTAGTGTAGGCATTAAATCTGTTGTTTGTACTATAGAGTCTAAAATTTTACCTCCATCCATATCTGGAGATTTTATTATTAGTGGTATACGAACCAGTTCTTCATAATTCCAAGGACGAGCCTTTCTTACTATACCATGTTCTCCCAATGGTTCTCCGTGGTCAGATGTATAAATTATCAAAGAATCTTCGTATAAATCCAATTCTTTAAGGGCTTTTAAAAACTCCCCTATCCATTTATCTACAAAGGTTATTTCACCATAATAAAGAGCCTTAGTATGGTTAAGTTCCTCTTCAGTCATATATCCTTCGACGATGCCTGGTGCCGGATCTATAAGCTCCTGTCCAGAATATTTTGGATCATGCATACTTCTATACGGCTCAGGAGGATCCCAAGGTTCATGTGGATCAAAAGCGTCTATCCATAGAAAAAGTTTATCTTTTTGTTTTTTGGTTATATATTCAAGCCATCTGATAGCCTCTTTAAAAACATGAGCAGCACAATAATCCTCTTCAGATTTATACCAGGAGACATTCCTTAGATATTGTTCAAATCTTGGCTTCCAAAGATTATCTGTAGAGTCTCTCCTTAACCTATGATATCTAGTTATATCTACAGGGATATCATCTACCATCCAAGGGTCATATTCTTGCCCCCTTATCCTCCTATCATATCTCCTATCTCTTTTTGCCACTTCTTTATTTCCAAGGTAAACTTATCCTGAATTTCTATAATATCTCCTCTATTGTATACATTCTTTTCTTCTCCAGGATCACCTTTTAGATTGTAAAATTCATGTTTGCTCTCATCTTCATAATGTAGTATTAGTTTCTGCTCTTCTGTTCTTAACATTCTCATATGTGCTTTAGCCCCATGTTGCATGTCATATAAAAGATAAATCTCTTTATGTAGCTTAACTGTTTTCCCTTCAAGGAGTGGCATCATACTTACCCCATTAAGTTCTAAATCTTCTGATATCTCTACTCCTGCTAACCTTAGTATCTCTATAAAGGTAGGGAAGAAATTTAGAGATGACACCATTTCATTACATATACCCCCTTTCTCTACTACCTCGGGCCATCTGATAATGAGAGGAACTAACACAGAATATTCAAACATATTTGGTCTATGTATATTAGTTCCTAGATACAATGCATTACCTTTTGCCCATAATCCTCCGTGTTGTCCTATCATATAACTATAGTGTTATCCCTTAATCCAAGATTATCTAATTCTTCTAATAGATATCCTATATTCCTATCGATTGAGCTTATACTAGCATAGTACTCTCTATATTCTTCCTGTAGTTTTTCTATAGGGAAGTTTTCTACCTCAGGGACCCTCAGTTTCTTATTTATGTAATGAGCCATATCTTCTTGTGGGGTAGGAGTATATGGCATATGTGGTTCTCTAGTGTGGAAAAATAAAGCAAATGGTCTATCTTTATTCTCTCGAATAAACCTTATGGCATCCTGCCCTACTATATCAATAGTGAATCCCTTTAGTTGTTTTCCCTTACCTTCTACTTCAAATACAGGGTCTTTCGGATTATTCCCCCCACCTAAAAACCCCATGAAATAATCAAATCCGCGATTTAAAGGATGATAGACTTCCTCTTTACCTAGATGCCATTTACCAATAAGCCCTGTAAAGTAACCTGCCTTCTTTAAAACTTCTGCGATGGTAGGTTTACTAGGTAAAATTCCTTCCGTCTCTTCAGAAGAAATCCAGTCATCTACCCCTACTTTATTTGGATATAATCCTGTCATTATCATAGCTCTAGATGGAGAGCATACAGGGCAGGTAAGAGCTTGTGTAAATATCATCCCTTCTTCTGTGATTCGATTCATATTTGGAGTATAGATATCTTCATTACCATATGCCCCCACCGCCCACTGGGCTTGGTCATCGGTAAGTATAAAAAGGATATTCGGCTTTTTTATAGTAGCCTCCTAGTTCTTGGAGAGTAAGACCCAGACAAAATCCTGAAGTCCTACTCTCCAACTTTTATATCATTTGTAAAATCTTTCGTATTGACTCAGTATTTTTCTTACTGCATCGGCTGCATCATCTAAAGCTTGCTTAGCAATCTTTTTCCCTCTCAAATAGCTCTCTAGCTCTTTATCTATAGAGTTAGTTATATTTAATACTTCTGGTGCAGTCCATCTGGCTACGCCGTATTGTGCTCTCTGTCTTCCTAAAAAGACAAGAATTCATAAATCACCCCTTAAGTCCTGTAATAACTATACCCTGTATAAGATATCTCTGAGCAAAGAAGAAAAGTATAATACACGGCAATAGTGCGACTAAAGATGCAGCCATTAAAAGATTCCATGGAGTCATTCCATAGTCAGAAGAAAAATTTGCTAAAGCTACTGAGACAGTATATTTTGATGCGGAATTAATAAATATTAAGGGACGGATAAACTCGTTCCAATTATTCATAAAACTCTGTATAGCTACTATTCCTAGTGCGGGTTTAGACAATGGAAGGATGATTCTGGCATATATTTGAAAGTAACTACATCCATCTATCCTTGCCGCTTCATCCATTTCAATAGGGATTGTCATAAAGAACTGTCTAAGTAAAAATATTAAAAATGGAGTAGTTGCAAAGAAAAATGGTATTGTTAGAGGATAAAATGTATCTACCCAACCAAGTAGTTTAAAAAGTATAAACTGAGGGATCAATACAACCTGTTGTGGTAACATAATCGTACTTAATACTATCAAAAATAACACTTCCTTCCCTGGAGCTCTTAATCTAGCAAATGCAAAAGCTACTAATGTAGAAGAAATTATAGTTCCCAAGATATCTATGGAAGTAATCAAGATAGTATTTCTATAAACTATTTTTACATTCATAAAATCTAATGCTTTAGGATAATTACTCCACTGAATCGGATGTGGAATCCATTTTGGTGGCATTATGAATACCTGTCCTTGCTCTTTTAGAGAGGTAGAAAGCATCCAAAGAATCGGCAACAATACTATTATACCTACTAATGCAAGTAAAATAGTCAGTAAGATCGAAATAATCTTCTGTCTTACCTTTTTACTCGTATAATTGACTGTCATACCTTTACTCACCGCTGTTCCTCATAATAGACCCAGTACTTAGATATTCTAAAGGCGATAACAGTAAGAACTAATACTAGGACAAAAAGTATCCAGGCTAATGCGGAGGCGTATCCCATGTGATAGTACTGAAAAGCATGTCTAAAAAGATTTAAGACATAGAAATAACTAGCATAATTTGGTCCTCCCTGAGTTATTATAAAAGCAGGGATAAATACTTGAAATGTCCCGATCATTGCTGTAACAACATTATAAAAGATAACCGGCGAAATTAATGGAAGTGTAATGTGTATATAAGATTGCCACCAAGATGCTCCATCAATTTCTGCTGCCTCATAAAGCTGAGTAGGAATACCCTGCATCCCTCCCAAATATATCAGCATTGGACCTCCTACCCCCCATATACTCATAAGTATAAACGAAGGAATAGCCCACTTCTCACTATAGAACCATTCTGGTCCCCTAATTCCAAAAAGTCTTTGGAGTAAAGTATTTACTATGCCAAAATCTGGATTAAGAACCCAACTCCAAAGTAATGCCACTGCAACTCCAGTAGTAACTACAGGTAAATAGTATATTGTGCGCCAAATGGAAAGCCCGTATACTTTCTGGTTCAGAATTGTAGCTAATATAAGAGCTCCAATAACAGTAAGAGGAACTGCTCCCATTACATATTTTACAGTAACTTCGAGAGACTTTATAAATATCTTATCAGAAAATATTTCTTTATAATTTGAAAAGCCACACCATACAGGTGGTTTTACGATATCATAAGATGTAAAACCAAGTAAGAGTGAAGCTATAAGTGGTCCTCCTGTAAATAGAATCATCCCTATTATCCATGGAGATAAAAATAAATAAAAAGCCCTAATTTCTTGTCGGGCCAATTTTCCTCTTTTAACTCCCATAAAACTCCCTCCTAAATAGTAAGATTATGGTCTATACTCAGTTGCTTTTCATAAGCAATCCTCCATCTTTGAAGTTCTTCTTTCAGTTCTTTTACTTCTCTTAACTTGTAGTATGGCTCTGAAAATATTTCATGGAGAATTCTTCCTTCTGAATCCATAGGTCCAGGAATATCTAAGACATAAGAAATTGTGGGAGCTATGTCAGCTAGGGAAATATTTCTCGCTATAGTCACTCCTCTTTTTATACCTGGACCTGAAGCTATAAAAAGCCCCTTTAAAGAACCGAAGCCAAATCTTGCTGTTGTTACCTGTTGTCCATGTTCATGTCCATACTCTGGTCTAACAGCATATACTATGTCTCCTATTCTATCTCCATATAAGCCTAAGATTCGTGCATCTTCTCTCCTAAGTGCAAATAATATAGGACGTTTCCCTGTAGTTGGATCTTTGTAAGAATATAATGCATCTATAATAGTATCTCTTACCGATTCATATTCTTCTTGGTTAACTATTCCGTCCGGGTCTCTTCCCTTTAAGTTGACGTATATATAAACACTTCGCTGAGGGATAGCTTTGGTATTACTCCAATCTATAGTAGTTCTATGAGTAATAGGGTCTTCCTTTAAAAAAAGGAGTCCTGCATCTTGTAAAATTTTTGCAATAGGAACATCTCCAATATGTGAAACTGAACCGTGGTCAGAAACTACAAAAGTTAGGGCATCTTTACCTACATTAGAGACAATCGCTCCTATCATCCTGTCTACACTTTGATAAGCCTTTCTCAAAACGTTTAAATAGTACTCTGATTCTTCTTTACTTGATGCAGTCAATGGTTCTGCTCTTGAGAGATAGACATGTTGAGCAAAATCAATACAATGAGTTTGTATAAAGAGAATATCCCAGTTATATTTTCCTGTTAGATATTTAGCCGCTTCAGCATACCAGGAATTTTGCCAATCTACTATCTCTAAGAAAGTAGATTCATCAAACCATCCTCTTGTTATACCAAACCATCCTGGTTCTATAGGGAATGGTCCAATATTTTCTGTGATTTCTCTTGCTATCTCTTCTGGATAAGAATATCCTTCCCTAGGAGAAATATGAGTAGTGTATAGTTTTAATTTAGAACCGTTTTCTGATAGATCTAGGACTTTAATTTTAAAAAGTCCCTCTCTCTTCCCGTTATTCCCATTGAATAGCTCCTTTATCCAATCAGACCACTCTCCTTTATGGAGTATAGCAATAGGCTCAGAGCTTTTATCTCTAAATATAGAGACTGTATCGTAGTAGCCATTAGAACTGGTAACTAATACCCATAATTTAAGTCTTTCTTCATAGTACTCATCTTTAAGAATACGTCCTACTATCTCTCTTCTTTTTATAGAACCAAGTTCTATTTGAGTTTCTAAAGGAGGTAATTTACTTTGAGTAGAATCCTCCCATCCTTCAGCCTTAACTGGACTTATAGGTGTAGCAAGAGGATATCCACCATCAGTTACAAATAGGTGAGGAACATCAATTTCATGAATACATTCATGAGGATGACATCCATCAATTTGAATCCCATCCTTTAAAGTAGGTGGCCATGAGGCTGGCCATTTTATTAGTATACTTCTTTTCCCAACTTTTTCTGCAGCATTCCAGAGATATTCAGCAGTGCATTCTTTAGAATTAAAGCCTGTATAAATC